>Ga0315280_10010424_pt1 | contig 11659 bp, 11 predicted proteins | sample YL17G06_40_MG_FD_203697 | JGI IMG/M metagenome (GOLD analysis project Ga0315280, IMG submission 203697) | Sediment microbial communities from Yellowstone Lake, YNP, Wyoming, USA - YL17G06_40 | ecosystem: Environmental > Aquatic > Freshwater > Lake > Sediment | place: USA: Wyoming | collected... | reverse complement strand
ACAGTTCCTCTTGCTCCTCTCCACACGCTAATCACCATGGCCCGGCAACGAGAATTTGTGTGGAAGTTGCTATTTACATTAATAGACATGTTTTTGTGTGGCTAAGCCCTGGGCAAAACGTTTCGGCTGGCAGAAACGCCTATAGCGGAAAATCTTTCGGCTACCCGATATTTAAATCGGATTTGCATTTTCGTGTTAAAATTCAAGTGTTTGAAGCCTTTCAGGGGCTGATTTTTGCGGGGGGTTTGCGGCGTGCCGAAACGTTTTTGCGAGGATTCTAACGGGCGAAAGAGTAATACTTGTAGGGTTCAGAATGGTGCACGCATGGAGAAGTTGCAGACAAAGGGCACTTTCATTCTCAAGGATAAAGGCCGTTTCTTCAAGGTGATTATTGTAATACCTGTTGGAGATAATACGTATGTCTTTGATTGTCGAGAACTTGACTCCAAGAAGAGTGAGGTTTTGACTTTCAGATTGTTAGGGTTGCTTGAGGCAATGGATGCTGCAGCCCGAGTGACGAAAGACCCAAGAGACATCTTGCTGGCGGATTTGGACAATCAGGGCAAATGGAAAATACTGACCAAAGAAGAGGTCGACAGAATCTCAAGAAGCCAGAACAAGTAAGGTCTCCAAGTGTGCCCAATTGAAAGAAACTGATTTTGACGACTGAAACACTTGAAAAGAACTGAGATCCATAGATGAAAACAGGGCAAGAATATTAAGTACACTCAAACCCGAACCCCCGCGGCGCTTCATGATGCTCTTATGCGGATTGGGTTCTTATTTCTTTGAAGTGGCTCGTTTGAAACTGCATTGATCACTCCACTTTAGCAATAGTCACTGATTTTCCGCTCTGTTGTCCTCGTATAGTTGCAACCTGATTCTTCTCAAAGGAATTGAAAATCTTTTCCATGATTTCATTTGGAATATTGAAGCCAAAATTGTAATCTTTTCTTGCAAGGTTCATATTATTGCATATTTTTTGGACCACTGGATCATAGAGTGCTTGATCAGAACCTTCCAGTTTATAAGGCAAATAAATCAGTGGGTGGCATTGAGTTTCTGAAGTCCACTTCATAGGAAAATAGTCTTTCCCGCAGTTCGAGGCCCAATCAAGATGGTTAGAAGTTAAATGCTCTATCATTGTGCGCAAAAGGAACATTATTTCTGAATGTTTCTTGAAGGTATTAACCCAATAGGGAACCATTGAAATGGTGTCGAACCATTTAAGATCTTCGGGCATAAGCGAATCTTTGCTTTTATGGCACAGACACGGAGGATCTTTGTTTTCCCAGCGATCTAATGCGTATATTAGTAACGAAGGGAAATTGCCTTCTTTAGGGCCGGTCACTTTCATTCCAGCCATAATGGAAAGGCCATGTTTCAGCTTATAGTAAGGAATTCGGTTGCATTCGTAGAACTCGATCAGTTTGAAAATATTTGTTTCCAAAACCTTACAGCTATCTCTAAACAGTTTTTCGATGAAAACTGCTTCATTGGGTTCTATCAGTAATTCACTTATTTTTGGAAAGCGGAAAAGATTCCATACATCTATCTCCTTGCCTTTAAAACGTCTAATAAAATCATTGATTTCCCTCATATCATAACGCGCCATAGTCTCCGGAAGACTTTTGTATCCTTTTTTGGGGTTTGATAAGGCTTCGCATAACGCGAAGAACCCTTCAGTAAGCATCATAATTTTCGCAAGACCATCAAGCAAAACAAAGCTCTTCGTTTCAGCTAGAACATCAGGAGCCAAACCAGTGTCGATTTCGCCTTTCTCGATTCTATCAAGCAGAATACCTTCCAAGGTCACAGCATTTAATAGATTTTGAGCATTCCTATTGAACAACGCAAGAACCGTATGTGTTGCTACGGTAAACTCAGAACTTGCAATGAATTGCCGACTTCTTTCCTTTTTCTCTTGAATGTTCATGGTTTTAGCTTGAAAACACGCGCCATAAAAAGCTTGGGGTTTGGGGTTAGCGCACACTCAAGCTTCCGAAGCGGTCTTGTAAGACTGACTTTCCACGTGTTGAACTGCTTTCTGCGGTGTGAGAGTGATGACGATAATGTCTTTCTCTGCAGCTACGCTCACGACAAAATCTTGATTGAGAAACGGCTTAATCAACTCGTGATATTTTCTGGGAATGTGCAGAGAGACACGTTCATACTCGTACACGCGCTTGCTGTTCAAGTACCTTTTCCTAGAAAGCCTCTGCTGAATCCTAACCAATTCTGGAGAGCCTCCGTGCAAAAACTGTGCTTTGTCTTTAACTTTATAAAAGCCAACTGCTGAAGCGACACTCTCGCCTAGTGGAGAGAGACGAGTTAAAGTAAAGAGAACCTTCCAAATAGATTAGCGCGCGCACCTTGGTTGGGAGTGGCACAACGTGAGAGCTTATCCGGCTGAACTGACAAGATTGGTCAAAGAAGGGCTCATAGATGTTAGATACAAGTCACGCCGCTACACCAATTATCTCCTTCACGATAAAGAAAGTGTTAAAAAAGCTCTTAAAGAACTGGACATAACCACACATTCATTGGTTTCCCTTTCAGAGTGTCTCCTCTTTAGCTAGTGTTTTATGGTATGTTTGGTGGGGAATAGAAGCATGCATCTCTTAGCTTTTCGAGTCTGTCCGCACCAAAGATGCTTACCAAGTCTATTTCGACATCGCGTTGCTTTATCATTGGTTTCGCTTCTCCTATGATTTTGCCTTCTACTATGAAGGTAATGATGCATCCTTGTGTGAAAATTGTGCTGGCTAGGTAACGTAGTTTGTCTCTTAGGTATCTTGCGAAGCTTGGAGTATCCTGCCATATTCTTGCGGCTTCGTCTATTCCATAGACAAATGTTCGGCCTGCTATGTCTCTTTTGCTTGCCTTTCGGAGGAACTCTACGATACTAAGGACTTTTGCATTATCGGGAATTTTCTCTGTCATCGCCTTTCTTTCGAGAATATAATAGCCGATTCTTGTGAACATATTGGTCACATTGTTATGGCATGTATTTTTCTAATCCTTTTGGTTCTTTTTCGATTGCCTCAAGCATGTCCAGTATCTTCTTATATGTTTCGTCTTTGAGTGTTTTTGCCATAAATTTGAGAATTGAAGTTAGAGTGGACAAGTCGAATGGTCCGAGGTCGCTGAGTCTCGGCATTTTTCTGCCATCTACAAAGCAGTGGTAGTAGTAGTGAATGACATCAACATAATGTGGTAAGGCAAATCCCGTGGAATGCATTCTTTCTGCGAGTGATCTGCCTCTGCTTAACGGGTCAACAACTATCAGATAGTTGCCTTTCGGGCTAAGCATGCCTATGTCTTTCAATTCACCTATGGTTACGCCCATTTCTCTCGTTTGAGTAAGCTTCAGTATTTCGTTATAATCAATCGAGCCTTCCTTCACTAGGTGTTCGAGGTAAAAGTCTGTGATTATGTCAGATCTTGGGATAAGAGTTTTGGAGTACAAGTCTTGAATGATGTCTCTCACTCCTTTTATCGCCTGCTTGACCTCGATTTTTCGACCATACGCATCTAAAACGTTAGGATAATGTTTAGAGTAAGCTTCAAGATATTTTCCCAGTATTACGGTGCTTTTGTCTCCATTTGTAAGAGTAGGATGCGTTTTAAGAACTCTTTCTATCGAGTCTCTCGCATTCACGTATATTTCATCTTTTAGCTTTTCCCAAGTTATGGGTTCTAAGGGGGTTAATCTTTTCCTTGCCACGATAACAGTATCGAACTCTCGTGCTTCTTTTCCCCGGATATGAGTTGAAACGGACATTTCAGAGTATATTGGGTAAGTCGCAACAATATAAAATCCAGAATCCAAAACAGCCTTCAGTATTGTAGCCCATGTCTCTGGACTTGTATGATGATAAGTGAAGACCAGCAAACCATCATCCGTTAGAACTCTTCTTGATTCTCGAAAGACGTTGGTCAAGGCATTAATGTATGCTTCTTCGGTTTTACCAATTTTTTTAAAGACGACGATTTCCTGTTCTCTTGGTGGGTAGAGAGGTTTAAATTCATTGTACTGGTCCTTGAGTCCTAATCTTAGCCATACATAAAAGAAGGCTGCAAGCTCACTGTACATAACGTTAGCGTAGTACGGTGGATCTGTAATGACCGCGTCAACTTTGCCCGTTATGAACGAAAGATCCTGGGCATCTTTAGCATAGAACAAAACGTTGGAATCACTGTTTATCAAATCGTCGAAATTGCTTGCAAGCTTTCCGATCAAAGAATCAATGACTCTAACTTTTGTCGTCTTGCGGCCGACAACAAGTCTTTCAAATGGATTTGCCATGAACTCAATGCCAACCTTAGCTTTATTGAAGAAGACCTCAAATGAGCCTGTTCCTATAGGCTTACCCTTCCGTCCCTCAGCTCCCCATGCGTTGTTTTCAACAGGAGTGTTTCTAGGCCAAAATACATGATGCGAAAACATATTGAAAATCATCTGCTTCGAAAAATTATAGTCACAAAATGTGTTATTGTACTCTAGAATACTAGAAAAAACCATTAGCAATAAATCCCTTACATTATTCTTTTTGGTTGTCATTATTTCTTCAAGTAGCATCGATAAACAGTGAAGTTGACGGATGTTGAACATTTGCCAGAAATATACATATCCGTAATTCATTGTTTGCTTGGTGTTAAATCCTTTGGGCATTTTTTGACTTGGGATATATGCGCCGAATATATCAATTCCTTTCGCTTTCAGCCTATTGATTCTGTTCTCAAAATCCTGGCAGGCTTTTTCATATTGTTTTTGATCGTGATCATCAATCCTCTTGTAGTTTCTGCCATGCCTCGTACAAAAATATTCCACGGCGAACATTTCTGAATCTTCAGGGTACCAAATTTCTCCTTCTCGTCGAGGCTTATGTGCCGACTGGCGTCTAACAGTGTCCAAAATACCATACTTCTGGCCGCAATGTGGGCATGTATATATGCCTCTAGATACGTGCCCTCTATTTGGGGTAAACGTCTTGGCACATGCTGGGCATCTTGCCTCTAAATCAATGCTATGTACAGTAAAAACTTCATAGCAATTAGGACAGAAAACTGTGGGCTGTTTCTTTTTTGGTCTTGCCAAGACGAAATTTCTGTGTAACTTAACCTCTTTATTGCAGTTAGCGCATTTTACTTTTTTAACCCATAACACATACATTGAATCGACGAAAGAATCTATTCCTTCTTCCAAACACTTTGGGCAAATCGTTTTGTAATAAGCTTTGATTCTCTCTCCGATCGACTCCTTAATTCTTTCGAACTCCTCATCCAGCTCACTTGGATGGATGTAGTCAACTTCCATCTTCGTCGTGAACCATGCTATTGGGTTTAAGTCTATACCCACCACCTTGCATCCAAGTCTAAGGCTCTCGACTATCGTGGTGCCGCCGCCCATAAATGGATCTAGAACAATGGGTCTACGCCCTAACATTTTCCCGAGGTCTATTGGACTGTAAAAAACGCCTCTTTTAATTAGCTTGCCATTCTCGCCTATAACACCCCAGAACCAGTCGCTTAAGATTGTGTACTCGCCTTCTCCAAGTCTTTTTTGATTACCTTCTTCCATGTGCCTAAGGAAAGAGAGAATCACAATAGCCCTAAACGTACCGCCAACTCTTCTAGCCCACCATTTATGCATTTTATAAATTGGTTTTCTAGAGGCGACATTAGATTCTTTTTCCGCTAGCAAATTCATATATTCGATTGGAAAATCAATTTCAATAAGCCTTTTATCTTCTTTCATATGCTAGCCTCTTTGAGCTACAATGAAGGGACACAAGACTTCAAGAACCGAAATCCCGCCATGAAAAGAGACAGGCCTCCTGCCCTTGGTTGTCCACATGTATCTGCCCCTAACGTAAATACGCTCATTGTCATGAATGAAATAACTAGAATCTCTTGGCAAACCCATAATCCAGTTAAGCGTCTCAGAATCTATCTCACTCAATTTTTTGAACCTATGGGTTTTGAAAACTTTCTGAAAAACCTTTACATGCTCTGATGGCATACCCCAAGTCCCCACATCAGCTACGTATCCATGGTCGGAAGCTATTATCACTTTATGAGGTTTGAGAACATCCAGTGTTTTGAAAAGAACCTCCTCGGTCTTGCTATGAATAGACTCATAATTTAGACTGGAACCCTGTAAAAGAATGTCAGGAAAAGCTGACCATATTAGCATTGACTCATCTGACGGTTCTAACTCATCAATGTCCGCTTCTTTCATCACCGATAGAGGCTTAAACCCAAGCTTCTTCTTGTGAAGTAACTCTTGAAAAGTCTTAACGCCTAGATTCTTAAATCGATACGCTTCAGTCTCCGATGGTGACGCTGAGGCATCATACGTGAACTCCTGGATATCGAAACCTCTTTTTTCGAGTTCTTTCACGATTACAGCAGCTTCCCTAAGGCTCATGCTATCCATTATCAACGCTGTGTTAACATCAGAAGGAAATCTATTCCGTAACAGTTTTCGCTTGCCAGTCAAATCTAAAAGGTATCCGTAAAAATCGAAAAAAGCTTTGAGCAACACCCTTTCCGTCATGTCAGAGGTAGCTTCGCATTGAGCATAATATTCCTTCACAGTGCTTTTACCCTGAAGCAACGACTCAGCGCCTTTGCTCCAGATGTCACTAAGAATCTTCCAAATAGTCTCAACTGGATCTTCACACTCTACAATTTCTCTGAAAGTCTTATGGTCGATCACTTCTTTATTTCACCCTTGACAGAATAGAAGCCCGGCTTGTTTGGAAGTTTCTTTAACCACTCTATGAGTTCTTTACCTGTCATATCACTTAGTTGCAACTTTATGTCTGCTTCGAGGTTCGCAACACCCGCAGGGCTCATTTTACTTCCTAGCTCTTCCACTTCCTTAGGTCTATCCAAAGAAAGTTTGAGTTGTATGAATGGAGAGATTACATGAACATCATCTAATAGGCCATGCTCTAACAATCTTTTCTCTATGTCACTTATAATTCCAGTAACTCCGGTTTGGCTGATTTTCTCAACCTCTAAAAGAAGTGCTTCAGTTGGCACTGTTGGAGGCGTTGGAGGAGTTGGGGTGACCCCCTTTTCTTTCTCTACCATTGTTGGTGTAGGTGGAGTAGGGGGCATAGGCGGTGTAGGCGGGCTTGTGACGGGAGGCGGTAGCATAGACGGATCAAGGACCTTAGCGTCCATCTCTACATCAATCCATTCATCGTGATATGTCTTGCCTCCTTGGTCAACAGCGACCTGACCTTTTCCGCATAATTCGCCAACAGCTTTCAACAAATCTTCTTTGTCAACCAACACTGGGTTAGATCTAAATGTTGTGAAGTCCTCAGAAGTCTTCTTTAGAGTCATTTGTCTGAAGTTCTTTACTGCCACTTTCACGGCGTCTTTTACCTGCTCTATACCCCATGTATTCCTGATTTGATTCCTAATTTCAGTCCAACTTAGTCTCTCTCCTTCAATAGGGACAGGTCTAAAGTCAAAGACCCCTTCTTGCCGCTTGACCCATCTCACAAGTATCCAATCAACACTTCTTAGACGAGTTTTGATGAGACCGATCTTTTCTCCCATAATGCGTTCAAATTCCTGTGCAAGAGTGCCACCAGCCTTGGCTAGTTCTCTAGCAGCGTAAGCTTTTTTCGCAGCTGAAATTAGTTCTTCATCCTGAGTTAAATCCGCTCCACGTTCAGGAGCGATAAAGACGATGGAGTTTTGATATTGTGGACTTCGACTTGTTAAAACTTCTTCAAGCCTTTCCTTAAACTGTTCGTCCTTTCCCTCTCTCTTCAAGGTGAAAATTACTTTAAGTTCTCTGTTATCCTCAAATAAGTCGTCTTTAAACTCTAAGAGAAAACTCGCAGATTTCTTAGTTAAATCTCCTAAAGCTGCAGAAATTTCACTCAACGCTAGATCCAGGACTACAGGCGAAGACTTCTTCTTGACCATTGAGTCAGGACTTTCTGGTCCAAGAATGTATTTGCCTTCAGCGCGTCTGACATAAGTGCAGGTCTCTGAAACCGAGACAAGCGAATGGAGAATTTCGCTAGGGTTAACTTCGGGTCTGAAAGAAGAAAAGAGAACATCCTGCTCTGTTGCACCCTTTTCCTTGTCTGAAATGGAGTAGAAGAACAGCGTTGAAAGAATCTCCCCGCCCATTGGAATCTTTGCATCTGCAATCTCTTCGCAGCTTGTTTTAGCCTTTCGAACGAGCTCAGCATCAAGGATACTCAATAAGCCCTCGTATCTTTTGACGCTGACATCCCCAAGAAGGAAGAGCTCTTTCGATTCAAACTGGTCCCTTACAACCGAAGAGAGTAGGTACAGTAAGCCTCTTGTACTCTGATAGGAGGGATGGGAAGTATACCTTTGGGTTAACGTCTTAAGCATGAACGGATGGAAAGGATAATGTACCAGCATATCTTCTTCAATCTCAGGCTCTTCGCCATAAAGAAGACCATGATCCTTGTTCCGTCTGTATGCTTCTCCATAGCTCTTTACAATAGACTTCGCCTTCTCTCGTTTTATTTCCCTAAAAAGTCTGAACAAAACAATTTTCATCCTCTTGCCCGACGCTGAAAGATTCACAGTTATGGTTTGAGTCCTCGATAGTGAGCGTTTAGGCTCATCAAAGTCTCCCCTGAGCGCGGTGATAAGGATAATCTTAAAGTTAGCTGAGCTTGCAAGCTCAGCTAATTTCTCCAAAAAGAATCTATTTCTTTCCTTATCCTCACTATTCTTAATCTCATTTAGCCAAGCTTCAACCTCATCAAGAATTATCGCTATGGGCTTCTTGGTTGCGCCGATACGCCTAAAGGCTTGTTCTAAGGTTTTCTTCCCAGGGCTATGCTCTTCGAACTTGCCAACTAAATCATCCATTCCGAGTTGTTCAAATATCAAGTCCCACAGATACCGATATTTATCTCCAACCTGCTTAACCTGCGCCACAACAATACTAGAATCGCTAGGGATTTCAATGCCTTTCAAATCATTCTCCGCAAGCCATTTGTTAGCTTTTTCTGGATACTTGAAAAGATGATAGGCCAAAAGAAGCTGGTGAGACTTGCCGCTTCCCATGGCACCTAATGCAATAAACGAGCCTCGACTATCTCTACCTGCCAGTTTTTCACCTATCTGATGCATGATCAGTCGTTCTTCATCCAAGAGGCAGGTATGAGCAAAAACCCAATCCGGATCAGCCTCAAATGCTTGTGGCTCAGCAACCCTTTCAATATAGATGATTCCCTCATACTCACCCTTGAGAACCTCCGGCCAACACTCTACTACATCTTTGACGAACATCATTTAACCTCCTTCTTGGCTCTATCTACTAATACCTTATTTCCCTCTTGAATCCAGATAATTTCGTCGCCTTCCTTTAACCGTAAGAGTTCACGCACTTGCTCTGGAACAGTAGTACGATTTAACCTGCCTATCTTTGTCTTATCGAGAATAGCGTATGTTTTCGTCAAATAGCAACACCTATAGGAAGTTATAGATATTTAGATATAAAACTATTCGAGCTCTGTGGAAAGGGTTCTACACTGCTCGAGAAATTTCTATTCTTTTCCTTTGTAGTAGCTTAGTCCTGCGGTTGCGCCTGTTGTTATGGCGAACCATATGATGGTTGCCGTTATGTTTCCTTGCGTGCGCCCATCCGCTTTCAATCATGACATCGACAAAATTGTAGTACCTTCCCAGAGATTCTGCAAGTTTTCTCATGGGCATTTTTACGCTTGCTTCAATTAGCTTTATTTTGTGGCATCGACGTCATTCTTTTAGGGAAAGTGTTTTATGAGTATCCTAAAATTGCGTTGTAAATTTTGCGGTTATTGGAACAGAGTTCCAGTAAACAAGGTTTTGGTTGAGCAAGATTCTCCAGAGCCTAAGGTTAAAGCCTACATCCCAATGTATGAGCCGCTAGAAGTTGTTAAGTGTAAGAAATGTGGAAAGATTATTGCAGAACCGAAAGAACTAATTAGAATTTTGCGTGTGGAGTAAGGTCTAAAAAGGCTTTACATATCTAGTTACTATCCATATGGATCATGCATTAAGCTTTGGGAAACTCTATCATAGGTGCTGAGAAGGTCAAGATATAGGTATAGATGCTAAAACTCTGTTTATTAAAGTAACCCATCTGTCAACATTTGCCTTCATAACCATCTCTATGTTCGGGTTCCATTTTCCCTGTTCTGCTTTAGGCACACAGGTTATTTCTTTTCCATCCTTTAGCCTTATGGCTAATTCGGTTTTTACTACAAATATTCCACTTGTCTTAGCGTATGCTTCTAAAATATCAACCAACTTTATGCTCTCATCTCCCATGATTAATCGTTCAGTAGTCAGGACTAACGGTTTAGAGGAATCGAAGGCACTGAGTTTATAGGTAGAACGCAATAGTTCTTTTTCTTCATTCATCCTTTTTCACCTTTTTTGGTTTTTCCCATTTTCCCGTTTCTATATTCAAGATATAACCTTTATCAGTATACCAATCTATTTGTTCATCAGTGTCTTTAGGTTTAGCTCTAGATTTATATTGGTTCGGTCTAGCTAGCAAGTAGAATATTGCTCCTAATATTCCGAATAGAAATACTATAAAAGCCCATCCACCAGCAGACATTCCTCTATCTTTGGCATCAGAATAAACCCATAAACAAAGAATACATCCAACAATGAAGTTTAAAATAATCTCTATTTCAAACATTCTTTATCATCATATTTCCTTAAGCTTTCGTTTATTCTGTTTATTCTTTTTCAACTTCTTACTTTTTATGGGTTATGAATTTAGACTAAAAATTAGAAAACCAAAATAATTCCCTAGCCGTAGAAAACTTGGTCATTAAAAGAAAGAACACTCTGGTATGATTTTTCTTCTATAGAACAGTTGCTTTCTGAGTTTAATGGCATATCAGAATTATAATGAAAAGCTATATTTTTAGTGCTACTTCTCCCGAAAAACCCCTTTTTTCTGTTTGTAGTTCGCTCTTAGGCTTTTATGAAGTCTTTAAAATGCGAGCGCTAAATTCGGAAAAATCCGGGTTCGTCTTCCTCTTCTTCGATTGTTGGCAAGCCTTTCTTTTCTCGCCAAAGGTTCCGCAAAACAATCAGCTTGGCTGTGTAAAAGTATCCGCCTTCACGAAGCTCTTTCCGTTCCGCCGTTATAGCCTTGAAATCCTCGCCCATCGTTTTAGCTTGCTCCATCTGATAAAGCTCCTGGGCCTTCTCCCAAATCATAGGTCTTACCCAAGGCCAAAATTTACCAGGCTGCCTCTGCTTCGGCACGTAGATAACGCTCCATCGTTTCTTTTTGGGAAAAATAGGGGCAGGCGTCGGATGTTAGCTGGTTTTGTTTTGCGAAGGCTCGGAGCATTTGACAGATTTTATGTGTGTTTAATGGGTCCTTTTGTCGGCTATAGCTGACTCTCGAGGCCATTATTATTGGTAGAAAAGAAATGAGGGGACAGTTGGGGCAAATTTTAGGTTCGGATTTCGACAATTTCTTCATACCTCAAAGTTTCTATGGCGTTTTCGATTTTGCTGTCTGGAATGGGTATGTTTACGATGTAATCTGCGATTTTTCGGGCTTCTTCTGTGGTTTCTGCTTCTACGATGAGGATTAATTCCACTAAATACTTGGGCATTGTTTTCACCT
>Ga0315280_10010422_pt1 | contig 11660 bp, 11 predicted proteins | sample YL17G06_40_MG_FD_203697 | JGI IMG/M metagenome (GOLD analysis project Ga0315280, IMG submission 203697) | Sediment microbial communities from Yellowstone Lake, YNP, Wyoming, USA - YL17G06_40 | ecosystem: Environmental > Aquatic > Freshwater > Lake > Sediment | place: USA: Wyoming | collected... | reverse complement strand
TACTACGTCCCGACCAACGCGACGCTTATCATCGTCGGAGACTTCGAGCGGCGCGAGGTCGAGGGCTTGATCCAAGGGTATTTCGCGCCCCTGGCGCCGGGCAAGCCGGTCGAGCGGAAGATCCCTTCAGAGCCCCCGCAAGCCTCCCAACGCGTGGTCAAGCTCACGCGGAACGTGGCCCTGCCGGCGTTCGTGGCCGCTTACCACATGCCGGCGGATGGCACGCCGGACGCTTACCCGTTGCGGTTGGCGGCTCGCATTCTCTCCGAGGGCGAGAGCTCCCGTATCTACCGTCGCCTGGTTTACGAGAAGCAGATGGCCTTGCAGGCACAAAGCGCGGGCAATTTCACGGAAGATCCGAATCTCTTCTTCGTGCTCGCTATTCTGAACTCCGGCTATACCCCCGCCCAGGGGGAGGCGGAGATGACCGCGGAACTCGAGCGGCTCAAGTCGGAGCCGGTCTCCGCTGAGGAGTTGGAGAAAGCCAAGAACCAGATCCTGCGGGATTTCGTCGTCAGCCGGCAAAGCGCCCAGAGCCTGGGCGAAGAACTCGGCTATGCCGCCGTGGTTCTGAAGGATCCGAACTTGCTCGACGCGGAACTGGAACGCTTCCTGGCGGTCAGCGCAGAGGACATCCGGCGGGTCGCGCGTAAGTATTTTGTTCCGGAAAACGCCACGATCCTCGAAATCTACCCGGCGGGAAAGTGAATGGGATTCGGGCTTCGGGAAAACCCGGGGCGCGCCAACGGCTTTTTCAGAACAAGTTGCCAATCGAGTCTATGACAGGTCAGAATCGGATTCGGAACGAACAAGGGGGGAGTTGGATATCCCCGCGTATGCGGTCTTCTTGGCGAACCCCGAATCCCGAAACCCGAATCCCAGTGAATGCTTGTTGCGGCAAGGCGTCAAGAGCGCGCTTCTTGTGCGTTCCTCTCCTGTTTCTCACCGTCTCAGCCGCAGCCCGCGACTACCCGCCGGAAGTGCCGCCGCCCAAAGCCATCGTGCTTCCGGTGCCGCGCGTCCATGAACTCCCGAACGGTTTGAAGGTGGTGGTCATCGAGCGTCGCTCGCTACCGCTCGTCACGTTGCGGCTGGTGGTGAAGTCGGGCGCGGAGGCGGACCCGCCGGGACTCGCCGGAACGGCTCAGCTCGTGGCCGGCCTGCTCAGCCAGGGAACGGCACGGCGCAGCGCGCGGGAGATTGCGGACGCTGTCGATTCCATCGGCGGAACACTTGCCACAGGAGCCGACTGGGATGATTCCTACGTCGCCCTGACGGTCCTTTCCGATCACACCGAGCTGGCCTTTGACCTCGTCGCCGATATGGCGCTTCATCCGCGCTTGGCGCGGGAGGAGCTCGAGCGCCGGCGGAAGCAGACGCTCTCCGCACTTGAGGTGTTGTACGAGGATCCTTCGTATCTTGCGGACACGGTTTTCGACCGCTTGATCTTCGCCGGGACACCGTACGGGCATCCTGTGGATGGGACGCCGGAGACGGTCCGCCGGATCAACGAAGACAACCTCCGGGGCTTCCACGCGCAGAACTACCGCCCTGGCAATTCCATCCTCGCTGTGGTCGGCGATGTGAAGAGCGACGACGCCTACCGCCTGGCCGAAGACTCCTTCGCTGGCTGGCGCGGCGCAGCAGGGAATCGCGCGGCGGCGCCTGTTCCTTCTGCCGCTTCACCGACGGAACGTTTTGTCGTGATCGACAAACCGGATGCCGTGCAGACGGAAATTCGGGCAGGGAATCTCGCCGTGCGCCGCGCGAGCGACGACTACTACGCGCTCACCGTGGCTAACCAGGTGCTGGGCGGGCCAGCGGCGAACCGGCTCTTCAAATCTCTGCGCACGCAGCAGGGACTTACTTACGGCGCTTCGAGCAATCTCAATTGCCAGGACACGGTGGGGGACTGGGTGGCGAAGACTTCAACGCGAACCTCCGAGACGATCCGCAGCCTGCGCCTGGTACTCGAGGAAATGAAGCGTTTGCACAGCGACCACATCGCCGGGGCAGAACTGCGCACGGCGCAAAGCTACCTGATCGGCCATCTGGCGCTCGATTTCGAAACTTCCGATGACATCGCTTCGCAAATGCTGGAGCTGATGGTCCACAACCTGGCTCTCGACTACTGGAATCGGTTTCCGGAGGAGATCCAGACGCTACGCGCCGAGGACATCTCGCGCGCCACGCGACGCTACCTCGATCCGGAGCGGAGTGTGCTGGTTCTGGTGGGGAACGCCGGCGCCTTCAGAAAGGGGTTGAAGCGCTTCGGATCACCCGTGATAATCTCTGTCCAGGAGCTCGATCTCGCCTCGCCAGACCTCCAGCGGGCGGTCAGTGTGCGCGCCCGGTGAACGCTCTTACACCATGCGGAACGCAGCAATAACGCTCTTCGGGCTGGGATTGGCGGTGGCCGCGGCCGAGGCGATTATCGTCTGGCAGGTCCACGTCGACCCAAGACAGCTGGCTGCCTTTCTCTTCAGCCTCGCCTTGTTGCTCACGGCGTTCGTGGGTTTCTCGCATTCAGCCCTGGTCAAATCGCTCCGCCAGATGGCCGTCCACTCAACCGCCCTGGCTGCGGGAATGCCGTTCCTGCTTCTTGTTCCGTATCTGATCTACTCCTTTGGTACCGGCGTATTCAGTGTGCAGGCCCTTGCCAAGCTGGCGATCTACGTAACGGTGCCGACGCTGCTGGTTCTACCGGACCGGCACTACCGCGCAGAGCGCGTGGGCTGGCGCGACTTCGTGGCAATGCTCGCCCTGGCCGTGCCGGTCAGCGCCGGCTGGCTGGACGGTATCTGGACCTGGCCGGAAGACCTGTACTTCTTCCGGCCGATCTTCTCTGTCTGCGTCGGCGCCTACGCCTTCCTGGTACTGCGAAACCTGGATGGCGTCGGCTACAGACTGATCTTCCGCAAAGGCGACCTCGTCGATGGCCTGGCCAACTTTGTCGGCTTTGCGCTCGTTGGCATTCCGCTCGGCCTTGCCCTGGGATTCCTCCATTTTCGGCCGCACGGTGTCTCGCTCGGGAGTCTGGGATTTCAGCTCTTCGCCGTCTATCTCACCATCGCTGTGCCTGAGGAATTCCTGTTCCGCGGCATCCTTCAGAACTTCCTCGTGCGCAGTTTGCGCTCGCAAAGGCGGGAGATTTATGGGCTGGTGATCGCCTCGGTGATCTTTGGGGCCGCTCACCTTCACCACGCTCCGGTCCCGAACTGGCGATACGCCATCCTCGCCACGTTGGCCGGCATGTTTTACGGGAATGCCTTCCGCATTCGGCAACGGATCTCGGCACCCGCGCTCACACACGCCTTGGTAGATACCGTGTGGCATTTCTGGTTCTAGACTCACCCGCTCCGGAGGTGGTTGCGGCTATGGCGTAGTGCCCACGCGTGGCTTTGCGGCTGGAAGTTTCCCCGCTGGGGCTGTAGAATCTCCGGCCGGCTGAAGCGGACCCGCAGTTGCCTCGTTGCGGTACGACACTTGTGGCGTTCAAAGGAGTTTGCGCATGAAACGAATTCTCACCAGCCTCGCCTTAGGCGTGGCGCTCTTAGGCTTTGCCGGCTCCCCGGCCGCCGGCACTAAGAAACCCAAGCCCGGCCCTTTGACTGGAACCTGGGAATGCACATCGCACGGCGGTTCGCAGGGCGATATGCCGTTTACTCTCTATCTGGAGCAGAGCAAGGAAGTGGTAACGGGCTCCGTCTCCTCGCCCATGGGCGGCACCGACCTCACTTCCGCCAGCTTCAAAAGCAAGACGCTGGAAATCCACATCGACACGCCGCAGGGCAACTACGCGATTATGGGCAAGCTGAAGAAAAAACAATTGAGCGGAACGTGGTCCCATGACGGCGGCGAGAAGGGAACCTGGGAAGGGAAGAAGGCTGCCGCGACAAACCCCTGATTGTATCCTGCCAGCATGGTAATGACCGAGGGCAGCGGCGCCGGGGTCGAAGCGCTCCGCCGGCGTGCGGTGCGTCTGGAGTATTTCACCATCGGCTGGAACGTCCTCGAGGCGGTGGTAGCACTGGCCGCCGGCGTCGCCTCCTCCAGCATTGCGCTCGTCGGTTTTGGCCTCGACAGCATCATTGAAACCTCGTCCGGTGTAGCGCTCCTGTGGCGTTTCAAGCAACAGACCGTCAGCGAGCGTCACGCGGAGTCGCGCGCTGTCAAAGTGGTAGGGACGACTTTTCTCGCGCTCGCCGCGTACATCGGCGTCGAGGCAGGACGCAACCTGTGGTTTCGGCGCATGCCCGAGTTCAGCCTGCCCGGATTCATCCTGGCAATTTTCTCGCTGGTTGTGATGCCGATCCTGGGGGTGGCAAAGCGACATTTAGCCCATCGGCTCCACAGCCGCGCCCTAGCCGCCGACGGCCTCGAAACGCTCCTGTGCGCCTATCTCTCGGCCACTCTGCTGGTCGGACTGGCGCTCAACGGCGCCGTTGGCTGGTGGTGGGCAGATCCGCTGGCGGCACTGGCGATTGCCGGCTTTATGGTCCGCGAAGGGGTCGAGATCCTGCGCGGTGAGCGCGGCAAAGACGACGACTAGCGTCCGGCGGCCTCAGCGAGCCCAGAGGCCGCGACCGTTCTCGCGGGCCTCGCGCTCGAGCTGGACAAACTGCTGCTCGTAGCGAAAGGGAAATCGCGTGTAGGCATGGCCGTAACCCTGGCGGATGATCTCGGCATTGAGGAAGGTGCCGTCCTGTAGATAGACGTAGGCTAGAGTTCTCCCGTAGCGGTCGTGCGTGTCCTGGTCCTGCTCGAGGCGGACGTTTTTGCCCTCCACCATGCGGCGGGTGAAGGCGGAGGCCTCCTTGCCAAAATACTGAATCGGGCGCCGAGGATCGACCGTCTCCGGCGTATCCACGCCGATCAGCCGCACGCGCTCGCCCCCCTCCAGTTCAATCGTGTCCCCGTCAATGACCCGCGCACAAAACCGGTTCTGCCACACGGCCTGGCGTGACCGCTCGGGCAGGCCCGCCTGACGTTTGAGATATGCGGCGGCTCCAAGTGCCAGCGCGACGAGCAACGCTGCGACAATCCTTCTGCGGCTACGGGATCTGAGAAGTGAACGATGAGGCATTGGATTCCGCTTCGACCGCCTGCGAGACCTGACCCCGGGCTGCACCAATCCCGCCAGGCCTTTCGGTGTTGATCATAACCCGTAAGTCCAAGGGGGTGAAAGGGAATCAAAGCCACCGGGAACCCTAACCTTACCATTTAGAAGGGCTTATCCTGCAGGCGAATAGGTCGGCGTATTGCGCAGTTAACATAATATATCTTATCAGACGCAATGAATGAGGAGAAGTCTCCACTCGCCCATCCAGTAAGGGCTATGCTCCCTGCCCCGACAAATCACCCTAAATGCAGAGGAAAGGCACCTCGGAAAGTCGCGGCGGGGCCCGAGATCTATTGCCCTTGGTGGGAACGCTGGAGCCTGAGGCCGCAGACGGCACTCACGTGTTTGCTGGCAAGATCTATTAGCTGGGTGGCGGCTCGCCGGGACGTGGCGGCCAGTATTTTGGCGCCTTCTCGGCTAAGCAGTAGCGTCACAGATGCGGCGAAAAGCACCAGTCCGAGGAGGGCAACCAGGGTGAGGTAAGTGAGGTATTCAAACACGATGTACATAAGGTCAATGTCCTGCCTTCCAGGTTATTAGATGCAGGGGCGGGCAGCGTGGGATACCTGCCGTTAAGCCCTTGCAGCGCTGACGCTTGTGCGGATTGGCCGACACCTCTTCATCGCCCCTTCTTTGTTTAGGGTCGTCTCTCGGCCCACTTCGTTACAGTGGGGTGCAGCTCGAGACCGATTCTCTGCGAGGATTCGATTTCGCGGCCAGGGCAGGACTTCTTCTTCTCTCCTACGGGTCAGTTCCCTCTTCCCTTCTCAAGCCCGCAGGGATGAAATCCTTGCCAATTTCGGGGGAGCGTTTCTAGTATAGGTAGCAGGGCAAAGATGGCGGTCAGTTGCAGCTGAAACCTTTTGCGCGTCTGAGGTCGTCATGAAACGATTTTCGCTATTGTTACTGGCACTGATTATATCGAGAGGAACCACCAGGGCTGAGGTGTTGGTACTCAGGAACGGCGACCAACTGACGGGAAGCTGGGTGCGCGTCACCGGAGAGAAAATTCTATTCAAGTCCGAGGCCCTTGGGGATGTATCCCTCCCGATGTCGAAAGTGAAAACCATGGCCAGCACGACACCCGGCGTGGTGCTGGTCAAAACGGGCGAAGCTTACAGCGGCAGACTCTCACTGCTCGAATCGGGAGAATGGGAACTGAAGGGGGAAGATGGAGGTTTTCGCCGCCTTGATGCTTCAACCGTCGTAGCGATCTATCCTCTGGAGATTTACCAGGCGAAGGGCGAGGAAGCTCCCTTCCGTCCGTTTCACAATTGGCAAGGCAAAGCCAATGTGGGCTACAGCCTCGTGCGCGGCAACCGCGACGCCAGCACGATCAGCCTGGGGGTGAACGGCACGCGCCGGTTCCCGAACCTCCCTGGCCTCAACGAACGGTTTCGCACCAATTACCTGCTTACGATGCTCTTCGCCAACACGCGCACAAGCGGCGTACGAACCAGCGCTAACAGTATTACGACCAGCCTGCGCCAGGACTACTTCTTCTCGCCGACCAACTTCGCATTCGCGCTGGGTCAGTTGGAACACATCCAAGCACAAGACCTAAATCTTCGCCAGACCTACGGCGGTGGACTGGGGCGCGACCTGCTTCACCGGCCGCGGCTGGGACTGCAATTTCTGGGTGGGATGACTTACGTTCGCGAAGCGTTCCAAAATGCCGACCTGCGACGAAACGCCGAGGCCCTGGTCGGCGAGAAGCTTTCCTGGAGGGTATCCGACGGGGTGAACTTCGAGAACTACCTGAACTTTTATCCGAGCGTCACCGATGCCGGCGAATACCGCGTTGACACAACCTCCACGCTCGGCATACGAGTTTCCTCGCGGCTGTCGTTCAATATCACCCTCGCCGATCGCTTTGTCTCGCGCCCCCTTCCCGGACTGGAGAAGAACGAAGTGATCTTGACGGCCGGCCTGGGGTTCAATTTCTAAGCCAAGGCGCAAGCCGGGCGCGCTTCAATTCCCCACTGGCATCGCGTGTCGCGAGAGGACGCGGGTCGCCTTTCACTTCCGGCTGACGAACGGCAAGCCCACGAAGCGCCGTCCACGGCTCGGGAGGTTCAGCAGGCCAGAGACTAGCGCCGTCAGGCGTGCCCGCTAGAGAATGGCTGTCTCGCTGCGCTGGTATTTTTCCTGATAGACCGCGGGGTCGATTCGAATCCCCAAGCCCGGAGCGTCGGAGACGGAATATGAGCCGTTCTTGAACTGGTATCCGGCAGCAACGATGACATCGCAGGTGGATCGGTCGTCTTCAGCGGCGGTGACTTCTTTGACTACCTTGGCCAAGTGCAATCCCATAAACTTCCCCGCCTGCGAGGCCCAATTGTGCGGCACCGAGATCGCCCCTGCCGCCCCAGCCATACGCGCCAGATCCCGGTTGGCAAGGAATCCGCCCACTCGAATGTCCATTTGCACGACGTCGAAGACCCGGGGAGATTTGAGGTATGGCTCGAAGGCGCCCGGCTCGCGCAAGTTTTCGCCGTCGGCGATCAGCGTTCGAATGCCAGCTTCCGCCATGCGCTCGCGAAGTTGGGTGTAGAGTGGAACGCTTTCAGGGAAGATTTCTTCCATCCAATAGAGGTTCACGTCTTTGGTCTCACTCACGAGCCGCCACGCCCCCTCGAAGTCGTCGCGGAAGCCGTCGTTGGCGTCCGCAAGGACTTTGATTGGGGCGCCGACCGCCGCGCGCGCCGCCCGCAGGACTTCGATATCGCGCTCAAGTCCGGCCTGGCGGGGCATCCATTTCCACCCGCGACCCACCTTAAACTTGAGACCTGTGTAACCGCTTTTGACAGCTTCTTCAGCCTCTTCGAGGACGGCGCGCACGCCCCGGTCTTTGAACCACACGTCGCTGAAATAGAGCGTGCCGTCATAGGCCTCGACCCGATCGGGCGCAGCGTCGCCGAGCAGTTTCCAGACGGGCTTCTCAGTGAGCTTACCGATCAAATCGAACATCGGTCCGTCGAGATGCATGTGCCGGGTGAGCAAATCTGCGAAGGCAGGGGCGCGCCCTACGATGCGGCCGTCCTGCAAGGCGTAAACGCTCAGCGGATCGGCCCCCAACAACTGGTGGAGCGCCTTGAGGTAGTCGGGATCCGGCCCCGAATAACCCATCACGCCCACGCCTTCGACGCCTTGATCGGTCGCAATGCGGATGAGCGTGTTGGTATAGGTATGCCCCTTCGGCGCCTGGTCGTAGGAATTCATCGCCACGAACTTGTGGAAGCGTCCCTGAATGGAAGCCAACGTGATGCGCGTGATACGGGCACGCGCGCGGGGCACCGCTCGCAGTGCTGCGGGAGCGGCGAGTGCGGAAAGGAAAACTCGTCGGGTCATTGAGGCTTCACCGGCGTCGGATTATGCCATGACGGCGGCGATGCGGCGCATCAGATCGGTCTGTTCAGCCCGACTCTCCGCGCCGATCGTGAAAGCGTCGAGCACCTTCGAGGATAGGGCGTATTTCAGGGCCTCATCCTGGCGATGCCGCATATCGCCCTCGCCGAGAATCTTCATGCCGATAATTCCCTTCCCCGCGGCGCGCATCTCCCACAGGGCCGAGAGGACCGTTTCGGGGTCCGCATCCATGTGCGAGCCGATGGGATTGAGCCGTGCGAGATTCACCTCCACCCAGGGTTCCTTGGCGGCGGCACGCAGCGCGCCGGTCGAATGGCAGGAGCAGCCGTGGGCGCGAATCAGTCCCTTCTCCTTGGCCTCCGAAAGCACATCCATTACGGGGCGATAGCGCGTCGTCCAATCGTCCGCGGTCAGGCAGTGCATCAGCAGGATGTCAATGTGGTCGGTCGCGAGTTCGCGGCGGAAACGGTCGAGATCGGCGCGCATGGCGTCGGCGTCGCGTGCCCAGGACTTGGTGAGGATGGTCACTTTATCGCGCGGAATGCGTTTCAGGGCTGCGGCCACATGCTGGTGGGTGCCATAAGAATCGGCACAATCGATGAACCGGAGCCCCTGGTCGTAGCCCGCCCAGAGTAGATCCGCCAATCCCTGGATGCCCAGCTTGGCTTGATTCGACGAATGGTTGAAACCCACCGTGCCGGTACCCATTGCCAGACGCGTCGTCTGAAGGCCCGTCTTCCCGAGCGTGACGACATCGGTGGCGCTGAAACGCGCGGGCCCCGTCGCGGCCACGGAGGGCAGGGTCTTCGAACCCAGCCACGCTGTGCCCACTCCCAATGCGGTCTTGCCAAGAAACTCACGCCGCTTCAAGGTGCGACCTCAAAATAGGCTTATGGTGACCGCTTACTTTTTCACCACGGCGGGAAGAATTTCGAGAAGCTGCTCTTTGCGATAGACGAGCGCGTTCGTATCGTAGGCGGCGATTTCGAAGCCGTGGCCGTGGGTGATGGCGTCGCAGGGGCAGGCCTCCACGCAGTAGCCGCAAAAGATGCAGCGGTTGTAGTCGATGTTGTAGACCTGCGCGTAGCGTTCGGCGGCACTGATGCGGTGGTCGCCGGTATTCTCAGCGGCTTCGATGTAGATGCAGTTGGACGGGCACGCTGCGGCGCACAGGAAGCAGGCCACGCACTTCTCGAGGCCATTTTCGTCGCGCCGCAGGACGTGCAAGCCGCGATAGCGGTCCTCGAAGCTCGGAGGCTCGTGCGGGTAGTTCTCGGTCACCGTGGGCCGCAGCATCGTCTTGAAGGTGACGGAGAAGCCCTTGGCCAGCGCCGCCGCGGAGTTCGCGATTTCCTTCAGGATGTTCGCCATGCCGCCCTGGACGCCAGTATAGTCGACCGCCAATACACCGGTCAATCGCGGCCCCCTGTGGTCCGGAGGGTGGCATCCGGACCCGCTCGATTCGAGCAACCGGCGGGGGCGCTAGGGAATCAAAACACCAGGGAAGTTGCTTGTCAGAGGCCCGGAGAGAGAGTAGATTTCAACCGGTGGTTGAGATTCGCGTCGTTCGTCTGCAGCCCCGGGAACCCAGACGCATTCCGGGAAGGAGAAGGCAATGAAGCGCCTGCTATCGACGTTTTTGGCCGGTCTCATCCTGGGGATTATCCTGCCCGCCCTGGCGGCAGCGGCTGAGTCAGAAGAAACCTTTACCATTCCTGCTGGCAGCACCATCAGTGCCCGCCTGGCCACCACGCTCAGCACGCGGACCAATCAGGAAGGTGATCCGTTTTCGGCACGCATTATCGACCCGATTATGGACGGTGGCATCGAGGTCGTCCCCGCGGGCAGCATCCTGGAAGGCCGCGTGACGTTTGTGAAAGAGCCGGGCCGCGTGAAGGGCGTGGCGGAAATGCGCCTGCTTGCCCAAACCATTACGACGCCGGAGGACAACGCGAAATACTCCATTGTGGCGGGGCTGGAAGAAGCGCAGGGCGCCGAGGGCGCCAAGGTGAAAGACGAGGAAGGCACCATCAAGGGCCCCGGTAAGAGCAAGAAGGGCGCGGCGATTGAAACCGGCGTCGGTGCCGGTGTGGGTGCAGGCGTGGGCGCGATCTCCGCGGGGGGCAAGGGCAGCCTCTATGGCCTCGCCATCGGCGGCATTGCCGGCCTGATCCACAACATGAGCAAGAAAGGCAAAGACATCATCCTGCCCCAGGGGACGGAGCTGACCTTTGTGATCGAGCGCACGACGACCGCAAAGCGAATTTCCAAACCGGCGGAACCCACCGAGTGATCCTCCCGGTAACTCCGAGCACGAAGTCAGTGCTCCCCTATAGTCTTCGGCGAATATCCGCGACGATCTGCTTCCCGTGGAAGCGGCCGTTTTCAATGAAGATCTCGTTGGTTTCGTAGCCGGCGATAATCACTCCTGCCAGATAAATGCCGGGCACATTGCTCTCCAGAGTTTCCGGATTGCACTTGGGCCGGCAGGTCGCCGGGTCCAATTCCACTCCCGCGCCGTGCAGGAAATCAAAGTCGGGATGGTAGCCGGTGAGGGCAAAAACGAAATCGTTTTCAAGCTGGACCGAATCCCCGTTCGAGCGTTCGACCTGGATCCAGTCCGCAGCGATCTCCTTGACCTGACTCTCGAAGAACGCGCGCACCGAGCCCTCTTTGATGCGGTTCTCGATATCCGGCCGCACCCAGTACTTGATGTTGCGGCCGAGTTCGGGCGCGTGATGGATGAGCATCACCTCCGCGCCGTGCCGGTAGAGATCCAGCGCCGCCTCCGCGGCGGAATTCGCGCCGCCAATCACCGCCACCTTGCGCCTGTAGAATTCGTGCGCTGAGGTGTAATAGTGCGAGACCTTGGGCAAGTCTTCACCCGGAATGCCGAGCCGGTTGGGCAGGTCGTAGTACCCCGTGGCGAACACGATCTTGCGCGTCTCATACCCGTTGCGACGGCCGCCGTCGCGCTGCGTGAGCACCTGGAAGTGGCCGTCCGAACCGGAGACGGCCGTTACGCGCTCATAGAGGTGAATGGACAGGCGGAAGAACTCCGCCACACGCCGGTAGTACTCGAGGGCTTCGGCCCGGGTCGGCTTGACGTTCACACTCGGCATCGGGATGTCACCAATCTCAAGCAACTCCCAGCTGGTGAAGAAAATCA
>Ga0315280_10010421_pt1 | contig 11661 bp, 15 predicted proteins | sample YL17G06_40_MG_FD_203697 | JGI IMG/M metagenome (GOLD analysis project Ga0315280, IMG submission 203697) | Sediment microbial communities from Yellowstone Lake, YNP, Wyoming, USA - YL17G06_40 | ecosystem: Environmental > Aquatic > Freshwater > Lake > Sediment | place: USA: Wyoming | collected... | reverse complement strand
GGGAGCGAGGAATTCGCGCGCAAGGTGCTCAATTGGGCCGCTCGAAATACTCATTTGAACATCCACTATTGCCCAAGTGCCCTCAAGGATAACGTTCAGCTCAGAAATCGGCTAAGGCGAAGGGCGAAAAATGTCGCCAGGCCTCATGAGGTCATCAACGAGGATGGTTTGCTTGTAAAGGGCATCATCCATGGTCTACCCGATGACAAACTCACGGCTGTGCGAAGACGGTTGATAAGAAGTTATAAAATTCCTAAAGAATTGGTCGTTATCGATTGGGATAAACACAGGCTCGAGATGGCTTGGCAAGTGGCGGAAGGGCTGGCGAAGCTAGAACCGGGGCTAAAATTTGGTCTCGTCGAAGAATATCCGACCCACGATAGATTGGAAACGATGTTCGTGCCACTTTGAATTTTTCCAACTGTGATGAATGTAAATTTATAAACAGAAAGATGAATTGAGGCACAAGGTGAATGAGGTGAAGGTCGCAATTCAGGGCCTGGGAGAGGTTCCCGCAACCATCGAGCTCGTCCTGGAGAAGGAAAAGCCGGAAATTACCTACATCCTCACGTCCGACTTCCAGCTGAAATACATCGCGTCCCATGCTGGCTACAAAAAGGCAAACGAGGACTTGATTAAGGAGGTTGGGAAGAGAACAGGCACCAAGGTGGTGTTCAAAGAGTGTGACTGCTTCGACCCGAAATCCGTAGCTAAGGCAATCACCGAGGTCCTCCAGGAGATCGATGTCGAGAAGGATGAGATGATCATAAACTACACAGGGGGCACCGCGGTGGTTAGGCTGCTACTGGGTGCCACGGGTTTCATGCTGTCAGTGTTCGCAGATGTCCGGTTAGTCTATGCCATAAGATATCCGAAGGGTCCGACCATCACATCGGATCAGACAGATGTTATTAAGGAGGTTTTCCCGAGCGACCTGAACCTGATTTTGAACTTCATTAAGAAGCGTCATCCAGAGGTGGTCGAACCTGAGATTTCCCGCTTGAAGAAAAGGCCCGCAAAGAAGAAAAAATAGACCAAATACTTTTTTGTAACAGAATTTGTAAACTACATCAACTTCGCTTTTTTATATCGTTGAGCTAGCTTAGCATAGTTTTCTGTCTGCGTTCGAATGCGCTTGAACTCTGCATCGGTCATCATTCTGAGAGGCCTAGCAGGTATACCGACAACTACAGTTCGCGGCGGTACCTCCACGTTTGCAAGCACAACTGCACCCATTCCGATGAGAGAGCCCTCCTTGACCTTTGCCCCGTTGAAAACTATCGAGCCAGCGCCCACGATGCAGTTGTCAGCCACCGTGCACCCATGTAGAAGAGATCCGTGTCCGATGACGACGTGGTTCCCGATCTTCACCGGCAGGTACCTCGCTGTCTTGCCCTCATAAACATCGGAGGGGTGTATGACCGCATTATCTTGGACGCTCGTGTAGCGACCTATACTGACGCTGGAGAAATCTCCACGGATTATAGCACCTGGCCAAATGCTCGAATGTTCGCCAACCCTCACGTCACCTATTAAAGTGGCCGTGGGATGCAAAAATGCTGTCTTGTGGACGCGGGGTTTTTTGCCCTCGAACTCTGCGAGCAATTAAGCTCCTCCCTGTTCGGGCTTCTTGGTGCGCACCAGCACGATGTCTCCTATCGCCATGATGCTGCTGTACGGAATCGAGGTTACCTTACCTCTCTGCCTGCTGAAGGCCAGTCCTGCCACGGTACCTTCCTTGTCGTCTATCACTAGGTCATCGACCTCGCCGACGTACCGAGCCCGGTCGCTGTAAATGCGCATTTTATAGAACTCGGAAATCTTCTTCAGATTATCACCCCCAGATTTATCATCAGCCGCGATAGATAATAATGATTGGGATTATTAGAGTTTTTGGTGAGTCCATGGTCAGACCATACGTCATACTTAATGCCGCGATGTCTCTTGATGGCAAGATCGCTACCATGGCAGGTGATAGCAAGATCTCGTGTGAGGAGGACTTGGACAGGATTCACATGCTCAGGGCCGGCGTTGATGCCGTCATGGTGGGCCTTGGAACAGTTCTGGCGGACAACCCATCACTCACCGTCAGGCGGGCGCCGGGCGAGAATCCCGTCCGGGTGGTGGTTGATAGCCTCGGGAAGATTCCCCGGGATGCGAAGGTATTGGATGCCTCGGCGCGCACGATCATCGCGGTGACAACCAAGGCCCCGAAGAGGAACGTGAAGGGGCTGCTCAGGAAAGGGGTCCAGGTGATCGCGGTGGGTAAGGAGGAGGTTGACCTGAAAAAGTTGCTCGAGAAGCTGCACGGGCTAGGAGTGCAAAGGCTTCTGCTAGAGGGTGGATCGACGCTGAATTGGGGGATGCTGAGGCGTGGGCTAGTCGACGAGGTCAAGGTCGCGGTTGCCCCTTATGTATTAGGCGGGGCGGACGCAAGAACCCTAGTCGGCGGTCGAGGATTTTCGAAGATATCGAAGAGCATATCACTAAAACTTGTTTCCTTCGATTGGGTCGGAGAAGACCTGCTGCTGACTTATCTGGTCAAGGGTGTCGACGTTGCTCCGAAAACTGGGTGACCGCCTGACTATAATCGGTGTGGCGCACATCCTGCCGAAGAGCAGGGACGAGGTCAAGGCCACGATTGAGAGCGAGTTGCCAGAGGTAGTAGCTGTAGAACTAGATCAATTTCGCTATTCTGCGTTGATGGGAGAGGTAGAACTGGCTGGGGCGAGGAGGGTACCCCGCGGCCGGGAGCTATTGCCCTTCATTCTCAACAAGTTCTTCTACCTGCTCCAAAGGAAGTTCGCGCAGAGCACCGGGATGCAGGCCGGCGAGGAGATGCTGGTCGCCATCGAATCTGCGAAGAAGGTGGGGGCAAAGATTGAACTGATAGACCGAGATATCAATCTGACTTTGCAGAGGTTGATCGAGAGGATGGGCGCCCGGGAGAAGTTGAGGCTTTCCATCGAGATGTTTTTTGGCCTTTTGCCTTTTGGCAGGCGGGTTGAACTCGAGAAGCTGACCGAGGAGGAGTTCGCCGATCAACTGGTGTCTTCGCTGAAGCGCGCTTTACCCAGCGCATATGAGGTCTTGATAGATGAACGCAACTCCTACATGGCGGCTAAAATCGCGATGTTGATGGACTCGACGAAGGGAAAAATCGTTTGCGTCGTGGGCGCGGGGCATGTTTCAGGTCTCTCCAGCAGGTTGGATAGCAGATGGCGGGTTGAACTAGAATATCCACTGTAAAGACTGATGTTTGGAAGTGGTGAGCTAATATCGCTTTCAGCTAAGGTGGCGACTCCCCAGTCGTCATGTCTTGAATGGTTTCTAAATTAAAAAATTTATTGACTCACCCTGCGACTCCCCTGTCGTCACTTAGAACTAAAAGTGGAGGTATGCGACTCCCCAGTCGCCACAGAAGTCACAAGCCGGCCAATCGATTGATTTAAACCTGCACAAAACATTTAAAAATGAAATCAGAAAATTGCAAGGAGTTGTTTGTTTGGAAGAGCGAACATTGGAGCAGTTAAGGCAAATGTTGAAGGTCAAGATCGATAGGGTGGAGGATCTGGGCGAGGAACTTGTGGTCTACGTGCCCAAGGATCAGGTGGCGAAGGCAATAGGATCTGGAGGCGCAGTCGTGCACGCAGCAGAACTAGTGATAAATCGGAAGCTCAAGGTTAAGGAATCAACTGCATAACGTGAAATCCTCGATGTGCCGATTTTCCCCATGACCTCAACTAACTTTAAATAGAGCCGCGCCAAAAATGGGGCTGGTGAAAAATTGGTCCAAGCATACATTTTGGTGACAGCAGCTATCGGAAAGGTCAGGTCGGTCGCGAAGGAGCTCGATAACATCCCAGATGTGAAATCGGTGCACATCGTCACGGGACCATACGACATCGTCGTTTTTGCTGAGGCTAAGGATTTGGCGAGGCTGACGAACGTCGTGGTTGAGGGTATCCATAAAATTAAGGGTGTTGTGGACACGAACACCGCGATCGTAGTCGAAGTTTAAGGTGTAGCCCCGGGCGGATTCGAACCGCCGTCAACGGGTGTCTCCGAATCATCGCCAGAGCCCGTTATGCTTGACCGCTACACCACGGGGCTTCAACAGAATCTAGGTGCCATCCGATAAAATCATTTGCCAATTCGATATTAGTTTATATTTATCGATGGTTTCTAACTTTAAGTACGAGCAACTACACGGGATTATGATCGTATGCCTCGTGCACGCAAATTGATGGACCAGGTGAAGTTGTGCAAGCCGAAGAGGCGAGATTTGACAGGCCTCATCTCGCTCGCGCTTTTGATCGGAGTAATATTGGGGATAGTGCTAGCGACCAGCTGGTATTCCACGCGGCCGACTCTCGTACTCAGCGAAAATGAGTTGCGAGCGCGTTCGATACCCATCGTGGGAGTAACCAAGGAAGGGACACCATCAGGCGAGTTGGCGACCCTGACCGCAGAGCTCAGGCAGGGGAGTGGTCGGGTGCTGATCGGTGTGCCTCCCTACGAAAACGATGACACCCAGAGGGCGGCAAGAAATGCGGTGCAGGCCGCTGGGAGTGAGACTGGCTTCGACCTTTCCAACACCGATGTAGCCTACTCCATCGATACCACTGCCGAAATGATCACAGGGCCCTCTGCGGGGGCGGCGATGGCGGTGGTGCTGGTTGCTGTGATAGAGAACAAAGAGGTGCTGCAGGGTGCTATAACAAGCGCCACCGTCGACGAGTCCGGAAGGCTTGGACCGGTTGGCGACATAGACATCAAGATCGCCGCGGCGGAGCAGGCGGGTTACACACTGTTTGTCGTTTCGAGCAACCAGCCTGGCGTGCCCGTGACTTCGAGCATACAGGTGGAGAGGGCGCGGAATCTAGCGGATGCAGCCAATTTGATGTTGAGATAGCCCGGGGCGGAATTTCGGTCGACTTAACGACATTCGAATTCGGCAGGACTTATCCCTCCGCCGTCGCGGGCTCCAAAGGCCCGAATGCTTGACCACTACACCACCGGGCTACGTGGTACCCTCTATCGCAATCAGATTTAACCTCTTTCGATGAGTCATTCTTTTCTAACGTCCTGATGTCAAAGTATTCAGAACTCCCTTTTCTGGGCTTATTTATTTGAATGAAGTTTTTATGGTATTTTCTGTTAGGGCACTGATCTTCCTAAAAAATTAATTAATAGGTGATGTCTAATTCATTCGGAACAAGAGTTGACAGATATGAATGATAAAAATAAAAAATTGTGTAGGCGTTGTAGAACCCCATTCACAGGTGGGGGGCTTTATGACAACGGAATTGAAGATTGGTTTTGTTCTAACAAGTGCCAAGATGATTGGAAGGTCGAATCAGGCGGCTCAAGCTTGGTTGATGGAAAAAATAGTAAAAAGGAGGCAAAGGGCTAGGAAAGCACGTTCAACCTCACCCACACGTACATTTTCTTCGGAATATATTGACTAAAATGCGTGTAATACTTAGCTGGGACTGAAGGCTTCTGAGGTTTAAGTCCTAACTAAAGCAACCACCAAGACTATGATGAAGAATACAATCGTGATAAGTGCATAGTCTGTCTTATCAAACTTCATTATTTCGATGATAATTATCTTTGGAAAAAGGAATGGAATTTAAAAATTTTAACTCAGCCAACAACATTGATTAATTACGACTTCGATGCACGACTGAGATCAAATAGATTGCTGCAAAAATCAAGGCGAAAATTGCATAGGTAGTACTTTTTATAAACGGAAAAACCGCTTCTGATATAAAAAGGACCGTTGCAGCATCGTTTGCGAAATCAAAGAAAATCTTCCATAAAAACCACATAAAGACAAAGGTGAACAGAAATGTCGCGATTAAATTTACTGCCGCTAGAGATTCGTCTTTTTGTTTTAATCGAAAAGGAAATTGTACCCATAAAAACCATATTGGAAAAACAAGCAAAAGCCAAAAAATGTAGTTGATGGAGAGCCCGATGGAGGCGCCATATATCTGGATAAGTCTTGCAACCGGCACATCCGCTTCGACCAATAGTAAATATGCCTCAGAAGTAATGGTGAAATATAAAACGTCGTTATACTTATAACTGGTAGTAATAATATTGCAGTGAAAATATAAATAGTAGTAATTGCAGTTATTTTAAAAAAAGGTTGATGAAAATGACCAAAAGAAGGTTGGATACGATAGCAGTACACGCGGGGCAGGAAACTCCCGATCCGGCCACTGGAGCCAGAGCTGTTCCTATTTATCAGACCACTTCTTATGTCTTTAAAAGCACGGATCACGCGGCAGATCTTTTCGCCCTGAAGGAATTCGGGAACATCTACACTAGGATAATGAACCCAACGAACGACGTCTTTGAAAGGAGAATCGCTGCCATTGAGGGGGGCACAGGGGCACTCGGCGTGTCCTCGGGACAATCAGCTGAGACCTTGGCACTGTTGGCCATAACCCAGGTGGGAGACGAAATTGTCTCGGCCAACAACCTTTACGGAGGGACTTACCAGCTGTTTCACTACACTTTACCGAAGTTGGGTAGAAAGGTTATCTTCGTCGACTCAACTAAACCTGAGGATTTCAAGAGGGCGATCACGGACAGGACAAGGGCAGTTTACGCGGAGACCATCGGTAATCCCAAGTTGGACGTCCCCGATTTTGAGAAAATCGCTAAAATTGCCCACGATGCTGAGATCCCCTTCGTGGTGGACAACACAGTCGGCATTGGATTGGTCAGGCCGATAGATTACGGGGCAGATATCCTAGCGAACTCGGCGACCAAATTCATAGGGGGCCACGGCACTTCGATCGGCGGAGTCATCGTCGATTCCGGGAAATTCGATTGGAGCAGGGGCAAGTTCCCCGAGTTCACCGAGCCCGATCCTAGCTACCACGGATTGAAATATTGGGACGTGTTCGGCAATTTTCCCAATCTGGGCAACGTGGCTTTCATCGTAAAAGTGAGGGTCCAGTTGCAGCGCGACTTGGGAGCGGCTTTGAGTCCGTTCAATTCCTTCCTGTTCCTTCAGGGTTTGGAGACCTTGCCCCTTAGAGTGAAGAAACACTCGGAGAATGCATTGAGCGTTGCCAAGTTTCTAAAGAATCATCCATTAGTTTCATGGGTCAACTATCCAGGATTACCAGATCATCCTTCCCACAGGCTGGCGGTAAAGTACCTCAAAGGCCACTATGGGGCGATATTAGGCTTCGGGATTAAGGGCGGAATGAAGGCGGGGAAGAAATTCATAGAGTCGGTCAAGCTTCTCTCACACCTGGCCAACATCGGCGATGCAAAAAGCCTGGTTATCCACCCGGCCTCAACGACGCACAGCCAACTGACCAAAGCGGAGCAAGAGGAGACGGGGGTCACCGAGGACTTCATCAGGGTCTCCGTGGGCTTGGAGGATGTTGAGGACATAACGGAGGACATCGACCAGGCTCTGAGAAAAGCGGTCAAGTGAGTTTGGTCCTGGAAAAAGCGGAAGTGAGACAATGGAAATCGTCAAAACAAAATACTTTACCTTTGCGCATCCGCCGCACGAGTTAGAACTGGAGAACGGAGAAAAATTGGGGCCAATAAAGGTGGCCTACGAGACCTACGGCACTCTCAACGAGCAAAAATCGAACGCGATCCTCATCCTGCACGCTCTTTCAGGCGACGCCCATGCGGCAGGATTCCACGCTGGTGACAAAAAACCCGGCTGGTGGGACAACATGATTGGACCGGGAAAGGCGTTCGATACCGACAAGTACTTCATCATTTGTTCGAACGTCCTCGGCAGCTGCAGGGGAACGACGGGTCCGTCCTCCATAAATCCAAAGACTGGAAGGGAGTACGCTTTGGAGTTTCCGGTCATCAGCATTTCGGACATGGTAAATGTGCAAAGGCACCTGCTGGACCATCTGGGGATTGAAAAGCTTCTTTCGGTTGCCGGAGGTTCGATGGGTGGCATGCAGGCATTGCAGTGGCTGGCCTCTTATCCAGATAGGTTGGACAGCGCCATCCTTATCGCAACCGCGGCAAAGCACTCGCCCCAGCAGATCGCGTTCGACGAGGTCGGGAGGCAGGCGATATTGGCAGACCCACATTGGAACGACGGCAGATACTATGGCGGACAGTTGCCAGCCAAGGGCCTCTCCGTCGCGAGGATGATCGGCCACATAACTTACATGAGCGACATATCGATGTCTGAGAAATTCGGCAGGCGAATTGGTAACAACGGACGGCCTCACAAACTTAGCACAGGCTTTGAAGTGGAAGAATATCTTCACTACAGGGGGAACAATTTCGTCAAAAGGTTCGATGCAAATTCTTACCTATACATTACAAAGGCGATAGATTCCTTCGATGTTTCGGGCGGCAAGGATCTCCAAGAGGTTTTCAGGGGAGTGGGGGCAAAGATGCTCGTCCTATCGTTCAAATTCGATTGGCTTTATCCCTCCTCACAGTCGCTAGAGCTGGTGCGGGCATTCAAACTGGCCGGGGTAGACACCACTTACTGCGAAATAAATTCCACCTACGGGCACGATGCGTTTCTGCTTGAAGTCGAAGAGGAGACGCACCTGATCAAACATTTCCTGGAGAACGTCGCTCGCGGAAACGGAGCAATCAGTGGCAGCGGGACGGTGGGAACACGGATCAAAATCCAAGGCGATTAGATTATGATATCATCCTCGAGTGGGTGGAACCTAGCTCGTCGGTGTTGGACCTAGGCTGCGGCGACGGCGAGTTGCTGGCGCTCCTTGTGAAAGAAAAGGGCGTCAAGGCCAAAGGCATCGACATAAATGAGCAGGCGATTCATGAATGCATCGCAAAGGGGTTGAGCGTTCTTCACGGAGACATAGACGAAGGCTTGCTGGATTACGCGGACAAGTCCTTTGATTACGTCATATTGAACCAGACCTTTCAACAGCTCCGAAAGCCCGACGCCGTTTTGAGAGAAGCACTGCGGGTGGGCAAAGAGGCCATTGTCAGTTTCCCTAATTTTGCCCATTTTTCGGCGCGTCTCCAGATATTCTTTGCGGGGAGGACTCCGGTGACGCAGTCCCTGCCCCACAAGTGGTACGACACCCCGAACCTCCATTTTCTCAGTATCTCAGACTTCGTGGAATACTGCAAGATGCGCAACATCCACATTAAACGAGCAGAATTTGTGTCAGGGGACAGGAAAATACACATGTTCCCCAATCTGCTGGCGCTGGTCGGCATCTTCCTCATCACAGGAGGGCAAACAGGACGACTGGAGGGCTGAGTATGCACGAACACAAATACCTGCAACTCAAGGCAGAGCTATTAGTGGAAGGAATCACGGCGTCTCCGGAGGCTTTACGAGATGTCGGTAAGAAATACAAAGAGCAAAATCACGGTCTTTTCGGATGGGATTTTGAAGACCATGTTGGAATTGCATTACCGGATGATTTCTCTCTCCCGGATAGGACAATAGTCCAGTTCAGGCAGAACAGTCGCTCGCCCTATCATGTGACATTGAAAGATGGCCGTCTGGTCTTGTTCAGGGGCGAAGAGCAGCTAACTGATGTAGAGTGGCTAGGCCGGCCGGCGTATTACGACAGCGTGACCACAAACAACCATAAAATGGTGAAAATAGGACAAGTTGGCGGCGCGGACTGTTTGTTCTTTTGTTACCAGAACTACTGCAGTCACTTTTCCAAAAACCAGCAGTGCCTCTTCTGCAACTTGGTCTCGACATCACAGACCTATGGCTCCGTTCTAAAAAGGAAAGACACGGGAAACATCGGCGAGGTGGCAAAAGCCGCCTTTTCAGAGGGGACCGTGAAACACGTCTTGCTCACCGGCGGTTGCTTCAACCATGAGAAGGAGATTGAACTCGTGGCAGCGATTTTGAAGTCAATCCGGGAGCACACCGGCATGGACAGGGTCCCGGGAACGGTTCTTCCTTCGCCGGCAAAAGGTCTGGATGAGATACAGAGATACTACGATACCGGTATCCAGGCTATCGGGTTCAGTATGGAAATATGGGACGAAAAACTCTACAACGCCATTTGCCCCGGCAAATCCCGCTACACCAGCCATGATGAATTCGTCCGCTCCATCAAATCAGCCGTTAAGGTTTTTGGTGAGGGGAATGTGTACGGAGTTTTCGTTATGGGACTGGAACCCGCGGACACATTCCTTGAAGGCGTCAGGGAAATCACCGGCTTGGGCGCTAACGTCGTGCCGTTTGTCTGGTCGCCGAATCCGGGCTCACGATTCGAAGGTCACCGCGCGCCGACCAGCCGCTGGTTTGTGAATACCATACTTGAGGCTTCCGAAATTGTCCATGATTCCGGTGTTCCTTCGGGCACGGAAAATCACTGCTACCGGTGTGACGGCAACTCCCTCCTTCACGACGCCCTGCGTTTGAAGGGTATTGAGTAGCAGGCGGGCAGGTAAAACTGGGCAAAAACGGAACGACTAGGCTGGGAAAATGAATAAAAATGGAAAAATCGTCGAAAGTCTGGAGGTAAAAAATGAAGTTATTGATGTTTGGAGCTAACGAATTTTGGTATAAGACGTTCAGCAAAACCATTGACAATATGAGAAATATTGATGAAGAAAAACAGATACAGGATGCCGTTGTGATTTTTATTAATGTGGAGAAAGAGGATGAAAATAGAAAAGAGGAAGTTTCATCGCAAGCTGCCGGAAACATCAAATGGCTTGCAAAAAAGAATAATAGCAACAAAGTAGTTCTTCACTCATTCGCCCATCTCTCAGATAGCAAATCAAGCATTGAATTTGCCAACGACATGATCAACAGTATAAAACAAAAATTATCATCAAAAGGTATAGAAACGTACGTTACACCATTCGGTTATTTTCTTGAATTTAAGATTCATGTTAAGGGAGATTCTTTAGCAAAAGTCTGGAAAGCGATATAAAGAGTGTTAAAAATGAAAGTAAGAGAAAGTGACATGCCAGAAGAAAAAACTTGGGATAAATTTTTTAACCCAATTAAAATACTCAAAACCTTAGGCTTGAGTAGCAGTACAATTGATGCAGTAGACTTCGGTTGTGGATATGGAACATTTACGATTCCGGCTGCAAAAATAATAAGAGGAAAAATATACGCTATTGATGTTGAACCTGAAATGATAGAGACGTTAAAACGAAAGGTAATGGACTATAATCTAAAAAATAAAGTGGAAATAATCCTTCGCGATTTTATGTCGGAAGGCTCTGGACTTGAGGATGCAAGCGTCGACTATGCCATGCTCTTTAATATCCTGCATACAAAAGAACCGAAAAAGTTGCTAAAAGAAGCTTATCGAATCCTGAGACCTGGTGGAAAGTTGGGGATCATCCATTGGAATTACGATCCAACAACACCCGCGGGCCCGTCAATGAAGATTAGACCCAAGCCTGAGCAATGTATCAGGTGGGCAGAGTCTGTCGGCTTTAATTTTGAACAAAAACACGACTTAAAATCGTATCATTATGGTATCTTTATGACAAAATGAGGTAACGAAATGAAAATTGGGTTTAGGTTTGGGATTTAAATTTAACAGTAAGTATGTATTTAGCTCGTGTGCTGGCCATGTCACAGGTGTGACGTGTGCCTGGGTCGTGGGGGCACAAGTTCCAATTTTGCTTCCTCTGTCACAGCTGTGACAAGTGGACGACGCGTTTCTTCAGCAC
>Ga0315280_10010420_pt1 | contig 11661 bp, 12 predicted proteins | sample YL17G06_40_MG_FD_203697 | JGI IMG/M metagenome (GOLD analysis project Ga0315280, IMG submission 203697) | Sediment microbial communities from Yellowstone Lake, YNP, Wyoming, USA - YL17G06_40 | ecosystem: Environmental > Aquatic > Freshwater > Lake > Sediment | place: USA: Wyoming | collected... | reverse complement strand
ATCTAACGAAACCGGGAAGGAAGGTTCTGATGGAATCATTCGGCGCCGAGGTTTTTCCTTCTCCAAGCGATAAAACAAGCTTTGGAAGAAAACTGGTCGAGAAGGATCCGAACCATCCCGGTAGCTTAGGGATCGCTATCAGCGAGGCTGTGGAAGATTGCGTAACACGTGAGGGAACGAAGTATTCTCTGGGTAGCGTATTGAACTTCGTCCTGCTGCATCAGACTGTTGTTGGTCTTGAAACAAGAAAACAGATGGAGACGCTAGATGAATACCCTGATGTAGTTATCGGCTGTATTGGTGGAGGAAGCAACTACGGGGGCTTCTCCTATCCCTTTATGCGAGATAAGTTGAAGGGTAATCGGGATCCGAGGTTTATAGCTGCTGAGCCTAAGGCTATTCCTTCAACGACGAAAGGAATTTATGCTTATGATTACGGGGACACAGCTGAAACCGCGCCGGTAGTGATGATGTACACAGTCGGGCACACTTATCAATGCCCACCAATTCATGCTGCGGGGCTCAGATATCATGGAAAGGCGCCGACCCTCTCTCTACTGATTAATGAAGGGCTCATGGAGAGCGTCGCCTATCACCAATCAGAGGTTATGGCTGCAGCAGAACTCTTCTCACAGACTGAAGGATTAGTGGCCGCCCCTGAGACAGCTCATGCGATCAAAGCTGCCGTCGATGTCGCCTTGGAATGCAAGAAGACTGGCGACCCTAAGGTTATTCTCTTCAATTACAGTGGGCACGGTTTGCTTGACTTGAAGGTTTACGAGGAGTATCATAGCAAGACGCTGGAGGATTTCGAGGCTACTGAAGATATGCTTAGAGTTGGAAGAGAGGCTTTACCAAAAGTATCCAACGAGGGCTTCAGCACTTGAACGTGTCAGTAATGACAGCTTTGCAGACAGGTGCTAGTCCATCTCGTGCGCTGACTAAGATCTCAGAACTGAAGGAACATGAACAGACAGATCCGTTCCATCTTGAAGAATTGAAAAGCGAGTTGCTGCGGGACGGCTACCAGAGAGATCCGATAACCATTGACGCAAACTATAAGGTGATCCTTGACGGTCATCACAGAGTAAAGATATTAAAAACATTAGGTTGCTTCAAGATCGCCACTCATTATGTCGACTATCTAAACGATGCTAACATAAGAGTGAAAGCTTGGTATCCAGTTGTTATGGATTCTGAGAGGAGTCTACTGAAGCTTCTGCGAGAGAGTGGAATAAACGTACATACAGAAGCTCGAGGCAACTCAGGGCATCTAGTGTTTCGCGACAGCGTCCTTACAGTAAAATCGGATAGGAAGAGAGTCATGGGCGTTCTGGTTGGAAAAGCCAGAATGAATTACGTGCCGTCTGAGGCATTTGCCAAGAAGCTTGTTGAGACTGGAAGAGCAAGTTGCGCGATAATCTTCGATCCGATAAGTAAAGAAGACGTCGTTGAGGCTGCTCTTTCAGGAGATCCTTTTCCACCGAAGACTACGAGACATATTTTTCCTACCAGGCCGAGAAATTGGTTTATACCTCTAAGTGATTTGACCTGAAGATTCAATCAGAGCTGAAGGCCATTTCGGAATAACGTCTTCTTCTTGGCGAGTATACAGTTAATCTGAGGAGTAGGAGGATTCCAATCACTTCAAGAGTAAACCATGATGAGAAGTATGTTTCATGGCCTGTAAGTTTAGAGAAGGTTTCAGTGCCAAGGTAATTTCTCGAAGACTTGGTTGCTAGAACCTTCGCGTCTACCCGTTTAAGATTTATCGAGTTTCAGTTTCAATGAACAGTTTCAAGGAAACGTCTATAAGATTACTTATTGAGTTTGCTTTCCTTAGTGGCTATGAGATTTATGTGGAGCGGACCTGATTGAAAGCTGAACCTGCCTGTATTCCATGTATTCTTCACGATGTATTGTGCACCGGAAAGCTTGCAACGAAGAACCTGAGGATGCAGATGGCTATTCTAAAAGAAGCAAGCAGAGTGGTGGCAGAGAAAACCTCAGCTAGAATTACTCCTTCCCAACTCAACACATACGCTAACCGAGTCGTGAAGCGTCTGACCGGCATCAGCGATCCCTATAGAAAAATCAAACGCGCAAGCAATTCTGTTGCGATGAAGGCTACTAAGCTTGTCGAAAGAGAACTTGTAAGAATAAGGAACCCTGAAAAGAGATTCAGACGATGCATCCTATATGCGATTGCTGGAAACCTTATAGATTACGGGGTCATGGGGCACGAGTTCAAAGTTTCAGTAGGCCTAAGGAAGAGTCTTGAGAAAGCCGTCAAGCAAGGCTTGGCCGTTGATGATGTCTCAAAGACCTTTAGGAAGGTCAGGTCGTCGAAGAATGTGCTCTATCTACTAGACAATAGTGGTGAAGCTGTCTTCGACGCTTTGTTGATCAAAGAGATAAAGCGGTATGGTTCGAGAGTTACCGCCGTAGTTAGAGGCGGCCCCGTGTCGAACGACATGACTTTAGCTGACATTTCACAGACAGGCTTGGACAAGGTTGCTGACGAGGTTATCACTACAGGTAGCGATGCGTATGGCATAGAATTCGCTAGGGCGAGCAGAAAACTCATGAGAATGCTGAAGACATGCGACCTGATAATAAGTAAGGGCCAAGCGAACTATGAGGATGTTAGCGAGATAGAGGACAACATATCAGGGTCAATTGCTTATCTCTTGAACGCGAAATGCGAGCCGATGGCACGAACAGTCAGGGTTAAGATGGGCGAAAACATAGCGAAGTACGTTTAACACAATGTTTCTTGCTTGGAGACTACTTGCAGAGCAAAAGGAGTTTCTGATGAGTAAGCATCAGGGAACAAGAAAGGCACAATCATTCTAGGAGCGACCAGAGAAGATTTCTAGCGACCGCGGAAGAACATAAATAGCAGGGATAAGTTTTTGAGCAAATCGCCTTTGCTTTCAATGGATGAACTGGAACGGTTGAGCAGTTTCTTATCATACATTTTGCGGCACGATCCAGGAAAATTTGGTCTTTCTCCTAATGGTGATGGATATGTGCCTATCGACGGTCTATTAGACCAGATTAAGAAGAAAGATCATTGGCGTTGGGTTACGAAGCACCATATCATCGAGATTGTGGAGAGGTCTGAGAAGAAGCGTTTCGTGGTCGTAAGCAATAAGATACGGGCTCTATATGGACACACATTTGCGACTGAGATTCACTACCGATCCGTTACTCCACCCGAATATCTCTTCCATGGAACCGCTAGAAGAAACAGAGAGAAGATTGAGCAGGAAGGGCTTCTGCCCATGAAGAGACAGTATGTGCATTTATCGGTAACGCCAGAAGATGCTTGCAAGGTAGGGCTACGTAGAGACAAGAACCCCGTAATTCTTAACATCTCAGCTCTAAAGGCCCATACTGAGGGAATACAATTCTACAAGGCTGGGGACCTGTTTCTTGCCAAGAGGATCCCGAGAAAATATCTTACGATCCCATGATGTTGCGAGCTGAAATTGCAAGTTGTCGTCATAGAATTGTTTTGAATTCTATCGCTTCTTCTATCGTTTCAAGCGCCTTTACTCCATCTTGAATCGACGGGGCTGGATGGACCTTGTGCTTTATGGACGAGATGAAAGAGTTCAACTCTTTTTCAAGGGGGGGTTTCCAGACGATCGGAACTTCTGCATTGTCTGCGAACAGCCTCCATCTGTTATCTTCAAAGAAGGCATAAACTACCTTGTCTTCAAATTCAAGTACCCAACGCCGAACTTTGGGTCCAAGACAATCGGATATGATCATAGCTTCTATTCCACCGTTGAACTTGAGCTCTAACTGCCCAAAATGAAATCTTTCCATGGAACGGGTTACCGTTCTTCGAGGTTCACCTAGCATCCAGCGGAGTAAGTCCACATCGTGAATGGCTAAATCCTTCAAGACGCCTGTCTTCTGCGCCACGAGAGTGGGGGTGCCTGATCTCTGGCAGAAAATTCTTAACGGCTTCTTCAATGTGCGTGTAACAAAATGGAGTCTTCGAAATACTGGGTTGAATCTTTCGATAAAACCAACCATGACGATTACGTCGGGGTTTTCCTTAGCGATCTCTTCAATCTTTCGGGCTTCCTGTAGGGAGCTAGCCATCGGCTTCTCGATGAAAGTATGTCTTCCTGCCAGTATAGATTTCGAAGCTGAATCGGCTAAAGCTTCAGCTGGAACAACTACATCAACGATGTCAACGTTTTCGATCAAGTTGTCTAGTGAGGGTGTTGAGTTAGAGCATCTGGGGTCATAGATTGCTCTTACTTCGATATCCGCATGTCTTTTCCATACGTCGTAATGTCTCTTTCCCCAATTTCCGAAGCCCACCAACCCCAATTTCAGCTTTGGCATCCACTATACCTTCTCAATCTGTTTTCTAAGTTCATTCGGCCAAACTCCAAGGTCACCCTTTCGAATGACTGTATCCCATGCCTCCTCTACGTCTTCTACATCAACTTTTCTCTTTGTCTGGGAGGCAATCCAATTCGCTTGTTTCTCGATGAAACGGCGTAACTTGTCCTTCGAGACACGTATATTCTTCATGAATTCCTGACTTTCCTTAGAGTCTAGCAATTCCTTAAGTCTAAGATCAGCCTCACTAGTTAGCGGCAAATTCTTGGGCGATTCGAGCGATTTGTTGTCCAGTTTTATGAATTGGCTCAAGAGTTTCTCCTGATTCAATAGAAAAGGGTTTGAAATTTATGTAAGTATCGGAAATCTGAATTTGGCAATCAAGATAGAAGCCGTAGTCCGACATTGTAGAGTAGTATAAAAGGTGGATTGCGCATGCCGAATGAAGGATAAGTGAATGGTGCATTTGAATAAGAATCGCTTTGCAGCAGTTGTGATCATTGCGCTTTGCTCTAGCACGGGCCTATTGGCTTTCCTCTACTTCGAAGCCCTGCAGAGTGTCTATCGGGAGAGCACGACCGGACAAGACGCCTATAGCAGGCAGACTGAGAGGTTGCTCCGCGAGGTCTCAGGAAAGATAGTTCGAGTGAGAGAGCTTTCCCCGCCACAAAATATACCTTTGAAGATCGTTACAGTCGACTGGGTTGAAGAAAATTGGGGTAGAAAATTTGCTGAAGAGTCGTCAGAGGAGTTGCAAGTCGAGGAGGAGATCTATAAAGCGCTTTTCCTCATGCCCCAGAACCTTTCTCTTGCCGAAGTTATGGTTGAGCAGTCTGGAGCTACGATGGCGGCAGTGTGGGAAGGCAATTTGTACATTGTTAGAGAGCATTTCAATCCATTCGATAAGCTCTCTGCAGAGCGGACTTTAGCTCACGAGATTATGCATATGATGCAAGAAAAATACTTCAAGAATCCTGAGGCGCGTTATCACGATGAGCTTCAAGCTTGGGCTGCTCTAATAGAGGGGGACGCAGGCTTTACCGCGGACAAGTATATAGAAGAGGCGACGCCTACACCCACAGTTTCAGATGGTCTTGCGTTTGTCTCCTCTACCAACAAGCCGTCAGTCGCAACTCACTTCCCAGCTGTGAAGATGCCAGAGTCGCTTATTGAACTATGGCTTTTCCGGTACAAGTACGGAGAGAGTTTTGTCTCGGCACTATACAGAGTAGGAGGGTGGGAGAAGGTTAACGCAGCATATGTGAATCCTCCCCTCACTACTGAGCAGATCTTACATTCGGAAAAGTATCTTGAAGGCGAGAGTTTTGTGCTGGTGAATTCTATTCCATTGAATAGTTCGGATTGGAATCTTGTTAAGACGGAAAGGTTTGGTGAGCACTTCATACGTGTAATGTTAAGCCGTTACATACCGCGAGATGATGCTGTAAAGGCCGCTGAAGGATGGCATGGAGACAATTTCACGTATTATAAGAAAGAAGAAAACCATCTATTCACGTGGAAGATCGTTTGGGATACTGAGCGCGACTCAATTGAATTCTTCGATTCGTTCGTTCAGATGATGGATGCAGTGGGTGCTCATCAGATACTGCCTAGCTGCAGATGCTCCTTGAATAACACGGTCAGGTGGAAAGCTGGAAATCAATACGTTTCACTTATGAGGAATCAATCGTCTGTAATCGTTACAGGGTCCACGGAATTAGGCTGGTCACAACTCAATTTGTATACAAGATCGCCCATTACGTTTTTGTCCACATCCTTGAGCTTATGCGACGCTGGTAAGCCGTCTTTAAGAATTCGAGAGAATAGGCTTCGATCTACTCGATTTAGGGATGGGGCGGTTGAGCTTGGACTATTCTTTCCTTCTCATTTTTGATCGTTCTGATGGTAAGACTGAGAGTCCACACCAGCATTGGCATGACTAAATGCGCACCTAGTTAAAGAACCGATTGGATGGCCACATTCGCAGAAGCTTAATTGATAGCTTCACATTGGCGGCTAGGAGCCGAATCTGCCTTTCAGAGGGACGTATAAGACCTTATCAAGGATCCTCTCTCCAAGTTTTCCGCTCGGTTCTTTCTCTAAGAGAATTAAATTCTGTTCACAGTTTGGGTAGCCCACTGGGGCTACAAGCTTGCCTCCGAAGTTCATCTGGCTGATCAATGGCCCTGGGATTCTTGGGCAGGCTGCTGTTATGCAGATTTTGTCGTAAGGGGCCTCTGGTGGATATCCTAGGGATCCATCGCGCAAGATTACGAGTACGTCGCTATATTGGTGTCTTTTCAGATTATCTTTAGCAAATTCGTAGGTTCTCTTATCAATCTCAATCGTGACAACTTCTCTGAACTCCAACGCTTCATAAAATAGAGGGTAGCTATGTGGACAAGAGATAGTGGCTTCCTCGCCAGGAATAGGTAGCGGGACCTCGACGTACGCATAATCTCTATAGTCTTCTGGGATGAACTCTTCTCGCGGCACCTTGATCATTGCTTTCGCTATTCGTTCGGACATTAGAAGGTTCTGCTCAATCAGCCATTTGACCTTCTCTATTCTCTCTGCTTCGAACTCTTCTCTAGTCTTAACTGACTTCTCTGGAGGAGGAACTATCCACCCCATTATCTCGAACCGGCTAGAGAATTTGAGAACTATTTGAAAATTTGATCAATGTTTTTATTTCTTCCTTCAGAATCTACCTCAATTCCTTTAAGGGTATGAACCAATTCTTCGGCCTGCTTGGAATTATGTGTCTAGTCGTCTTCGGTGGGAAAGGATCATTAGATAAAGCGACCTTTAGCACATCTTCCTTTGTCACTGGCTCGAAGAGAAAGGCGCCAGCTGCCCTCCCCTCTTCAACTAGACGTAACGCTATATTCTTCGTTGATACGTACTGGAATTTTATCTTTCCAAGCAGAGCGTTCATGACTTCCCTTCTGCTAGCTGCTAATTGGAAGGTTCTACCCTTTAGTGCGAGTAGATTCTTCGAATTATTCTTGGTATTTGGCGTTAACTCTATCCCATGGTTCTCAATTGTCTGTATCAATCTTCTTTTCGAGTCTATGACGATTGGATACCAAGTCTTGACTCTTATCTTATCGTCTTCCACGTATTGAACTTGGTAGGAAGCAATCTTTGAGTAACCTAGGGTCTTCAAGATATTCCGCCTATGGTGTCCGTCCAAGACTACGCCGGATTCCTTGTCAACTATAATAGGATCTCTCTGGAAACCATCTTCAATCATTTTTTTCATGAGTTCCTTAAAGTGGAATGGATCAACTTCTTCATGATCTCTCAGTCTTGAGATGTCGATTAGCACAGCGTACTTCACTTCACGTCGAAGAGAGCGGTGCTCAAGTAGCGTTCGCCAGTATCCGGTAGAACCGCGACGATTACCTTGCCTTTCCCGAACCCTCTGGCTTTCTGTAGTGCGACGAACATGACTGCGCCTGAACTCATACCGACAAGCAATCCTTCTTTACGTGCTAGCTCTCTTGTGACTTCAAAGGAGTCTTTCTCATTCACGTAGATCCGTTCGTCAAGCTTTCTAGCGTCGAAGATGGAAGGCGGGAAAGGTTCTTTCATGCTTCTCATGCCCTGTATCCTTTGACCGAAGAAAGGTTCAACGCCTATGACTTTGATCTTCGGATTGTATTCTTTGAGCCGCTTTCCTGCTCCCATGAGTGTTCCAGTTGTCCCCATAGCGGCTATAAAGACATCGAGCTTTCCGCCAGTTTGTTCAATGATCTCTCTGCCAGTTGTTTCATAATGCGCCAGAACATTGTGAGGATTGTTGAATTGGTCTGGGAGGAAGTATTTCCCAGGCTGTTCCTTAGCCATTCTGTAGCCTACTTCAATTGCACCTGGAGTGCCTTTCTCACCTGGCGTTAGGATGACTTCTGCGCCGAATGCTTGGAGGATCCTCCTCCTCTCTATGCTTACGGATTCAGGCATAACAAATAATGCCCGGTATCCTTTGACAGCGGCTACAATGGCTAAGCCTATGCCTGTGTTCCCGGACGTAGGTTCTAGTATTATCTTATCTTTAGTTAGTTTGCCTTCCTTCTCCGCGAGCTCGATCATGTATTTCGCGATTCGGTCTTTGACTGAACCGCCTATATTGTATTGTTCTAGTTTCGCCAGTATGGTCGCATCATTCTCTTGGGTTAACCTGTTGATTTTGACTAGCGGAGTGTTGCCGATTAGGTCCAGAGCGTCATGCGCAAACATTATGCTCACGCAGGTAGGCGCAAAAGATCTATTCTATAACGCTGTTATATAAGCCCTCGGTTCATACTGAGCGTCCGAGGCTCCTCGATCTCAACTCTTAAAGGGCTGACCTCTCTTCGCCGCGACGTATACCATTAAAGCCAAGACCAATCCAGTCAGGGCGGGTAGTAGAAAGCTGATTGGATTAGCTACTCGACTAGGCATGTTTTCCACAGGACCTAGAGCCGCATACTTTACATCTACTTGTCCTGGGGAACTTGGAAGCCTACAGCTACCGCTACTAACGCAAGAATAAAGCCCAATAGAGTCGACGCAATTTCTCTACGAATCGCTTTCACCAGTTTTGAAAGAAAGGGAAGTTCTTTGCAAGTACGCCGAGACTACGCGAATGTATAGTCTACTTGAACCGTCACTGTCAATTGAAGTTCTCCGGGGATTATTGGCGTGGGTTCTGAAGCTTTCGCTTCATATATAGCTCCATACGGCTGATACGTCGGGCTGATTGAGGCGTAACTCTTCCCTGTAATAGTCACTCCTAAGGCGCTCGCTATCGCTTGAGCTTTGGCATCTGCATCCCCGACAGCCTTCTTGATTGCATCGGTCATTAACTGTGCCCTCTTCACTTCAGAGACTGTGAAGAAGACGCCACTCACCTCGTTTGCGCCAGCACCTACAGCTACGTCGATGAGTTTTCCTACCTCGGATGTATTCTTTGTCGTTACTGCGATCATGTTTCTGCATTCATACCCGATGAGAGTTTGCTGTCCATCATAACTGTACCTAGGTGAAAGACTGTAGCCTATCGTCTTTACATCCTCCTTGGAGACACCTACATCCGTTAAAGCCTGGATAACCTTAGTCACTGTTGCAGCATTGTTCTGCTGTGCTTCCGTTGCGCTAATGGATTGAGTTACCACGCCTACGCTCACTTGAGCGATGTCGGGGGTCGCCCAGACTATGCCTGTGCCTGAGATAGAGATTGTATTAGGTCTGGTTTCAGAGCCTTGTCCAGTAGACGGCACATTTACCGGACGACCGGAGTTTGGCAGAGCCATGCTGTAAGCATAATATGCGTAGTACATTGAGAAGCCATTGAGAGCGACGAGGCCGATGATAGCTACTATCGCCAACTTGTAAAGTCGCGAATTCACTTCCATACTCAAGATCTCACCTCCTTCACTGGGCGTTGTGAAACGGTCTATGTTGCCGGCTTGTCTTAATTCTAGGGATTGGAACGCTCTGTTCAGATCTTAGAACAGTTAGAAAGGCATAGTTTTCAAGGGTTAAGCGAGGAGAATAGATGGGTGACGAGTTTAGTGCCCTTTGAGAAGAAACATTGTCTCAAGGGTCTTCATATTTTCAGGAACTGTTGCGTTGATATACTTCGAGTGATATAGGTTCGCGAAGTTCGGGTGTTTGAAAGCACTCGCGGTCGCCACTTTGGCTCTTCTCGCGGTCTTGGTTTGAGTGGTTGCGGCTATGACTGATGTAGGAGGCGGCTTTCTTATAGTTCCGATCTTAAATCTATTCTTCGATCTGCCAGTTCACCAAGCTGTAGGAACAAGCCTAGTGACCATTATTTTCACAGCCCTATTCTTAACGTTTGCCTATGCAAGGCAGAAGAGAATCGACTACAAGCTAGGCTCAATCTTCACGATCGGAACTGTTCCAAGGGCGATCCTTGGCGCATACGCAACTAAATTTCTAACTGAGAGGGTTCTCGCAGCGGTATTCGACATCTTCTTGATGCTTATCGCTTTAAGAATGATGAGGATCTTGAATATCTCTTCGGGCGGAGGCTCGACGGCGAATACAGGATGGCGTAGGAGAATCATAGACTCGAAAGGCGTGATATTCGAATACTCGGCAAACATGAAGCCTAGGATAGCCCTGAGCTTTCTAGGAGGCTTCGTGTCAGGTTTACTAGGCGTAGGTGGTGGGGTAGTCATGGTGCCAGTATTGAGTTTGGCTGTGGGCTTTCCAGTCCATCTAGCTATCGCTGCCTCAATGTTCATAACGATATTCACCTCCATCTCAGGCGCTTTAACCCACTTGGCATTCGGGAATGTTCAGCTTGAATACGCTGCGTATATAATCCTCGGAACGATAGCGGGAACGCAACTTGGCGCGGCCATCGCAAATAGACTGAAAGAGAAAGCTCTAGCGAGAATCTTCGGAGGCGTCATGATCCTAATAGGCTTGAGAATGATCGCAAGCTACTTCTTGCCATAGGCTATAGACAAAAGCGCGTAACGCTTGCTTTGCGATAGATTCAAATTCAAAGCGTGACAGATTCTTGTAGTAGGACTTGCTAAATCTGAATTCTGAAGGCGATTGAAGATGAGTGTTAAGATCTGTCCGAGATGTACTCGATTGAATCCTTACTACGCAGCGCTATGCGCTCATTGCGGGCTTCCCTTCACAGAAGACTACTGCCCGCCATATTACTACTCTGCACCGATACGAGGCTCAACCCTAAGAGCAATCTCAATGATAGGGTTCGTCGTATTCGTCTTCGGTCTCCTCGGATGGCTCTACGTAGCCTCATTTAAGATAACGATACCTAACAGCTCAAGCTGGCCATTATCAAGCTGGACACCATGGCTGACTATGGGTGACTTTGGAATAATCTCGTTCATAGTCTCTATTGCTGGGCTGCTATTCTGGACAATCCTCTTCGTAGCGGCGAGAGAACGATACTAGCTCTCAAAGCCTGCAGCGAGTGAGACTGAACAGCGCTAGAGAAGACTCTATCTCAATACGCCAACGAACTTTCTAATTCTGTCGAGTCCTTCAACTATGTTCTCTTGGGATGTAGCGAACGAGATTCTAAGGTATCCCTCGCCGGAAGATCCGAAGGCGCTTCCAGGTATAGTTGCAACCTTAGCCTTTTGGAGTAACATAGTCGCAAATTCTTGAGAAGAAAGCTTGAAGCTTGAAACGTTCGCGAACGCGTAGAAAGCGCCCTCCGGCTTCTTACACTCTATTCCGGAAATCTCATTGAGCCCTTTAACTATGAGATGTCTTCGATGATCATACTCTTTCAGCATT
>Ga0315280_10010419_pt1 | contig 11662 bp, 8 predicted proteins | sample YL17G06_40_MG_FD_203697 | JGI IMG/M metagenome (GOLD analysis project Ga0315280, IMG submission 203697) | Sediment microbial communities from Yellowstone Lake, YNP, Wyoming, USA - YL17G06_40 | ecosystem: Environmental > Aquatic > Freshwater > Lake > Sediment | place: USA: Wyoming | collected... | reverse complement strand
GTAACGTCATAACTGAATTCGCTGTAGCCGCTTAAATTGTTGCCCAGGTAATGCCCGTTCAGCCAGACTTTGCAGTCGCGGAAGACTCCATCGAATTTTACAGCTAGCCTTTTTCCTTCATCGGCCCGCGGGATAAAAAAAGATTTCCGGTACCAGCCGATGGTCGTCTTTGGAAATTGTCTGCCAATAGGTTTAAAACCATGAGACATAACGTTTTCATCATTCACGTTGACAAAGTCTAGCTCAGCCGCCCAGTCGTGAGGGAGATCGAGCGTGCGCCAGGAGCTGTCATCAAAATCTGGGCTGACAGCCCCTCCCGATTCTCCCGCTTTGGCAAAAAGGAGCTCTATTCCATATCCGAAGTCCTCCTTTGGCGATGCGGCATCGCCAAAATGAAATTTCCAGCCCGGGTCAAGCAGCAGCTTTTCCCTGACACTTGACCCGATCGCCTCACTTTTTTCAGAGGGGTTGCTGCCACTCTGCTGCCTCCCTTTTGAAGACGCTTTTCCGTAAAATAAGACAGAAAGCAGTACAATTAAAACAATCGCACCGAATAACTTTTTCATAATTTACCTCCTGAAATATATAAATATTTTTATATATTCTAGTTTTGGTATTTTATTTTAAAAAATTCTGGGAGCTCAATACGCAATCTTGGAAAGGCAATTCCGGAAATAGACACTGTGTCCCCAAAATTTTTTCACTGCTCACAGCTCACTGGATGGAAAAGGTTTCCCCTTGGAGAGCGCCCCCCAGTTTCATTGAGTTGGCATAAGGATATTTTGAAATTTTCATAAAACCGCTCCTCTATTTCAAACTTGAATCTATCTTATGAACTGAGCTCCTCGCTCAGTTTCCCAATTTGCTTGATATGATTAGTAATTTAGGCAGGTCGCAATTAAATGTCAAGCTAAAGCTAACGCCAGAAAATGCCGATAGAAATCAAAAATTCCCCTAGCTTTATTCATGCGTACAGGATGGAAGAGCACAAGCATCACTGGATGGGTGGCCTGGACGGTCCCTGTGTGTTCGAAGGCCTAGGGGGGTGGGTGGGCTTGGTCGAGAACGCACAGGGACCGTCCTGGGATCATCTTAATTTTCTATCAATTTTGGGTGACGTTGCATTTCGGAGTCAGCTCGAATAAAATCTTTCTCATTCATGAACACTACGATTCCGAGGAAAGGTAAAAAAATGAGCATGAACAGAAGGAAATTTCTTCAGTTATCGGCCGGCACCGCTGGGCTAACATTGATGGGACCAAAAAAGACGCCGCTCGTTTTCGGCGCTGACCAAAAAGAAACTCCGATTAGCAAACTAAGGCCAATGACCCAGGGCATTGTTCCCATTTCTGATGACGAACGAAAAGCCCGGATCGAGAAAGCCCGCCGCCTGATGGTTCAAAATAAGATCGATGCGATTTGCGTGGAAGGCGGTTCGAGCCTCGTTTATTTCACTGGCGTCAGTTGGTGGTTGAGCGAGAGAGTTTTTGTCTGGGTTTTGCCGGCCCGAGGCGAAATGGTCTGGGTCTGCCCTAAATTTGAAGAGGATCGAGCTCGTGAGCTTATCCGCTTTGGGAATGAGATGCGCACCTGGGAGGAAGACGAAAGCCCCTATAAAATGATTGCCGGAGTTTTTAAGGATTTGGGAATCAGAACCGGAAGAATTGGCATCGAAGAGAGGGTTCGTTTCTTTGTGTATGATGGACTGCGGAGGGAAGCCCCAGCGCTGGAATATGTCAGCGCTGATCCCGTGACTGTGGGATGCCGGGTGATCAAGTCTCCTGCTGAAATAGCCCTGATGCAGCGAGCTAATGACATCACTGTTGAAGCCTATAAGGCAACTATTTCCATGCTCAGGGAGGGGATGACCATGGCTGAGTTCAGCGCGATTGCGCAGACTGCTTTCAGCGCTCTCGGTGTCTCAGGCGGTATTGGACCTAGCTTCGGCGAATCCTCTTCTTACCCGCATGGAAGTATTAAACCACGGACACTCCGCGAGGGAGATATTGTCCTGATGGACGGAGGCTGCGGCGTCGAAGGTTACCGCTCTGACGTCAGCCGCACGATTGTCTTTGGAAAACCCACTCAGCGTCAAAGAGATATCTGGAACCTGGAGAAAGAAGCGCAATTAGCCGCTTTTAAAGCCGCCAAACCAGGCGTCCCTTGCGAAGATGTCGACGCTGCTGCAAGGCGAGTCCTCACCAAAGCAGGGTTGGGCCCAGATTATAAAGTCCCTGGACTGCCGCACCGGGCAGGGCACGGCATCGGGCTAGATGGGCACGAATGGATTTATCTGGTGCGCGGCAATAAAACCCCATTACAGCCGGGCATGTGCTTCACGAATGAGCCGATGATTGTTATCCCCGGCGAGTTTGGGGTGCGGCTCGAGGACGATATGCACATTACGGAGGATGGAGCCAAATTTTTTACTCAACCGAGCCCTTCCATCGAGCAACCTTTTGCCTAAGCTGGAAGGACATGCTTCATTATTCGTAAAAAAAGTTCAGTGCAGAGGGGCGAGATAATCCCGCTTCTCCCCGCCGACAATAGCTGTAAAAGCAAGAACTCGGCGGCCCATCAAAGCCAGGAACCCGCTTGGAGGAAGGGTAAAAGTCCTGCCTACCTCAACAACGTCCCAGGACTTTACTGAAGAACGGTTCACATAAAGTGTAAACCCATTCTTATACTTTGTTTTCACCAGCGAAAGCTCTTCAAGCAAGGTTTCTTTTACTCTGTCAAACGGAACTCCTGGTAAAACCTTCCGAAGGACCTCTGAAAGCGGGATCAGGCCGCCATCAATGTTGTATAAAATCTCTTCAGGTTCAGAGGCAAGATAATAAGGTTGAAGATAACTTAAGAAAAAATATTCTCTGGCGGTCTCTTTGAGTGGGATTCCCTTAATAAACGGGTTATGAATAAATCCTGCGCTTCCAAAGGCAAGCTCCGTCGCCCGATAACGCTCCAATTCCTCAACAGTATAGCCATTCCACTTGTCATCATAAAACCGCTCGAGATAGCCGGCTCCATGGGGTACAAAATGTCTGTTCACAACTTCGAGCTTATAATCAACGATCGTTGGAACAGTAGCTCCCCCTTGCGTTGTGAGAACATCGGAGTACGAGCGGGGATCAGCTTCGATCGCGTCAACAGAGCCTGCCCAGATGTATGTTGAGTACCCAAATCCTTCTCCTGCCACAGGCCCGTCATGGATGTTCCTGGCATAGGATATGACCCCGAGGTAATTTTGAAATGTTATTGCCTGTTTTCCCGCCTGAGAAACGCGGGCATCATAATCCACCCGGTGGGAGGGAAGGCCGGCCGTCAGGACATCGAGAAAAGCAGCTGTTGTCCCATAATAGCGGTGAATGGATGGCTCGTACATCTGGGCATAATGATGTGCCCTGGATGGCTTCAGCAAATAACTCTGAATTCCTGTGACCGGGTTGTACCAATCCTTTAGCCAGTTGCCGTTTGGATCGAGCGCAACATCATCGGGATTCCAGACGTCGGAATTTTGATAGTAGGAAGCATAATTGGTGTGAAGTGCAAAAAGATAATCCCTCCTTTTGCAAAAATAAGAAATTTCGAGGAGGTCCACATCACTCCCAAATTGAGAGCCTGCGGGAAAAGTCGAAGGGAACCCATTATCGAAGCCATATTTCTGCCACATATGGAGGATAACAAACAGGTCCTTCATTCCTAAAAAAGCAAGAGCCCGGAGGTCATCCCTGTAATCCTGGAAAGACTCCCTCCACAGGTCCACGACGACCCGATTCGCTAAAGAATATCTATAAGGAGAGTAAAGATTCGGCCCTTGATAGAAAGTGTCTGCGATATCTGGCGAAACAGTGAGGTGGACTGTTTCCCTCAAGTTATTCCTTTTTCTGTCCGTCAGGATGTAGTAGTCAACCCAATTGCCGAAAGAGGCGGATGTGGTTGAATGAAGCTCGTTCGAAGGATAAATTCCTGAAGCATTCGAGAGAAAAGGGTCCAGAATAGCGGAAATGAATATTCCATTCGTATAAAGGACATTGTGGCCATAGGGCACTTCCACGACTTTGGGGTCTGGTGTCTCCTCCGACCGCTCTAAGCTGAACTTCCTGACATTTTGGCTGGAGGCATCTGTAGCGTATTCAATGGATAGAGTTTTGTCTGTAAGCTTGATGCTAACGCTAAAGATAAAGCTATCTGAGTTATAGCTCCATCGGAATTTGGCTAAATAGACTCCACCTGTGTCTGTCTCCTCAAGCATCTGGGAAACGTGCTTGCCATCCTTGGCCAACAACCGTTCTCCGGCGAGGTAAAAAATTGTGATTCCGCCTCCCGAGGAAGGCAAGAAAGAGAAATATCCATTGTAGATCACTCTAAGGTCGGAGAGCGTTCCTGTCTGGGGAGTGTAGTTGTAAATGATGTTACAGTCCTGACCGCTGTAGATAAAGTTTTTAGCGAGGGCGAGATTAGCCCCCAATAAAAATGACAAAGTAAAAATTAAAGTCTTAAAGCCTTTCTGAATTCCAACTCTCCGCCATTATTTTAACAGAAACTCGTCTAGTTAACAAAACTAAGGAGAGAACGAGGATTGATACGGAAAGCAGGGAAGAAGTCAGCGCAGGTCGACCCAATTTTCTATAAACCGACGGTCGCCGGACTTTTCGCCACCCGCAAGAAGCGATTCAAAAATGGCCTTGAGATGCGCGTAGGGCAAAGTGCCGATGACCATCCGGTTGTTGATGATCATGGTTGGAGTCGATCGGATGCCGTGGGCATATTGGTCTGATGTTTTTTCATACTCAGCGCCGGTATTGATGATCCGCTGTACCAGCTCGTGGGTCGCCTGATCAGTCAGGGCTGCCTCAACTCCGTATTTTCTGGCAAGCTCGAGGCGCCATTCGGGATTTTTGGCTTGCTTAAAATTAGAGAATATCTCGTCATGAATCTGGCTGAATTTGGCCGGGTCATAAGCGGCGATGTAAGAAAGATCGCAGGCGCCGGGGTGCTTGTCTTTATCCACCACGCTATTGCATTTGGCCTCGAGCGGGAAAAACTGAAAGGCGATGTTGATTTTTCCCTTATACTCTTTTTTCAGCCGGCTGAGCTCTTGGTACAGGAAGAGACAATCCGGGCAGAGAAAATCTGCATACTCGATGACCTGGATGGGAGCATCCTCAAATCGTTCCGTGGCTGTAGCCGCCCAATAAGGTGAAATGAGGCTCGGAGTATTGACTTTAGCCAGGCTGTAATATTCTTTAACAACTCGTGCAGCTACCCCTCCTATTTGGGCATCTTTTTTGGCCGCATAGAATAATTGAAATCCATAGGCTCCGGCCAGAATGACAACTGCGAAAACAACCAGATATTTGATCGAAGGCGCGAGAAAACCCTCGAGCGCTCTGGGTTTAGCGTCTTTCAGGCCATATTTCCAATACAGGAAGAAGCTTAAGAGCGAAAACAGATAATATCCGCTGCAGAGCAGGCAGAGGCTCTTTAGGAAAAAGACAGAATAAACAAAAAGGGCGACGACACCCAGGGCATTGAGCAGCGAGATGGATTTATTGGTTTGTTCAAAAGCTCTTGACGGAAAAAGCGCTCCCAGGGCCACCAGCGCCCCTACAAGTAGGCCGAAATAGCCCAGCGGGACTCCATGGAAATGGGCGATGGAGGAATAAGCAGAGCTGTCGCAGTTAAAAAAAGAGCTGATGTCGCAGAAAGCCCCTTTAAATATTGTTTCCGGGAAATTGGCGTTAAAAAAATGCTGAATCGTTAAGAAGGAAGCAGCAATCATCCCTAGCCCTGAAATAAAGCTCCAAAACCGGCGCCAGCCTGTCCCGTGGAGCGTCAATGATTCCGCCATCAACATTCTCCTTTGTTTATTAAAATAATCCCCCTTTAGAAAAGGGATGAAGGGGGATTTACTTGGCCTCTTCTTTTCTCGGTACCGGAAGGATGCCGGCCATTTCTCCGATCACGTTGATCAATTCCACATTAGCCGGGACGACGATCTTGGCGTTCATGGCCAAAGACTTCTCCACTGTCTCGAGCCTTCTGAGAAGCTGGGCGTTGCCGATAAAATATTGATTGGCGGCTTCATTGACCAACTTGATCGCTTGAGCTTCTCCTTCGGCCTGCAGGATTTTTGCCTGCCTGATCCCTTCGGCTTTCTTGATCTCCGCGCGCCGGGCGCCATCCGCCATAGTTTCTGTCGCTGTGGCAAAATCAATGGCTGCGATTTTTTCGTTTTCGGCCTTAACCACCTTGTTCATGGTCTCCTGGACATCTTTAGGAGGATCTATCTCTTTGAGCTCGGTCCTCACAATCTCGATTCCCCAGGTGATGGTCTCTTTTTTCAGGGTCTTCTGGAGTTCATCATTGATCTTGCCCCGTTCGCTGTTGGCAGATTTCAGGGTTAAAGTCCCGATGATATTCCTCAAAGTCGTCCGCGCCAGGTTCACAATCTGCCACTGGTAATTATTCACGTTATACTGGGAATTCTTGACGCTCTCTTCGTCGTCTTTGACTTTAAAATAAACCTGGGCATCCACCCGGGCATTCAGGTTGTCGTTGGTAATAATTTCCTGAGGCTGGGCATCCACCATCACCTCAGTAATGTTGACCTGATACATCCTTTCGATGATGGGGATAACCCAATGGAAACCCGGCTTGCCAAATCTTTTGTATTTTCCCAGGCGCTCGATCAGCCCTCTGTGCGTGGGCCTGACGATCCTTATCCCGCTGAGAAAAATAATTAGGACGATGACAGCTATCAAAATGAATAGACTCGTCATGTTTCCCTCCGATTTTAGAATTATGATTTCACATCGCTATTTTCGGACAATTCTACTACTAAATCTCATCGGGTTCAACACTCTGAGAATGTCTCCAAAATTGCCCATAGGAAATTAAGATGAGGCCTGGATGGTCCCTGTGCGTTCTCGACCAAACCCACCCACCCCCCTAGGTCTTCGAACACACAGAGACCGTCCAGGCCACCCATCGAGTGATACTAATGCTCATTCATCTTGCACGTATGAATAAAGTTAGGGGAATTTTTTAGGTCCATCGGCAATTTTGGGATATCCAGCCTCCTTGACATCAATTTTTCTCTTTGATACAAGTTACATCGGGTTTAGGATTGAAGGAGAAAAAAATGGCTGGGGCGAAAAAAACGGTAAGATTGACATCTCCTGAGGCTCTGCTGGAAACAATCTCTGCTTTTCGTTTGAGCCGGATAATTCTCACTGCGTTTGAACTTGAGGTTTTCTCGATTCTAGGCAGCAAAAAATTGACATCTGCTAATATTGCCAAGCTGGCTAAAACCGACCCCCGAGGCATGGACCGGCTGCTGAATGCGCTCTGCGCCTTGGGTCTCCTGAAAAAGAAAAACAGGAATTTTGCGAACACCACGATTTCAAAAACATATCTTATCAAAGGTCAGCCCAACTTCCTGGCAGGTCTAGGCCACTCAGCGGATCTATGGAACAGATGGAGCACGTTGACCCAGGCGGTCATCAAGGGGGGAACGGTAATCGAGAGGAGCGCTTTAAAGCGAAAAGAAAAACAGCTGAAGGGGTTTATTGCGGCCATGCATGAACGGGCCTCGGCTCAGGCTGCGGAAACGATCAAGCGGCTTGATTTGACCGATGTTTATCGGACCCTGGATATTGGAGGTGGCTCGGGAGGATATTCCATTGCTCTGGTCCGGGCAAAAAAGGATATCCGCGCAACCGTTTTTGATCTTCCGGATGTTATTCCTCTCGCTCGAACCTATGTCAAAGAATCCGGGTTTGCCTCCCAAATTGAGTTCATCGAGGGCGACTTCAACCGTGATGATTTCGGTTCCGGCTACGACCTGATCCTGCTTTCGGCCATCATCCACATGAATTCACTCCAAAAAAATCTGAACTTATTCAAAAAGGCGGTGAAGGCGCTTAACCCGGGAGGCAAGCTGGTTATTCAAGACTACATCATGAGTGAAGACCGTACCAAACCAGACCAAGGAGCTTTTTTTGCTCTAAACATGCTGGTGGGTACCGAGGCAGGGGATACCTATACTGAGCGCGAGGTGCGCAGGTTGATGAAAGAGGCCGGTTTGTCAAAGATTGCCAAAATAAAAATCCCGTTTGCCACATCGCTCATGATCGGCAGAAAAAAGGGGAGAATTTTATTTACAAAAAGGAGGAAGGAATGAAAAAAGCTTTGATTTTTTTGCTTGGCATGCTTTGCGTATCTCCAATTTTGTCACAGAAATTTGAGAAAGCAGCTCTGACTCCACCGATGGGATGGAATAGCTGGAACAAGTTCGCGTGCAATGTGGATGAGAATCTTATTAAGGAGATGGCCGATGCTATGGTTGCGAGCGGAATGAAAGACGCTGGCTACGAGTTTATCGTCATTGACGACTGCTGGCAGGTTGACAGAGACAGCCAGGGCAATATCCTCGCCGACCCAAAAAGATTCCCATCAGGGATGAAAGCCTTGGCCGATTATGTCCATTCCAAGGGGTTGAAATTCGGGCTTTATTCAGACGCGGGGATAAAGACATGCCAGGGAAGGCCGGGAAGCCGTGGTTATGAATACCAGGATGCTCGGACTTATGCCGAGTGGGGAGTTGACTATTTGAAGTATGACTGGTGCAATCACGGAACCCAAAGCGCGGTGGATTCCTATAGGATTATGCGGGATGCTCTTTATGCCGCAGGCCGTCCTATTGTGTTCAGCATTTGCGAATGGGGCTCTAATAAACCCTGGCTTTGGGCGGGAGAGATCGGCAATCTCTGGAGAACAACTGAAGATATTCTGGATTGCTGGGACTGCAAAGAGGACTGGGGAGGTGCGGGATGGACGCTCATCCTGGATAAACAGGTTGGGCTTGAAGTCTATGCTGGCCCTGGGCACTGGAACGACCCGGACATGTTAGAGGTTGGAAACAAGGGGTTAACCATCAACGAAAGCCGCGCCCATTTCAGCTTCTGGTGTCTGCTGGCTGCGCCCTTGATGGCGGGAAACGATTTACGGGGCATGTCTAAGGAGATTGTTGAAATCCTGACAAACAAAGAAGTGATAGAGGTCGACCAAGACACTCTGGGGAAACAGGGAATTAGAGTGAGGGATGATGGCGACCTTGAAGTCTGGGCCAAGCAGCTTGCGGATGGAAGCCGCGCCGTCATCCTTTTTAATCGGGGGAAGGCAGAGGCCAAAATTGCTGTGAGTTGGCCGGAAATCGGGTACACATCGCCTCTCAAAGCCAAAGTCCGTGATTTGTGGAAGAAAAAAGACTTAGGAGAGTTCACGGGAAATTTCTCTGCTACAGTTCCTCCGCATGATGTGGTCATGGTCAGAATAACTCCCTAGAAATGCAGAGTCGAGAACGGGTCAAGCGGGCGATCAAATTCCAGAAGCCTGACCGGGTGCCCATTTCTCAGGCAGCCCTTCCCGCCGCGCAACTCAAGCATGGGCAAGCTTTGAACGAAATCTTAGAAGTGAGTCCGGATGTTCCCCTGGAGAACATTCGAGCCATGTACCAGGCTTTTCGCGAATATAGCCGGTACTAGATTTTGCTAAAATGAAAACTTTTAGAATAATTGCCCATGAGCTTATTGACACCCGCAAAAGTTGAAAATGATTGCCCCTCTCTCCCCCCTTTAAACAAAGGGGGGAGAGAGGGGGAATTGGAGATAAAGATATGAAACAATTGCTGACAAAGAATATGTTCTGGATAGCGGTGTTCAGTGCCGTTTTTTTAAACGCTGCAATCTTTGCTCAACAGGCAGATAGAGGTCGCTTTCAAAGACGAAATTTTGCGCTGATTAAGCCTGGAGAGACCATCGAAGAAATTGTCCGCAAAGCGGCGAACGTAGTTCCCTCTCCCCCGCAATTTGCCTGGCAGGAGCGGGAATTCATTGCGTTTGCGCATTTTGGCATGAACACTTTCACCGACCGAGAATGGGGTGAGGGAAAGGAGAGTCCTTCCACATTCAACCCCACTGATTTTGATGCAAGGCAATGGGTAGAAGTTTTCAAAGAGGCAGGGATGAAGATACTGATTGTCACAGCCAAACACCACGACGGATTCTGCCTTTGGCCGAGCAGGTGCACAGAGCACAGCGTCAAGAACAGCCTGTGGCGAAAGGGGAAAGGAGATGTCATCCGAGAAGTGGCCAATGCCTGCAAAGAATTTGGCCTGAAACTTGGAATTTATTTGTCGCCCTGGGACAGGCATGAGCGAACCTACGGCAATTCGCCTGCTTACAATGAATATTATCGAAATCAATTGCGAGAGCTTCTAACAAATTACGGAGAGGTCGCGGAGGTGTGGTTCGACGGAGCCTGTGGCGAAGGGCCCAACGGTAAAAAGCAGGTTTATGACTGGCACTCCTACTACAGGGTAATTCGTGAGCTTCAGCCGAATGCTGTAATCTTCGGCATGGCGCCCGATATTCGCTGGGTGGGCACCGAGTCAGGCTATGGCAGGGAGACAGAGTGGAGTGTGGTGCCGGTATCCCTGCAAAATCTGGATGAGAAAGCTGCGAGTTCCCAACCTCATCCTGCGGATGGAGCGTTTGCTCCTAGAGATTTAACTGATGAAGACCTCGGAAGCCGCGAAAAAATAATGAGTGCCAGGGCCCTTCTATGGTATCCAGCGGAAGCTGATGTTTCCATCCGGCCTGGCTGGTTCTACCATCAAACCCAGGACGGCGAGGTCAAGACGCCCGAGAAGCTGGTTGATATCTATTACAGTTCAGTCGGTCGCAATGCTGTTTTGTTGCTCAATGTTCCGCCCGACAGGCGCGGCCGCATCCACCAGAATGATATCAAAAGCTTGATGGGAATGCGCAAAATTCTAAATCAAACATTTGAGGTCAATGCTGCTGAGGGCGCTAAAGTTATAGCCTCAAGCGAACAAAAAGAACACAAAGCTTCTTTTATCATGGACGAGGACAAAGAATCGTTCTGGACCGCCAAGGAGGGATTCGAACCTGCTTGGCTCGAGTTTAAGCTTCCAAAGGAACAGACTTTTGACGTCGTGCTGCTGCAAGAAAATATTCTTCTCGGTCAGCGAGTGGAGAAGTTTCGCCTGGAAGCGTGGAATGGGAGGGAGTGGAGGGAGTTTGCCCGCGGAACGACAATTGGATATAAACGATTGCTGCGCTTTCCTGAGGTCACGACAAAAAAGGTGAAACTGGTCATCAAGAAGTCTCGAACCAACCCCACTCTTTCAAATTTCGGATTGTTCAAGTCTCCATTCTAATAAAAAGTCTCATGCCAGTAAAGTCCAAGGTCAGAGCATAGGTCCTGAAAAATCCATGCGAAATCAAACCTCCGATGCGGAAGCCGAATGCATTTTCCAAAGGAAAAGCGCCTGTAAATAACCCCTGAATGATCTGCCCTTTAGCCTCACCTAATGCTAGTTCTTCCACAACGAATGGGATGACCTTTACTTTTCCTCCCCCGCCGACACCTTCACTGGCGAGGTTTTCTTGGAGCTTGATGCCGCCTTCCCTCAGCGTGGATTCCGGGCAAGTGAATCCACCGCCGGCTAGCCCTGTGTCCACAAAGAAAAGCATCGGTTGGCTCTTGTTCACCGACCCCCACGCGACCATATAATGATCGCCCGCCATCCAAAAGCGGACCACGATATAATTTTGTCCCTGTGCTTCCTGCTCAA
>Ga0315280_10010418_pt1 | contig 11663 bp, 11 predicted proteins | sample YL17G06_40_MG_FD_203697 | JGI IMG/M metagenome (GOLD analysis project Ga0315280, IMG submission 203697) | Sediment microbial communities from Yellowstone Lake, YNP, Wyoming, USA - YL17G06_40 | ecosystem: Environmental > Aquatic > Freshwater > Lake > Sediment | place: USA: Wyoming | collected... | reverse complement strand
CTACTCCAAGATTGAAACTCTTTCTCAGCGGCGGCGCTCTCCGTAGGGGCAGAATCTTGCAGGGTTCCAACCTACCGGATAGTGGACTGATAATGGCGAAAACGGAAAGATTAATGTTAGGTCTTGATTGCATACTAATAACTATAGAATTGAAGGTTCTAGATTGGATCCTGGCTTTCTTTCATTTGAAGAAGTTTTCCAGCGGTTCCTTCGATCTGGATTCGATTCTGCAGTCTACAAAACAGTACTTGAGGACTATCACAAAAAGCCAGAGGTAGACTTACATCTCAGGGAATACAACGCGGCGGCAAGATCGCGAGCAATTGAATTGCTAGAAGAACGCGCTAAGGAATTGGCGGACTATAATCTGCCCAAATATAAAGACTACACATGGCAAGGGATTCTGGTCGAGAAGATAGTTGATGCGGTCAATCCTAAATGGAAAAACATTATTTTCGGCCATTGCGATAGCGAAGATAGGCTATATCCAGTTATACGCAGATTTCTGAAGCGAGAATATGACGCAGTTTATCCTACTTATGACAAGAAGAGGGAGGGATGGCCGGACTTCTTTTGTTTGAAAAAGGGGTGGTTTGGAGGAATCAAGACAACGGTTGCTGTGGATGCCAAGGTTGACTATGGCCAGTTCAAACGATTTCTGGATCAAGCTACAAATTTCATGAAGTATGCAGACTATGTATTCTTGGCTACGACGCCTGGCCTCGTTATCGAAATAGGTGAGAAAAACAGGAGTGCCGTTTGGGGAGAAAGTATACTTAGGGAGAAATTGGAGAGCGTGAACATAGGTTACATTATCGCTGATATGACTTCAAGAGAAGTGGTGACTATCGAAGGGGGAGAAAAGAGCAGTTATTTGGACGAAGAAGAGAAAGAGAGACGCCTAAGAATGCTAGGCGTGGGCTCATCATAGAGGTCTAGGTGCAATCCAGCGAAAACCCACTTCAGCCAAGATCGTCACTTTGACTTTTTCTCGCGTATGAGTTCTTCCAAAGCCTCAATTATTGCGTTCACGCTGTCATAACAACGTAATTCCTCAGCAACACTTCCGACAGTCTTATTTCGCCTCCATCCTTGAACCGCCGAGACTCCAGCCCTCTTCGCGTGCTCGACAAACGGCCATACCGAGGTATTACCTATCTGCGCATCCCGACGCTTTTTTTCATTCGGATAATAAGTTTGCTTATAGGGCATAGAATCCCACTCGCCCTCTACATCGTCTTGTGTACTGAATCTATTATAGTTAGCTCAATCATGCTTCCCACTCTATTCTCTTTTCTCAAAACAGTTTGGATTCGTTTCAGCTTTTCTTGAGGACAAGTTTGTCTTCTTCTTCAATGAAGAGTACTCGATCCCCTGCTTTAAGTTTGAATCTCTCGCGGGCGTCTTTAGGTATAGTTACCTGAAACTTCGGTGACAGACGTGACATCCCTAGAATTGAATCGTTCAACGGTCATCAACGAAAGTAAAGGATGTAAAGAAAGGTTTATATATTTTACCCTCCAAAATAAAGGAAGTAAAACAAGTAAAGGAAGTAAGGGGAATCTTGATTGTTGAGTATGTAGCTGCGCGTCATGGAGGCGACCGCCTGCTAGGTACAGAGGAGTTCAGGCAGGTAGTGCTAGCGCTTGGCGACCCTAGAGTTGTAAGCCTTAAAGAGAAATCAGATAGCCACGATGTTCTATGCGAGTTGATGTCGACGAGAGATTGGAAGCCGCAGGTCAAACTCGGCGGGTCGGTCGGTAGGCGAGTTGACTTTTACAAGCGAAATGTTCAGCTGGTCGTTGAAATAATAGCTTCAACGCCTGTATGGATATCCGCGACCATCACCAAAATGGCGAACATTAAAAATGGTGTCGAAGGACTCTGCTTGGTCTTGAGTTTGGATGAGATGGCATGTTCCTTCGAATCTGCATTGTCGGAAATCGATAGCGTCATAAGAGTCCTCCGTGTAAACCACCCGCTCCTAGCTCTTGGATGCAGAAGCCTTAACTCAAGACTTGGTGCAGCCCAGTAATACCTCCATCGAAACAGCTATTTCAAGGAAGTCTCTTCGAGCATCTTCTTGAAATCGTATACCAATTGATGCTTGATCGAGAGTTGTGTCAAGATCTCTTCTGCGTTTAAAGCAGACAATCATACTTTGGATTTGTCTATCCGCGCAGGAAAAGATGACTTCTGATCTCGCTTTCTCCAGAATTCCTTTGAAATCCATATACGCGCCTAGGCACATCTCGCGAAGGCTCTGTCAAAGCTCGTCGCCAAGGCTTCGGCGTTTGCGCAGAACCCAAAGCGCTTTCTCAGCTGCCCTCAACCTTCCACCGCTCGAGAAGGCGGCTTCCACCTTAGCGTCCTTCATCTTATCATCGAGGACTGCGCCGTCTGGAAATCTCACTTGAGCCGCTACACGGATAGATTCGCCTATACGATAGACTTTTTGTTCAGTTGACACGGAAACTGTCAAACGGTCGTCCACACGCCGTGAGTGGGAAGCCGGATCCCCGCCGTTCTCTTCCTCGCGTCTCTCCAAAACCACTTTGAACTCTTGCGTGGCGATTCCTCTCATCACTTTTCCGCCTGAAGGAGCAGTTGCCGAAACCTTCACGAAGTAGCCGTCCGTCGGCATGTAAGGCTTAAGCTTAAACGTTCCAACCCAAGCCGCCGCTCCCGCGTCATATTTCAATCGAACCTTCCCGAGGTGAGCGCGGCTGGAGCCCGTTAACTGCGTAAGAAGCTTCTTCTTTTTTTGACGGAAACCGCATTCCAAAAGGGATTGGCAGACAGCTGCAGGGTACACACCGGCAACCCTCGGCAACCCTTCCAGCGCAAGCTCCGCGATCCTAGCCTTAACGTTTTTGAGAAGCTCCGGCTTGCCCGCGCACAGCCTCTCGGCCATCGGCAGGATTTTCCTCTGGACGTTAAGAACAGTTCCCTCGCCCCTCCTGACCCCTCTAATAGACCTGTCAAGGGAGGCGAGTCGCCTGAACTCATCTACCTGTTCAACCTTCGCGTCCCTAGCGTCGAAGACCGTTGGCAACGCTTTATCGTAAATGAAGTTGAAGCTGGGCGTTCCTCCATGGGGACGTTGATTCACGAGATCCAACTCGTCGATCACTAGGCCACAGCTTTCGCAAACATTTTCGCCTAACTCGCTGTCCCTCGCTATCTGTGAACCACCACATTCAGGACAGCGCCCCCGCTTCCCCTTCAAATTGACATTAAACGATCGCTTCGGCAACTATGGGATTAAAAGCAAACCGCATAATCATACGGTATAACTACACCAATTTAGAAGGCGTTTTCGATTTTGCCTTAATCAATTCCGCCAGATATAGGCGGAAGTAGGGCCCTTATCGGTTATTTGGTAACGAGGCGATGAACCCTCCGCCTTCTCCACTCGCAGGAAACCAGCCTCAGCTAGAAGTTCAACATGCTCGCGCACCCAGGATTGATTGCTCAACCTTGCCTTCATACGGATCCGAAAGCACGCTTCTGCTCCTTGTCTGCTTGAAGAACAGCATACGGCTGGACCGCATAGTTTTTTGCAACACAAGAATTGAGTATCCTGAAACCGTGCGCTATCTCCGTTCCGTTATTTCGTCCTTGAAGCTGGAGGACATCTTCCTTGAGATCGTATCCAGCCTTTCACGTTTGAGCTGTTGGATCAATCACCAAAAGAAATGATGGATTTCAGATAGTCAATCGATTACGGAGCGAAGGCGTTGCCGTTACTGCCGTTATGGTATCGTGCCTCATGCTTCTCGAAAATGGAAATGTTTATGGAGTTAGCAATTTATTCAGCAGTCACCGATTGAATACTAGAACCTTGACGATTACCTTAGGACAATGAATGAGACTGGATTCTTCCTGCAGATGCGCGTCGCAAAAGAGGCACATGAAGCTGGATTCGACCTAGTCAAAGAAGAGATTGCTTTTGAGCATGGAGGGCAAACGGCAAAGCTTGACGTGCTCGCTGAGATTTCCTACTTCATGGGCAAAGGATACTTCAGGGCGTTCATTTTCATTGAATCGAAGAGGCATTCGCACGATTACAATTCTTGACATTCTTCAAACCACAGGTGGCGAGAACACCGCCTCCACCGTACGTACTCGGTCTAGCTGTCTTTGCGGATAATATCGCCTTGGATCTTCGAATGTGTATGAGGAGATTGTGAGGAGAGGATGAGAGGCTGTGAAGAAGGAAAGTAAGTAGTAACTGCTAAATGCCCAGGTTTCGGAATTTGCATTTTGGCGCGGCTTCTCTGATTCTGGCCGGAATGATTCGGTCGGCCAGACGTAGGTCATCCTCATAGATGTCAATGGCTCTCAGCGAATGGCCTTCGTAAAACTTACGCTTGAGCTCAATGGCGCCGGTTTGTCGCCAACTTGTCTTTTCCCAGTATTCTATGTACAAGTCAATTTTGGGGATGTACCAGTCGCACAGCACCTGACGTTTGGCTCGTTTCACTGGGCAGTTGTATTCGTGCTTGTAAGGTAGATGTTCATGGAGCCAGTCATCTAGATACCTCTCACCATACGACTTTGTGACATGCCCGTCCTTAGCCTTGTAGCCGACAAGCCCAGTCTTCGCGCGCGGTACAGCTGGCACTTCTAAGAAGACTCTGTAGAGCTCATCGATGAACTTAGGACCGAGTCTAGGTGGAAAAAGAAGTATGCCCCTCCTGCTCACTCTTATCCATCCTCTCTTGATTAGTGGCAGAAGCGCAGCTTCATCAAGAGGAGGGCACCTCATCTTCCTTCTTATCCGGACTTGAGCTGGAAAGCGACCGTCAAAAGCGTCAGGCTCTATGTTCATTTCGCCGTCACTTGTGGCTTCGAAGACTCCATGCAAACGATTGCTTTGATAGTTCAGTAGAAATAGGATGTCTCCTTCTTTCACTTGGAAGACTCTGTTCCACTCAGACTTTGGCGATCCAAACAGTTTCCTTTCGAGACACTCCCTTTCTGTCCGATTGTTGCATAAGAAAACGTATCCATTTGGTGCTCTCTCTTCCTTTTTCTCTTCTACCTCGTATAGTACACCCAAAGGTAACCGTCTGGATTGAGCATCGCTAGACATGGCTGTTCGATCCTGAGACTATTCTCGAAAGCTGAAAAGTGCTTCTCTGACTATACAATTAGTAAATCGTAGTAGGATAATTCAACTATTAGCTTTCAATCTATTTGTTTCTAATTTCAGATCTCGCCCTAGAATCGACTTCCATATTTAATGAGAAGATTCTGGCCTGTCTCAAACTTGGGGTAGATCGTTTCTACAACTTTCCAAAATCTCCTTGTGTGTCTCTTCGTAAGTGTGTGAGCTATCTCGTGAGCTATGATGTATTTCAATGCACTTTTTGGCAATCGCAGCGCATTCAGCTGCACGAGAATCTTGTTTCCTTTGAGCTTTGCGATTCTGTGTTTCTTGTTATCGATCTTTTCTACAACCTCAAAGTCCAGATCTCCAAAAACCTCGATTCTTCTTTCCTTTCTTATTTGTTCGTAGATCCTGAAGAGTTCAGAGTACAGTAGCTCGGCTGAATAGTCGTTCTCCGGCTTTAGTTCTGTGATAGCGAGAGCCGTTGACTTTTTCATTTTATCCCCTCTAGTGCTCCGAATATTCCTTCGGTTATCTGGTCCATTCTATTTCTGTAGTTTCGAAGTTTGGAAAGTAATTGTAGTCTCACTTCAGCTTTGACTTTGCGTCTGACATCTCTCTGTAGTTGCCACCTTTCGAAAAGCAACTTCTTTTCTTGTAGATGAGCTAGAAGTTCGTTGACGAAAGCCATAGTCCTTTGTTTCTCTATGCTGGGAACAATGGTTCTTATTGCTTCATAAAGAGGATACCTGTCCTTTCCTATTTCTTCCTCTTCTCTCTTCCATTCAACAATTTTTTCTGAAATGTTCAAGAGCTTTCGTACTGCTTCCTCGGTCTCGACTTTCTTAGTCCTTAACTCTTCGTATGTTCTCTCAACTTCCTTGCTTAGGTTTACGAAGAAAGGTGAACTCGAATGTAGTCTGCCTTCATATTGGATATTAGTCAAAATGTCAATTGCTGCGCCTACGGTTTTTGGAGTTGATCTTTTGAGAATTTGAATGTACTTCTCGTCTACGGTCACAGTTGGGTATGTGTCATTTATTTCTTCTACATCTATTGTCTGCTGTATGAGTTGCATGGTCTTCTTGGAGAGCACATCTATCTTCAGTTCGTCTACGTTTGCTTTTTTGAATCGTTTATTGTATGCCACATATATTTTAGCCAACCATGTGTAGTCTAACAAGTAGTCTTTGAGGAACGGTTCTCCTCTAAGCATTTCATAAGATTTCATTAGTTCCCTTATGACTTTTTCAAAGTTTTTCGCCCTGTCTGGGTCGATCAATATGTCCAAAGCGCTGTTCAAGCTCTCACGTGTGTCCTCTCTTTTCACGTTTTCAAAAATCTTCAAAGCTCCATTGAGTAACTCCTTAAATTCTTCCTTGTCTTTCTCCAAGTCCCTTATGACGACTCTCAAAGCCTTTGCGTCGCTTGCCTCAAATCTTTCGAATGCCTTTTCTAGCTCTGCCAATACGCCAATGTAGTCAACAATTGAGCCGAACTTCTTGTTCACGAAAGGCCTGTCAGTTCTTGCAGTCGCTTGCAGTACTCTGTGCTCTTTCAGTGGCTTGTCAAAATACATAGTCCAAAGGTTTGGACAATCGAAACCAGTTATGAGCATGTCAGTAACTATCAGTATCTTTGGTTCTTTCTTTGTTTTGAAATCCTCGATTATCTTGTCGTGAATATCCTTTACGTCTCTGGTGCCATACTTCTCTTGCAGCTTGTAGAAGTAATCTCTGATAGTCTTGATTTTTTCTTTTGGATTGAGCGTCATCACAATCTCTGAATAGTTTGACGGTAAGAGACAATCAACGGCGTTCTTGTATTGAACGCAAGCGTCCCTATCAATTGTAACTATCATTGCCTTTAATTCGGTAGGTTCAACAACCTGCTTGAAATGCTGAGCAACATCCTGAGCTATGTTTTTGACTCTTTCAGGTTTTTTGATGAAAGCTTTGATTACTCTGATTTTCTTCTTTAGCTCTTTCTGCTCCTCTTTGGAAAGAGTTTTTATTTCCTCCTCTTCAAACTCTACAAACTCTTTTAGTTGCTGTGCCTTAAGGTGGTACTGAGGCAATCTCGCCTGATAAGACAAAGGAACCGTAAAGCCATCATTCAATGCGTCTAACATCGAGTACCTGTCAAGGTAGAACTCATCTTTAGGACAAAACTTTTGGAAGGTATTTCTTTCTAGCTTTGAAAGTGGCGTGCCTGTAAAACCAAAGATGAAAGCTTTTTTGAAAACGCTGCGCATCAGTGTGGCAAACTTGCCGTACTGGGTTCTATGCACCTCATCAGCGAAAACGATTACATTTTCCCTTTTGATTTCTATCTTGTCCCCTTCTTTCTCAAGCTGTAAGAATTCTTTTGGACTGAATTTTTCAATCGTTACAAGGAAGATTCCTCTTTTCCCTTCTTTCCCCCATTTTAGAAATTCTATGAGCTCTTTAATTGAATGGATTTTCTCAAGAGGAACTTCGATAAATGAAAAATCTTTTTCGATCTGCTCCTCTAAATCTGTCCTATCGACCATCACAAAGATGCTTGGTTTTTCGGCTTCTGGACAATGGAATAGCTTCCAGGCGGAGAAAGCCATAGTATAGGTTTTTCCAGCACCAAGCCAATGCCATATCAATCCAAACTTTTTGTCTTCCTTTCCCCTTAGAGTGTTTATCACTCGTTGGAATATTGTGTTTGAAGCTCTGAACTGCATGTATCTCGTCATCATCTTTGCGGACTTGTCTGTCTCTTTTCTGATGAAAGTGAAGTTCTCAATCAGATCTAGCAGGTTTGATTTAGACAAGAGGCCGTAGACGGTTATTTTCAGTTTATCGTCCTTAAACTCATCGAGCTTGAATGGATGAGGATCTTTCCAGATGCTCAGAAAATCTTTGCTTTCTTCGTTGAACCCGTTTGGAAAATAGTAGTTCTTCTCGCCGTCGGTTGCTATTGAAAATTGGACATACTTGAAAAGTTCGGGCGCTTTCTCTTCGTATATTTTTATATCTCCGTAAGCTGTCAGCCAATCGGCTTCCTCTATTGTCGGATTCTTGCATTCAGCTAGAACTAAAGGAATACCGTTGACAAGGAGAACTATGTCAGCTCTGATGTTACCCTTTGAACCTTCTACCCTGAATTGATTCGTTACGATAAATTCGTTGTTTTCGATGTTTTCAAGATCTACCAGCTTTGTGACTCTCTCTTCGCCTTCCTTCTGTAAGGGAACAAGTAAGCCGTTTCTAAAAATGTCTAAGAACCTTCTGATGCCTTCGAGGTTTGCTGGAACAGTTCTTAACGAGACAACGATGAAATCTAAATCAGCATCTGTGAACTCTACATCGCTGTTTACCTTTTTCAAAGCATTCCTTAATTCTTCTGTGACTAAGGGCTCCTCAAAGTTCTCTTTTCGCTTTGTCTTCATCTCTTCAGGATCTACGTACTTCCATCCAAGTGTTTGGAGTTCTTGAATAATGAAATCCTCAACAGTGCCTTTTTCTGTGTAAGCCATATTTTCACGGTCCCGAGAGCATTTTAACATAGGTATAATTCAGTTTTTGTAAGGTTTCTTCAAGAATTCTTATGAATGAGTCGAGCATGCGGATCAATGGCATTTTTTCACTGTAAGCCATTAATGGATTGAAACTATCTTGAGGATATCTTGTCGTAACAGCATGTGAAGAAAAAACCAAAGAAAGATAAAACAAAGACAAGTAGCAAAAAATAAGTTCAGAAACAGGTTTTATCAATTTTTTGAAGATCTTACCAATAAATTCGGGTGTGATTAGTGCACTGAGTTTATCCTTAGCTTCCATGACGTTTGGATTGATTTCTGAAAAGATATTTAAAAATTCATAAAGTTTTTCCTTTAAATGCTCCGTTTCTTTTTCGCTTATTCTTATAGCAGTTCTCTGTCCTAACTTCTCCTTCAACTCCTTACTTAACTTGTTAATCTCGGTTGCGATATTCTGGAGGTCTTTCCTTGAAAAAGAGATACTCCGTCTCGCGTTTTTGTTTAAAAATACCTTTTCGTATTTATCAAACATATCCTTTAACTTACTGATTTCCAACTCTTTCATCAAACTTGTCTCTTTAAGTTTTGGAAGCACATCAGATGCTTTCTCTAATCTGGCTATTTTGTTTCTCACTTCATTGAAGACTTTTAGGTAGGCCTTCCATGCTTCGTGCCCAATGGCGTCTTTTGCGTCAGTTTCAGTTAAGGTCTTGGTCCACATTCCGAACGATTTGACTGCCTTTTCAATACTTTGTTGTAAGTAAAATACCGAGTGAGCGTGTAACTTTCGATCATACAGAGATTTAGCTGCTTCAAGGTCCTTTCTTGCTATTTCTAGAAAAATTAACTCTGTTCTCACAACCTCACCCTAATTTTTCCAGTAAGAAGTAAATCCATCAATCCTTGCTTGATTCTTTCCAGTCTTGATTTTTCATTTCTTTCAAGTTCGACTTTTCTATCAATAGTGGAAAGAATTTCAATGATCTTTTTTCTTTCCTCGGGTTTTGGCCAAGCTAAAGATTTGTTTTTGATATGAGTTGTTTTTATCTCTTCAAAGGTGGTTCGCTCTCTTACCCAAGAGTTTTTTAAGAGATTCAACGAATAAAACAAAAACCAAGAGTCAGCGGTCTTTGATCTTATCGCAGCTATACCTCTTCCAATACAACATCTGTGATTTGCTATATTCAATTCACCAACAGGAGCGCGCACACTTATGAGAAGATCGTTTTCTTTCGCTATTTTGAGTGGGGAATTGCAGTATATTCTCGATGTAGGGTTCAGATCGCCAAAGTCCGCATTCCCTTGGTAAAAAGGCAGCCCCTCCCCTTTCTTATTATAAGTCGAAGAAGGCGGAGATTGACCCATTATCAGTAGTTGGCAATGTGATTTGTTATCCTCCTTTTTCTATGTCTACTACGTAGGAGGGGAAGCCCAAGGCTTTGTCGAGCTGCTTTGTTAGGACTAGTGTTATTCTTGGGTAGCTGCATTCTACGTCTTCGAGTCTGGAGACAGCCCATTTGATGGAGACCCATATGTTCTGGAGGAGGAAGCTTACGCCTACGTACAGTAGCCTAAGCGCAGGATTTCTAGATGATGTTCTTGCGCGTGAGGAGTTCATGATGCGGTAGCTGGTTTCTACGCCGAAGCGCTTCCTATACTCCTCATATGTGTCGGCTACTGGAATATCAACTCTGTATGTGGCGTAGGCGAAGTATTCCAGGTTGCTTCTGCCATATTTGCCGTTAGCATATTTCAAGGCTATGTTAACCTTGAAGGATGCTGTTCCATCCTCTATGGATGTCATGGTGTAGGTGGTGGAGTAGCTTCTTCCACCCTTTAACAGTCTTCTCAACCCGCCTCCGCGGCCCCTGCAGACAGCCGGTATGATGAAGGGTATCCGCATCTCTTTTAGGCGGTTGATGACCTTGACGGTGAAGAAGCCCTTGTCCAAGAGAAGCCTTTTTACACGTAAGCCCATGCTTCTAACCCCTTCAACGAGGGAGCTGGCGACATCAGCCAACTCGTCTCCCTGCCTCACATACTTCACAGCCAACGTGTACCTCCTCCCATGCCTAGTGAGGTATATGCTGGCGTAAGCGTGGAACCATGTTGTACCAGACTTCGCCTTAGACCTAAGCAGCTCACCCGCCTCCCTGTAGGCTTCCCCATGGTAAGGTATGAGGGTGAGGTCGGCGGCGAATATGTAGCTTCCACCCACAAGCTCTCTAGGCATTCGCTCCTTTAGCATCAAGTTCAAGGCCTCCTCCAATCTAGGCACCGTAAGCTTCGACAGGTGGTATCTGACGGTTCTCTCATTCACAGCGCTATCGGAGCAGAGGTACACATGGTGGATGGAGGCCCTCAAAGTCGACGCTGCCAAAACCATGTCGACGATACCGTCAAGGCTGCATCCACAGTTATCCGCCATAGAAATTGGAAGGTGAGATGAGACCACACCTCTAGCCAAAGCCAAAAGGTCAAGATCACCCATACCATCAAGGGTCGAGCGGCCATTCCGGACATTCGGTTCCATAAAGCCAGCAATGACCACTCAACCCGAAAAACCATTCACCTTACCAAGTACTGATTATAATTTCAAAGAAATTTTCATCGCCTAGTTTTACAACTTCCCAATCCTTCGGAATCTTTCCAATTTTGGAATCCTTAAACTCCTTGTGCCCTATTCCTTTGGCTAAAAGCTCCTGCATCAAGCCTTTCTTTAAGTGTTCAGTCTTAGCTATGACTTCGTTGGTTTTCTGAATGGATTCATCGATAGTAGAAAGGATTTCGGCGATTTTTTGCTGTTCGAAGTATGGTGGGATAGGAATTCTAATGTTGCTAACTATAGATAAATTTAAACCGCTTCTATCATAATGTCCTGTTAAGTTTCTTATTTCCAAATATCTATTTGATAAATTGTAATGTAAGAATTCGGCGACAAGTTCAGGATTAGGTATCATAAAGGCAACAGACTGGCTGCAGGCCATTGATTCTTTTATTATAGCAGTTCTTCCTCTGGTTTGACCTCTACCAGAT
>Ga0315280_10010415_pt1 | contig 11665 bp, 13 predicted proteins | sample YL17G06_40_MG_FD_203697 | JGI IMG/M metagenome (GOLD analysis project Ga0315280, IMG submission 203697) | Sediment microbial communities from Yellowstone Lake, YNP, Wyoming, USA - YL17G06_40 | ecosystem: Environmental > Aquatic > Freshwater > Lake > Sediment | place: USA: Wyoming | collected... | reverse complement strand
GTGCGGAGCAAGAGGCTGGCGCCGGTCTCGCGCCAGACCCGCTGGACGAAGTCGGGCCGAGACCGGACGTCGATCGGGACCGCCACCACGCCGCTCAGGAAGCAGCCCAGCAGCGTCGCGGCCCAGGCCGGGCTGTTCGGACCCCAGACCAGCACACGGTCGCCGCGGCGCAGGCCGTGGGCCGCGTAGAGGCCAGCGGCGCGGTGGGCCGCGTCCCAGAGGCGCGGGTAAGGCCACCAGAAGGTGCGGAACTCGGTCCGGAACCGAAGGGCCGTTCCTAACCGGTCACGGAACGCCGCCGCGAGCCAGGTCGGCAGCGTCTGCGCCTCGGCCGCGAGTGGCGACGCACGCTGAGCCGCTGCCTCGCCGCGAATCATCGGTCACCTCCGACGTCCTCCAGCAGAGCCACCACGACGGCCACGGCGAAGCCGCCCTCGTGGGCGATGGAGAGGTCGAGGCCGACCAGGCCCGGCGGGCGCAGAGACGGCTGGAGGTGGAGCACGGGCCGGCCCTCGGGATCCGAGCCGACGACCACCTCTTGCCAGCGGCTGGGCACTCCCAGCGCCTTGAAGCAGGCCTCCTTCGCGGCGAGGAGTCCGGCGAGGTGCTCCGGGCGCGTGTCGGCTAGCTCGGCCGGCTGAAAAACCCGGGCCAGGAAGCCGCCCTCCTCGGCCAGCTCGGCCACTCGCGGCACCAGCACCAGGTCGACCCCGACTCGGATGGCTCCGGCCACGCTCTGACCTCCCCTCTGGGGTGGCCCCGGCCGCAAGCCGCGTGCCGACGGCTCAACGGTGGACGGGGGTCGCCGTCGGGTCACGGCGCGGGAGCATGGCGAGGCCGGAGGCACGGCTCGAGCGGGTGAGGCGCGCTGGACGCGGGGGTCCGCGCACGCGGGGAGCGGAGGGCTCCCCACTCCCCCCGATCGACGCCGAGCGTAGCGCTGGCTGGCCGACTAGACCTGGCAGCGAGGGCAGAAGTACGAGGCTCCGCCGAGGTACTGGATCTTCTCGATCGGCGTCCCGCATTCCGGGCAGGGCTGGCCCACGCTCCTGCTGTCCAGGATCCTCGTGTACCCACCGGGGCGCTCGTGCAGGTCGCGCTCGGTGTCCCTGCCGCCCAGATTCACGGCTTGCTTGAGCGTTTCCCTGATCGCCTGATAGAGCGCGCGCCGTTCCCCCTCGGAGATGCCGACGACCTTCCTCCTCGGATGGATCCTGGCCCGAAAGAGGATGTCCTGCAGGTATCCGTTGCCGACTCCCCAGACGCCGGGCTTGCTGATGACGAAGAACTTGATGCTCCTGGGGTCCTCCGCCTCGATCTCCCCGAAGAGCCCCTGGAAGTGCTCGTAGGTGAACGCGTCGGACAGGGGAGAGACTCGTCTTGGGCCGACGTGGGGGTGGTCGGCGAGCTCTGACTGGCGCAGGAGCTGAGCGGCTCCCCATCCCTGGACGGTGACGGTCAGGTACGTGCCATCCTGGAAGTGGAGCAAGAGCTGGTGCCTCTTCGGCAGCGTCGCCTCGCTCTGGTGGAAGACGATCCTCTCGCCACCTCCGCCCAGCACGAGGACGTGGTCTGGCTCCACCGAGGCCAGGATCAGTGAGCCATGGTCCGTCGCTTCGCCCATCGTCTTGCCCCGGAGAATCGCCTCATACTCCTCCGGTGAACGACTGTAGAACGCGAACTTGTGGGGAGCGTTCCCGCGGATTCCGGACTCGATCCGCTTGCCCCTGAGCTCTTCGCTCATCTGTCGCGCGATGACCAACGCTTCTGGTAGCTCGATCATCCTTACAGCCTGTACCTCCGAATCTAGCAGTCTGCTGTTCTGTCTACCGCGCCGCCGCCCCGTAGTATACTGGTTGATGAGCACGCCAGGGGCGCCCTCTCCCCTGCGGGGAGAGGGCTGGGGTGAGGGACAAGGCCGACCACTCCCGGCAGGTCGGCTCCAGGGACACGGAGCCGCACGGCCGCGGCCCCGGTGGCGACGAGGAGCCCTTCGTAGGCGACCTCGCGCCCGTCGCGCAGGACCACGCGCCGCCTGCCCACGTCCAGCCCGACCGCCGCGTCTCCGGCCACGGTCTCCACGCCCATCTCGTCGCACCGGCCGCCGCCAGACTCGTCACCAGATGGGAGCACGGCGCCGAAGGGGCAAGCCAGGACGCACGTCCAGCAGCCGACGCACCGGGAGGCGTCGACCCAGACCAGGCCCGTCCCGGCGTCCCGTCTCATCGCGCCGGCCGGGCAGACCTCCACGCAAGGGGCCTGGGCGCAGTGCCAGCACTGGCGCGGGGCCGGGTCCGCCGATGCCAGGAGGTCGCGCTGCGCACGGCGCATGGTCTCGCGCCTCTCGGCGAGCAGCGCGGCAGCGGCCGACGGGCAGCCGGGGGCGCAGGCGTCGCACTGGAGACAGGCGGCCGACTCGACGACGTCGTAGATCACGGCGGGCGCCAGGGCCTACCCGTCGCTTCGTCCCGTCGTGCCCATTCCGAGCCGCCCGCGAAGCCCGGCAACAGCACGAGGCGATCGCCGTCGTGCAGCGGCGCCGCCGGGCCGCCGGCCAGCTCGATGGCCCGGCCGTCGAGGATCACCACGACGTGCTCGCGGATGCGCTCGTCGGCGGCGTCGTAGACCTGCTCGCCGAAGCCTGGGAGACCGGCGGCCAGCCGCGTCAGCAGGCTCCCCGCAGTCTCCCCATCGACGATCTCCTCGGTCAGGACGACTCTGCCTTCGTCCGGGTAGCCCAGCTTCCCTCGGAGCCAGGAGAGCACCTCGACGGTGACGGTAGGCACGGGATTCACAGGATGTACAGGATAGAGTGGATATGCAGGATGGTGAGACCGTGGTGGCTGTGCGAGGCCCCCCGACGAGCGACTGGTGATGATCCATCTCTCACGGCCATCCTGTTCATCCCCCTCATCCTGTCCGTCCTGTGAATCCGTCCTCTGTTCAGTACGCGCCGACGAGGTCGCCGAGGCCAAGCTTGCGGAGCGTCTCGGGCAGGGGCTTGCCCGTCTCCGGGTCCCAGCCCATGTGCTCGTAGTAGTTGCGGAGCATGAAGTCCCAGTGGGGCATGATGCCCTTGCCCGCCGCCGGCCCGTCCACGGGCACGGACCCGTACCGCGGCGAGGGCCGCTCCATCTCCTTGCGCAGCCCGTGCCGGAAGTTGAACACCCGGAGCTGGTTGACGATCCGCCTCCCGACGGCCATCGCCTCGTCCAGCGTGAAGTCCCAGCCGGTGACGGCGTTGAGCGCGTCGATGCCCAGGCTCGCGTTGGTGAAGCAGAAGCGGCAGACGCCGAGGCAGTCGTCGAACTGGTGCCAGCCGTTGAACTGCGCGTTCGCCCGGGAGACCTCTTCCGGCGAGAACCGGTCGCGGACCGGCGGCAGCCCGAGCCGCTCGTACTGGACGCCGCCGAAGGTGGCCTCGATGGTGCCGGTGTTGCTCGTGCAGGTGTCGAACAGCTCGGCCCAGCGGCCGCGGTGATCGTGGCTCCGGGGCGTCGAGCCCTTCATCGTGTAGACGCCGATGTCGATGGCCTCGCCTCCCAGACGCTCGGCGGCGCGCTTGACGCCTCCGGCCAGGACCTCGCCGAAGCCCTCGCGCCGGGCGATCTTGTGGAGCAGGGCCCGGGCCGCCTCGGCGTTCCCCCAGGTCATCTCGAGCCCGTCCAGGTCGGCCTTCGTGACGATGCCCCGCTCGTACGCCTCCATCGTGAAGCTGACGACCCAGCCCGCCTCGTTCAGGTCCAGCCCGAGCTTGTCGCACTCGTTGCAAAGCATCACGGCGGCGCCGGCCTCGGTGACGCCGACGTTGGGGGCGAAGCTGGCCATACCCTCGTACTCCGGCTCCTCACCCCGGTAGCCTTTGTAGGGGCCCTCGGCGACCTCGATCTCCTGGCAGCACGACATCCGGCAGGCCCAGCAGGGGCTGGGCTTGACCCGGAAGTGGGTCCGCAGGTACTGGCCGTTGACCTGCTCGTGCTCGGGGAAGACGCTCGTGGTGTAGTTGCGAACGGGCAGCCAGCCGCCGATGGCCGCGCCGGAGAGGCCGCCGGCCGTGCCCCACTTGTAGAGACTGCCGCCGCCGAAGCTCTTCGCGGCCTCGAAGAGGGACCCGACCAGCGAGCCGAGCCGGTCGGGGTCGTGGACCGGTATCTTGCCGCTGCCCCGGACGGCGGCGACTGCCTTGACGCGCTTGGCGCCGAGCACGGCGCCGAACCCGTTGTGGGCGGCGATGTGTCCACGGTCGCCGACGACGCCCGCGAAGAAGCAGCCGCTCTCGCCGGACGGCCCGATGGAGAAGACGCTGAGCTGGCGATCGCTCAGCCCGAGCTCGGCGTGCAGGGTCTCTTCGACCTGCCGGGTGTCCTTGCCCCAGAGGGCATCGGCGTCGCGAAGCTGCGGGCCGTCGTCGGCGAAGAGCAGGTAGACCGGGCGCTCGGCCGCGCCCTCGAAGACGACGCCGTCGTAGCCGCAGAAGCGCATGAAGGCGCCGAAGTAGCCGTTGGCCTGAGTCGCGCCCGCGAGGTTGGTCATCGGGCCCTTGAACACCGCCGAGTAGTTGCCGGTTCCGGAGACCCGGGTGCCGGCCAGCGGCCCGCTGGCGAGGGTTACACGGTTGCGCGGGTCGCTCCACTCGACGCCGGGCGGCACCTCCTGGTAGAGGTAGTGAGTGCCCACGCCGGTGCCGCCAACCCAGCGCCGAAGCTCCTTCGGGCCGAGCCGCTCCTGCGTCATCTTCCGCGTGGTTAGGTCGACCCGCAGGATCTTCCCCGCGTAGCCTCCCGGCAAGCGCTCCGCCATCGGTCAGGTCCTCCCATCACCTTCTTCGTCGCCGCCAGAGCACTGCGGCGAACAGCATCACCGCCAGCGAGCCCACGCACCCGAGGCAGCCACGGAGGCTGACCGGGGCCGGGCTGTCGCGCGCGGCGAGCCCCAGCCTCCGAGCGCCCCAGCCCACCAGCCAGAGCGTGTCCCTCACAAACTGAGCCGCGTTGTCGAAGCGCTGCCCCCAGCGGGATGGCCGACGTCCCTCACTCATCTCGCAACTGCCCGAGTCAGTGTCCCACGTCTCTCAGTAGCTGCCGGCCGGAGTCGACCACCAGGTCCCGAGCGCCGTAGGTGACGCAGCGGATGCCGCGGTCGAGCGCCCGGCGCAGGGCCGCCGAGCCACGGATGGCGCCGCTGCCGGCGGGCTTGCCGGCCGCCGTCGCGGCGGCGATGATCCGGTCGACGGCAGCCTGCACCGTCGGGTGGTCGGGCTGGCCGTAGAAGCCCATCGACATCGACAGGTCCGAAGGGCCGATGTGGACGACGTCGACGCCTGCCACGGCGGCGATCTCGGCGGCGTTCTCCACGCCCCGCTGGCTCTCCACCAGCGCCAGCACCATCGTCTCCTCGTTGGCCATCTTGACGTACTCGATGGTCGGCATCTTCGCCCCGTAGTCGCCCGCGCGGACCCCCGCGAGGCCCCGCTGGCCCACCGGCGGGTACTTCACCGACTGGACGGCCGCCCGGGCGTCGTCGGCCGTCTCGACGTGGGGCACGAGCAACCCCATCACCCCCGTGTCCAGGAAGCGGAGGATAGTGGACGGCTCGTTGTGGGGAACCCGGGCCATCGGCGTGATGCCGGCGGCCTCGGCGGCCCGGACCAGGCTCTCGACGGACTCGACGCTCATCGGGCCGTGCTCGCAGTCGAACATGACGAAGTCGAAGCCGGCCAGGGCGCAGAACTCGACGAAGGTCGGGGAGTTGAAGCCGAGGAGGGTGCCGATAATGGCCTTGCCCTCGCGCAGGCGCTGCTTGGCGACGTTCACTCTCATCGGGGCCTCTCCTGAAGCGTGTGCCCGCGACGGCCCAGCCGGTGGGGCCTGGGCGGCGCCGCGGCGCCGCTCCCCATTGTACGCGGGCCAGCGCGCGGTTGTAAAGCGGTGGTACGAGATGTGCAACCACGCTGTCGTGGGCCGACCACAAGCAGAGGCGCGCGCCGTCCTGCAAGCGGCCCGGCTCACCAGCCCTCTGCCCACGGCGCTCGACCGCTGATCGCCGACCGCCGGCACGTGGCCCAGGAGCAGCGCGAGGATGCGTATCGCCCAGATCTCCACGCCCCACATCCCGACGCCTCCGGCCGGCTACGGCGGCTGCGAGCGCATTGCGGGCTACCTGGCGGAGGGGCTGGTGCGGCGGGGCCACCAGGTGACCCTCTTCGGCGCGGCCGGGTCCACCGCCCCCGCCGACGAGGTACGGACCTTCCCCCGGGCCGCCGAGCCGGCCGAGTTCGACCACCGCGAGCTTACCCACGTCGCCCTGTCGCTCCGGGAGGCGAGCCGGTTCGACGTCATCCACAACCACTGCCTGACGGCCGGCCCGGCTCTGGCCGGGCTGGTCGAGCGCCCGTGCCTGACCACGCTCCACTACGTCCACCCCATCGTCCGGGCCTTCCCGGAGCACCCCTACGTGGCCGTTAGTGAGTGCCAGCGCCGGTCGCTGCCGGAGCTCCGCTTCGCCGGCGTCGTCCACAACGCCGTCGACCCGACCGCCCACACCTTCCGCGCTGTGAAGGGCGACTACCTCCTGTTCCTCGGCCGCTTCCACCCGAACAAGGGGCCGCACATCGCCATCGAGGTCGCGCGGCGCCTCGGCGAGCGCCTGATCATCGCCGCGCCGGCGCCCCATCCCGACCAGGAGCCGTACTTCGAGGAGCAGGTGCGCCCCGGACTGGGCGGACGGATCGAGTGGATCGGCCCGGTCGAGGGCGCCGAGAAGGACCGGCTGCTCGGCGAGGCCCGCTGCGTCGTCCTGCCCGTTTGCTGGGACGAGCCGTTCGGGCTCGTCTACCTGGAGGCGATGGCCTCCGGCACGCCGGTCGTCACCTTCAGACGTGGCGCCGCGCCCGAGGTGGTGGCCCACGGCCGAACCGGCTACGTGGTGGACACTGTGGAGGAGATGGTCGCGGCGGTGCCGCTGGCAGCCGGGCTCCGGCCGGAGAGCTGTCGCCGGCACGTCGAGGTCAGCTTCGGCGTCGACCGGATGGTCGAGGACTACCTGGAAGTCTACCGGCGCCTGCTCGGGGCTGACGCGACCTGATCGGAGGTTGTCCACGGGCGCCGGACGCCACGGCTCGTCTCGCGATCTTCTTCTAGTCTTCCAGCCGCTTCACCAGCTTGATGAGCGCCCCGGCCGGAACCCGGGCTCCCTCCTCGTAGCCCTGGACGATCGCTCGAAGCACCTTGCGGGGGTTGTAGGCCACCCGGGAGACGAGGTAGTCCCAGTCCATCGGCTGCGTGGTGACGAGGTGGATGGCGTCGAGCCAGTGCTTCGGGGCGCTGGGGGTCGCGGCGAGCGCCTTCATCACGAACAGGTCCTCCGGCGGCATGACCTTCGCGAGGACGCCGTGCATGGTCATCTCGCGGGCACGGCGGATGGTCTCGTCGCCGATGTGGACCAGGCCCATCGACTCGTAGATGACGTCGACGGTGGCATCCTCGCGACTGGCCTTGTAGAGCCAGTGGGCGTCCTCGATCCACGTCCGAAAGCCGGCCCGCGCCAGGACCTCTCCGGCGCGCGGCGCGTCCACCGGCTTGACGAAGACGTCGACGTCGTTGGCCGTCTCCCGGAGGTGGTAGGCTTCGGCTGCCAGCCCTCCGCCGACGACGTAGGGCACGCCGGCCGCCTCGAAGATCCCCACCACCTCGGCCAGCAGTCGGTAGATTGCCTCCCGGTTCGTCACCTGCGCCTCCAGGCCGTCCGGGCTCGCCGGAGCGGCCCGATTCCTTGCACGAACCGTACCGCGAGGGCATCCTTCTTGCACGCCGCCTCTGGCGACGAATGTCCGGGAGGCGCGGATGAGGGAGCGCTGGGAGTACAACTGGGCCGAGCTGGACATCCGAAACGGACTGATCGGCGACCCGAACAGCCCCCACCGAGAGACGATCAACGAGCGAGGCGCCCGCGGGTGGGAGCTGGTGACGGTGATGGACAACGGCGAGCCCGGCCCGGCCCGGCGGTACCTGGCCTTCTTCAAGCGCCGGGTCAGGCAGGAAGATTAGCCTTGCTCGGCGGGGCCGGAGAACCGCAGAAACGCAGAGAGCGCAGAGGCCGCGGAGTCGGCCCAATTCCTCTCTGCGGCCTCTGCGTCTCTGCGGTGAGCCCGGTTAGTGGTAGAACTTGCCCGAGTCGACGACCAGCGTCTGTCCGGTGATGCTGTCCGTCCGAATCAGCGTCAGGATGGCGTCGGCGACGTCGTCCTTGTCGGCGGCCCGCCGGAGGGCGGTGGATTCCCGGGACATCTGGACGAACTCCGGCGCGAGGTTGGCCGTCATCCGGGTGCCTTCCATCAGGCCTGGCGCCACGCTGTTGACGATGATCTCCGGCCCCAGCGCGACGGCCATGCAGCGGGTCAGGTGGATCAGGGCGCCCTTGGAGACGGCGTAGGCGATGCTGCTGCCGGTCGGGGTCAGTCCGGCGATCGAGGCGATATTGACGATCCGACCCTGCGCCTGCCGCTTCATGATCGGGGCGACCGAGCGCATCGCCAGGAAGGGCGCGGTCAGGTTGTAGTTCAGGATGTAGCTCCAGACCTCCGCGTTGAGCGTCTCCAGGTCGTCGAAGGGGATCCAGCGGTTGTAGGCGGCGTCGTTGACGAGGATGTCGACCCGGCCGAACTCCTCGACCGCCCGGCCCAGCATCTTGTCGATGCCGTCCTGGGCCGTGATGTCGGCCTGGACGGCGACGACCCGGGGGCCAAGCGCGCTCAGCTCGGCGGCGTAAGCCTCGGCCTCGGACCTCGACTTGAGGTAGACCCCGACGACGTTGGCGCCGGCCTTGGCGAGGGCCAGGCAGATGTGCCGGCCCAGGCCGCCGGTGATGCCGGTGACGACGGCGGCAGAGCCCTTGACTTTCACGTGTGCTACCTCCAATCCAACAGTGGGTTCCCGACCGGACCCATGAGACCTCGGGCGCGAACGCCGGGAGCAGGGCGTGGGCCAAAGCCCTTGCTTGCTCGCCGGTTTGCCGCACTCCACGATAGGATGCTAGAGCATCCAGCCAGGCATGTCAATGACTATCGCTCGGTCGCTCAGTCGCTCGGTCTGCCACACGTCTGTGGCAGCCGCCCGCCTGAGCCCGACCATCTCGTCGTGGCTTCACGGCAGGTTCATGAGCGCCAGGGCCGGCACGGCGAGCGCGATGACGGCAGCGGTGCCGAACCAGACCGCGAGCAGGAAGGGCTTCGCCAGGGGCGTCCCGCCCTCCTGGAACAGGTTGGCGTGCAGAGCAAGGTAGAGGTAGCCGGGGTTGAGGCTAGCCACCGTGGCGACGCACGTTCTGCGCTGCCCCGGCCTTCTCGTCGCTCGGCTGCTTCTTCACCTCGAAGGCGACCTGCAGCCCTTCCTGCATGTCGTCGAAGTAGAGGCCGGGCTGGAGATCGGTCAGGTGGAAGAAGTAGTCCTTGCCGTCCTCCCCCTCGATGAACCCGAAGCCGCGATCGGCGATCCTTCTTTTCACGAAGCCGCTGAGCAGTCCCCCAACCGAGGATTCGCCGGGCGTGGCGCACTCGCCGCCTTCTGCCTCTATCTGCAAGCTGACGAACTCTCGCTCCGCATCCTGTTTCTGCGTGGCGAACTCCTTGCGGCACGTGTCGCAGAAGAACTTCTGGCCCTTGCGCGGGTGGAACGTGGTCCAGACCTCCCTCTTGCCTTTGTGGAAGGGCGACTCGCACGCGAGCTGGTGCCGCTCGTACTTCAGCTCCAGTCGGTGCAGCAGGTCGTCGAGCCAGATTATGTCGAAATCCTTGACTCTCGCCTCGTCCCGAGGGTCCGCGAAATCCGGGGAGCAGCTACCCTTGATGCTGGCGATCGCCACGCGCTTGCCCAGCCGCCGCACGTGCTGGAACACTGGCTTGAAATCCTGGTCTCCCACGACCACGATGGCGACGTCGTAGACGGCGGGTATTGCCGCGTAGTAGAGGATCGAGGTCGCCAGGGAGATGTCGACGCACTTCTCTTTCGGCTCGAACGTGTCCCCCGGGTCCCGGTCCGCCTTCCTCAGACGCCGGCCCATGAAGTTGATCGGATAGACCTCAATCTCGTAGTGGTACTCCTCCTTGAGCATGTCGAAGAAATCGCGGCGGCGCTGGACCGCATCGTCATCTCTGAGGTCGTAGTTGGCCGCGTAGCTACCAAACAGATAGGTTCGGATGACGTCCACCTCCGTCCCGCCGAGCTGCTTGGCTACCTCCTCGGCGAGCACCTGTGGCAGCTTGCCAAAATCGACTCGGAAATCCTGCTGGCCATACGCCTCGCTGAGCCTGGGTGTATTGGAATAGAGCCAGGTCCCGTCGATGAATAGCATCGCTCTCAGCACTATCTGAGCCCTCCTTGTCGCGGATCGCGGCACTAAGAGTGTAAGTTTGCCGATATCCGAAGTCAAGGAGGCTGGCTGCTGACCGCCGACGGCTCGATAGTGTACGCCGGATTGCGGAAGCACCGGAGGCCAGGCGGCCCCCGGGGGCTGCGGACGCGGTGAACCGCTCCCCTACACCGTCGCCGTGCCCGTGGGGGCGCGATGCGTCGCGCCCACGTCGATCAGGGCAGGCGGAGGATTTGCCCTGGCTGGATGAGGTCGGGGTCGTCGAGCCCGTTGAGCCGGGCCAGGTCGGCCGGATCGACGCCGTTGCGCGAGGCGACGAGGAACAGGCTGTCGCCGGGCTGGACGACGTACTGCCGGCCGGGCTGGGCCTGCTGGGGAGCGGCCGCGCCCCCGCCGGGGATGACGAGCTTCTGCCCGATGGCGATGAGATCCGGGTCATCCAGACCGTTGGCGCGCATCAGCTCGGCTACAGTCACCCCGTAGCGCTCGGCGATGGTGCTGAGCACCTCCCCGGGGGCGGCGACGTGCACGCGGCTCGCGCTGGCGGCCGGCGCGGGGCTCGGCGTGGCGCCCTTGACGACAAGCACCTGGCCGACCTGGATGACGTCGGAACCGGCGAGTCCGTTGGCCTGCTGGAGGGCCGCCACGCTCACCCCATAGCGCTGGGCGATGCTCCAGAGAGTATCGCCCAGTTGGATCGTGTGCCGGACGGGCTCGGCGGCCCCGTTGTCGTCCATCCGGCCCGACCGAGAGCTGGGCTGCGCGCGCTCGGGAGGCGGCGCCGGAGCCGGAGTCGGGGCCGGAGCGGGATTGGGACCGCTCACCACGTCGTAGCGCACCCGGATCCACATCTTGGCCGGGTCGTCGAGGAGGCGGAAGGCGGCGTAGGAGAGGTCGAGGGCGTGCTGGAATGCGCCGCGGTCGCGGACCTGGACGCGAGCCGTGCGTCCGTTGGCCAGGTTGGTGACCTGCAGCCAGGTACCGAAGGGGAACAGGTTGGAGGCGGTGCCCGTCGGGTCGTACTGATCGTAGATCTGGCCGTTGGCCATCCGGTTGCCGTGGAAGCCCGGCCCGTACCACGTCGCCCAGCCCTCGTCGGCCGAGGCGCCCGGTGCCAGGCTCAGCAGCGCCACGGCCAGGATGGCTGGCAAGGCGTGCCTTCTTGGCAATAGAGCTCCTCCGGTAGATCAACTGGCCTGGCCGACACGCCAGGCACCAGGCCGCTTCCCGCAGGATACACCACCGGGCACATGTAGTCAAGGCTCGGGACGGCTCGACGGCCCGATCCGACTACAGACGT
>Ga0315280_10010414_pt1 | contig 11665 bp, 8 predicted proteins | sample YL17G06_40_MG_FD_203697 | JGI IMG/M metagenome (GOLD analysis project Ga0315280, IMG submission 203697) | Sediment microbial communities from Yellowstone Lake, YNP, Wyoming, USA - YL17G06_40 | ecosystem: Environmental > Aquatic > Freshwater > Lake > Sediment | place: USA: Wyoming | collected... | reverse complement strand
CGTAGAGGCCTGCCCGACGGTAGCGATCGAGGCCTCATAGGCAAGACATAGACATGCTCGATCGGGGCATTCCGTGGTTACCTGGGATGCCCCGTTCTCTTGGGGTCGATACAGAGGGGCTGGCGGGACACGGCGCCCGAACTATCAGGTTTCACTAACGCCTGGGCTGGGTAAGCGTCCAAGGTGGGCTGCGATGCTGCTTGGTGATGGCTACTCTAACCTAATGACGGTCGATGCCGTGGACGCCGGGAACTCCGTGGTGCTGTACCTGGTGGGGGAGTGCGACATCGGCACTGTTCCCACGCTTACTCAGGAGCTGCGGCGTGCGGTCGAGAATGGAAAGCATGTGGTGCTGGATGTCCACCTGCTCACGTACATCGACAGCACCGGGATATCGGCGATAGCCGCCGCGCAGGAAAACCTGGCTCAGAGCAAGAAGCAGCTGAGAATCGCGGGGGCGCACGGCATCTTCGGCCGGATTGTCCGCCTGACCAAGCTGGACGGCCAGATCCCGATGCACGAGAGCGTGGATGAGGCGCTGTCCGCGATTCCGAGGACGTGATCGGAGGAAGGCCGACGGTTACTGCTGAGGCTGTTCTGGACTTTCCTGCGACATCTGCTGTCTGCCCGCAACACTTGTTTCACGCCTGCCTGCTTCTGCACATCTTCCGCCGAAAAACTGCGTAGTTTGCTTTACAGGCCCAATACGTTGTGCTAGAATGACGCCAGAGGGCGCGTGATACGGGGTAGGGAAAACCTCTGGAAGGGTCTCCGCTCTGCCGATCCTCCTCCTTTACAAGGTGCGGTCACAGCGTGAAGGTAGTTGAAATTCTGTTCTACAACGACCACCGCGTGAAGCTCGTGGTCGAGATGCCCGACCCGAATAGATACTCGACGCGACACGCACCGCATATTCCGAGTCTGCTCTTCAAGCTTTTCCCCCATCTGGCGCGGCACAAGTGCGAGAACGACAACGGCTATACCTTCAGGCGGGAGTGCCAGTCCACCGAAATCCCCCACCTGTTCGAACACCTCATCATCGAGCTGCAGGGCAAAGCCCACCCTTCCGGCGTGCTCAAGGGCGAGACGCAATGGAACTGGCGGGTAGACCCCAAAGGCCGGTTTCACGTCTATGTGGATTACGAGAACGAGATGCTCGTGCTGGGCGCGATCCGAGTTGCGGAGCGGATCATCAACGCACTCGACAACCGCGAGCTCGATAGGCTCGACATAGACCGGGAGGTCGAGAATCTTCGCACGCTCGCGAGACTCGGGTCGGACCTGCAGAGACGCGGCACGCCGGTTCAGAGCTAACCGCGGCCAGCGCGATCGTAAAGCCCCATCGCATCAACTCCCGAACCGTTCGCCTTCATCCCGCAATCGTGTGAGTTGACAAGCAGCCTTGGATTGGTCATGCTGAGCATGCCAGCGGCCGCACTCATCAGTGCGAATCAGCGTTAAACAACGGGAGGTCGCGCTTTTCCATGCTTACCCACATTGTCCGTCTGCACTTTCTTGCCCTGCTTGTTCTCCTGCCGGTGTGTGCAGCGATGGGGCAAGGCGTTCCGAGCGCCGTCACCTACCAAGGCAAGCTGACCGACTTGTCGGGCCAGCCTGTGCCCGACGGCAGCTATCAGGTGCGGTTTCTGTTCTACGACCACCCAACCGAGAGCATCGGGCATCTGCTCTGGACGTCGTCTCAGTACAGCGTCACGACCAGCGGCAGTGTCTTCACGGTCGCCATCCAGTCCATACCAGTCTCCACGGTCTTCGGGGGGAGCGAGGTCTGGCTGGAGACGGTGGTGCAGGGCCAGACCCTCACGCCCAGGGCGAAACTGGTATCGGCGCCTTTTGCTTTTAGGGCCGGCGATCTGTCCCTGCCATTTGCCCGCAGCGTCTCGAGCGGCGGCACCGTGGTTTCCGTCACACAGACGGGTGACGGCAGAGTGGGGTACTTCGGCATTGACAACGCCGCCAACTCAAACCACGCCCTCTACGCTGCGACTACGGGGGGCGGGGCGGCAGTCTACGGCTCCACGACGGGAAGCGGGGATGCGGTAAGCGGCTGGACCAATGGAAGCGGCAGGGCAGTTTACGGCTACACGGTGGGCACCGGCGCTGCAGGGTACTTCTCGATCGGCAACCCGGCAAGCAGCAGCCCGGCGCTCTGGGCCGCGACCTCCGGCACGGGCCCAGCTGCGGCATTCATCGGCAAGGTGGGCATCGGCACCAACACCCCGGCCGAGAACCTGGATGTGAACGGGGTCGTCCGGGCCTCCTCGGGGTTCAAGTTTCCCGACGGGAAGATCCAGACGAAGGCGGGGGACCTGAGCCTGCCATTCGACGGAGTCGTCTCAAGCGAGACCGACGCATTCCATATGCTGAACACCGGCACCGGTCGCGCGGGGCGGTTTCAGATCAGCAACCCTGCAAGCGGGATGAACGTGCTCCTGGCCGATACGAACGGGACCGGCGCTGCTATGGTGGGCAGCAGTACGGGCTCCGGCGCAGCCGTGGTCGGGTCGGCCGATGGAACCGGGATTGCGGGATCGTTTGTCATCAACACATTAGCAAGCGCCAACACGGCCCTGGAGGGCAGGACTGTCGGCAGTGGCTACGGCATCTACGGCTACAGCCGTGCGGGCAGTGCCGGCTACTTCATGACGTCCGCGACCAGCAGCAGTCCGACGCTGCACGCGAAATCGAGTGCGAACAATGCCGCGCTGAAAGCCGAGGCCGGCACGGGACCTGCCGCGGAACTCGTCGGCCAGGTGAACGTCTCCGGCACGGTGCAGATGACGGGGCTCGCGCTTCCCAGTGGGGCGTCGCCGGGTTACGTTCTGACATCGGACGGCTCCGGCGCAGGGAGCTGGCAGGATCGGGGTCTGTTCATGCCCTATTCGAGGACCATTTCCTCAGCGTCCACTGCGTTCTCGGTCACGAACAACGGCGGGGGAGGCGGAGGTTACTTCGAGGTAATCAGCCCCAGCAGCTCGAATGCCGCCCTGCGCGCGGTGTCCAACAGCAGCGTGGGCGCGTTCTCCGCTCAGTCCACAGGGAACGGAAGCGGCGTCACTTGTGACGTGTCCGGCACCGGCTCGGGAGGGTACTTTCGGATAATGAACCCGAGCAACGGTTCGCCCGGGCTGTATACGAGCACGGACGGAAGCGGCCATGCCGTAGTGGGCCTGAATACGGGCACCGGCTCGGCGGGGTACTTCGAAATCGCCAACTCCTCGAACTACCGCACGGCGCTCTACGGGGCTACGAATGGCAGCGGCGAGGGAGTGATGGGGATCGCCACCGGCACCGGAAGAGCCGGATACTTCGGGACCTTCAACCCGGCAAACACCGAGTCCGCGCTTTACGCCGCCACGAACGGCACAGGCACCGCGCTCCGGGTGAATCACACGGGCGCCTCGGGCGACATAGCGGTATTCCAGAGCGGCGGGGGCAACCAGGCGCGGATTGACAAGACCGGCAAGGGGTTCTTCAATGGCGGGACGCAGACCGGGGGCGCAGACGTGGCGGAAGCATTCGAGGTAGAAGGAGAGCGGGCGGCATACAGCCCCGGCGACGTGCTTGTCATCTCCCAGAGCTCGGACAGCCGCGTGGAGAAATGCAGCGCGCCGTACTCCACCGCCGTGATCGGGGTCTACGCTGCCAGGCCGGGTGTGCTGCTCACCCAACGTGACATCGACGATGACTTGAGCGACACGGTGTCCGTCGGGGTCATCGGCGTCATCCCGACCAGGGTCAGCGGGGAGAACGGGCCCATCCGCCGCGGTGACCTGCTGGTTACCTCGAGCGTCCCTGGTCATGCCATGAGAGGCACGGATCGTGGAAGGATGCTTGGTGCGATCATCGGCAAGGCGCTGCAGAACTTCGAAGGCCCAGGAACGGGCGTGATCAACGTGCTGGTTAACGTCAAGTAAGCCGACTTAGGCTCCAGACAGGAGGTGGATATCTTGAAGACGTATTTTGGAAGTGCTGTCATCCTGTTGCTTGCGCTGCTGATACTCGGCGCCCCTACGGGCTCAGCTCAGGACTACCGGATCGGTTGGTATTCGATCAATTCTGGAGGAGGACTAGTTTCAGGAGGCAGCTATAAGCTCAATGGCTCCGTCGGCCAGCCGGCGGCCGGTTTCGCGAAAAGCGGCAGCTTCCTGCATTGGATAAGCTTCTGGGCGGGTGACGTGCTCACTCCTGTGGTCAAGGAGACGATAGATCAGGCAAAGGTGACTGCTGATGGCGTTTTCGTATCCGTAGCTGGGAAGATTGCAACAACTGGCAAGGACCCTGTCACGAACATACCCGACCGGTTCACCGGATTCTTCTACATAGAAGAAGAGGATAGGTCGAGCGGGATACGGGTATCCTGCCCGATCTGGCCGGTTGGCGAGCTTCTCCGGGGCAGCACCATCAACGTCATAGGCACGATGGGGACGACGTCCGCGGGAGAGAGGCAGATCGTCGCTCCGATCGTCATAATCGGTTCGACGACGGATGTGCCGCCGCCTCTTGGGATGAACAATCGCTGGCTCGGCGGGAGCGACCTCGGCAGCCCTCCCCTTGGCCAGTATGGAGTGACCGGAGGGACCGGCCTGAACAACGTGGGTCTGCTCGTCAAGATCTGGGGAAGGGTGACCGAGACAGGGAATGGCTACGTAGTTATCGATGACGGAACCGGCATTGGGGTCAGAGTCGACACAACTACAATCGCAGCCCCGCCTGGGTCGAACCAGTACGTGACCGTGATCGGGGCGTCCAGCTTGTATAAGCCTGCGGCCGACCGGCTGAGGCTAGTGCTGCCGCGAGACGACAGCGACATAGGCTGGCTGCTAGGAGGATACTAGCTGGAGCCGGGAGACTGCCACGGCTGCGGCCGGCAGTGCTCATCTGCGAGCGGCGCAGTGTGGCACCGGGATCGGGCGGATATCAGTGCGCGCCGTACCTCGCTGCCATCTCGCTCTTGCGCACCCACCACTCGTTAGTGATGTCGAAGGGCGGGTGGTTCGGGTACTTGTTCGGCTGGAAGGCGTAGATGTGGCCGTCTATGTAGAGGTAGTTATTCTTATCCCCGTGCCAAGGCAGCCACGATCTCTGAGTATGAAGGCACGGGTATCTCTCGGTGTACCAGCCTCGGACACATGTCCAGTCGCCGCAGCGGTAGATGTAGTCGAGTGAATCAGGCCAGGTGGGCGTTATGGGGAGGCCTTCGTAGAGGAGGATCGTTCGCGCCGGCGCCTCGATGTTGGTCTCCGGGCACCCTTTGAAGATGCCGATGCACAAAGGATAAGGGGGGTCCGGGGGATCGCGGAGATAGGAGTTCATCGAGTAAGTCCGGGCAGGAAAGCGGCTGAGCCAGGAGCTGAGTTCGGGGCAGCACCAGACGGTCCCCATTCCGCCGGTGGAGCCGATGTAGCGGACGATGCCGCCGCGCCCCGACTGCGCCCAGTAGTTATAGTCTCCGGGCTTGCCTCCCGGCGCGGGGTACGCGCCGTTCCAGTCGAGTAGGTAGAGGTTGAACGCGCGTCCGAGCTGATGCATATTGGCCGCGCAGCGAGCTTTCCTGCTCTGGCTTCGGGCGCGGAACATGACAGGCATCAATATGCCCGCAAGAAGGCCGATCAGCGCCACCGCGACAACGACGTCGAGGAGCGAGAGAGCGCCTTCGTCCCGGCTTCGCCACCGCACAGCCAGTCACCCCTCCGTGGCAGAGCTTGATTGCCGCCCAGTCTAGGGCACGGCTGGCGGTTTGTCAAGAGGAGAATTGCCTCACGAGGGGCCGCAGCGAAAAGGGTTCGATTCGTTGGATCGGGACGCCCTTATCCCGAGGCCGGCCTGTCGGCAGAGGTGTGTTTCGGAGCACGGGTGTCCCGGACGAGCCCTGGGCAGACCGAAAAGGCGGGCCACGAAGCGGCCCGCCAAAGACTTCAGTATAGCCCCGTAAGGGATCTTATTTCCCGATCCTGAACATCGTGGTTCCACAGACCGGGCATGTCCCCTTCGTCGCAGGCTTGCCATTCTTCATTTTCACCTGCGCCGGGTTCCTCATCTCCCTCTTCGCCTTGCACTTGACGCAATAGGCCTGCATTCAAAGTCACCTCCCTTCACGCGCTGTGGTCGTCGGACTCCTTCGCTGCTTTCTGCAGAAGGTTGAGATCGTTTCGCTTAACCTTCTACAGGCTCTTCAGCGTTTCCTCCTCCTGCGGAGGGTATTCTGCGAAAATTTCTGCGGAAAAGTGTAGTTTTGGCATCCTAGAGCCGAATAAACCATCCTTCGTGGCTGCGCCCAGGCATGATGGATCGGTGAGATGTCTGGCATAACTGTGGCCGGAAGATGGGAATCCAGAGATCACAGTCACATCCATTGCGTGAGATGCGGCACACTCGCACGCGCAGCAGCGGCCGCACAGCCTTCCCGAATGGCAGGCAGGAGAAAAGCCGGGCTGCGTGGAAAAAATGCTAGCGACCGGGACAGCGGTTGTCCCGCCGTACTCTCGGGTAAGAATAGCCGGCTCAGAAGCACGGACAGGAGGCGAGGAGATACTATGGCTCAGGCTCCAGTCACGAACATCATCAAGCGGGACGGCCGCATCGAAACATTCCGGCCGGAAAAGATCGCTGCTGCGGTCCATAAGGCGCTGAATGCTGCGGGGCAGGCCGATGGGCGCGTGGCGGAGGACTTGGCCTCGCGAGTCACGAGCATCGTCCAGACGGAGTTCGCGGGCCGTGCGCCGCGCGTGGAGGACGTGCAGGACATCGTGGAGCAGGTGCTGATGGAGGCAGGCTACCCGGAGACGGCGAAGGCTTACATCCTCTACCGCGAACAGCGCGCCGAGGTGCGCAGCGTCAAGCGGTTCATCGGCGTCGAGGACGACCTCAAGCTCGGGGTGAATGCCGTCAGCGTGCTCAAACGGCGGTATCTCGTCAAAGACGAGCTAGGGAACGTCGTGGAAACCCCTTCGCAGATGTTCCGCCGCGTGGCGCGGGCTGTGGCGGCGCCGGATAGGCAGTATGAGCCGGACGCCGATCCTGGCGCCGTCGAAGAGGAGTTCTACCAGATGATGGCCCGGCTCGAGTTCCTTCCGAACTCGCCCTGCCTGATGAACGCCGGGACGGAGATCGGCCAGCTTGCCGCGTGCTTCGTCATCCCGGTCGAGGACTCGATGGAGGGCATTTTCACAGCGCTCAAGGACATGGCGCTTATCCACCAGTCCGGGGGCGGGACCGGTTTCTCCTTCTCGAGGCTCAGGCCGAAGGGCGACCTCGTGAAGTCCACGATGGGCATCGCGTCCGGCCCGGTTTCGTTCATGAAGATCTTCGACGAGGCCACGAACACGATCAAGCAGGGCGGGCGCAGGCGCGGCGCGAATATGGGCATTCTGCGGGTCGACCACCCGGATATCCTGGAGTTCATAACCGCGAAGTCCAAACCCGGCGTGCTCGACAACTTCAACATCTCCGTGGCGGTCACCGACGCCTTCATGGATGCCGTGACGAACGACAGGGAGTACGACCTGATCAACCCGCGGACGAACCAACCGGTGAAGAGGCTGCGAGCGAGAACCGCTTACGATCTCATCGTCGCGAACGCGTGGCAGACCGGTGACCCAGGGCTGGTGTTCATCGACGAGATCAACCGCAGGAATCCTACTCCGCTTGTCGGACAGATGGAGTCCACAAACCCGTGCGGCGAAGTGCCGCTCCTGCCTTACGAGTCGTGCAACCTCGGTTCGATCAACCTGTCGAAGATGGTGACCGACGGCGCGCTCGATTACGACAAACTGCGAAAGACGGTGCGCTCGGCCACTCACTTCCTTGACGACGTGATTGACGCGAGCAAGTATCCGATCCCTGAGATCACGAAGATCACCTACGACAACCGGAAGATCGGTCTCGGGGTCATGGGGGTGGCGGACGCGCTCATCCAGCTCGGCATCCCCTACGACAGCGAGCAGGCGCTCGAGTTCGCCGAGCAGGTAATGAGATTCATCTACGACGAAGCCGAGAAGATGTCGCAAGATATAGCCGAGAAGCGCGGGCCATTCCCGAACTACAAGGGCAGCATCTGGGACAAGCCCGGCGTGCGCCCGAGGCGCAACGCGACTGTCACCTCCGTCGCGCCCACCGGCACGATCTCGATCATCGCAAGCGCTTCGAGCGGAATCGAGCCGCTATTCGCGGTTGCGTTCGTGCGCGATGTCATGGAAGGCACCAGGCTGCTTGAGGTCAACCATCAGTTCGAGAGGGTTGCGAGAGAGCGAGGGTTCCACTCACGCGACCTTATGCTGAAGATCGCGCGCCAGGGATCGGTCCAGGGGATGGAGGAGGTGCCTGTGGACGTCCGCCGGCTGTTCGTTACCTCGATGGACATTGCGCCGGAGTGGCATGTTCGGATGCAGGCTGCGTTTCAGAGGCATGTGGATAACGCCGTATCGAAGACCGTCAACCTGCCGAGGGAATCGACCCCTGAGGACATTCGGCACGTCTACTGGATGGCTTACGAGCTTGGTTGCAAGGGGATAACCATCTACCGCTATGGAAGCAAGCCGGAGCAGGTGCTCTATGTCGGGCCCGTGCTTGCGCGAGAGCTGGGTGAAGACGACGTAGTTTCGGCGGATTCCGAGTTCGCCGGCGGCTGCCCTTCAGGCGCCTGTCCCTTCTGAGTGGGCCAGGGATGACGTGGTGAGGGGCGGAGTCAGGTTGCTCGCGCTCGAGGTGTTGGGGAGGCTGGCGCACCGAGCAGGGCGGCGTAGGCCCGCTGAGCAAACCGATCTGTCATCCCTGCGACGAAGTCGCAGACGGCGCGAGCACGGGTCGGTGTTCCGCCGCGGTCCGGCAGCTCGGGCGCCCACTGTGCATTCCGCGCTCCGGGTTCGGCGTTCGACATGTAGTAGCGGAACAGCTCCTTCAGCATCTCCCCGGCCTGCCGCAGCTCGACGATGCCGGAGTGGTCCACACCATACACCCGGTGGAACAGGAAGTCCTTCAGCCCGTTCATCGCCCGGCGGTGCGATTCGGAAAGCGAGATCGTGTTCCTGCCGAGGCTCGCGGTGATGACGTCCATGACCATGCTTGCAATCCGCTCGGAGTACCGAGTGCCGAGAACCCGGGTGCAGTCCTCGGGCAGATCCGATTCGGCGATGATCCCCGCGCGGATGGCATCGTCAATATCGTGGTTGATGTAGGCGATACGGTCCGAGACGCGCACCACCTTCCCCTCGAGGGTGGCCGGGCCTCGCAGGTCTATGCCGAGGTCTTCTCTGCCCTTCGAGTGATGAGCTATGCCGTTCCGAACCTCCCAGGTCAGGTTCAGCCCCCAGCCCTTGTTCTCCAGGCGATCGACGACCCACAGGCTCTGCTCGGCGTGATGGAAGTGCGCGCCCGGGACATACTCGCGCAGCACCTCGTCGAGGCCCTGCTCCCCGATGTGGCCGAACGGGGTATGGCCGAGATCGTGGCCGAGGGCGATGGCTTCGGTCAGGTCCTCGTTCAGCCGGAGCGCGCGAGCGATGGTGCGGGCGATCTGAGAGACCTCGAGCGTATGGGTGAGCCGGGTTCTATAGTGGTCTCCCTCGGGATCGATGAAGACCTGGGTTTTGTCCTTGAGCCGGCGGAAGGCTTTGGAGTGTATGATCCTATCGCGGTCGCGTTGGAAATCCGTGCGGATAGGGTCCTTCTCCTCCGGCCGCGCGCGCCCCTTCGTCTGGGCCGCAAGCGCCGCATACGGAGAGAGGATTTGCCGCTCTAATGCTTCGTATTGCTCTCTGACGGTTGCCATCCAAGTTCCCGAAGCGCGGAAGCGACTAGCTCCGGAACTGCTCTCCGCGTGCTCCGCGGTTCCGCGGTTCCGGAGGGAAGATGGTCACGCATTCAGCCGCTCGACGAGCAGCGGTCTGACCTCTTCGACCGGGACGCGGATCTGCTCCATCGTGTCGCGGTCGCGGATGGTGACCTGGTTGTCCTCCTCGATCGTCTGGACGTCCACTGTCACGCACCAGAGGGTTCCGATCTCGTCCTGCCGCCTGTAAAGCCGGCCGATGGAGGCGGTATCGTCGTACATCGTGGTCATCACGGGTCTGAGCTCGGCGGCGATCTCCTTTGCCTTCGCTACGATCTCAGGGCGGTTTCTGAGAAGCGGCAGAACAGCGACCTTCACCGGCGCAAGGGCCTTGTGCAGCCTCAGCACCACCCGTTTCTCGTTTCGAACGATCTCCTCGTGGTAGGCATCCACGAGAAACGCCAGGAACGACCGATCCACGCCGCCCGACGGCTCGATCACGTATGGGATGACGCTCTCTCCGGTTGCCTCGTCGAAGTAGGCCATGTTCTCACCGGAGTAGTCCATGTGCCGGCGGATGTCAAAATCGGTTCGGTTGGCAATCCCCTCAAGCTCCGACCAGCCCATCGGGAAGAGGTATTCGATATCGGTTGTGGCCTTGGAATAATGGGCAAGCTCCTCGGGCGCGTGAGGACGAAGCCGCAGATTCTCGGGCCGGATGCCGTACTTCAGATACCAGCTGCGTCGGTCCTCGATCCAGCGCTCGTACCACTCCTCGTCCGTCCCCGGCATCACGAAGTACTCGATCTCCATCTGCTCGAACTCCCGAGTCCTGAAGATGAAGTTGCCGGGCGTGATCTCGTTGCGAAACGCCTTGCCGATCTGCCCGATGCCGAACGGCAGCTTCTTGCGCGTGGCAATCTGCACGTTCTTGAAGTTGACGAAGATGCCCTGCGCGGTCTCCGGGCGCAGATAGACTAGAGCAGCCTCCTCCTCGACCGGCCCCATGAACGTGTTGAACATCAGGTTGAACCGCCTGGCCTCGGTCAGCTCGCCGCCGCAGACCGGGCACCGGTTCCCTTCGACGTCATCGGCCCGGAATCGCTGTTTGCACTCGCGGCAGTCCACCATTGGGTCGGTGAAGCTCTCGACATGGCCGCTCGCCTCCCAGACCCGCGGGTTCATCAGTATCGCCGCGTCCAGGCCGACCATGTCCTCCCGGACCCGCACGTTGTCCTGCCACCACGCCTCTTTGATGTTCCGCTTGAGCTCGACTCCGAGCGGACCGTAATCCCAGGTGCTGCCGATCCCTCCGTAGATCTCACTCGACTGAAAAACGAAACCGCGCCGCTTGCAGAGCTCGACGATCTTGTCCATGCTCACTGCAGGCGGCGCCTCATCGGCCTTGACCTCAACCACCAGACAGGTTCCTCCCAATTTCCGTTAGGAAAAGACACCTAATTGTAACGTTGGGGCAGGCCAGGGTCAAGGCCGCGCATTGCCTCACGATAGATCGTACCGAAATCGAATCGATGCCTCACGTAAGAATCGTACCGTGGAGATCGGATCTGTGCACATTGACGGAAACGCTGGTCGGATGCCATAATGCCTTTAACGGGGCCGGAAGGAGCTTTCTTTAACGGGGTTTGTCTGTTTCTGTCCCCGCCACATCCCCCGTCTTAGGCCAAGCGTAAGCTCGTTTTCCACAGGGACCGCAAACCCACGGACCGCAAGCATACCAGTGAGTGCTGCGGTACGATTCTTATTTGAGGCAACACGGCCGGGATCCGGCCTGTAAGACCGGGGGGCGTACGAAAGGAGGCCCCGCCATCTGGCGCTGGCAGGGCCGAAGTCGTAGGTAGTCCGATGCTATGGCTA
>Ga0315280_10010413_pt1 | contig 11665 bp, 14 predicted proteins | sample YL17G06_40_MG_FD_203697 | JGI IMG/M metagenome (GOLD analysis project Ga0315280, IMG submission 203697) | Sediment microbial communities from Yellowstone Lake, YNP, Wyoming, USA - YL17G06_40 | ecosystem: Environmental > Aquatic > Freshwater > Lake > Sediment | place: USA: Wyoming | collected... | reverse complement strand
GGGCCGGGCCGGCGTAAGCTCAGGCGGTTGCAGGGTATACTATGACCCTGCCTTCCTTGTCCTTGACCAACCGCACCTTGATCTCTCTGGGCGGCTTCCTGATACCTCTGGCCCAAAGCTCCTCGTTTACCTCATTACTAATCTCGACATTCTCGGCCTTCATATGACGCTTCACGAATGCACGGAGTAATCTCATGGCTCGAGGAGTTCGCTTACCTCTTGGGGGGCCCCAAACTTTCCGGAGGGGGATTGTGTATATTCGTTCCTCAACGATTTCTATCTCCTCTCTCTCTTCCTCGGCTTCCTCCTCTTCCTCTTCTTTCTCCTCAACCTTCTCAGCAGTAGTCTCTTCCCCAGCTGAGGGCTGCTCCTCTGTTATCTCTTCCCCAACTTCTCCAGCGGTTTCCTTGCTCTCTTCTTGCAGGGTCTCGGAGACCTCTTCTTCCTCGGCGCTGACTTCTTCTACGCTGGGTTGTTTCTTGCTCAACTTCTGTTTGCCTTCTCTATGCTTTCAGTCTGCCATCACGCCAGTTCTTCTTCTTCGGGTGACTTCTCACATGTCCTCTCGTCTTCGAAACAACCCATGTCGGAACCGCTCTTCTCATGCGGTGACGCCTCGAAAGACGCCTCTTCTTGCCGGCGGGCTTGTGCGTTGCCATCTCACATTCTCCTGATCGTGATGTCCTTTCTTTGAGACTGCATGCGAACGAGCGCATCTTTGAGTTGTGCATCGGATATCGGCAGCTTGACTCTACCTGATTGTGCAAGCTGAATCAGCTGGAGCTCAAGCTGATCTGCGAACTCAGGTTTGACCATTTTTATGTTCGTGAGCCTCTGCCTCGCTTCCACTGTTAGTATCCTCTTCAAGATTGCCTGTTTCTGGACCTCAACATGCTGCTGGACTTCAGCTCGCCTATCCTCCTCCGCTGCTGCCCTTTGAAGCTCGGCAAGCCTTCGTCTCCGCAGCTGTTCTAGCTCTTCTTCGCTGAGGTCATCTCCACTCATTGCTTCGAGCCCTCTCCGGAGGAGCTCCCCTTCAATATCTCGCCTGAGACCCTGTTGAGTAGGCTCACGCCTTCTCCCGAAAGCTTTCTGCCTTTGGGACCTTCCTTGGCCACTAGGCCGGCCTTCTCCAGCTGTTGGAGCGGCTCCCGGATCGCTGATCCTCCGCTGTCTTTGACGTGCTCTATGCTAGTTCCCTTCCTTTTTCTCCCGCCGTACTCGACTCGGAGCCTTTGGATTCCGACCGGTCCGTGAATGTAGAGTTTCCTAAGAAGTGAGGCGCATCGAACGTACCACCAGTCTGGATTCTGTGGTGGGCGCTCTTTGTGCGCGCTCGTTTTGGATGTGAGGGCCCATGTTGGCGGCGCTATTTCTCCGATGTTCTCCTTGAGGTGTTTGGCCAGTCTCTCAACGAGGACGTTGGCCTCCACATCATAGGCTGTGGGCAACTGTAGTCTCTCCGATTCTTGAACTAGTCTCGCACTAGGGGACTTTAGCCAAAATATAAGTTGAGCTGAGCTAAGCGGAAGCGGCTGATCTGGTCGGTTTTGGCGCTGCTTTTCGTGCCTTCTTCTGCCTGTAGATGGTGAAGGTTCGTCCTCTCACATCGACGATCTCAGAAGTCGTCTCTTCAGCTATCTTGTCGGCGAGCTCAGCGACCTCAGCGTCCTCAGGCGAGGTCTTGTGGACTTTGACCTTGATCATCTCGTTTGCGTCAAGCTGTCTGTCGATCTGACCCATGACCGCGTTCGTGACGCCGCTCTTGCCGATCCAGACAGTCGGCTCCTTCTCGACTGACCGCTGCTTTAGTTCCCTCATCTTCTTCTTTTGAGACGTTTCTCCTTCACCGCTGGGTACCGTTTCCCTGATCCGCATTCCAGGCATGTCACGACGACATGAGTTCCGTGCTCTGAGCGTACCCTGACTCTGCAGTTGACGCCTGGGACAAGAAGGCTCTTGCAGTTCTTGCATATGAACTGCTTCCGTTGACGGCCGAGCCTGACACCTGAACGCATAGCTATTCGTTGTGCTAGCTCGACGTATCTCTTGGAGAGAGATGGATCGGATCTCACCGCGTCCTTGGCGAGCCGTAGGAGTAGGTCAACGCGCTCCTCTGCGATTTGACGTATGTCGCCGTTGTTCCTCTGGCGTGGCAAGGTTCTATCGGTGCTCGCTCGCCCAATTCGGGCATAGGGAAGTACCCCCCTCGAAAGCATCTATGGTTTGCGCATGTCTCGACGCGCCAGGCCCACATCTAAGCGACAACAATGCTCATCTCTCCGCTGAACCTGACTCTCAGTCAGCAAACGCGTGGTGCTTTCGAGGAAAGTCACATGTTGACATTGATCCTTGCAGAGTCGTCGATTGAGAGAATCTCTCCGCAGATGGCTAAGAACCCGTCAGTGGTTGCACATGCTCGGAGGAAGAACAGAGAGCCTAGCTCTCTGATCCTTGATAGAAGCTATCACCATTCAGCGATTAAGGCAGCGGAAGGCAGGAATCCCTCGGAAGACTTCCTGAAGCGAGGAAGGCCGGATATCGCGTTCCATGTCCTTTTGCAGGCCTTGGGGTCCCCGCTGAGCCGAGAGGGGCTCATGAGGACGCACGTTCACACCATTGACGACAACGTGATTGACTTGGACCCCCGCGTCAAGCTTCCAAGGAATTATGACAGGTTCATTGGATTGATTGAGCAGCTCTACGAAAAGAAGAGCGTGCCCCCAGGCGAACAGCCGCTCCTGAGCATCCGGAAATGCACTCTGCCGGAACTCGTTAGTGAGTCGAGAGTTTCGACGGTTGTCGCATTCAGTACACTCGGGAAGCCTGCGAGCGTAAAGGACGCCTGCGTGCCGATTGTAGAGGCGGATGCGCCGGGGGTGCTCATTGGCGGTTTTGCCCACTCTCACTTCAATCAATCAACAACACGACTTGCGAATTACCTCTTCTCGATCGACAAGGAGCCACTTGACGCATGGGTTGTTGCTGCGAGAGTCATCTATGAGTACGAGTGCGGGATCCACCTACCCCAGAAGAGACTTCAGGCTTGATGACTTTGTGCACTTAATAATGGGTCACGCATTACTCGCGCTGTCGTGGAGAGCCTAGTATGTCCGAGGACTCTGAGCTGGAGCGTCTGAAGCTCAGAAGGATGCAGGAGATGCAGCGACGTCTCCGCGAACAAGAACAGACGAAGGCAAAGGCACCAGATCAGAAGCAGCCACGCCCTCGAGATGTTCTAAAGACGATTCTCGTCGGAAGAGCGTGGGAGGTGCTGGACGCTGCTGCGGCCCAGTTCCCCGAGCCCACGCGAGCGCTTGAAGCGGAACTCGCGAGACTGGTGCGTGAAGGCAGGTTGAAGGGCCCTGTCACCGCGGAGCAACTGATGTGGCTCTTCCGGAGCCTTGGCTTGGACGTGAGGCTTGAAACGAAGATTCAGGTTCTTGAGAGCGGCGAAATGAAATCACTCGCTGACAAGTTCCGGGGCAGATAATTCAACAGTCAGATCCGCGCAGCAATACCGCAGGCAGTCGCATTCACTGAACTACTTGCTGATGATGTCGCGGATCTTCTGCTGAACCGTCTTCACATCCGAAACTGTGTTCACTAGATAGCACGGCGCGAGCTTGAAGAGCCTCCTGAAGAAGCGTTTTCTAACCTCCACTTTCTCGTCGGTCTTGACGATCAGGTATGGGTTCAGGAATTGTTCTGGCTGAGCGACGAGGTACTGAACCGCCTCCTCGATCTCAAGCCTGCGAGCTATCTCATGATCGTTATTGTCGCGTTTCAGGAGAATGACCTTCATCGCACGAGTTGTGTCAACAAACTTCTCCGGACCAGCTATCCACAGGGGATCCAGCATGGCACGCGAGTATTCATGCGCAACGTAGGGATCCGAAGTGAGCACACGCATCTCATCCTCGCTTATTCCCTGTGATCGCAGCTTCTCAGCTTCTTCCGAAGAAAGCGGAATCACGTTCTCCAGCTTGCAGCGATCAAGTAGTGGTCTTATCTCTGGGAAGACTCGAGCGATATTCGTTCGTATGTAGAATTTTCGCTCGCTGATATCCGCACTCGCTCTGCCCTTTTCTCCGCCGATGAAGCGAACGTACACCCAATCGTCGCTATGGAGTCTCGCACCTTCCATGTTCAGTAGGGCGTATGAGTGGGTGCTCTTCCCGGTTCCAGTGGGTGCGATCAGAACTATTCCTTTGCCGTCCACTTCGACGCAGCTTCCGTGGATGCTGTGGATGTCGTGTTGGTCTTCTGCGATGTCGCATGCGACGCCTAGGGCCCAGCTTTTCACTTGGCCGTAGTATTCTGTGTTGAAGATCACCGCGGTCTTAGTATCTGGGTTGTAGAACGCGTGGGGCTTGCCCTCCTCTAACGTCGGATCAAGCACGGCATAGAGCCTGCCATGAGATTTCACTTCGCGAGGCATCGAGAACCAGTTCTCACGCCAGAACTCGTCAAGGTGGTTGCTGTTAGTGAACAGTTGCATACAGAATCCGTCGATGCTAGCTTTCCAGCCTAAACTCTCGTTGTCGAGGACGCGTTCTGCACGGGCGACGAGTTCGTCTCTCTCGTTCTTTCCGACGATACTGCTCTCGACACGCCGCCTAGTGGCGGTTATGTAGTTGTATCTGTTGTTCGCCTGCATCGTCGACAGCTCGCCTGAAACATGGAAGCTGATGCCTAATATCAGCATCTCCAGACTTAATAGCCGCCTAGAAAGGTGACATCCGCGGTCGCTTCTATGGACACATCGCAAATTGAACGGGACTACGAGGAATTCTCCAAGGAAGTCCTCAACGAGTACTATCAGAACTGGGCTGGACTCAAAGAGGAACTGAACATCTCGCAGATCTTCCTGAAGTACAGTGAGTTGTTTACGCCTGAGAATATCGCGGCCATCAAGAGAACCCGCGAAGCTTCGTCTGGTGACGAACAAAGGCGGTTCAACCGTCTGTTTGGAAGCCTGCTCGACACGTATTTGGAACAGCGAGTCTCTGAGCTAACAGACAAAGCCACCACTCTCGAGACCCAAACAAAGATCACAGTATACGGAAAGCCTATCCCATACCGATCGACGCAGCCGATGGTGATGAACGAAGATGAGAGAGCACGGCGAGGAAAGATCCAGACACTCGCTGAGGAAGCTCTCAAGACTTTCAATCCTGTCCTTGAGGAAAGACTAGTTAGGCTTCACGAGGCTGCGAAAGCGCAAGGCTACCCGGACTATGCCAGTCTGTACTCGGAAGTGAAGAGTATCGATTACGAGAAGCTATTGAATGATCTGAAAGCACACCTCAAGGCAACAGATTCGCTCTACGTTAAACACCTCGAACTTGCGCTCAAATCAATTGGCGTCGAATTGAAGGATGCGAGCAGACATGACATCCTATACCTCTACCGAGGCAAACGATTTGACGCGTATTTTCCAAGAGGCAACGTGATCACAGCACTCCGCAAGACACTCGACGGGATGGATTTGCAGCTTGAGAAGTATCCAAACATAATGCTGGATCTTGAAGAGCGTCCAAAGAAGGATCCGCGAGCTGCTTGTTTTCCGCTCGATGTTCCAAGGAAGATCATTCTCGGCGCGATGCCGATAGGAGGACGATACGACTACGAGACAGTCCTACACGAGGCGGGGCATGCACTCCATCATGCCAACACGCCCGCCGACATGCCTTTCGTGTTTCGATTATCGGACGAGAAGTCTCTCACCGAGACTTACTCATCTCTATTTGAGAATCTCACATTGAACGAGAAATGGCTACAAATGGTCGTTGGTATAGGTGACACGAAGGAACTGCTCGATTTTGCGTATTTCTCCAAGCTGTACATAACGAGACTCTACGCGGCGAAGTTGGAGTATGAACTCCGCCTGCACGGGGAAGGCATCCAAGGCAAGCAGCTGCTGTACCAGAACCTCCACGAGCAAGCTGTGAGGGTACGCTTCAATCCAGTCAACTATCTGATCAACGTGGACGACGGATTCTATTGTGCAGAATACCTGCGATCTTGGATCGCTGAAGCTCAGCTTCGCAAGTATCTTGTCGACGAGTTCGGAGACGAATGGTTCACAAACCCAGGTTCTGGATCTCTGTTGAGGGAGTTGTGGAAAGAGGGAAGCCGAATCACGGTCGAGGAGATGGCGGAGAAGCTTGGCCAAACGCTCGATTCAAAATTCCTCCACGATGAGATCCGCGGGCATTTCGAGTGAGCAGACACGCATCTCAGCATGGTCTATTGATGCAAAATGCGAAATACCCCTCTACGAATCCTTGCGTTGCCCAGGCCTGTGGGAGATTGAGCGTTTCAAAGCGAGTCCAATCAATTGAGCCCTCGCCGATACGGAAGATAATCGATCTTGCCGAGACAAGGCCTGACATTATCAGACTTCACGCTGGAGAGCCTGACTTCCCGACACCAAAACACATAGTCGAGGCCGGGAGCCGTGCCTTGGATGATGGCTACACGCACTACACTCACGGCGCTGGTCTGCTGCAACTGCGTGAGGAGATCTCGCGGAAACTCCTCGAAGAGAACGGCATTGAATCGAACCCGAAGACTGAGATCACCGTCACTACAGGAGGATTTGCGGCAATATTTGCGACAATCCAAGCAACCATCAATCCTGGCGACGAGGTGATAGTGCTTCAGCCTTCTTGGCCGTCATACGCGGGGTTCGTTCTCCTCGCCGATGGACTGCCCGTGCCCGTTCCCCTGCGCGGTCCGGACTTTGAACCAAGCCGTGAGGATGTGGATCAACGCATCACCGAAAGGACGAAGATGATTCTGGTTAACTCGCCTAACAACCCTACCGGCGCGGTTTACTCACAAAGCTGCCTCTTAGAACTAGCCAAACTCGCCAAGGAACATGGCCTCCTCATTCTAACGGATGAAGTATACGAGAAGATAATCTTCGATGGAAACAAGCATTTCAGCATCGCTTCACAACCTGAATTCAAGAGCTCCACGATAACGGTGAACTCCTTCTCCAAGACGTACGCGATGACGGGCTGGCGTGTCGGCTACGTCGTTGCCAATGAAGCCATCACGAATGGCATTAGGAAGATGCATGGGTACATGGCATCTTGCGCTGCTGCATCCGCACAGAAGGCCGCCCTCGAAGCCCTTTCAGGACCACAAGACTGCATCATCGAGATGATTGAGGAGTACCTTCGCCGGCGAGATCTTATCGTAAAAGGACTGAACGAGATCGACGGTTTCCAGTGTCAGCCTCCGAAGGGAACCTTCTACGCGTTTCCCAGCGTCAGCAAGCTCGGACTTCCTTCAGCAAAGATCGCCGAACAGCTTCTGGAACAAGCGAAGCTAGCAGCCATTCCAGGCAGCGCGTTCGGAGAAGCTGGAGAAGGTTACCTCAGGTTGTCTTTCGCGACCTCTCAAAGCAATATCCTAGAGGCACTTGCCAGGATCAAGAAATGGCGTGCTCATTGTGAGAAGTTTGCCCATTGATTGAGGTAGTCCCACCAGTCGTCTTCGCTGACCTTCTCTTCCACCGCAATCGTCTTCAACAGCGTCAATAGCGTTTTGTGGTGTCTCCTTTCATCCGCTAGGATAACTCTCAATAGCGGCTTCATCCGGGGATCCATCAGATTCTTGGCAATTCTCTGCGCTTGAAGAAGCATGATCTTCTCGTTTGCGACGTGCTGTTCGAGTTGCTTTCTCATCTCGTAGTGTTCAACTTTCGAGATCGTTGCTCCAGACGCCATGTCGATCAAAGTTGCATACATGTGGGCATGCTTTGTTGTGTCAAGCTCGATTCCCTTGAAGAGAAGCTTTGGAATATTGTTCCTCGTCTTCGCCCCCATCGCCCGAAGAGTCTGTGCTGTACGCTTCTCAAATGCCATCTGTTTCTTGAACAAGTCGATTTCTCTCGTTGCTACCAACGACTAGCACCCTGCCTGGCTCACTATGCGATGGCCCCAATAATCCTACCTGAAGACGTGTGTCGCTGTTGCTGGACAGTTGATGGGCATGAGATTCCTCTATTCATTCTGGAGGAAACCGCTCGTCTCGCTTGACTGGGGCGAAAATCTAGCTCAGGCTTAGCAAGTTGCCCGCTAGCGCAGTCTCAGGCAACGAGTCCCCGGCCTCAACATGACCACAGGAGTGGCATTGCAGTAGACCTGGGGAGTCTTCTTGCAGGTCCGGTAAGCCGCATAAGGGACACATCATCCCTTTCCACTCGTTGCTAATTGCCGGTTCACCATGTGGCGTCGTTGTATCTGAAAAGCCTAGTTGATGGGCCGGATGCTAATCCGGCCCCTCTAGCACTAGAGGATTGCCGTACTCCGCGTTAATGCACGCACTAGAATTGAACGATCACGCGAGACACCCTCTGAACAAGAGATCCCTTGGGGCCTCAATCCGGACCCATCGGGCCTGCCAGATCACTGTGTTCGCAAATCGAGATCATATCTTTCTTCCGTGATCGTCTTTCCCCAAATTCGGTGCGTTTTCTTCTGAGTTCTCTCAAAGCCAGCGCCGGTGTAGAGGTGCTGGGCTGTGCTTAGTTCGCTCGTTGTCCAGAGGAACACGGTTCCGTACTTGCGTTCCTTGCAGAAGTGAAGCGCATCATTGAGCAGTCTTCTTCCCATACCGATTCCCCGATATTTGGGGTGGACGAAGAACCAGCGAAGTTGAGCTTCTAGCTTTGAATGCCCAACAATGGCGATGGAACCAATGATCTGGTCGTTCGTCTCCGCCAGCCAAATCCGATCCTTGTCAGGGCTGAAGGATCGAATGAATTCCGCAAGCCCATCCGCTACGTATGCTTCGAATGTTTGGTCGTAGCCGTATTCCTCTGCGTATGTGATGCCGTGAAGATGAGTCAGATATCCTATATCACCTGGTCTAAGGTGACAGCGTAACTTCCATTTTGCCAGCGAAGGGTCGGGAGCACTGTTCTTCCGATTTCTCACATGCATGTTAACCGCCATGGCCTTCCAGCTCGATAGGTTCACCATCTAGACATGCGAGAACTGCCTGCCCCACCGGCCTTCTCGTTCGGGACATGTATTAGAATTCTGATTTTGCCAGAGATTCCATCCCTGAGAACTCAGACTGGCCCCTGAATCATGAGCGTTTGGGGCGGTAAGATGATTCCGCCGATCTTGACCGCGAAAACGTCCAGGTGCTGCCAGAAAATCTTTGACGAACCAGCCCGGATCGGCGCCGATAGCTCGAACGCAAACCAGAATAGCCCGTCTCAAACGGTCAGCTTCCCGTTTTGCACACGGGTCCTACCACCATCCTTGCGACACAAAACCCGAATGGACAGGAGACTGGTGCGGCCGCCGGGATTTGAACCCGGGTTTCTCCCCTACGGCTGTAGGTCAGAAGCGGTCCGCCCGGTGTTGGCAGGCTTGCGGCGCGCAGACGCGCGCGTTCCCGTCCTAAACCAGACTAGACTACGGCCGCTCGCGCCAACAGAAGCACATCTGATAGCTAAAGCCTTACGGTTCCTTGATTCTCTCCTCGACTGAAGTCGGGAGATTCATGCTTCCACTCTGATCTTTTGTTGGGTGGGCATTCCGTTGTTGCGGTTCCACCCGCATCCATCCCATCGTAGAAGCATAGGCCAAACCATCGGCCTGACAGCATGCTCGCCGCAGCGGGCAGCCATATTCAAGACGCCAACTGCGTCCCTATGTGCCTCCAAACCACAATTCAGACAGCGGAAACCACGCAAGACGCGCAACGAATGTCGTGAATGGCATCGTGGACATGTCCTGCTCGTGTAGGCTTCCGAGACTGTGCGAACCCTGATGCCGTACTCTTCCGCTGTCCACCTGAGCCTATCCGCGACATATTTGTGGCTCCAGTAGTTGTGGACCATCGCGTTCGCCTGCCTGCCATGCTTGCTGTTGTCACATCGGATGCCTGTGAGTTCACCGATAACGATCATTGACACGCCCCTCGCGTAGAGCTCCTTGACGAGCTGACGAGCAAATGCGGCTACCGCATGTCGAAAACGATTCTTCCGTATCCTGTACAGTCTTGAGAGTTGCTTCGACTTCTTCCTTCCATTCACGCTGATGAGTCGTTGTTGGTGTCTGGCTATGCGGTTGGTCCAGTACCACCAATCCGTCAAGAGGCGCCCTGACTGGTAGGCGATTGGTTGACGCCATTCGGGTATCCAGACGGTTGCGAGGTTCCGTACGCCCATGTCGATGTAGCATGTCTTGGACCCTAACGGGGTGATGATCGGTTTCACATGTACGGCTTGAAAGACACGCCACTTCTCCGACAACGTATCCCATGCAACCTCCAACCGTCCCTGCTTGCCGGTCCACTTCGGTTTGCCTTTGAAGGGTATGGAGAGACGACGCGGCAAATCCAGATGCCCTTCCCGTATGTGGTAGCTGTCGCAGCGGAACAGTATCCTGAGCACGTATCGTCCGTCGCGTTTCCAGTAGCCTGGTGGCTTCACCCGCTTGATCGTGGATGATAGCTTACCGTTCTTCTCCATGCGCTTCAACGCGAGAAACGCACGCCATGCTTCATTGTTCTTTCGAACGATCTGCTGCGCCGTAGCGGAGCCAACGAGCGGGACATACTTCTTGTAGGCTTGCGGGTTCCAGTCTAGTTGTAAGTAGTTCTCGTATTGCTGACGATGCAAGTAGTTGACTTCATTCCAGAGCTTCGCGCAGTTCACAGCCAACTCTTCGAGGATGTGGTGCTGTTCCCGTGTCGGGGCGAGGCTGAAGAGGTTGCTGCGTTTCATTTCGTACTCTGCCCCTGAACATACTCCCTTAAAACTACTGAGGGCTCGCTTACTCCACGACTAAAGTCGGGAGCTTGCGCTCGCCCAGTTATGGTCATTCCTCGGGGGCCTTGTCCGAAATGTCGCCGTATCTTGCCTACACTGAGGCTCTGTCAATCAATCGAACCGTTTTGATTTCCTCAGCTGTACGAGGCAGTATGGGCATCTTGGTTGGTATTCAGTGAACGAATTCTTGCATTTCGGACAATACCAGCTCAAATCAGAAACCACGCTAGTGCAGGAAGGAAATTCTCGCTTTCAGCGTTTCCTTTGTGGCTGTTCGTTTGAGGCTCTCTATGAATCGGGCTGGGTTCAGGCTTTTCGGGCAGGCTTCCGTGCAGTTGAAGATCGTGTGACACCGCCAGAGTCCGTCCTCTGAGCCAAGCACTTCAACGCGGTCTCGAAGTATGCCGTCGCGTGAGTCAGCGGCAAATCGATAAGCCTGCAATATCGCCGCAGGCCCAAGATACTTCTTTCCTGTCCACACGCTTGGGCACGAGGAGTAGCATGCGGCACACAGTATGCAGTCGGTTGAGTCGTTTATCTTGCCTCTCTGCTTGGGGGACTGGATCCACTCCTTCTCCGGCCGCGGCTTGATCGGAACGACATACGGTTTGATGACCTTGTACTTCTCGAAGAAAGTTGTCAGATCGACAACCAAGTCTCTGATGATTGGCATGTGTGGGAGAGGTTGAATGATTACATCGCGCCCAATCTCAGAGATCAATGTAGAACACGCGAGCTTGTATCGGCCGTTGATGAACATGGCGCAGCTTCCGCAGACCGCGCTCCTACACGAGTAGCGGAATGCGAGCGAGTGGTCCTGAGTCTCCAAGATCTGAAACAGCGCGTCAAGCACCGTAGTGT
>Ga0315280_10010412_pt1 | contig 11666 bp, 15 predicted proteins | sample YL17G06_40_MG_FD_203697 | JGI IMG/M metagenome (GOLD analysis project Ga0315280, IMG submission 203697) | Sediment microbial communities from Yellowstone Lake, YNP, Wyoming, USA - YL17G06_40 | ecosystem: Environmental > Aquatic > Freshwater > Lake > Sediment | place: USA: Wyoming | collected... | reverse complement strand
GTGAGGTTGTACAGGAACGACCTAAAGGGGACGATTATGAGGGAAAACCTCTCGTTCAGCTTGAAGTTACGCATGTCGCCGACGCTAACCTTCGGCTTCAGGTTCATGGCTTTTGCCTTGTTCTTCAGTTCCACAAGCATCTCGCCGGATATGTCTATGCCATATGCGTCCATCCCTTCCTTCAGGAGCTCGAGGTATATCCTTCCCGTGCCGCAACCGACTTCCAAGACCTTTTCTTTGGCCTTTTTGGCTTCTTTCTTGTAAAAATCGATGTCTTCGGTGTATTTGCCGTAGATTATATCATACACTTTAGCCCAAGCATCATATTCAGCAGTAATATTTATTCCCCCATTTTATGTATTATATTTAATATTTCATATATAAGTAGCGGTGAGTAATAATTTAGATCATCGGATGGGCTGCAACATGGGTTCTGAGAGGAGCGGGGTGCTGGAGAGGGTAAAGAAGCAGATCTTGGCCGTCGCGGGGACGCTGGGAACCGCGGAGCTGAACATGGAGCAACGCCAGACCGTGGCGGTGCTGGAGGAGAAGGCGATGGGGAACGTCCTCGGCGGGATGGGCAGGGGGAGAAACGAGGGCGTCACCGAGACGCTGAAGAGGGAAGTCGTGATGGTCTTCTTCGTGGATGTCAACTTCGTGATCCCCGAGGACCCCCAGATAATGGTCCTCATGCACAAGGGCGAGGTGGTCGGCTGGACGTCCATGGACCCAAGCGTGATAAAGAGGTACAAGGAGGACAAGAACTACCTGGTGCTCAGCGACTACTTCATAATAAAGAAGGACGCAAAGATCAGCGCCGCCGCCTTCGCCAGCGGGGACTCGTGCTTCCTCTTCAAGGGCGCGCAGATGGAAGAGTTCTCAAGGATACCGGAGATAAAGGACCACATCATCTCCATACCCTCGCCGCCCGGCTTCGGCTACCTGCACGCCCTATTCAAGGACGAGATGCGCCTCAGGGACCCGAGGATAGGCGGATTCCTTATCGGATTCAACCTGAGATGAATGGTTCATATTCGTTGAGATGATTGTTCGAGCTCAAACAGGGGTGCAAAAATGGAGTCGGAGGATCTGAAGAATAAGCTGGTCGTGGTCGCCGGCGGAGGATATTTTGGCACAAAGGCCGTGAGGGTTGCCAGGGGTATGGGTGGGAGGGTTGTGGCAATTGACAGCAGAATCGATTGTGAGGCGAGCAAGTTTGTGGACGGGATAGTTGAGGGGGAGGATCTTCACGGAGCCTTGAACGTAAGGGCGGGGTCTGCGACCCTCTTCGTGTGCGATGCGGTGGAATTCCTATCCCATATAATGAAGGCCACCGTGCCAGACTATATTGTTCCCTCCGTGCCTGGACATCTGGCAGGGAAGTTGGTTAAGAATTGGCTTGAGCGCGAGGGTTTGGTGGTTGAATGCGGATCAGAAGCCATGAAGGATGTCGTAGACGATATTCCTGAAGGTTTGATCGTACATCAAGACGAGGGCATGGGCATCATCATCACAAGCTACATGCAAGAGGGGGGGCAATGCAAAGTTCCTTGCGACCAGCCCTCGGATCGTTGTAAGACCACTGGTAGACCCAAGAGTGGACCTATGTACCGCATATTGACATACGCTAGCCATGACAAAGTTACCTTATCGAGAATACTGTTCAGCCACAATCTTAGGGGGGAGGTTGGCTTTTTTGAGGGATCAGAGCTGATGTCCTTTTTATTAGACGTTAAACGGCTTAAAGCTCCTTACAGTCTTGCCATAGGGACCGCGTGCGGCTGTCATGGGATCGTAAACCTATTCTCAGTCCGTACCCCGTCATGAGTATTAGTGATGTTTAAGCTAAGAAAACAATACTGCAAGTCGGCAGAGGGAGGGAGGGCCGTAATAATAACGCCATACTCTTAGCTAGGTAGTATGGTTAACCTTATTATAATAAGATAGTTTGGTTCACTTTTGATGGTGTATCTGGTCTTATTCCAATAAATATAAGGATATTTTCATCATCAGTTTTGCCTCTGCCGGATGGGACTTGAACCCTTCCGGCAGAGTGCTTTATTTCCAGAACTGCCACCACTTCTTCCTTGATTCTGGTGTTGATGGCGATAATGATGATACGTCAGATGGCTGTAACTTCTCTGGAACTTGTGCTTTAGCTCCGGCAAGTCGTAACTCATACTGTTGCTTGGTCTCATCAGTTTTTAGCCAAGGTCTTTGATCAAGGCATTCCTCGCAGTACACTGTTCCGCTACCCGGGAGGACGGGTGTTAAGAATTTTTTAGTGCAACAATCGCAGAACGCGTAAAACTGAGCCGTTGGCATCAGGCTTTTTGCCATTGATGCCACTTCTGGATCAACACCATTTAGTTCAATACGTTCGACCTTGGAAAGGTCATAAGATTTTATGGCGTTACGATAATTCTCAACCAGCTTGTCAAGGACCGCTTTTCTATCGGCTACTCCGAGTTCTTCCTTGTATATCCGTTCAAGGTTATACTTATCCCACAGGAGTCCACTTGTTATGGCTCTCGAAACATCAAGGTCGGATATGCCAGATGGTTCTTTGTTTATGAGAACTGCCAAAGTGTAATGAAGACCAGGAGGGGCGCTGAGATAACGATCGATGCCCGGAGTTTCAGACGACTCAACTGGTAGTGGTTTAGGTTTTTCTGCCAATTTCAACTCAAGCTGGATAACGAACCCAGAATTAAATAAGTCGGCCTTGATTTCATTGAAAACCTTTTTTATTTCTACTTCATGTGCTGGATTATAATCAAGTAAATCACTATAAAGAATGCTAAGCTCAGTACTAATTATTTTTGAATCGAGGGCACTATAGTTGAGTACACCCTTGCGGAAAAAATCAATCCTTCTCTCATAGAAATTAGATGTTTCCCCCGCAAGATAAGTTGTTACCCCATCTTCAATTCTCATACTTTTGGTTTTCATAAGGGGGATTAAAGAATTGAGTGGCATATTGACATGGTGCGTTAAAAAGGCATGTGGGTCAATCGTTGGTCCGTTATCCGTACTACCATACCCCTTTCCTATTCTTTATCTTGCACTAACCTCAATTAATTTCTATTTGTTTAGCTCCTCCTCTAATTCCAAGTGTAACTGCCAATGGTGTTTGGGTTTTGGATTAAACTTTAATCCCTTTTCCTGGAGGATGTCACGGCTTAGGCTCAAACCCTTCCCCCATTTTTTCAATCTGATTTCAATTTATCAACTTTTTGTTCTATCTCATTAAGCCGGATATTGATCTTGTTCAAGGTTTTTGTAAGCTCATCAGTAGTTAGTTCTGGATTGCCCCTGGTGATAGGAGTTTGCGTGCCCAAAATACTAATGGTAGTTAACATCATTGCCATTCCGATTGAAAAAAGTGTGTTTCCCAGTGTAAATACTGTTGAAATCCAGTTCATACCACCAATGACGAACCCCATAGTAGTCAGGAGGCCAATTGCTGCGCTGATGATTCCCATCAATAATAGCTTTGCCAAAGTTCTTGTTGGGCGTTCAGATGCTTTTTGTGTAATAAATTTAGACTCAAGCCAATCAATTAGACCCAATTTTTTTCGCCTACAAAAAAAATCTTATCTTTGAGGATTTAAAGCTTAAGCTTCTACCATCTAACTACTATAAAAATGCACAAACAACACAAATGGGAAACGATTATCCATTTATTCAATCCTTATTCGGCCCATTTAATGAAAAAGGTTTAAGCCAACTTCTGCCAGATCGATAAACCGTGTGTGGCATGGGCTTAAAGGAGTTCTTGATAGATCACCTTAAGGGCTTAGGCTACATAGCACTTGGCTTGATCATATTATTTTTTGATGTGGAAATTTTTATCTACTCCTCGCCGGTGGTGGGGAACTTTATTCCGATGTTTGGAGGGCCAGCGCCGGGGATCTCACCTATCGTTGGCATCATCGTATCCATAGCCTTCTTTGTACTTTTGCTTCTAATCGGACTGGTTGCCTTCTACTTCATGAGGAAGGGAACGAGTTACATAAGGAGCTACTGGTGATCCTGTCATGGTATGCTTCCACAAGTGGTCTAAAGAAAGGGGCTACCATCAGGCAGCATCAAACATCATAGAATATGAGCAGCATTGTTTGAAATGCGGGAAAGTAAAAAGGCGATACGAACTCACAAAAACGAGAGTGTAAGACATGCCTCGCACTTTCCGAGGTAAATATGGGATTTTATTTGGTTGGAGTGATTATCTAAATGGTTACGTCGTTATGGACAGGCGTTATCCCCAACTCCGGGGGAAGGTATGGTCTGAGCAGTACCACGGTTTCATAGATCCAGAGGAGCATCCTGGACTTGGTGAGATACACTGGAGGCCGAGGGTTTGGCACTTGCATTATAGACGGAAGCACAGAAGGAGGAGGTAAAATGTCGAGGAAAGGCTACCGCTCTGATAATCGAAATTTTCGGAAAAGGCGGGTGAAAAGCGTTGCTACTCTAATTATTGTTTCTGTAATAATAATTGCGGTGTTATATAATATACAGTCTTTACAAACGACGTTCCAAAACGCTTGGCAACATCTACAGTCCATAACACAACAAAACACCTTAACTCTTGAAAGTTTAATTCTCTTAAAAATTAATTATGAACGTACAAGTAGGGGTTTGGCCCCCCTTCACGAAGATTTGCGGCTTGATATGGCAGCTCGTCTGCATTCTGAGGATATGGCTAAGAATAAGTACTTTGCTCATGAGAGCCCTCTTGGCAGCACCCCAACATCGAGGGCAGCAGCCACTGGTTACCCAACACAAAAAATAATTGGAAACATGATACTCACAGGCGTTGGTGAAAATATACTCATGATTAGCGACATTATTTCGCCAATCGAATCATGGATTGTTCCAGACGCACTAGCTACTGAGATTGTTAATGATTGGATGACTCACCTGGTCATAGAGCTAACATCTTAGATCCATTATATACGGACGTTGGCATCGGTATTGCTTGGAACCTAGCAACGATTTATGCGACCACAGACTTTGGTTAGGGTTCTAAACAAACCATAGAATGAGGGGGAAAATTTAAGAAATCGAGCCTTCTAGAGAGCTAATGGTGATCTGATGGTGATACACCATTCACTCTTACTCTTTTCATAGACCTGTAAGTTTGTTTATGTGATGGAGGAGTTGGATTTGAAGGATGATCGACCTTACTTGATCTGCTGCGGCATATTGAAGGAAGAGGTAGAAGAATTGATGCAGCGTGGTTCTCTGCCCGTCGAGCCCTACTTTCTGAATGCGGGCCTCCACGCCGACTACGACGATTTGGAGAAGGAGCTGACCGTGGCTATGGAAGAGTGTTCGAGAGACAGGCCGAGGGGGGCTGTCGTTGTCTACGGTGACATGTGCCACCCCGACATGAAGGGGCTGATGGGGAAGTACGATAATGCCGTTAAGGTGAACGCCGTCAACTGTATCGATTGCCTGCTTGGCGGTCACGGGAAACTGTTGGAGATAGACCCGAAACACGAGTACTTTTATCTGTCGCCCGGCTGGATGCTTTCAAGATTAAAGGCTAATGTGCGGTTCAGACCCATCTTCGACATTAGCGAGGAGGAGATGAGGAAGCAGTTCAGCAGACTCAAAGGGATCATCCTGTTTGACTCGCTTGGAAACTTGAGCGAGTTTGAGGATGAGGTAGAAGAGTTCAGCCGTAGGACAGGGCTTCCAGTCTTGGAGAAGAGAGCGGTAGGGCTCTATAGGTTTAGAGATCTCATTCTTGAAGCCATCGGGAAGCTTGAGAAGGCCCGCCGTGCTAAATCGAGACAGGTCTTGAAGAGGGGTGTAAAAACAAAAGGAAGGCGGTAAGAACCTACTTAGGTTCTTTCTCCCAGATGAAGCCGCCCCTCTTCTTGTAATGATTTACAAGCCCGCCGTCCTGAAGTATGGTCATCAGGAACGCCGGTATAGGCTTGAAGGAGTATGTTTTGTTTCCCGCCTTTATCTTGCCTTCTCTGAGGGAGATCTCAACAACATCTCCCGTCTTGACTTTGTCCACCGCCTCGGGGCACTCCACTACCGGCAGACCAACGTTGAAGGCGTTCCTATAGAATATCCTGGCGAATGACTTTGCGACCACCGCGCTCACCCCGGCATGCTTTATGACGACTGGCGCCTGCTCCCTGCTGGATCCGCAGCCGAAGTTCTTCCCAGCTACGATTACGTCTCCCTTGGACACCTTTGATGAGAAGTCAGGGTCGGCGCCCTCCATCGTATGCCTCGCGAGTTCGTTGAAGTCGATCGTCTTGAACTTGTACTTGCCCGGTATTATAAGGTCGGTCGATATATCGTCCCCAAACTTCCAGACTTTACCTCTCAGTGTCTCCATTTTTATACCTCCGGAGGAACCGTGAACTTTCCATTAAGTGCCGAATATGCCGCCGTTAGCGGAGACGCCAGGTATATGTAGGCGTCCGCACAACCCATCCTCCCCTTAAAGTTCCGGTTAGTCGTAGATATCACGACCTCACCCGGTGACGGAACGCCGTGGTGCCCCCCAACACAGGGACCGCAGCCAGGCACGCCCACCGCGCAACCAGCCTTCACCAACTCTTCGATGATCCCCTCCCTTATGGCATCCAGCATCACTTCCCGGGAGGCGGGCATAGCTATGGTCCGTGCCTTCACCTGTTTTCCCTTCAGCACACGGGCGGCTATCTTAAGGTCCTCGAGCCTGCCGTTCGTGCAGGAGCCAATGAATACCTGGTCGACGGGCTTGCCCTCAAACTCGCTCACGGGCTTCACGTTGTCCACCTGGTGCGGGCACGAGAGCTGTGGCTCCAACTCCGCGGCATCAACCTCCAGCACATCCGAGTACCCAGCGTCCTTATCGCCAGACAGTTCGATGAAGGGCACATCTATCCTTCCCTTCAAAAACTCCTTTGTCGTGCTATCAGAGGCTATCAGCCCGGTCTTGCCGCCCATCTCGATGGCCATGTTGGTCATGGTCATCCGGCTGTCCATGGTCATACCCTTGACGGTGTCGCCCGTGAACTCTACCGCCTTGTAGGTGGCACCGTCGGCGCCCACCTCGCCTATGGCGTAGATAATGGCGTCCTTTGACATCACGTTTTTCTTAAACTTTCCAGTAACGTTTACCTTCAGCGACTCTGGGACCTTGAACCAGAGCTTTCCCGAGGCGAAGACCGCGGCCATGTCCGTGGACCCTATTCCTGTCGCGAAGGTTGCGAACGCGCCGTGGGTGCAGGTGTGTGAGTCCGCCCCGACGACTACGCCACCAGGGAAGACGTAACCCTTCTCCGGTAATATCTGATGGCAGATCCCCTCGCCCACGTCGTAGAGGGTTATGCCGTGCTTCTTTGCGAAGTCGCGCATCATCTTGTGGAGCGCCGACGTGCCCTCGTTGGAGCTCGGCGATATGTGGTCGATTACGAATATAGCCCTCTTCCTGTCCCACACCTTCTTTGCGCCCATCTCCTCGAAGCTCTTTATCATCAGCGGCGCGGTCCCGTCGTGCGCCATGGCGGCGTCAATGGGGAGGACCACAATCTCCCCCGGCGACGGTTCGCGCCCTATCTTCCTTGAGATTATCTTCTCAGCAAGAGTCGTTCCCATCGTAAGACCACCGAACTTCATTTTTTAAGGGCAAGTATAATTTTAAACCTATCGGGAGCGCAAGGAAACCATTATTAAAAACAAGAGCGCCTTATGTATCGAAGGTATATGAGCGAGAAAACCGGTGTCGAACGATTCAGCGTCTCCGCCCCGCCCGAGCTGGTGCGCGAGTTCGACGAGATGATAAACAAGCTGGGACAGGATCGGTCGAAGGCGATACAGCAGGCCATGAGGCTGTTCCTCTCGGAGCACAAGTGGGTCGAGGGACCGGGGTCTGGGGAGTGCACGGGGGCGATCGTGCTGATATACGACCACGGGGTGCACGAGGCCGAGGAGGAACTGACGGACCTGCAGCACGGCTACCGGCAGGTGATAAACTCGACGCTCCACCTCCACATAGATGAAAGGAACTGCCTCGAGATAATCGCGGTCAGGGGGAGGGTATCAAACGTGAAGGTGCTTATCGACAGGCTCGCGGCGTGCAGAGGAGTTAAGCAGTTAAAGCACACGGTAGTCGGGGTTGTTTGAACATTAAAACTAGGTAAGATAAAATAAAAAATAAAAGATTGGGTTTTTGGCCCAAACTGTCTATAGCTTGACGCCTTCCCGGGATACCTCTGCGGGCAGCTCTGGGAACTTCTCCTTGATCTTCTGCTCAGCGACTGCGGCGGCGTCCGTCAGGATCTTGGCGGCATCATCGTTCGCGGTCTCGAATGAGACGCTCAAACCCGAGGTCGCGCCCGCTTCGGTGACTATGCTGGAGAGCGACTCGCCGAGGCTGGCGAACCCTCTCTCCGCTTCGGGCACCACCTTGAGCACGCTACTCTGTACGCCCTTTATAATCGACAGGGCCGGCGTCACAGTGTTGAGGAAGTCGCCATAGTCCTTCACTGTTACGAGGCGCAGGGATATGGTCTCCAGTGCCAGTTTTATCTGCAGTACGCGCTTCTCAAGCTTTCTCACCTCAGCCAGCTCATTGGCGTACATCAGAGCCCTTTGCTTGTCGTGCTTGGTGTAGGAGTCGACGACCTTGGCGAAGATCGTCCTGTCCTTCTCGGAGAGCCTGGCGTTGGCGAAGTCGAGCCTCTGGTTCTGGGCGTTGATCAGGTTTATTGCATTCTCGATATGCGGCTTGAGGGGACCAGGAGGGGCACGGGTCTTCTTCTGTGGGGCATCCCAGCTCTTTGTAAAGTCTCTCATTAAATTTTTCCACCTTAGATGATTTCAAAGGTGAAAGTAGTTAAAAAGAGTTTCGAGTTAGCTACACTGAGGGTTCTGCGTAGAAGTCTGGAGAGGACTTGCAGGATTCTTTCAGCGCTCGATGAGCACGGAGCACTTCGCCTCGGCGGCAACCCTCGTGCTCACGCTCCCGAGGTTCTTTAGTGATCCCACCTTATCCTTGCTTCCCATAACGACCAGATCTATCCCCTTTTCTCTTACGAAGCGAAGGATCTCTTCTGCCGGATCGCCCTCCAGCAGCACAATCTCAGCGTCTACGCGTGCCTCGGCGGCCGCCTTCTTTGCATAGTCCAAGATCTCCTTGGAGAACTCCATCTGGACGTCATAAAACTCAGGCTCAATAGCGATCTTGGATTTGGTCTGGTACGGGAGTTTTGTGCTCAGGACGTGCACTATGTAGAGTTTTGAACTGAATACCTTTGCTAACGCCAGGGCCCTCATGAGGATCATTGCCGAGACCAATGGGCGGTCGAGACCCACCATGATCTTTTTGTAGGGGGAGATGCGGTGGCTATTAATATACTCCTCAAAATGTGTTTTAGCGGCTGTAGGAACTTTTTTTGTTTCAGGCATGTTCGCTCACCAAGCCAATGCGCTGATTTCATATATGCTCTGGGATATACATATTTTATTGTTAGTCGATTTCGTCACTCGTCAACATCATAGTTATATTCGACAGAGGTGTCGGTTACCAGGGAGGATCAGCATGGAGAAGGCAGTGTACTTGGTATCGGGAGGCATCGATTCGCCGGTTGCTACGTACCTAGGCATATGTAGTGGCTGGAAGCCGGTCTTTGTCTACTTCGACAATGCACCCTTCACGGGCGCAGATACCAAGGAGAGGGCGCTAAGGACCATCGAGAGGGTAACCCGCGTGACTGGCGTCAAAGGGGAGACGATCATAGTGCCCCACGGGAGGGACCTCGAGGTGATCGTTGAGAGGTGTAAGAGGAACTTCTCCTGCCTACTCTGCAAGAGGATGATGTACAGGAAGGCAGAGAGGATCGCCGATCAACACGGCTGCGGTGTTATAGTTACAGGCGAGATCCTGGGGGAGCAGGCGAGCCAGACGCTGCGCAACCTTATTCTGGACAGCGCGATTGTTAGAACCCCGATCCTCAGGCCGCTATTGGGCATGAACAAGCTGGAGGTCGAGGGCATCGCCAAGGAGCTAGGGACCTTCGAGATCTCCACCTCAAGGGCACAGCCCTGCAGCGCAGCCGCGGTGAAGGCGAGGACCCGCGCCAAGCCGGAGGAGCTCGAGAGGGAGGAGGGGAAGATACCCGTTGAGGAGCTTTTAAAAGAAGGGGTAAGGGGCGCGGTGAGGATCAGTCCGCCCTGACCGTGATCTCTTTGGACGCGGAGAGGATCCGTTCCAGCTCAGCATCGGAGAAGTCATGATCCAGCGAGGTCTTCTTATCGTACCTGGCGGAGGCTGAGAGGTCGATGCTTGCCATCTCTGACCAGCGCTCGAGGAGGCGGTCATCCATGGCTATGAGGGGGAAGAAGACACAGACCTGAGGCTGCGTGATCTTTCTGAGTGCCTTTAGGCTTGGCTGCAGGCCCGAGACCACCCCTCCGATCCCCTTGCTCTTAGCGGCGTACATGGCGAGCTGGAGCTGGAGCTGGAGGGGGCGCAGCCTGCCAGCATTTCTCTCATCGATGGGTGCGACTACTGCCCTAATGCGATTGCCAGGCATCCAACCAGCGAGGGTTCGCAGGTTCACGAGCGTGGAATTCGTTAGTCCCTCCTTCTTCTCCAAAACCAAGGCCTTCAGCTGGGCGCCCCTCTTCATCATGCACCACGACGCGAGCACAGAGTCCGCCGTCTCGTCCACGATCCCTAGGAGCATCTCCTGGGTGCCGACCGGGAAACCGTCCGGACCCCTTATCGACCGCGCGTAGATGATCGCCAGCTCGTCCCGGATCTCTGCGTTGATCACCTGCTGGGGGTTTGTGAGGTCGACCTTGAGGTCCTTGCCGAGACTCAGAATCGACTCGCCGAGGAGGGCGGCCACCTGAACGCTCGAGTAGGGGTGAGAGCCGGTCCTCCTGCACTTCACTGCGAAGGTGCCCGACCTGAGGGTCTTTCGAGCAATCTCGGTCCCGACCTGCAATATAGTCTCCAAGTCGGACTTTAAGGGGACCCCTGGAGAGGTAGAGGAGACCCCGAATACCCTCGCCACGCGCTTGGCGGCCCTCTCGCTCTCCTCCGTGTGTATGTAGATCCTCCCAGCCGTGCGCCAGATATCTGAAAACGGGATGCCCTCGTCCTTGAGGATGCCGCGAATTGTCTTGAGGACGAGGTTCTCGTAGGTCCGCCTCACCGGCTTGCTCTTGATCCCTATCTCTCCTCCGGTCCGGACGACGACCACGCCCTCCATGGTACATGCTTCCTTCGAGAAGATTGACGGGGACGGGATAAATACTTAACTAAAAGAAAGAATATGAATGGTGTAAACGATAGAGGTTATGGAGGTTCGGGTTCATGTCTTTTGATGAGGCTGAACTTAAGGAGCAGCTCGTACGGAGCATGAAGGTGCTCCACACGAGGGGGCTCATGACGGGCATAGGCGGCAACGCCAGCGTCAGGATGGAGGGGACCGAGGAGGTCCTGATAACCCCGGCAGCCCTTTACAAGGGGGAGCTCAAGTCTGAGGACATCGTCAAGATCGACCTCGAGGGTAACGTGATAGAGGGTTTATTTAAGCCCTCCATAGAGTGGCACTTCCATAATGCCATCTACAAGAGGAGGCTCGACGTGAACGCAGTGATACACACCCATAGCCCCATGACCACAGGTCTGGCGCTGG
>Ga0315280_10010411_pt1 | contig 11666 bp, 11 predicted proteins | sample YL17G06_40_MG_FD_203697 | JGI IMG/M metagenome (GOLD analysis project Ga0315280, IMG submission 203697) | Sediment microbial communities from Yellowstone Lake, YNP, Wyoming, USA - YL17G06_40 | ecosystem: Environmental > Aquatic > Freshwater > Lake > Sediment | place: USA: Wyoming | collected... | reverse complement strand
TTCCCCCGGCAGCTCGATGTTGGCCGTGGACCCGAAACCGAATGCACGGATGTAACGGTAGAACCGGTCTTCACCCAGCCGCAGTCCCAGCTTGATGGCTCCCACATCGCTCGAACGGGCCACCACCTGTCGGACCGTCAGATCGCCGAAGGGGTGATCGTCGTGGATCACGTGGCCGGCGAGCACAATGCTGCCGCCCTGGCAATTGATGACCTCTTCGGGAGTGGTCAGATGTTCCTCGAGCGCGGCGGAAACCGTCACCAGCTTGAAGGTCGAACCCGGCTCGAAGACCCCTGAGACCGCGCGGTTGATGCGCGCCTCCGGAGTGCTCTTGCCGTATCCATTCGGGTCGAAGGTCGGATAGCTGGCCATGGCGAGGACTTCACCCGTCCGGGGGTTTTGGACCACGACGGCGCCGCTCGCCATCCGCCACTTTGCGGCGGCATCGGCCAGAGCCTTCTCGGCAATGTACTGAATGTTCTCGTCAAGGGTCAGGACGACGTTCTTTCCCGGCTGCCCGGCGCGCTCGGTGGAATGAAACGACTGCCGGCGCGCGTCCGCGGCGATCAAAATGCGGCCTGGCGTGCCCTGGATGGTGTCGTTCATCCGGTACTCGAGTCCGCCCAGCCCGTGGTCATCGAGGCCTACATAGCCCAACACCTGCGCGGCCAGTTCGCCCTTGGGATAGAACCGCTTCATCTCTTTTTGGAAATAGATGCCCCGCAGGGTCAGGTCCCGGACTCGCGAGGCTTCAGCGGCCGACACCTTGCGCTTCACCCAGCAGAAGGATTTGAAGGCCTTGAAGCGGCCGAGCAGATCCCCTTTCTCAAGACCGAGAACGGGCGCAAGCAGGTCGGCCACCATCTCCGGATTCGGAATCTCGGAGGGCACGGCAAAAACCGAGTCTGTCGCTAGGCTCATCGCCAGGGGCTGCATCTGGCGGTCGTAGATGGTGCCGCGTTTGGGGGCAATCTCGATGGTGCGCTGCTGCTGCCGCTCCGCCCGCGCCAGGAGATCCACGTACTGGATGATTTGGAGGTGGTAGAGGCGGGCAACCAGCGCCAGCATCCAAAGGACCAGGAAGCCGCCGAGCAGCAGGCCGCGGCTGAGCGTCATCGAACCCAGGTTCTTCGCCGACCGTGCTTGCGTCTTGCGTAGGGACATCTATGGCTCGCGAGGAAGCTCCCCGGCAGCGGGGAGGTTACGCGCAAATTCCCGGCTGCCGGTTTCGCCCGGAGTGGAGGTCGCGTCGCCCAGCCGAATCACCTGCTGCGGCTGGGGCGAGGCGAGCCCCAACTCCCGCCGCGCCAGCTTGTCGATCCGCTGCGGATCAGCCAGCGAGGCCTGCTCGAGGCGAAGCTCGCGGTTCCACTCCTCCAGCGCGTCGCGCTGCGCCTTGATCTCTTCAACCTGATACCCGTCCCGCACAAACTGGAAACTCTGCCATGCGAAAAGGAGAGTAAAAAGAAAAACCAGAATGCCCAGCCCCAGCAGACAGTAACATTCACGGCGCTTCTCCTGGTCCACCTCCCGCCGCAAGCGGGAGTTGTCGATGCGCTTCACGTACTGAATGTCTGTGAAACTGGCCCGCGCCCCGGCTCGTTCCGCCGCGCGTTGCGGGCGCCGTCTCGTTCTGGGAAGTGCGACTGCTGCGGTTGCCATTGCTCTGGGTCCTTGGGACTGGGGGCTGGGTACCGGGGTCTCTCCTTTGCCTAGCCCCTAGTGCCTAGCACCTAGCCCCTGTTTTCTCTGCGGCTCGCAGCTTGGCGCTGCGCGACCGCGGATTCACTTCGAGTTCCGCCTCGCCAGGGCGGACCACTTTCTTGGTCAGAATCTCGGCTTTGCCTTCTCGCTTCCACGTCTGCAAGGAATGTTTGACCAGCCGGTCTTCGAGCGAATGAAAGCTCAGAATCACCAGCCGACCGCCTGGGGCGAGCACCCCGAGCGCCTTGGAGAGGAAGGTCTCCAGGCTTTCCAGCTCCTGGTTGACCGCCAGGCGCAGCGCCATGAACGTGCGCGTGGCCGGATGAACATGGTAAAGGCCCGTCCGGGAGGGGATAGCTCGCGTCACCACCTGCGCCAGTTCGGTGGTTGATCGAATCGGACGGGCCTTTACCATCCCTCGCGCGATGCGGCGCGAGAAACGTTCCTCACCAAACTTGAAAATCAGGTCGGCCAACTCCCGCTCGGGAGTCCGGTTGACGATCTCCGCGGCCGTTCTGCGGGTGTGAGGATCCATCCGCATGTCGAGCGGGCCGGGCCGGTCAAAACTGAATCCGCGGGAAGCATCTTCGAGCTGTATCGAGCTCAGGCCGAGATCGGCGAGCAGGCCGTCGGCCGGGGGAAGGCCGCTCGCGCCGTGCAGCCGGTCGATTTCGGCGAAGTTACCTTCCCTGAGCATCACTCTCTCTCCGAATCGCTCGAGCCGCTGATGAGCCCGCGCGAGCGCCGCGGGGTCGCGATCGACGCCGAGCAGCCGGCCGTTTCCTTGTTCGAGAATCTGCAGAACCGCTTCGGCGTGGCCGCCGCCTCCCAGCGTCGCGTCGATGTAAATGCCCTCGGGCCGAACATTCAGAAACTCCAGCGTCTCCCGCAGCAGAACGGGAACGTGCATTTAGATACCGAGATCGCTCAGCCCCTGGATGTCCTCGTCGGTCAGCCCTTCGCGCTCCAGGTGCTCGCGATAACGCTCCATATTCCAGACGTCCAGGTAGTTCAGGTAACCGAGGACCGCCACTTCCCCGCGCATTGCCGCCGACTCGCGCAGCAGCGCGGGAATCAGAATGCGGCCCTGCGAATCCATCTTGGCCATCTGCCCCCAGTAGTTCGTGCGGTCGAGGAATTTCTTCTTGGCCTTGTTCATGGAAGGCAACGCGGCGAGTTTGTCTTCGATGCTCCGCCACACGGCAAAGGGGTACACGCGCACGAACTGTCCGTCGAGGCTAGTCACGTAGTAATCGGGACCGTAGTTCTCGTCCAGGTAGGTCTTGAAAGCGGCCGGTATCTTGAGCCGGCCCTTTTGGTCCACCGTGGCTGGGTTGTTCCCGCGCAGCATCCCACGACCCCGAACAGCCCTTTCAGCGACCCAAAATCTGCTTCAGAATTACACTTGCTGCTACTTTTGGCTACTTTCAGCCACTTTTATCCACGGACTATAGGTTCGTGTTTGAGCCTTGTCAAGAGTTTTTTTCAATTATTTTAAGAGGTTAGCGACTGCGGAAGGCTATGCCGCCGCTTGGGGCGTTTTCCACAACTTACCACTACCCTTTGTGGACAGGAACGCTCGGCGCAAACCATTGTTTTCCCTTACAACGAACGCGCGGTGAGGCTTCAAAGCGGGGCGGTATTCGTTTGGGAGCGCTCGCAAACGATTTTGTGGCAGTATATCTTAGCAGGCAGATTAGGAGCGTGGTGTCTGTGCTGCGGGTTCTCGGTTGGTATACAAAAAGGGTCCATGGCATATACGCTGTGCAGCCCCTGCCGGCTCAGTACGGCTGAGATTCGTGGATATGAAGCGTGCGAGAGAACCTGGCAGAAATGATGCCTGCTGGTGCGGCTCTGGAAAGAAGTACAAGAAATGTCATCTTTATCGCGAGTCAGAAAGGCCGCTACCATTCGAAGCGACTATCAGTACAATGCGCGCCGCTTGGGACCACAAGGAGTGCCTCCATCCGCAAGCGGCCGCCGATGTCTGCGATAGGGTAGTCTCGGCGCACACCGTCCAGAGATCAGGGGTTCTTGAACGCATCATCGACACGACTAATCACGTACTCACATTCTACCGCTGCCGGCCGGATCCCACCGGCCGATTGCAGGCTCTTAGTGTGGGCTGGCGCGAGGCCTCAACATTCACCGGGTTCTGTGCTAGGCATGATGCTCTTACGTTCGGGCCTCTAGAGAGGACCGACTTCGCTCGCACAGGGGAACAGTGCTTCTTGATGGGATATCGGGGTCTTTGTCATGAGGTCTACCAGAAATCAGGGTCCTTGAAAGCAAGTGCTGCTGTTCGGGGGCTGAGGGACAGAGGCCAACCCGTTCAGGCTCAGAAAGCGATCCACATCGCCAGCGAGGCATTGGACGCGGGAATTCGAAAGGGCCTCGGAACATTTCTGAAACTAAAAGCTCTCATGGATAGGCAGCTGTTGGAGAAGGAGTATACGGGATGGTCTCGGGCAGTGATCAGCTTCCGTGGCCAGCTGTGCGTAGCAAGCACGGGCGCAGTTTCGCCAAATCGAGATCTCCGTGGGCACGAACTACAAGTTCTACATGACCCTAATGCTGACCAGGAGTCACTGCTATTTGGGGTCGCTGCAGGGTCCATCGGCGGGGCGGTGGTTTTCATTTGGCGGAACTCGGAGACCGCACCGCGCGCCTTCGTGGAGGCCCTGGTGAAGCAAGGCAGTCACAAGTTACCGAGTATTCTGGTTCAATTCATGTTTGCTTACGTCGAGAATACATACTTCTCGAAGCACTGGTGGGACTCCCTTGGCGAGACAGACCGCAAGCATATTGAATCTCTAGCAGGAATAGCCAACCCCTACTACACCAACTTCAGCTATTCGGGTTCCCAGTTCGTTCCGTGGGAAATCACACAAATCGAAGTTGAGGATGCCCCCTAGTTGCCGACAGCGCGAGGGTTTAGGAGACACCCGCCACCCCTGATTCAACCCCAGAGCGGCTACTGGAAGACCGCCGGCTTCCGCAGACCGCCGCAAAGTCAGGGATGAAGTCTGCGTTTCCTTATCCACCGCCATTCGATAGGACGGACTTTGCGGCACGAATTCGGATCAGGAGAGCTTCGCGAGTGACTTCTCCAGATCCGCGACTGCCCTTTCGATCATCTCGCGGTGGCGGGGATTTTGGCAGGCCTGAATCTGGTCGAGGAGGCGCGTCCGGGCGAGAAGCAAGGTCTTCTTCTTGCGAAGCGCCTCGGCGCCCTCAGGGCTGAGACGTTTCCCGGCGGAGGCCATGCGGTCGGACCCGGCCGATTCGATCTGTGACTCCACCGATTTGCTTTCCCAACCTCTGGCCATATCTGCGGATAGTCATAGACTACCAGCTTGCGGGAGCACGATCAATCCGCAGGCAGTGGCGGGGGTAAGGGACTGGGCACCAGGTGCTGGGGGTTAGCGGGATTTGCGATTCTGGATTTTGGATTGGCAACTGGCAAGCGCTCGTTGCGACCTGCCAGTTTCGAATCTCTAGTTTCCAGGTTCGGATGAGGAACGCAACCGGCGCAGTGCCAGCGCCCAGATTTGCGCGTGCCGCCTTAGAACCATGTCGGATCGGAATTGCCCTGTTTCTCTCGCGGGCCGAGCGCCAGGGCGGGCTGATCGGGGAGAGCCAGACTGGGCGACCATTGGAAGGCCTGGTGGCCGTCCACCTCTTTCCCGGTGGGCAGGAAGCCGACCTTGTCCTTAAGCTGCTTGTAGACATCGGCGCTGAGCCACAAGGTGTTCGAGTTCGCGTGCTTTTGCATGTGGCCCGTGAGGTCGATGACCTCGTGCGCGATCTTCTCGAGCTTGGTGTCTTCGAAAATGGGAATTCTTCCCTCGTTCACACCGCAGCGGACGGAAATGCGGGTTTTGAGAAGGTTCTCCGTCCGATTGAAGATCCTCAGCCGCCGCAGGACGGTCTGCGCCGCCGCCACCGCCATGTCAAGCTGGGGAAAGCACACCATCACGCCGTCGGGAGTCCAAGCCTGCTTCCAGGCGTTGTGCTGGAGAAAGATTTCCTCCAGCATGCTCATATAAGCCCGGAAGGTGATGCTGACGGTCAATTCCTGCTCGCTTTCTTTCATCCGGGTGGAGCCGGCGATGTCGATAGAGAGGAAGGTGCAGCGCTTGCGCTTCGTTGCTCGGAGCGCGCCGTCAATTTCACGGTAGCGTTTCAACAAAAGCTCACGCGATTGCTCGGAATCGATCGCGAAATTCCCCGCGTCATCCTCGACGAAGATCACTGACCTGCGCACCTTTTTTTCGGCAGGTTCGGGCTCGTGGAGCACGTTCAGCGCGGGAAGAAAGACGGCACGCGAGGCACGCCGGACGAGCCAGCCGGCCACCGCCAACCCAAGCGGAAGGTAGCTCGTCGACGTGGGGTCGGGCCATTGCGACTTGGTGCAGGCGGCAAGGCTGGCCAGAATCGGGTCGGCAAATTCGCGGAATTGCACGACCAACCACATCCGATCCCACTCCGGGGAGTGAGGGAACTGCAGGCCGAACAGCGCCAAGGAAACGCCGATCGAAGCCAGCAGGCTCCACTGGAGCGTGCCGTGAAGGGCGTTCAAGGGCGCAAACAGGATGGGGCGAATGCTGAAGGCGGGGAGACGAAATCTCGGACCAGAAATGGCTCGTGGAGTCTGTTGGGCGGCAACGCGCTCCGCAGCCTCCGGCTCGTGGGCGTGCGCCGGCGCGTCCCAGGTGAGTTCCTTGGCGGGAAAGCGACGCGTGTTGTAGGTAGAGGCCAGCGTTGCCATTGGGCGTCTGCCAGCTTCAATCGCTCCCTTGGGCCACAGGGGAGCAGCCAACTCAAATACTGTTGGCCCTAGGAGATTAGCGCCGCTGTAAAATTCCTCCAAGGGTACAAAGGTAGGGGTTGGATGGCCCTAAGGTACTGTTGCCGAAAACGTAAATGAACGCGGGGCGGTTTACTTGGAGTAACGGCCTCGCGCCGTTCGCACTGAAGCTTAGCGGGGATCCCATGGTCCCCGTCCGTCAAATCCCTCGCCGACGGCCTGTGCAACACGCCCGTGGAACAGCGGTGTATACTCCCGCTCGCAGGACCTCTGCCTGTGCCGTCGAGATTTCCGTGCGAGAGGAAAGCCCATGCTTCATTCTTCCGGAGTCGAGTCAGCTCCAGGAACCAACCGCAATCGCTGCAGGCGGTTTGTGGTTTCACTCCTAGCCCTGCTGAGCCTTGCCCCCGCGAGCAGTCTGCTCGCCCAGGGCCAGCGTCGCAAGGAGCTGCTGAAGCTCGTCGATCGCGTTGCGGCTCAGGGACCGTTCCGCCCCGACTGGAATTCCCTGGAAGGTTACAAGGTGCCGGAATGGTACCAGGACGCGAAGTTCGGAATCTTCATCCACTGGGGCGTCTATTCCGTGCCGGCCTTCGACAACGAGTGGTCCCCGCGCAACATGTATCTGGTGGACAGTCCTGTCTTCAAGCATCACGTCGAGACCTACGGCCCGCAATCGAAGTTCGGCTACAAGGATTTCATTCCGATGTTCAAAGCGGAGAAATTCGATCCCAACCAATGGGCCGAACTCTTCCGCCAGGCCGGCGCGAAGTACGTGGTGCCCGTCGCCGAGCATCACGATGGCTTCCCGATGTACGACTGTAGTCTCACCGATTGGAGCGCCGCCAAGATGGGCCCCAAGCGGGACGTAGTGGGCGAGCTGGCTGCGGCGGTGCGCAAGCAAGGACTGCATTTCGGCGCTTCGTCGCACCGGGCCGAGCACTGGTGGTTCTTCGACGGCGGGATGACGTTCGATTCCGACGTCAAGGACCCGCGCTTCGCGGACTTCTACGGCCCGGCAAAACCTCGGCGCTTGCCCGGCGCCGAGCATGACACGCAGCCCGACAAGGCTTACCTCGACGACTGGCTGGCGCGCACAGCGGAGATTGTTGAGAAGTATCAGCCCGAAATCCTCTGGTTCGACTGGTGGATCGAGCAGCCGGTTTTCCAGCCCTACCTGCAGAAGTTCGCCGCCTACTACTACAACCGCGGCGCGGAGTGGAAGCGCGGCGTAGCCATCAACTACAAGCTCCAGACCTTTCCCGAGCGCGCCGCCGTGCTCGACATTGAGCGCGGTCAGCTCGACACCCTGCGCCCCCTCTTCTGGCAGACCGACACTTCCGTGAGCGAGAAATCGTGGGGATACATTCAGAACGACACGTTCCGGACGGCCGATTCCTTGATCGATGAACTCGTCGATATCGTCAGCAAGAATGGCTGCCTGCTGTTGAACGTTGGCCCGCGGTCGGACGGCACGATCCCCGAAGAGGCTCAGAAGGTTCTGCTCGAGATCGGCCGGTGGCTGCATGTGAACGGTGAAGCCATCTACGGCACGCGGCCGTGGAAGGTGTATGGCGAAGGCCCCACCCAGGTCGTCGCCGGCGCCTTTAAGGACACCGCGGGCCATCCCTTCACAGCCGAAGACATCCGCTTTACCACAAAGGGTGATGCCCTCTACGCCATCGCGCTCGCCTGGCCGGCGAGCGGCAAACTGACGATCAGGTCACTCGCCATAGGCTCGCCGTACTTGAGCGGGCGGATCAAGTCGGTAGCGCTCCTCGGCTCGAAGGCGCCACTGAAATGGGATCAGACTACCGAAGGCCTCACCGTCAGCCTGCCCGCGCAGAAACCCTCGGACCTCGCGCTGGCACTCAGGATACAAGAGTAGGCAGTAGGCAGCGGTATCGACGCCCAATTCGCATCACGCGGGGATATCGCAGGAGGGAAGTCTACGCAGCGCGCCGCAAGTAATCATTCGCGATGGTAATTATCCGGAAGGTCTTGCAGCCAATCCGCAGGTCTCCCCAAGACGACCTCATAGACTGGCGTCGGATATCCAGCAAAGAGCTTCACCCGAACTGCCAGTAACCGATCTACTCCGGACGTGCCTCTCCCGTAGGTCACCGGGTGCAAAACATGGTCGATGGGATTCTGAGGAACAGGGATCTGGACCTGGATGCAGCCGACGACATCGCCGATGCGATCAGATCTGCCCAGAATCACGCCGGTCACGAATTCGTCCTGCAAAGCGTTCAGACCGAAGCGAGCGACGGCATGGGAATACGCGATCTTCGCAAGCATGCGGGCAAACATCGCGGGTTTAAGCGTCGCCTGGAAAGAAACCTTTCTAAAGCCGTGACGCTTAGCAAATTCGTCCGGATCGGGTCCCCAACGAATACTGACCTGCCCGATCACATCGATGCCGTGTTTTGACGGTCTGTTATCGAGGAGCCCCGGAGCCGGGAACCTGATAAAAGGCATTATGATCGGGCAGTCGGTGATCGGCACGTCCACATCACGATCATCTGCCCTCAGTCGCACGGTCACTGGTCTGTCGGAAGGTCTGCGGGTTTGAAAGTTCAGAACGGTCCTCAAGTGCTGCAACTCTCCTCCGAGAACCGCCTGCTCCACTCCTGCCCCCGTAATCGCCGCGCATTTCTTGCAGCTGGCTTGTGGAAGAATCCAATTGCCGTTCAGGGCATATGGAACGATGTGCTCTTTTGTCAGAGGAACTTTAGTCGCCCCGCAGTAGATGCACTGACCCACAGGTTGGTATCGCTTGGCTGCAATCGAATCGAGAGGTGGTGTTCCCGCAGCCGCAGCGGGATTGGGCCTGCGCATTTTCCGGATGAGAGTTCTGAGGAAGTCGGTCAAACACATGGAGGACTATTGCGAATCCATTACCTTCCGACGCTAAAACACGATGACAATTATGACACACATGTCACTTCTCTCCGAAGATGCAATCGATGGCCTTGGTCAGACCCGTTAGCGCGAGTCTGCTGTCGCGGTCCGCGGCTGTTCTCGACCGAAAGAAGGCAAGCCGGCCCGACAAATCGGAGCACTACGTGCTCACGCAACGCACAAGATTCCCGCGCCAACTCCGAAATCTTCCGATACAATCCGGAGAATTTCTGTGGGTTGTCTGCCGCGAATAGGATCACGAACTGCACGGCTCTGACCGTGCGCGAATATGGAAGGTGTCATGAACCCCCACGCGCTCCGGCGAACCATCATCATCGCCGCCTGCCTCTACGTGTTCGATGGACTGGTCGTGGGCGAGGGAGTCATCGGCGTGTTCGTTTTCTTGGTTGCGTTTCTCGCGGGCGGCATCAGGATACTGATCGCGGCTCACAGGAAGGATCACACCCTGGTGCGGCTCCGCGCGGCGCGCATCGGCGTCTACTTCCTGATGGCCGTGGCCATCGTCGCCACGATTTACGTCAACAATCGCATCGCGAAGCACCAGGCGGAACGGGTCATTGCCGCTTGCCGGCAGTATGAGACCAAGTATGACCGTTTGCCCAACAGGCTCCGGGAACTTGTCCCGGAGTTTCTGCCCAGCGTCCCGAGGGCGAAGTACACACTCATGTATGGCGACTTCACCTATTGGTCCCACGAAAAATCACACGGACTTTACTATGTCGCTTTCCCGCCGCTCTCCCGCGCCATCTACTCCTTCGAGAGCGGCCGCTGGTCCATCATTTGACCGTTCAAGCGGCGCAAGCGATACCCTTCTAGTTTTGAAGTTCCGGCGCTCCCCAAAATCACGTAAAATCTCCATCCCACGATTCGCCGCGTCCCTTCACGCAGGGAGGCAAGTGTTGACTACAAATCTTGCACAGTACTTCGACGCAGTGATTCCCTGGGAAAAGCGCTTGGCGCGCGAGCTGCCGCTGCTCGAGGAGGTCACCCGCGGAGCAGGGCGGCGAGTTCTTGTGCCCGCCTGCGGCACAGGCGGACATTTGGTGGCACTTGCCCAGCGCGGGTTCGACGTGCTCGGCTTCGACATCGACGAGGATGCACTCGCAATCGCACGTGGCAAGGTCGCTGCGGCGGCCCAGGCAATCAACGCGGCAGGAGGTGAGGCGCGGGTCGTTCACTTGAATATGGAGAGGGCCGCTGAGGTCGGTGCGCAATTCGACGCGGCCTTCTGCCTGGGCAATGCCCTACCCGGCATCTCCGGACCGGGCCAACTTCTGGCAGCATTGCAGGGTATGGCAAAGGCGCTACGACCCGGCGGCATTTTCTTCACGCAGAACCTGAACTATGACCTGCGCTGGCGGGAGCAGACCCAGTTCTTCCCGGTCCTTTCCGGCGCGACGACGGAAGAGGAAGTCCTGCTGGTCAAATTCGCGGAGTACAAGGCTGAATTCCTCAATTTCCACGCCCTGTACCTGGCGCGGGCCAAGGCGGGCGGCGCATGGCAATCGCACGTCCGTTCCTCACGGCAGATTCCGTTATTCCGCGACCGGCTGCTCGATCTGCTTTCGCAGGCGGGATTTTCCGGCCTCGTTTGCTGGGGAGACTATGCCAAGACGCCGTTCGATGTGGCGAAATCAAACGATCTGATTGTTGTGGCGGAGAAAGCCCCTTATCGGGCGCCGGAGCGTGGTGCCGGGAGCGGGATGCGAGGTTCGTAACTCAGCATCAGGGATTGGAGATCTGAGATTCCAGATTCAAGACCACCGCGGTGGGTGTCTGCCTTCTCCCTTCCGCCTTCTGCCTTCTGCCTTCTGCTTCCTGGCTCTTGACCGCCAAGTTTCCCTCATTCCACCGCATCCGGTGACTCGGGCTTGGCCGTTTCGCGCCCCTGGGGCAAGAGTTGGCCCATGCCGGTGAGTAGTTCGCGCTCCTCGGGCGAGAAGCGCTTCTCGATCTCGGAGCTGGAAAGGAAACGCCCCCGCTCGGCTGGTGGCAAATCCCGCAAGCGCCGGAACGCCTGCAGGAGCGCCTGGCGACGCTCCGGTTCGAGGTGCCGCCAGCGCGGGAAGATTTCGCGTGCCTCCTGCCGCTGAGCGGGCGAAAGGCTCAGGAAGATTTCTTCGCGTTCGCGGATGCGTTGTTTTTGTTCCGGCGTGAGCGCATTCCACTCCCTCAGCCGTTCGCGGATCATCTGCTGGCGCGCCGGAGGCATCCGCTGGAAGCGAGG
>Ga0315280_10010409_pt1 | contig 11667 bp, 6 predicted proteins | sample YL17G06_40_MG_FD_203697 | JGI IMG/M metagenome (GOLD analysis project Ga0315280, IMG submission 203697) | Sediment microbial communities from Yellowstone Lake, YNP, Wyoming, USA - YL17G06_40 | ecosystem: Environmental > Aquatic > Freshwater > Lake > Sediment | place: USA: Wyoming | collected... | reverse complement strand
CGTGAAGGCTGGCATCTACTACGAGCGCATGGCCCGTAACGTGAGCGTCTACTCGGTATTCAACATCGCCGGCACCTACTATTTCGGCTCCGACAGGGCCGCCGCCCTGGATACCGGATACCCGTACTCCAATGCGTTGGTCGGCAGCATTTTTGCCTACGGCGATGACAACAAGAAGCAGGTGAACCACGCCGCCTACACTCAGATCGAGTGGTTCGTGCAGGACACCTGGAAAATCCGCCGGCGGTTCACGCTGGACTACGGCCTGCGATTCCACCGGATGGGGGACCTCAACTCGAAGGGCGCCACGCTCGGGCTGTTCCGCGCAGAAGATTACAGTGCATCCAAGGTCGGGCAGCTTTTGTTCCCCGCTTGCTCGATACAGACTACCGGCACTTGCCCCACGGCTAACAAGATTGCGATCAACCTGGTCACTGGCGCGACCTTCCCGTACGTCCGGCAGGGCACCTTCGATACCGCGTCGTATCCGGCCGGCGGCATGCCGTTCTCGGGCATCCATCAGTACGACACCCACGCCTTGAAGGTTCCCCCCATCCAGTTGGCGCCGCGCCTCGGCTTTGCCTGGGACATTTTCGGGACCGGCAAGACGGCCCTGCGCAGCGGGTTTGGCATCATCTCCGGCCGCAACTGGGATGTGGATCACATTGGCGCTAAAGGCGCGGGGCTGGGGCCTATGGCGGCGCCTCCCAACTTCCAGGCCCCCATCATTCTGTACACGAACTTCGCCAATCTGGCGACCGCCCAGACCTACTTCACGCCCCAGGCCGTCTACGGGGGGCCGCAGGATCAGAAGGTCCAAACCACGTACAACTGGAGCTTCGGCATCCAGCAGGAACTCGCCCGGGGGATGATCCTGGACGTGTCCTATGTGGCCAACACCCTGCGCCACGGATACGGCACGGCCATCGACTTCAACGCCGTGCCGCCGTACACGACTTGGAACCCGAAAGACGGCCAGATCCAGCGGTTCCGCGACCCCACCAGCACCGGGTTCTACTCGACGAACCTGATTCGGGCGATGGTGGGATATAGCGGATATGGGCAGATTCCCATCTGGACCTACATAGGCGCAAACAACTACAACTCCCTTCAGGTGCAGTTGAACCGGCGGGTCGGCAGCTTGCAATGGAACCTCAATTACACCTGGTCGAAGACCATCACTTATGCCTTTAATCAGTTTGTTGACACCAAACTGGGCAAGAACGTGACCAACCGTCCGCACGCCGTCAATTTGAACTTCGGCTACGCACTTCCCAGCGGCAGCCGGTTGTGGAGCAATGTGTTCACCAAGCAGGCGCTCGACGGCTGGCGTCTCAGCGGAAACGGCACCATTTTCTCCGGCACGCCGTTCACCGTTAGCTGCGGAGCCACAAACGCGCCGGCGGGCTATTGGACCGGTACGCCCACGGGCGGCGTCCCGTTCCGCTGCCAGATGGGGAGCGACATGTGGCTTTCCCAGGGGCAATATCCCTCGAAGACGGAGGATCCCAGGCTACAGTGGGCTTTCAACGCCGCCAACTTCACGCTTCCGCCGGCCACGTCGCTCGGCATCGGCAACACACCGCCGACCCTCTTCTACGGACGCGGGGCGATCAATTTCGACCTGTCGCTCTCCAAGGACTTCCCGCTCAGGAGCGAAAGGCGGGTTCTGCAGTTGAGGGTCGAGACGTTTAATGTGTTCAACCACTTCAACCCCAACAACCCGAATGCATCTCTCACTTACAACTATGCGACTGGGGCGCAGACCAACGCGAGTTTCGGCGTGATCAGCGGCGCGCAGGTCCCGGCCCGCCGCGCGATCCTGTCGCTGAGATTCAAGTTCTGACGCAAACCACTTATTGCGGTCCGAACAGCGGGGCCCTGGGGGCTGTCCCCCAGGGCCATTTCTTTGGCGAGTGATTAGGTCATACGAGTAGGACTGAGATTTGAACGATTGAGGCGCCTCATGAAACGACGAACATTCATACAGAGCTGCGCCGCGGGCGCAGTGATACTGGTAGCTGAAAAACCGCAACAGACGCATGCCGCGGAGACGACTCTGGAAGAAGCCTTCCGGAAGCCGCCCTCCTCGGCCTTCGCCAAGACCTGGTGGCACTGGATGAACGGGAATATCAGCGCCGTTGGAATCACCCGCGACTTGGAGGCCATGAAGCGTGTGGGGGTGAATGGCTTCCAGATCTTCCAGGTAGGCTCGGGCATTGTGAAGGGCCCGGTTGATTATGGGAGTCCGGAACATCTCCGGCTCTTGCAGCACGCGGCCAAAGAAGCCCATCGGCTGGGGCTGGAATTCGCCATGCATAACTGCCCCGGCTGGTCCTCGAGCGGCGGCCCCTGGATCACGCCGGAGCTTTCCATGCAGGTGCTGGCGTGGACGGAGACCTCCGTCGCTGGTGGCCAGAGGGTAAACATTACGCTGCGGCAGCCGAACGCGACACGCAACTACTACCGCGATGCCATGGTGCTGGCGTTCCCGGCGCAGCCAGGCGACCAGGTGCAGCCCACGAGGGTTGCATCCAGCAGCGGCCCGGTGGACGCGAAGCTGTTGAACGCCGGCGACCCGGCGGGAGGCATCGAGATTCGCCCGGCCGCGGAAGGCCAGTCCGCCTACCTGCAACTGGAATTTGCCGAGCCTTTCGAGGCACGCTCAGTGACGGTCAACAGCGCATCGCTGGCCGCGCCCGGCGCCGGCGCTGGGCCGGGTGGTTTCGGCGGCTTCGGCGCTGGTGCGATGACGCTCGAAGCCTCGGACGATGGCGTTCAGTTCCGCAAGGTTGCCGACATCGGCGGGGGCGGCAGCCTCGGCCGCCGCGGCGGGATTCCACTGGCTTCAGCGACGAATTTCCCCGTGACCCGGGGGAAGTACTTCCGCGTGGTTTCCGCCCAGGCGCGCCGCATCTCCGGGTTTCGGCTTTCTGGGGCGGGGCGGATCGTCAACTGGAGTGCCAAAGCCAACTTCACGCAGGTTAGGGGCGGGTTCGGGGCTGCGCCGCAGCCCGTAGCGACGACGGTTGAGCCGCCCGGCGGGCCCGTTGTCGATCCCGCCTCGGTTCTCGACATCACCCCGTCCATGGACGCGCAGGGCCGCCTCAACTGGCAGGCGCCCGCCGGCAACTGGACCATTCTCCGCATCGGACACACCACCATCGGCGTTGAGAACCATCCCGCGCCGGATGGCGGTGGGGGGCTGGAAGTCGACAAGTTCAGCAAGGAGGCCTACGATTTCCATTTCAATCAGTTCTTCGGAAAGTTGTTCGATGCCATCGCTCCGCTGGCCGCCAAGGGATTGGCGGCTTCGATCATCGACAGTTACGAGACAGGCGTGCAGAACTGGACCGTGCGGTTTCCGCAGGAGTTCCAGCAGCGCCGCGGATACGACTTGCGCAAGTACATGCCGGCCATGCTGGGCCGAGTGGTCGGCAGCGCCGAAATCTCCGACCGCTTCCTGTGGGACGTTCGCAAGACGCAAGCCGAACTGATGCAGGAAAACTACTATGGCCGCTTTGCCGAGGACCTCCACAAGCGCAAGATGCGGTGCTTCATCGAGCCTTACGATCCGGGCAATTTCGACGAGATGCCGAGCGGCCAGTACGCCGACATGCCCATGGGCGAGTTCTGGCTGGGTCAAGCCAATCATCACAGCATCAAGCTGACGGCCTCGGTGGCGCACGTGTACGGGAAGAAAGTAGTCGGCGCGGAATCCTTCACCGGGCAGACGAAATGGCAGGAACACCCATACTGCATGAAGACGCTGGGCGACTACATGTACACCCAAGGGCTGAACAACTACGTCTTCCACCGCTACTGCCATCAGCCCCATCCGGACGTCGCGCCGGGCATGACCATGGGGCCGTGGGGATGGTACTTCGACCGGACCAACACCTGGTTTGAGAAGTCCGGCGCTTGGCTCCAGTACGTGGCCCGAGCCCAGAACATGCTGCGGCAGGGCTTGTTCGTGGCAGACCTGCTCTATTTCACGGGCGAGGACTCTCCCGTCGTGGCGCCGGGGCTGGCTGCTCTGAACCCTCCACCCCCGCCGGGATACGATTGGGACACCATTGACGCGGGCGCCATCCAGACGCGCGTCAAGATCCAGAACGGGCGGGTCGTTCTGCCGGACGGGATGAGCTACCGCCTGCTGGTGCTTCGGGACAACACCAAGCTGTCAGTAGGACCGCTGCGGAAACTCCGTGACTTGGTGAACCAGGGCATGTGGCTGGCGGGCCCCAAGCCGGCACAATCTCCGAGTCTCTCTGACGACGACGCGGAGGTGCGCCGCCTGGCCGCCGAAGTGTGGGGCGACCTGAACGGAACCACGGTTACGGAGCGGACGTTGGGCAAGGGCCGTGTCTTCTGGGGCCAGCCCATCCGCGCGATTCTGGACAAGCTGAATGTCAAACCCGATTTCGAATGCACCTCGCGCTCCGCGGATGCGCCGATCAATTGGATTCACCGGCGCGTCGGCGACGCCGAAGTCTACTTCGTGGCCAATCGACGCCGGCGAAGCGAAGATTTGGTCTGCACGTTCCGCGTGAGCGGCAAGCAGCCGGAGTTCTGGGACGCGGTGACTGGCGAGATGGCGCAGGTGGCCGCCTACGAAGCGGCTGACGGACGGACGCGGGTTCCGATTCGGCTCGAGCCGGCCGGGTCGATCTTCGTCGTGTTCCGTTCTCCGGCCCCGGCACGGCGCCTCCAGGCCATCGCGAAGGATGGCGCGACGATCGTGACAACCCGGCCTTTCGTCAAGCAAGCCGCCGGGCTACATCGCAACGTGACGAACAACTTCACTATTAGCGTATGGGTAAAGCCGGACATGGACGGCGCCATACCCGCCATCGGGGCCGCCGGCGGAGATGTAGGTTTTGGAGGCATGAGGGGCGGTCCCAGCTTCGTCTTTTTCCCGCCAGCGGGCGAGACGGTGTATGGTGCGGGCCATGCGGCTTGCGGGTTGGTGGCGAGCCGCAACGGCGTAGCACTCTACGAGCGGACGACCGGCAACCCGGCGCCCGTCGTGGCGGTCCGCAGGCCCATCGCTGGCTGGACGCACGTGGCGGTGGTTTACAGAGACGGCGCTCCCTCCTTGTATGTGGACGGCAAGCCGGCCGGCGAGGCGCAGAAATCGGGGAGAGTTGTGCACCCCGGCCTCGGCGAGTCCAATGACGCCCCCATGGACTTCATGGGGCAGATGACGGAACCGCGACTGCTCCACGAGGCGCTGGGTGACGCTGGCATCCAGCAGTTGGCGGCAGCGGGCCTACCTAAACCGGAAGATCCGCCACCGCTCGAGCCGGCAGGCAGCGCCAAGCCGGAACTGCTCTACTGGCAGGACGGGGTCTACGCCCTGCGCGACAGCGCGGGCCAGAGTACCCCGGTGCAGATCTCGGGCCTCGGCAAGCCGGTGGAGATCACCGGGCCATGGCGGGTCAGCTTCCCGCCGAACCTGGGAGCGCCGGCGGAGATCACCATGCCCAAGCTGCTGTCGCTGCATCGGCACTCCGAAACCGGCGTGAAGTACTTCTCGGGCACGGCGACCTACACCAAACGGTTCAGCGTTCCCGCCGACGCCACCGCCGACGGCAAGCGGCTGTTCCTGGACTTGGGGCGGGTGGAAGTGATTGCCGAAGTCCGGCTGAACGGCAAGGCCATCGGCAACGTGTGGAAGTTCCCGTACCGGCTGGACATCACGGGTGCGATTCGCTCCGGAGACAACGACCTGGAAATCCGGGTGACCAATCTCTGGCCGAACCGGCTGATCGGCGACGAGCAACTGCCGCCCGAATACGAGTACGGTGGCGGCATGGGCGGCCCGGGCACCGGCGGTGGCTTCGGCGGCGCGGCTGCTACCGGTGGGATCACCAAGATTCCGGACTGGTATGCACAGGGCAAGCCCAAGCCGAAGAGCCAGCGGGTCGCTTTCACCACCTGGAAATGGTTTGGCAAAGACGACGCGCTGCTGGAGTCCGGCCTGATCGGCCCGGTCCGGCTGCGAGCTGCGGTACGGCGCGCAATCCCCGGCTAGTCCGGGCTGAAGCGCACGCCGCGCGTCGCGGGATGCCGCCTGCCTTTGTGATGAGGACACCGCAGTGCGACTGGGGGCGCTTCTGGAGCCGCGCCGACGGCGATCAGGAATATGCCGCTCAGGCCGTGATCTGCCGCTCGACCGCAATGTCGTAGCAAAGAAACGCCTTGGTCTGGCCCTGATTCAGTTTGTCGTGCAGCACCAAGTGATCGGTCTTGGCCGGGTCCAGAAGTTCGCCGGTGTGCACGACGAGGCCCTCCAGGTCCCAAAGCGGATTGCCGAGATCGATATCGATATCCGCATACACCGTGCCGTCAACAAATCCAGGGGGCGGCAGAGCGACCACGATCTGCAAACAATTGCGTCCTCCCTGGCGATAGCTGATGGGCGTGAAGCGCTGGCCCGTCGAGGTCAGCAAGCCGTCGAGCAAACGCTGATGAATGGAGGCGGCCGGAAGTCCTTCCTTCACCCACAGGTCGGCGTTGACGAGGCGTTCGAGGCGACCGGCGAGCTCAGGTTTCGCTGCCGCGTAAACCCGGTCTACATCCGCGAAATAGATGTATTCCACCGCGTCTGTCAGCGGCCCACCCAGGCCCCGTGCCTCGTCAAACGGCACACTCAGCTTGGCAAGGATGTTCAGCAGGCAGGCCTGACGCGCGGGCCTTGGCACTGGACTCGCGATCCACTGGCTAAGCGGCTGACCGTCCACGGCCGATTCCGGATTGTTGATGATCGAGGCAGCCAGCGGATCCAGAGTCTTGTGGAGTCGCACGCGCCGCCGGTCCGGCTCCTCCACGAGGGTCAGTGCCGTCTGCGTGTTCCGCGCCAGTGTGATCCTCTGCTCTGCACCGCGGAACTCGTAGCTTTCTACCTGGACCGTTATGTCGTAGACGCTGGCTGGAAGGCCTTCCGGATCCCCATGGAAACCGGAGAAGCGGAGTCCACCGGCGTCAATGGCAGCGTCCAGTTCGAATTGCTTGCGACACCAATCGTGGCGCTGTTGTATCGGCACCAGAAGCTGGGGGAAGACGGGCTGCAGGCCGATCGCGAGGTTCAAGGGAGAAGCATCGCGGCCGGTATCGAACGTGATTCCCTCATCCGCGCCGAAGTTGCGAACATTCATCTGCCGCCCGCCGGATTCGAATCGTAAAAGCAAGCTCTCGTTCATCTGGCACCTCCATGTACCGGGAAGTTCACTGCCTTTGGGCCAACAGCTTGTCCAGATCGAAGGTTACCCCGATGTTTCCGCGCACCTCTTTTTCCTTGATGAGCTCAGTGCGGTTCGCCGCGGTTAGTGAAATCGGGACACTGAACCCGGAATTGCCGACGGCGAGCGTCAGTTTGGCCTGAAAGAGGCCGATATTGCCGGGACGGTTCACCTTTTCGTCATTAACCGACACATCGAAGCCGAGCGGCTTCTGGTGAAGGTGCAGGTACAGCCCGCTAAAAGTAAGGGACCCTTTGCCGGTCCCCGCCAGGGTTGGCAGCGGTATATCAAGCCTTGCCCCCGCCTGCGCATCCCGCCAGAGGCCGCGCATGTCCGAACGAGCTTCGCTGAAGAAAGTGGCGCTGGCATTCAATGTGAACTCGCTGGTGCCGATGAACCCTGATGCGAACAGCAGTCGGGCGACGTGTTGATCGGGGGGGGCGATCAAGGGGCCGAGCGCCCCGGCATTCGTCGCCGACTGCACGAGCGGCGGCCGCGCCAACGAGTATTCGAGCGTCAGGACAGGCGACTTGCTTATCAGCCGGTAGGTCTCTTCACTGTTCTTCTCAAACTCCGCCCATTTTTCCAGGTGCCTCTCAAGCGGCGCCATCTTTGCCGGATCCGAGTTCGTCGTTTTGTAGAGGCTGTCAAACAATTCCTCCAGCTTCTGTTGAAGGTCCTGTTCGGACGCAATCGCTCCGCTATTCAGCGCCACCGCAATATCCTGGTACGACATGCCGCGGGTCAGCGAGTTGACCGCCTCGCCCGAGAGCCTGAAGTTGCGGGTGGCCGCGCTGCTCATCAGAGCGTGAAGCCTGCCATACGCCGCCCGCGAGAATGGATCGCGATGGTTCACGATATCGATGCGAGCGGAAGCCTCGGAAATCTGCCGAAAACGGCCTAGCAACAGGCCGCTCGAAGTCGTCTGGGTGCTGCTCGTGCGGCTGGAGTCGAAGGTCAGGCCAACATTCAACCGTTCGAGGAGCTTGTAGCCGATATCATCGAGCGGCACCTGAGCGCCGCCGTATTGTTTCGCGAAAGCCGCCACGAGTTTCGCTGGATTAGTCCGGTATGTGACGTTGGTTCCGTCGATGCTCTTGGTTATACCGCCGGATTCGAAGGCGAAGCCGAGGAGCGCAGGCGCGCTCGGCGCCGACACTGCGCTGGTCGACCCAGCCGAAGAGGAACTGGCCCCAATCTGTTGGTCAATGCGCTCGCCCTGGAGATGTTTGCGCAATTTTTCGAGCGCCGGCCCCGGGCGGGCCACCCGTTCGCTCAGGCACAGCGCCGTCGTGTTCGCCTCTTTCACACCCTGGGCAATATCGTTTTCTATCGCCGCGATGGCTTCGTCCAAGGGCCGGATGGCTTTGTTGGCGGGCAACGCTTGCATCACTTGAGCGGCCACCGTGTGCAACATCTGGGTGCAAGACGACTGCTGTTGAGCGGCCGGCGCTTGCGCCACCAGTTGCCCCGCCGACCAGACAAACACCAGCAGAGCCATGAAGGCGTTTCTTTCTCTGTGCACGGCGGCTCCTTTCCTGCGGCGACGGCCTCGCCGTCTACCCGGTCCCTGTTTTGTCCGTAGGGACCGTAAAGCGGTAAGTGATTACCTTGGACGAGCCAGCACCCGGAGGTCGAACCCTGCTGACGTCCGGACCGCCCGTTGCGCCCTGGATTGTCACTGTATATTTTGCTCCGTCGGGTGGCGGAGTAGGGAATGCGTAGACGTTCGTGATATTCGTGTTGGTGCTGGCCTGAAACCAGGCACGAATCTGTTGCGGCGTATCGACAGTCTCTGTCAGCTTGTCGTCCGGCGTTACCTGCATGGGAGTCTGGTCCGGTTCAATCGTGAAACAGATTTTCTCGTCCTTCGCGACCTTGTACTCGAACGGACCTGTGCGTTCCATTGATCCTCCTCCTCCTCGTTTGATTTTGCCCGCTCGGCGGCAAGCCGCAAGCGGCCAGAAGGGCGTTTGCAGGCTGGCGCACGCGTTCCCCCCGCAGGGAAAGAGCCCGCTGATGAACTTCACCCTGGGGGTCGAGAGAACAGCACCGCGCAGTTTCTGGCTTCGTGGGTTGGCCGTCAACTAGCCCTTGGGTTAGGTTACTCGGCGGTCACTGCGTCTGGTTTGGGTGACGTTGTCACAACATCAGCGAAAGCTACCGGCGGGTGGCCTGCAGAAGTTGGGCCAGAAGCTGGTAGCGGCTGGCGACGCGGAACTTGCTCAGAATATTGGCCACATGGAAACGAACCGTGTGAATGCTCACCGTAAGCTGTGTCGCGATCTCTCCGTTCGCGCAGCCCTCAAGCAGCATCTCGTAAATTTCCCGTTCGCGCTCGGTCAGCGGGCGCAAGCACCGGCCACGGTAAACAGGCAAGCGAACTCTGGTCATTGCCGAATCCCAGGCGTTCAGGCAACGCCGCTTGCTTCTCGAAATACACCCCAAGGCGCTTGATGTCAACTGGAAAAGAGACTGGAGGAAGTCCACCGGCTTGTTGGCGTCAGGCCCAGCGGAGTATAAAGTAAGGGTTGATCGGCCAAAAAGCACGTGGCCGTTGACGCCGCGGGCAATTCCGGGCCACTCCCATGACCCGTCTTGCCAAAAAAAGGAGGACGAACGAGGTGAATCGCAGGGACTTGTTTCGCGCATCCGCTCAACTGCTGGGCGGCGCCGCTTATGCCTCCGTCGCCGGCTGGCAGAGCCGCACCGCACCGGCCCCCGCGGACCAGCCCAACATAATCTGGCTCTTCGGAGACCAGCACCGGGCCCAGGCGCTTGCTGGTAACGGCGACACGAACGCCCGCACGCCGAATCTCGACAACCTGTCGCACGCCGGCGTCAACTTCAGCGCGGCCGTCTCGGGATTCCCGCTCTGCTGCCCCTTCCGCGGATCACTCTTGACCGCGCGGTATCCTCACCACTGCGTTCCGGGCAACGAATACCGTTTGCCGGAAGATCAGCAGACCATCACCGCGCCGCTCAAGGAAGCGGGCTATCAGACCGCCTATTTCGGCAAGTGGCACCTGGATGGGTTCCACGAACGCGAAGGGCGTGCGGCCATGCACATCGTTCCGCCGGAGCGGCGCAGAGGATTCCATGTTTGGGCGGCGTACGAGAACAACAACAGTCAGTGGGACTGTTGGGTGCACGGCGGCAGTGGCAAGGACGCTTTCCACTACCGCCTGCCGGGTTACGAAACCGACGAACTCACCAACCTGCTGGTCCGTTATGTTGCCGAACGCGGCGAGGAGGCCCGGCGGGGACGCGCCAAACCGTTCTTTGCCGTGCTCTCCGTCCAGCCGCCGCATAACCCCTACGTCGCTCCCGCTGAGTTCATGGGCCGCTACAACGGCGGTCACCTGCAATTGCGCCCCAATGTGCCCCCGATTGCCGCGGTGCTGGACAGAACGCGCCGTGACCTGGCGGGCTATTACGCCATGATCGAGAACTGGGACTGGAATGTCGGGCGCATCCGCGCCGCGCTGGACAAGGCCGGCTTCGCCTTCAACACCCACCTGATGTTGTTCAGCGACCACGGAGATATGCACGGGTCGCACGGCCAGTACAACAAGCGTCTGCCGTACGAGGAGTCGATCCGCATTCCCTTCATCATCGGCGGCGAGCGTCCTATGAGCTACGACGGCCGCCGCGTGGGACGCATCCCCGTTCCGCTGAATCACGTGGACATCGCCCCGACGACTCTCGGCCTCTGCGGCATCCGCCCCCCGTCGTGGATGGAAGGCCACGACTATTCGCACTACCGGGTTCGGAAAAGCGCACCCGCCAAGGAACCCGATTCGGCCTTCCTCCAGGTGGTCGATCCTCAGGGCGGCAACCAGAACCTGAACAAGCCGTATCGCGGCGTGGTCACCAAGGATGGCTGGAAGTATGCCTGCTTCGAGGGAACGTCCTGGCTCATGTTCAATCTAAACGAAGATCCATTTGAGCTTGTCAACCTGGCGCAACATGGCGGCTATCGGGCCGAGCGCAAACGGTTGACTGGCAGGCTGCGCCAATGGATCGCCGACACGGGCGACCGTTTTTCCGTGCCCGAAGACTGACGCGCCGTTTTCGCGCGGATGCCAATGTACCTTATTCTCTTTGCGGAGGCAGGCGAAATAAGAGAATTAAAGAGCTTTTTATCCGCGGATAACAGGTGCGTGGCAAGTGCATCGTTTTCAATGGCTTGCAAGCTCCGCTGGCCGCCGGTTTCCCGCCTTCGTGCGTGTAACCCACCGGCAGACAAGCAGATAGGTGCCGCCGGCAGCGCCACCTGTTAATACAGGTGCCAAGCAGGAAAAGCAGCCAAACGTATCGCAATTCTGGGACAGGGCATTCCCGCCCGTCCTCCCGGTGTTCCAATTGTCAAAAAACGGGCCCGGCGTCGCCGCGCTGGCCCGATCAAACCGCTATCAACTAC
>Ga0315280_10010408_pt1 | contig 11667 bp, 18 predicted proteins | sample YL17G06_40_MG_FD_203697 | JGI IMG/M metagenome (GOLD analysis project Ga0315280, IMG submission 203697) | Sediment microbial communities from Yellowstone Lake, YNP, Wyoming, USA - YL17G06_40 | ecosystem: Environmental > Aquatic > Freshwater > Lake > Sediment | place: USA: Wyoming | collected... | reverse complement strand
TGCCATGCTCAAGCCTGCAGGCTGCATCATGCGCCTTATCCCAATCCACATGCACAAAATCTGTGAGCAGACGCTCTGAAAGCCTGTGTCTCCTAATTACATCTAGGGCTATCTTTCGGCCCTTGTCAGTCAATCTCACGCCTCTGTAAGGCTCATGTCTCAGCATGCCCTCTTTTTCTAGACGCTCCACGGTGTTGGTGACAGTGCCAGGAACAACCTGCAACACCTTGACGATGTCACTGGTTCTTGCGACTCCGCTCTTTTCCTGAAGTCTATAAATGCTCTCAAGATACTCCTCAACAACTTCGGTAACTTCGCTCATCGCACATTCCTACGAGTATACTAAACAGAAATTGCGACGACTCGTATATTTAACACTTCTTGCTCAGTAGTCAAATTACCTAAGTTTTAGCGCGCGTGCCAGGTTTTCTGGTGAGGCTGAGCAAGCATGATGAAGCTGAAGTTAGGCCGCAGAAGACCTCGGCATGTGAATGAGCAATGCCAAGACTTATGGTGCTATGGCGGCGACTTTCACTTGTTTTACTCCTCTCTTCGCCATGAGAACTTGAGCAAGGCTTCTAATTTCCTGGACGCTCCCTTCAACCGCAATGATTTCTAAGCACTTGTTATCTTCCAAGTGAACGTGCAGGGTCGAAGAAATCGCATTTTTGAATTGATGTTGGGCTTTTGTGATCTCGTCTAGGAGACCTGGCTTGTCTAGATAATATAGCACAAGGACAGCGCCGGTTATTCGCCCCGAATCTTTTTGCATCCACTCAAATTCTGTGATGAAACTTCGCACTGCATCATGAACGGCCTTTGAACGGTTCTCGTATCGCATGCTCTTCCAAGCCTCATCTAACTTCTCCACGAGGGGTGGTGGTAGTGAAACACTAAAACGCGTTACCTTCATCTTCTGAGGCATTTAATCACCTTGTTGAATATTTTTGCGAGCGGAAAGCTTTTATGCTTGATGTTACGAAATCATCAAATCGTAACACTTGGAGATCGAACTATGGCCTACTTTAATACTCGCGAGACAGCCGCTGTAGCCTTGTTTGCAGCACTCTGGGGCGTTTTAAACTCCATCTTTGCCCCTATCGTGTTTCGAATGTTTGGGCTGCCAATTCTGTGCGACATTGTCGGCTTCGCGGTGCTTTCCCTCACTGTCTGGTGGATTAGAAAGTTTGGGGCAGCAACTGTGGTGGGACTTATCGCAACAGTCGTAAACTTCGTATTCAATCCCTCCGGGTTTCACTTTCTGGGTTTTACGGCAGCCAGTATAGTCTTTGACATAACAGCAATGCTCATAGGATATGATAGGTGCCTCAAAAAGCCATTATTTGTTACAGTTTCAATGCTTTCCGTTTCGGTGCTGTCAGCTGCAGTGGCAGGCCTAATCATCGGCACGTTCTTCATGGCTGCACCAGCCTTGGCCACATGGGGCGGGGTTCTCGGTTGGGCTGGACTGCATGCGATTGGTGGTGTTATTGGAGGGTTCATTGGTGTAACTTTGGTTGTAGGCCTGGCTGCTAGAGGTGTGCGGAGAACGGATGTGAAGAAATAGATGTCAGCAATTATTTCTGAGGAACTCTTGAAGGACGCAGTGAGACTTCATGGGCATCTCGGTCCTTTCTTAGTTCTTGGTCTGAAAATGAGCTTACGGGCGGAGAAGATTTTAGGCGAAAAACCAGAGGGGTGTGCGGTGGAAACAGTAAACTGCAAACCCTATTTATGTGCTGTTGATGGGATAAAGACGGTTATGGAAAGTGACGCCGTGACCGTGAGGAAAGGTGAAGGTTTGACTGTTAAGTATAGTGGAGTTAATGGTAAAGAGGTCGTTATAAGAGTTAAGAAGGCACTTGTTAAGAAATATGCAGAAGGTCCTTGGGAAAAATGTGAAGAATTCGCCTACGAGGTTATCCGAAGCGATGACAGGCAACTTTTCGAGTAAGATCTCTGAAGAATTGTTGAGGGAGATACGGTAACTGGAGATAAGACTTGATGACTTCGCGCGCGCTGGCTTGTCCCTAAATTAGTTAATGCTTATTTTGGTACGTGGGGTCTCGTATTTTGTGGCTTACGTCCAAGCCTAGGAGGTGGGTTCGTCTGGCGCTAAGCTATTGCAACCCATAATGCATATTAGTTGATGTAGAAAATTACGTTCGATTGAAATATGAAGCGCTTGTCGGCGAAAACTGTGGCGTTCATCGGGGTTTTTGCGGCTTTTCATGCCACGTTGTATTTGATTTCGCCCGCGTTTTTGTGGCGAAATTGGGCTATCTATTTATCGCCTATCGAGGGGATGGTTCTGGGTCCTTGGGCGGGGTTCATAGCCGCTTTGATCGGCAGTACCATAGGCAGAGTGTTGCTTCCCAGTCCTTTGTGGATGTTCGGGATAATTGCAGAGCCGTTGAGTGTAATGACTGCAGGTTTCTTGACAAGAGGCAAGTGGCAGTCGGTCATAGCTCTTTACGCGGTCATGCTTGCCGCATACTTCATCAGTCCCTTGGGCCAGTCGCTTCCGCTTTGGCCTATGCTGGACACTATTGCTGCTGTTTGTTTAGTGTATCCTGCAGGTAAGTTGAGTAAAAACCTGTTCAGCGAGAACGTGAAGCTTCTTCCCGTATCCCTCGTCATCGTGTCTTTCACAACAGTCGCTACGGATGGTCTAACCCGAGTTTTTCTGTTCATACCAGCTGGGCTCTACAGCACTGTTCTGGGCTTATCTCCAGCGGCTACCGCAGTTGTGTTCGTGGGCGGTGGAATTGACTCTTTCATTGAAGATGCCCTTGTTGTGTTAATCACCCTCATCGTTGGCGTTCCAATTCTTTTGGCCTTGCGAAACGTTTTGAACATCAAAAAACCGTTAAGTTAAAAAAAGCCTAGAGACCTTGCCGTCTGTAATTTAGCGACAAAGCAGCGCGCGCGAGCAGTATATGAAATTGTTCAGCAAAAGGGCTACGCTTGCACAAACGACATCTCAAAGGAGTTAAACGTTCAACAACCCACGGTTGTAGAGATGATGAAAAAGCTGCATAACAGGGGATTTGCCATATATGAAAAGTACGGTGGCATCTCCTTGACTCCGCAGGGAAAGGATATTGTAAAAGTCTTTAGGAAGAGGCATGACACATTTCAGAAGTTTCTCAAACTGATTTTGGTTCCAGAGGATATAGCTTCAAAGGATGCCCATCTGCTGGAACATTCGTTGCATCCAAAAACGATACTTCAATTCGAAAGATTTGTAGATTTTATCGGTCATGCTTCCGCTACTGGACCCCCTGAGTTTGTTGCAAGATGGATGGAGCAGTTTAAGGAATACTGCGAAAAAGAAAAGCAAAATGCACTCTATCGATAAACCTGCTGCTCTGGGCTTAGGAATACTCGTCATGAAAATTCTCGTGGCAGCAGTTTCCTACATGATCAGAGACCTCTATTGCCTTTTATGCTTCCGCAAGTGATTAGCCAGCTAGAACAAAAACTAGGAAAGAGATCGAGCAGGAGTTTAGAAACTAAACTGTGCGACGGAAATCCTTTTATTAAATATACAGATTATAGTCTTTTTAGGAAACTAGAGGTAAAAGAAATGGCTGCAGTTCAAAAAGAAGAGATGGGGTTATCTATACTGGGTCAAAAAGCTCCTGAGTTCGAAGCTCTAACTACACAAGGGACGTTGAGGCTTTCAGATTTCAAGGGCAATTGGCTCGTTCTGTTTTCTCATCCAGCAGACTTCACGCCAGTCTGTACAACGGAGTTTATTGCTTTCTCAAAGATCTACGATGAGCTAAAGAAGAGAAATGTGGAACTCTTGGGCTTGAGCGTGGACAGCGTTTCTTCTCATATTGCATGGATAAGAAACTGCGAGGAGAAGATGGGTGTTAAGATACCCTTCCCCATAATCGCTGACTTGAACAAAGAAGTTGCCAGAAAGTATGGAATGATACATCCAGAGCAGAGCAAAACTGAAACCGTTCGATGTGTCTTTGTAATCGATCCAGAAAGTAAGATAAGAGCCATGCTTTACTATCCACTCACCACTGGCAGAAACATGAATGAAATCTTAAGGTTGATAGATGCCCTACAGACGACTGACAAACACAAGGTGGCCACACCTGCCAACTGGAAGCCTAGGGATCCAGTCGTGATTAGCGCGTGCGCTTGCGTATCTCCAGATGGAAAACCCACATCAACAGGAATTGAAGTGCTGAGATCCTTAAAGAACGGAACATTATCTCCCGAAGAGATTTCGAGCAAAACCGGCCAACCATTGTTCCGAGTGAGAAGTGGCCTTCGAGAACTCAAAAACGCCGGATTTGTCGAGGAAACAGGCGATAAATATGGGCTCTCTGAGACTGGAAAAACAGTAGTTTAATGATACTCTGGTAAAGCACCAATCAGCCTCCTCCTTTGGTTTCACATAAATATCAAGGAGGTGAAAAAGTTGAACAACGAATATTCTGCGAACGTGGGCAGAAAGACAGTTGAAACGATATATTTTGAAGAAGCTGAGGCTGAAAAACTCGAACTTGTGAGAAAACATATGGGTCTAAAACAGAATAGAGAAGTAATCAGAGCTTTGATATGTGAAAAATGTGACGAAATCAAGCTTCTAGAAGAAAAGCAGCGTAAACGACAAATCGAGGAAGCAAGAGCTATGGAGTGTCTGGAAAAAGGCGAGTACAAGTGTCCTATGTAACTTAATCTTGGTGACTTATCTGCAAGCGCGCCCTATTAGTGATGTCAAAATCAAGTAGAGAGCCTTCAGCAGGGTTATTCTCTGAGGATCTATCCTTCATATGATTTGACCCCTTGAGCGCACCTGTCAACGTTTTCTCAGCGTGGCCGACAGAGCTATCATCACTTGTCCTGTACCGTAACCGGTCATTTCCTTGAATCTCTGCGCCGCGACTCCCCCTCTTCGAGGCGCTTTCCACAGTGGATCGTGGATGAAAACTTCTCTTCGGTTGTACCCTCTCACGACGACCCAGTGGGGAGCATCTTCCCGATGCAGAAACCTCGCATTGATCAAGACCATTGGGACTTCGCCCATTTCCAAGGCAGAAAGCATTTCTTTGATAGTAACCTCTCTTCGTTCCTCTTTGACGTCCAATGCCAAGGCTCTTCTCTGCATATCTCGAAAGAAGAACTCCAGAACGTCAGGGTCGGCAGTTGGGGAAGCTTTCAGAATTTTTTCCTTGAATGGTATGTCGTCTACGCTCGCCACGATTCTCGCTCCAAAGCCTCTCTTCGCAGCAGAGTAAGCCAGTCCTCGGCCACATGTGGACCAGTCTTCTACGAGGTTTGCTTCACGCCAGATGTCGATCTCGAGATCTTTCGTGAGCTTCAGGCTCGGATCAAAATACTTCATAGCCATCATCAGACAAGCTGCACCGCAGGTGAACTCAAATCTCTGCCTGTAGAAAGGTATTTCAAGCATGATTTGATTACAACGACCCCGAGCTATATTGTGCAAATTGTTCTACACCTCATGTCTAATGGATGACACGGTGTCACGCTCTTTGTCCCAATCACCACATCCAGACGAGCAGATCTTTCGTTACGGGCGCTTGGATTTGTGAAACTTAATATGAGACGCGCGCTAGGGTCTAGCTGTGTTTGTGTCTGGTGAATATGACGTTATTTGTATGGGTCTTCCTTGTGTCAAGGCTAGTGCAGTTTTCTTTCTTGCGCTTTGCACCAGTCTCCACACTGTGCCCCTTGAGACCCCCATTCTCTGTCCTGCCTCTTCTTGTGATAATCCCTCTAGGTCGACGAGTCTGGAGGCTTCCAATTCAGCTACATCTATCATGACGGGTTCGAGGTTTCCAGCAGGGTTCGGAGTCAGACTGTTTACGGGGTAAACTACTCCTAATGTGATCGGTTTCGGGAATCTTCCTCTTCTGCCACATCTATGTCTTTGTCGCCACATGATACTTTCCGTCTTTTCTATTCCTGAGATCTATTGTTGTATGCGCAACTTTTATATATTTCTGTGCATTATCACATAATTAGAAAAACGTGCATAAGCACAAAAATAGAGGTGAAAAAGAATGCCACGAGGAGATAGAACGGGACCTTGGGGCTTAGGACCCATGACTGGAAGAGCAGCAGGCTATTGTGCTGGTTATCCTGTCCCAGGATACATGAATCCGATACCTGGATACGGGAGAGGACGAGGGCGAGGCTTCGGCAGAGGACGCGGCAGAGGCTTTGGTAGCGGTCGGTGGGGGTACCCTCCGCACTATCCATACGTCTATCCACCGCCAATGCAATACGCCTATCCGCCACCAATATATCCACCAGCAACGCCAACACAATCTCCAGAACAAGGAATAGGAGCATTAGAAAACTACAAAAAAGAGCTAGAAGCAGAAAGAGCAGACCTTGAACAAGAAATGAACGAGATTGAAACGAGAATCAAAGAGTCAAAAGCAAAGCTTGAACAAGAAAAAAAGCAGTAGCCAGGACCGTGAACCCATTGAGTCTACCAATGAAACATTTTCAATGCGGCAACTGTAGGCAGGTGATAGAGGTCCCACAAGGAGTTCAAAAACCGTCAAACTGTCCAAAATGTGGGGCGCCAGCCACAATGATTCACAGATTGGATAAGGGTCCACTTGGAGGAAGAAGGGGCGGAGGACCTCCATGGCAGCGCGGTCCGCCATAGTATCCCCCTTTTTTTGTATTCGATCCTCAACCAAGTGTAGGGAGTTGATTGGGTATGGAAAAATTGAAGATAGCTATTCCAACAAAAGCTTATGCAAGTTTAGAAGACACCGTCTCAGAAGTTTTCGGCAAAGCCAAAACCTTTACCATAGTGGACATCGAGAATGGTCAAGTCAGAAAAGTACGCGTAATCGACAACCCCGCAGCATCATATGACTATGGTGCTGGGCCTGTTGCGGCAAAAACATTAGCAGATCTTAGAGTGGATTTTGTGATAGCAACAGAGCTTGGTCCAGGCGCTTCTGGTTTGCTTAAACATCACGGTATAAGGAAAATTTCTGTAAAGCCCGGCACAAGAGTTACTGATGCAATAAGAGAGAACTTTGGCAGAGCTGAGAGTAAAAATAAGTGATATGTCCCTTTGTAGGCATAGGTCAAATGACTTTTTGGGTGGTCATCCGTCTAGTTTGCCGCTTTGCATGGAATTGTGGAGGAGAAGTCGTTGGAAAAGGATGAAATTGTTCGTGTTGCAAGAAAGAATCTTGTGGAAGGTGAAAATTGGCACAAGAAGGTAAATGTGAGGGAAATAGTGTTCGGTTTCAATGACGGTTCTATTTCGACCTTAGCGCTTCTCGCAGGCGTTACTGGCGGCGCTCTTGCTCGAGACCAAATACTAATCGCGCGCGCTGGACGGAACAGCAGGCATGGGGCTGACCGAGAAACAGCCGCTCGATTTCGTCAACAAACACGGACGCTGAAGGAGAATTTCAAGAAAGACGCTTTTCTCACCTGTTTATATTAAGCATCTTCCTTTTTGTTGCTAGGCGATCTACTAACTTCGCCGCGTAAGACAGCTCATTTTGTGTTCTTGGTTATTCTTGCTTTTTCTCGTTTTTCTTCTCTCGCACGTAAGCAGACGCCTTCATGGCCGCCATCGCTCCTTCTCCCGCGGCTGTGACAACCTGCATTCCACCGCAAGTGCAGTCTCCCGCGGCGTAAACACCCTCAACATTGGTTCTTAGCATGCGATCCACGGTAAGACATCCGTTCTTGTCAGCATTCAACCCAGCTCTCTTCACAACCTCGGTCATAGGAACTCCGCCGAGAGAAACGAAGACCCCGTTGACATCCTTTTCGATCTCACGCTGCGAATCCTTCTCGATGATTCTGATGGACTTCACGATTTTCTCTCCCAGTATGGCGGCAACTTGCCCATTTATGATTTCGACGTTCGCTTTGTCTCGAAGCTGCCGATCAAGAGCTCCTTCGACCTTCAATTTTTTACCATGCGTCACTATGGTGACTCTCTTTGCTATATCCGCCAAAAACAACGCATCAATCGCTGCCTCCTGACCGTTACCGATCACTGCGGTTCCCGTATTTCTGAAAAAATGACCGTCGCACACGACACAGTAGCTTACGCCTCTGCCTAGAAATTCGGTCTCTCCCGGGACTCTCAGCTTCCTCTTCTGCGTTCCAGTAGCTATGATCACCGCTCGGCCCAGATAGGTTCGTTTTCTAGTCGTGGCTCTCTTGATCTCACCATTGAGATCTAGTCCTACGACCTCCTCAGTCTCTATAATCTTGGCGCCGAACCGCACTGCCTGTTTCCTCATTTTCTCAGTCAATTCACGCCCTTTGATTCCTTCCTCAAACCCTGGAAAATTCTCAATTCTGTGCGCCTCAAAAGCCTTTCCGCCCGCAACGCCCGCATCGAGGGCGACTGTGTCAAGTCCAAGCCAAGAGGAGTATATCGCAGCGGTCAATCCTGCCGGTCCGGCGCCGATAATTATCGTGTCAAAGTTGTGGTTCTGATCATTCATTTCAGGATTCCTCGCATCGCCAAAACAATAGTCTTTGGTTTGCACGTTATTAAAATCTCGTGCTTCAGGCATCCTGTCTGGCAGCGTGTTCAAGAAATTAGGTTCGGTGCTTCAGCGTTATGGCCCCCGAAGGGCAAGTTGAGACACAGAGGCCGCAGCGCGCGCTTTCTTCCGTCGAAGCCATTCTTATTTCACATTGGCATGAAGACCATTGTGGCTCCCTAAGTCACGTTTTACCTCTATCGTCGATCGATCTGTGTATGTTCCATTTCTGAACCCTATTAGGATTAGAACAATAGGGGAGGCTCAAGGAATTCCATTGGTTTGTTCCAGACCTATCGAGTTCACGGAGGGTATAATGTCAACCGGGGAGATGTGGGACGGAATAAGCGAGTACTCATTGTTGATAAATTTAAGTGAAAAAGGTTTGGTTGTCTTAACTGGTTGTAGTGATCCTGGAATCATCAATATTATCGAACGCGCACAAAAAGTTCTAGGCATCCACAAAATATATGCTGTTGTAGGCGGTTTTCATATTTCCAGCACAAGCGGGGGCATGAAAGTGGCAGAATTCCTATGTGGATTAGGTGTTAAGATGGTTTCTCCTTGCCACTGCACTCACACCAGGGCTAAAATCGGAATCATAAAAATCTTGAAAGAGGAGTACATCCGAAATGGCAGTGGAAAAAGCATCTCGATCGGTTGCTCAGAGTTCCCTTTGGAGGGATTATGACTCAGTCAGCACACACTCAAAACGTAATAGGAGTTTCCCCATGATGAAAGATCCCTACGGAAGAACCGTAACCAGCGTGCGAATCTCTGCGCGCGCTCACTATAGGCGTGTGGAAAACAACTTTCACGAACAAACATTGGCTTCTGTCGGGAGCGGAAATGGTTTTTGTCGGAATTCTTGCTGCAGTCATACCCTATTTAATTGGGGACATTCTGCTACCCACAATACTCTCTCAGATAGCAGGCTAGATCGTTGAAGAATAGATACATACCGCAGTGGGCTTAAAATATGAAAAACGCCATGTACTAATCTCTATAACGGTGAAAAAACATGAGCGAATATCCTTCAGGAAGTCGAGAAGACCGTAAGACGCTGGCAGAAATGTCGATAGAAAAACTGCTTGATTATTTCTTTTTGCAGATTCACAACATTTGGAGAGTTGATGGTCTATACTTCTTGGGCATAGAAAAGAAGTTTGGGACTGAAGCCGCAATGGAAATTGACGCTGGTGTTTGGGAGAGCATGGCTGCAATCGAGGCCAAGAGCTTGCAACGAATGTCTAAGGTCGAGGAAAATCCAGACATAACAACAATTATTGAGCTTTTGCGCAAGTCCAGTTGGGCGTTGGATCAACCTTTCAAGACCATCGAAATTGGCGACAGGCGGGCTACTCTGAGCATTGATAGGTGTAGGACTCAGGAGGCTCGTCTGAGCAAGAGTTTGTGCGAATTTCCGTGCAAGAAGGTACGGTTTGGATATTTGAAGAATTTTGCAAAGACTTTGAATCCAAAAGCGGAAGTAAACTGTTTGGTTTGTCCACCAGACAAGCACCCCAAGGACTTATGGTGCAAATGGGAATTCGTATTACAGATTTGACAGTTTGCACCACATTTTGTGCAATTGCTGGCTGATGAGTTGAGTGTAGACTAGCGTGCTTTCGATGTTCTTGTGACCAAGCAGGCTCATGACGCACGCGCGCTACAGACGAACAGTTTGAAGAAGAGCAGAAAGATGACATTTCCGTTAGGAAATCGTTTTTTATTAGATTATCCTAAAATTTGTTAGGGGAAGCAAAATGCGCGGAAGCGTCTCAGGAAGGGCTGAGGATTATTTGAGAGCAGTATATGAAATCGTTCAGCAAAAGGGCTACGCTCGTACAAACGACATCTCAAAGGAGTTAAACGTTCAACAACCTACGGTTGTAGAGATGATGAAAAAGCTGCATAACAAAGGACTTGTCGTGTATGAGAAGTACGGTGACGTTTCGCTTACTCCACGAGGAAGAGATATTGCAGAAGCTGTCAAGAAGAGGTATCAAACATTCGAAAAGCTTCTCAGACTGATTTTGGTTCCAGAGAATGTAGCTTCAAAGGATGCCCATCTGCTGGAACATTCGTTGCATCCAAGAACGATACTTCAATTCACAAGATTTGTCGCTTTTATCACTCATGCTTCCGCTACTGGACCCCCTGAGTTTGTGGCAAGATGGATGGAGCAGTTTAAGGAGTACTGCGAAAAAGAAAAGCAAAATGCACTCCAGCGATAAACCTGCTGCTCTGGGCTTGGGAATACTCGTCATGAAAATTCTCGTGGCAGCAGTTTCCTACATGATCAGAGACCTCTATTGCCTTCTACACTTCCGCAAGTGATTGGCTAGCTAGAACAAAAACTAGGAAAGAGATCGAGCAAGAGTTTAGAAACTAAACTGTGCGACGGAAATCCTTTTATTAAATATACAGATTATAGTCTTTTTGGCGCGCGCAACTCAAAAACGCTGGGTTTGTGGAGGAAGCTGAGGATGAATATAGACTCTCCAAGACTGGCGAAACAGCGATTCGGTAATCTCCGGCAAACTGCCAAACAACAAGATTATAGGCGATCACGTAATCGTTCTGCCAGCAAATAATGCTTGAGGTATCTAAGTGGAAAATGAGGAAGATGAGGAATTAGAAAGAATAAAACAAGCAAAATTGCAAAAAATGATGAAAAGTGCGACTACTGAAAAACGAGGAACAGCCTTTAATAAACCTGTTGAGATGACCGCTGTAACATTTAAGGAAATGATCCTTAATCATCCGCTTGTAGTGGTTGATTGTTGGGCGCCTTGGTGTGGACCATGTCGTATGGTTGCCCCTATTATAGAGGAACTGTCGCGAGATTATGCTGGAAAAATATTATTTGGGAAACTCAATGTGGATGACAATCGGGAAGTTAGTATGCAGTACGATATAATGAGCATTCCCACGTTGCTAGTGTTCAAAAATGGGAAACTTGTAGACACGATCATCGGCGCAGTGCCTAGGCAAACACTAGAACAAAAGATAACACGGCATCTTTAGTCTACGCTTGGAAGGAAAAGAGGAGCGGGAATAGAAATGAACGGGGAATCGATAAAGGTGTTTTTGAACAAGAAAAACGTTTTTGCTGTTGTGGGAGCTAGCC
>Ga0315280_10010406_pt1 | contig 11670 bp, 14 predicted proteins | sample YL17G06_40_MG_FD_203697 | JGI IMG/M metagenome (GOLD analysis project Ga0315280, IMG submission 203697) | Sediment microbial communities from Yellowstone Lake, YNP, Wyoming, USA - YL17G06_40 | ecosystem: Environmental > Aquatic > Freshwater > Lake > Sediment | place: USA: Wyoming | collected... | reverse complement strand
TCGAGCGAATAAGATCCCAACCACTTCCAACCGCTTTTTTCAAGGGCCCACTTTCGACATCTTTCGCCTTCAGAAAAGATCTTTTCTTTTGCCTCTTTGTTGGTGACGACAACAAATTCCCAGGGCTGGCTGTTGAGTGGAGACGGCGCCCAAGTGGCCGCCTCGAGAATTTTTTCAATTGTGGCCTCTTCTACCTCTTCAGGCAGAAAATTCCGGCAGCTTCGCCTTTCTTTCATTGCAGTGAAAAGTTCCATCTCTCTCCTCCTCCTTCTTTTTAAAGGGAAATTTATAAAACTAACCTACCCCCACCTCACACTGATAGATCAATAATAGCCCTTCTTCAGATTCCTTGTCAAAATAAATCCAAATTTTCTGAAAATGACGGCTGGCTATCATAAAATTCCTGGATGATGAGCAGGGGTGGAAAGTCATCCCTCTCAGGATCAAAGGCACAACCGATAAGCCTAGTGTCAATCTTGACGAAGAAGCCTTAAGTAAACAACTTGGTCGCGGCTTGAAGAAAGAGATTGAAAGGCGTCTCTTCGAGCAAAAAACCAAGGAATCGGGGAAACCTTCCGAGAAGACGAAGTCAAAGGGTGTTTTGAAGGATCTCCTTAGAGAATAAAAGGTAAATTGTCCTGAACGATACTTAATCTGACAGACGCTGTCCAATGACCTTTTGGCTGTTACACCTATCTTCAATGGCGAGATGTTCTGCGAGTTGATGATTACCGAAATAAACAAAAAGGGCAGAGCCAATATGCTGGCCCTGCCTTTTCTCTCCTCATATTGTACATGTGTTTATTTCTTGAACTTTCTCTTGAATAACCCAAGTCCAAACAACCCAGAGCCAATATTCTTTGAGGGAGACTACTATATCATTCGATAGGACGAAAGGTACTGGTGCTCTAATTTTGCCACACCTGTTTGGATTGCTGCTTCCTTGACATAAGTGGCTACCCGCTCTGGTACCTTCTTGTTGAGGACACCCGGAATGATATAATCCTCACTCAATTCTTCATCTGTAACCATTTGGGCTATGGCATTGGCTGCAGCGAACAACATCGGATCATTGATCTCTCTTGCTTGACAGTCCAAAACTCCCCGGAAAAGACCGGGAAAACAGAGGACGTTATTGATCTGATTGGAATAATCTGAGCGTCCTGTGGCAATAATCCTCGCTGACCGGCCCACTTCCTCAGGCATGATCTCAGGCTCGGGATTCGCCATGGCGAAGACAATCGGATTTTTTGCCATTTTCTTGATGTCGTTGACATGAATGACGCCAGGTTGAGAAAGGCCAATAAAAAGATCAGCACCCTTTAGGGCCTTTGATATGGGCCCACGAATCCTTTCTATGTTTGTATTTTCTGCGATGAGTGCCTTTATTGGGTTCATGTTTTCCTTTCGACCTTTATAGAGAACACCACTTCGGTCGCATCCAATAATCTGCTTCACTCCTGTAGAAAGGAGAAGTCGTATGGAAGCAATCCCGGCGGCGCCCAAACCGCAGACCACCACTCGAATATTATCGAATCTTTTGTTAACAACCTTCAAGGCGTTGGTCAATCCTGCCAAAATCACTACGGCTGTCCCATGTTGATCATCATGAAAGACAGGAATATCCATTTCATTTCTCAATCGTCTTTCGATCTCAAAACAACGAGGGGAAGCGATATCCTCCAGATTCACTCCACCAAATCCAGGGGATATAGATTTAATCACCGTGACAATTTGTTTTGGGTCTTTAGTTTTTAAACAAATGGGAAAGGCATCGACACCTCCAAATTCTTTAAATAGCATGGCTTTGCCTTCCATAACCGGCATCGCTGCCTCGGGACCAATATCCCCCAGTCCGAGAACAGCAGTCCCATCTGTCACTATCGCTATGGTATTCCTTTTAATGGTGAGATCATACATCCTCTCTCGTTTTTCGTGGATGGCCATGCAGATCCTTGCCACTCCTGGAGTGTAGACCATTGCAAGGTCTTCCCTTGAATTTAATGGGATTTTATTTTTAATTTCAATCTTCCCCCCCTGATGGACCATGAAGGTTCGATCGGTCACTTGGAGAACATGGACGCCTTTAATTCGCTTCACTTCTTCCACGACTTTCTGCCCCATCGGGACATCTGCTACACTTACGATGAGGTCTCGGATGGTGGTGTTCTTCTTAAATCCAACAATATCCACAGCGCCAATGTCTCCTCCTGCTCTACCAATCGTTGAGGTGACTTTGCCGAGCATCCCTGGTTTTGATAAAATCTCGAGCCGAATGATAATGCTATAACTTGCACTGGGTGTCCTGATCATAGATCTTTCCTCCTTCTGATAAACTGTTTATCGACGATTTATTTGTAATCTTCAAATTAAACTTACTCTGCCAGTGGTCCAAGGGTGGTATAAAAACACAAGGTATCTTCTTAACTCCTGGAGGGTTACAGCTTTTCCGAAAATACCCCCTTTTAGGAAAGGAATTTATCAGTTGATCACCCTATACCTGATGAGTCCCATTATTAAGAGTTCCTTTCAGACGTGATTTAAGAAATTCTTGATGTTTTATTCCCAGCCTTCTGTTGCTAAAGCTTCATGGAGTTCGTCAGGATGGTGGCGGCAACGATATTCAAAGCGGCTCGATTCAGCGTGAGCTTTGTGATAAGGCCAACCACTGGCCATACGATTGCGTTCGTGAAGTTCGTGGAGTAAAACATACCCTCTTTCTTTTTCTTCAATAGCATCATCGATCCAGACTTCGCCTTCTGGAACGAATTCATAAACATGATCATGACCGCCTTCTGTAAAATCGATATCAAAACCGCTTCGAACTAAACGGCCATTGACAACCCATACACTGACCCCATTTTCAAGTTTCTTCCATAGACGCACATGAACTTCGAGACCATCCGGTAGGTCTTTACCATGATGAGTCAGCCGGCGAATATCTCCTGCACGGCGGCGTTCCCTTTTCTCTACTTTATCGGCTTCTAAAAGTGCTTTATCATAAGGCACACCTTTTGCCATGAGGCGGTGTTCCAACAACAGATGATCAATAAAAAACTGCCGTTCATCGGTTTTGGTCTCCTTTTCAATCCAGAATTCATCTTTCGGGATATAAGAAAAACTATAATGCTGACCAAAATTGGTAAATTCTTCATCCATGTGACCACGAATGTAACCCCCATCAACAAGCCAAATTGCGAGATTTCCACGTTGATCTATTTTTTTGAGATAGGGGGGTTTAAGTTGTGTCGGCATAAATTACTAAAACCTTTCTTTAATTTTCTAAATCCAGAAGCGTACAAAAATGAAGCCTAAAGTAAGTTCAGTTGTTAATTGATACTTGTACTATATAAACTTTTTCTCATGTTTGATAGACCAGACTACTTTAGTTGACTTTTCGATATCTAATCCCTTTAGACATTGGCTACCAGTGTTACGTGCGATTCCACTTCCGGGTTAGGAATATTGAGATTAGAGCAACCGTTCTTTTCGTCCCAAATAAAATCCTCACACCCAAGTTCAAGAAGTCTGTCATGAATCATCCTATCATAATGAACCCTAATGGATCTTACATGTCGATGTATATCCTTATTCCTTATTCGCTGTGTAGTGTTGCTGATATACTGCAAGTAGCATAGCTTGGGAACCCGTACCATCCGGGTCTTAAGAAAAGTCCTGACCATTATCTCATAGTCGTCTGCAACATGAAGCTCCTTATTATGACCCCCTATAGATTCATAAAAAGACTTCCTCCAGGCCCGTATATGATTGGGGGCCGATATGATATGCCGAATCGTCTTAGCATTCATGTTAGGAGCATTCGCTGACTTAAAGAACTTGCCCTTATATTCAACGTCGGTATACGAACCATATCCGAAGGCCCAGCCCTTCCTGTAAGTGTTACTTACGCCGTTCTCATAGATTTCAGCACAGTCCGTGTACAGAAACTCGGCTTCTGGGAACTGTTTAAAGCCGTTTACAACGTAATCTAGGGCATAATCGGTCAATTCATCGTCATGGTCTAGTTCTACGAGTATATGACCCTTTCCGAGACTACAGGCCCAGTTCTTTACATTGCCTATGATTCCTGAGTGCTCCCATGGCTTAAAGACCTGTATCCGATGATCTTTCTTGGCAAGGTTAATTAACATTTTAAAAGTCTTTCCATCATCATCTGAGTCATCCACTATGATCCATTCCCAATTGGTATAGGTCTGTTCCTTGAGGGATAGGAATGGGCGATTGATTCTTTCCCCGGTTTTATAGGCGGGGATAAAAACGGTAACGAGGGGATTTTCATCCGCTCCCTGGTCGTTAAAGATGTTTGTTAAATAGTATTTGTAAGCGTCGATGCCAACCTGAGTCAGGTCTGGCAGGGTATCATAATGGAGCCATCTCTTTCGGATCTCGAAGGGAGCTTTTATGAGGTTAGGGAAGGAGGATCGATTACCAATCGTTATAACGACATTCGGCCTATCCCGAATGAGAACTTGCTCGAGGTTAGAGTCGGAAGGATAGCATCTGCAGTCGAATCTATTCTCCTCATAGTCTTCCCATACGGGAGTGACTAATTCAAAGTCATCGGTGCCAAAGATACAGATTATTGGTAAGTTCCCACTCTTTATTTTAAATAATTTAGTTCCAATAGTCATCAGTTTGACAAGCTTTTTTCGATAAGAACTACCGCTCATCCGTCTAAGTTATTCCTCTTTTCTTTTCAATTTTTTTACCCACCCATGAATTTCCTCATGGTAGATATAAAAAACTAAGATTACCAGTGCGGATACCCCCAACAGGATCAAAAAGAGCTTGTATTGGTACTCAAAAGCTTGCGCTCCCTGAAGGGTTGCTATCAATGTCCCGGGTATCCTTCCAATAGTCGAAATAATCAGAAAAATCCCTAAATGCATGGGTGTCAGACCCAAGATGTAGCACAAAGCATCTTTTGGAAATCCCGGAATCAAAAAGAGAAGAAAACTGAGGATGATGCCCTCATGGCCGACCAAATAACCGAATTTTTTCATCGTCTTAGGTGAAACAAACTTTTCAACCGCCCATTTTTCAAAAATCCTTGCTAAGCTGAAGGCAAGCCAGGAGCCTAATGTGAGCCCGATCATAGAATATAAGAACCCGGCTTTCACGCCGAACAAGTAACCCCCTAAGAACTCTATAGCCCCTCCAGGAATGGGGGCAACAATCACTTGTATAATTTGAAGCAAGATAAAAGCCAGAAAAGAATAGGCCCCAAAGGAAAAGATGAATTCTTTTAATCGGTGGTGATCCGGGAAAATATCCCAAAGTTTAACTGCTTGAATCCACAGTTGTGAGTTATATCGGTAAATTATAAAGGCAAATAACCCTCCCAAGAAACAAACAACTCCTACCCACTTCATTTTTGGTTGGAATGATAATTTCATAAATCAAGATTTAATCCATCATGGCAACCGTTCATCTTAGATTGGGCATCACAACTCAATTGTTTTCTTTCAGCCTCAATGACCCAGCGTACCAATATCTCATTTAATCTCATCTGTAAGAATCCGCCCAGGTTTTTTCTCGAATATTTTACAGAGCAGAATGCTCACCTCATAGAGCCCCATCAGAGGGAGAGCCATGAGCACCTGAGATATGAAATCGGGTGGAGCGATGACCAAGGCGAAGATGAAGATCAGAAGAATGGCATATCTTCTCTTCTGGGCCAACATTTTAGCATTGATTGCTCCGATCCTTGCCAAAACAAGTAGGATCACAGGAAACTCGAAAGCCAGGCCGAAAATCAATAGAAATCTAACGCTAAAAGAAAGGTAAGCATTCATATCCAGCATAGGTTTGATAGATTTAGAGGCATACTTCAGAAGAAACTTGCAACCGAAAGGAAGAGCAACAAAATATCCAAAAAGAATACCCAGTGCAAAGAAGAAGGAACCGGCGAGGACAAAAGGTAGGACATATCTCTTCTTATCCTGATCCAGGCGGCGGCTCACAAATCCCCAGATTTGATAAAGAACAAAGGGAGAGGCCAACATCAGACCTGCCACAAAGCCTACCTTCATATAGGTAAAGAAAGCTTCAGCCACGGTACAAAAAATCAAAGCACGCTCAACAGGCATAATTTTAATAAGAGGGGCAGTAAGGATGTCAAAAATGGAATCGGAAAAACTATAGCAAATTACGAAACCCACTCCGACACCAATAAACGAAAGAATTAATCGTTTCCTTATCTCTTGGAGATAAGTTGCAAGAGGGGCTTTCTTCTCATCCATCCTTTACGCCTTCCGATTTCTCATTCTTTCCCTTTTCCTCATTCCCAACAGAAACGGAAGTTAGAGATATTGTTTTATTAGAAACAGACTTCTCTTTAGGCAATGATGTGTCTTGGGTGCTATCCGACAAAGCCATGTATTTGGATGTTTTTTCAGCCAAATCGGTCAAAAGATCCATTCCGGTCAAGTTGCTTCTCATCTCTTCCAGATCTTTAATTCCAAGACTCTCCTTCACCTCTTCAGTTGTTTTCTTAAGCTCTCCCAATGCCTTACCGATGGTCTTGGCTAGCTCCGGGAGTTTTTTGGGTCCAAAAACAATCAAGGCAATCACCAAAATGACCAGCAAATTTGGCCCTGCAAACATAAACCCTCCCTTCTAAAATTTACAAAAAAACCCATTCAAATGACGAAGGATACAAAAAACCTTCTACTGTTTACCCTCTCCTGAAATTTCTTCAGGCTTTTTGGGAATCACATCGATCTTCTCTTTCTCAGTCGCACCTTTGAAGTTTCGGATTGCTTTCCCCAAATTTTCCCCAATCTGAGGAAGCTTCCCAGCACCGAAAACGACTAAAGCTATGACTAAGATGATTATCAATTCCGGCATTCCAATGCTTCCCATTTTTTCCTCCTTTCTGGAACTCCGAATCGATTTAATAAGACGGTATTCTATGTTTGATATAATTTCAGAAATCATCGTATTAACTCTAAGATTAGATCTGGTTAACTATCCTGGCCTTGTGATTTCTGTCCCGATTTACTGGTCCTCCTTACCTTGTGAATATCGATATCGCTGGCGCAGAAATTCAATGACGCCGGGAAGAATAGAAATAATAATAATCGTTAGAATGACCAAGGTAAAATGATGTTTTACGAAGGGTATATTGCCAAAGAAGTAACCACCCGAAATAAAAAAGGCAATCCAAGCAAGTCCTCCTATTACATTAAATGTTAAAAAACGCGTGTAGTCCATACATCCGATGCCAGCTACGAAAGGGGCGAAGGTGCGAATAATTGGAACGAACCGAGCAAGAATAATGGTCTTTCCCCCATACCTTTTGTAGAAATGATTGGTGCGTTCAAGGTGCCGTTTATTCAGAAACCGTGCTTTTTCTTTGCTGAACACCTTCGGTCCTGTTGCATGCCCTATCCAATAATTCACTGTATCTCCCATAATGGCGGCAACACTAAGAAACACTGCTAACTGTAAAATGTCGAGTGAACCCATGGCAGCAAAAGTTCCTGCCGAAAACAGAAGCGAATCTCCTGGAAGAAAAGGGGTTACTACCAGACCGGTTTCACAGAAGATGATGGAAAAAAGAATGGCGTATGTCCAGATCCCATAGGTCCGGATAATCAAATCGAGATGCTGATCCATGTGCATCAAGAGATCAATAAAAATCTTTATGATTGTCAAAACTCCTCCTTCTCCCAACATCCACCCCTCCTTTTCATCGTCCTTCACCTCCTCATCCTACCTTGTAGAATGAAAAGTATCCGTGTTCCAATCTTGCCACCCCTGTTTGGATCGCTGCCTCCCTCACGTTATTCGACACCTGTTCTGGAACCTTCCGGTTTAAGACACTTGGAATGATGTAGTCCTCGCTCAATTCCTCCTCTGAAATGATGTGGGCAATCGCATTGGCCGCCGCGAAGAGCATCTCTTCGTTGATCCTTCGCGCCTGACAGTCCAGAACTCCTCTGAAGAGACCTGGGAAACAGAGGACATTATTGATCTGATTGGAATAATCCGATCTCCCCGTAGCGACTATCCGCGCATATCGGGCGGCCTCTTCGGGCATGATCTCCGGGATGGGATTAGCCATCGCAAAAACGATTGGACCCTTGGCCATATTCTTAATATCTCTTGAATGGACCAACCCAGGTTGGGAGAGGCCGATAAAGATATCCGCCCCCTTCATGGCTTTGGAGATAGACCCCTTCAATCTCTCCGGGTTGGTCTGTTCCGCTATTTTTTCCTTCATCGGATTCATATTCTCTTTTCGGCCCTTATAAAGAATCCCGCTCCGATCACACCCAATAATCTTTTTCACTCCACACAAAAGGAGAAGGCGAATGGAAGCGATCCCCGCTGCCCCCAAACCAGTGACCACCACCCGGATCTCCTCTAACCTCTTATCAACGATCTTCAATGCATTGATCAAACCCGCTAAAATAACCACCGCTGTCCCGTGCTGGTCATCATGAAAAACGGGGATGTCCAGCTCCCTTTTCAATTGGTCTTCAATCTCAAAACAACGGGGAGCAGAGATATCTTCCAGATTGATGCCACCGAACCCAGGGGAGATCCATTTGACCACTGAAATGATCTCCTTTGGATCCTTTGTTCTTAAGCAGATGGGAAAGGCATCGACGCCGCCAAATTCCTTGAAGAGCATCGCCTTCCCCTCCATCACAGGCATCGCTGCTTCCGGCCCAATATCCCCAAGCCCAAGCACCGCTGTCCCATCTGTGACAATGGCTACGGTATTCTTTTTAATGGTCAGATCATAAGCCTTCTTTCGATCCTCATGGATTGTCATGCAGACCCTTGCCACTCCAGGCGTGTACGCCATGGAAAGGTCCTCGCGGGTGTTCAGGGGAATCTTATTTTTAATTTCAATCTTTCCTCCTTGATGAACCATATAGGTCCGATCTGTTACATTGAGGACATTGACTCCTTTCACCTGCTTCAACTGATCCACCACCTTCTGCCCCATCGGGATATCCGCCACACTCACAATGATATCTCGAACAGTGATGTTCTTCTTAAATCCAACGATATCAATAGCGCCGATATCTCCTCCTGCTTTGCCGATGGCAGAGGCGACTCTTCCAAGCATCCCTGGTTTGGTAAAGATCTCAAGCCGAATTTGGATACTATAGCCTGCACTGGGTGTCCTGATCATAAAATCAACCTCCTTGTTTCATGCTTTGACCAGATCAACATCTCACTTATGGTTTCAATGACCAAAATTTTAAACCAGTTTCTTCTCTATTAAAAAATTCATAGCTGTTTGGCAACATGTGGTGGCCGAAGAGATGGCTTCTGAAAAAGACCATTGAGCCTCTTCAATTTGAGACATGTGAATTCTTCCAATCACCTCCATCACTTTTCTTTCTAAATCAGCATAATGGCCCGATCCGAGGACATTCTCTGCAATTCGAATCTCGCGGAGCAATCCCTCTAAGTACCATACCAACACCTTTTTGCCCCCGGAGAGTTCTTCATCTCTTTTGAGCGATACCAGTTGATCCAGGAGGGTTGTTCCTATAATCAATCCGGACTTCATCTTCTCCGAATATTGAAAATCCAAAATCGCTTCTCTGGTCTCCATTCACCCCTCCCCTTTTGTTAGTCTGCTTTTGTAAGCAGAGTATACCTCGGAAGATGATAACTATTTTTTCCTATTACTCCTATGATAGTCAGCGGCTGGAATCTTGTAAAGGATTTTTTAAATCAGGGGAGTGTTTTCTGATTGACAGGAGAATGATCAGAGAAAGTGCAGTGAATCAAACGCTTTTCCATCTTGGCGAGTCTTTCCATTTTTGAGGATGATGGAGAGGTCTGTAAAAGGTGGAAACTGAAATAGGGTTTAACGATAGGGTTTGAGTCGCTCTAAAAAATTAGGATCCACGACAATTCCCAATTTCCCAGCCTGATCACAATGTTCAATGGCTAACTTAAATTCCTGTTTTTCATAATAGGCGACAGCCAGACTATAATGAGCTTCTGCAAATTTAGGATTGATTTCCAACGCCTTTTGGAAGGAAGCAATCGCCTCTTCTATTTTCTTCTTTTCCCGATAGATACTCCCGATATTATAATAACCCTTTGCATAGTCCGGTTTGATTTCAATGGTCTTCTGATACTCAGCAAGGGCCTGATCTAACATCCCCTTTCTGAAGTAAAGTATCCCAAGATTGGTATGGGCTTCGACAAAATTCGGAAAGATTTGAAGCGTCTTTTGATATTGAGCCATCGCATCTTTGAGGTTTCCTCTTCCTTGGTAGGCTACCCCAAGATTAAAATGGGCCTCAGCAAAATTGGGGTCAATACGGATGGCTTTCTCATACTCCGAAATCTCTTTTTTCCACTTTCCCTGCCTTCCATAGACAATGCCGAGATTGAGGTGGGCTTTTGCATTTTTTGAATCCAATTTCAGTACTTTTTGATATTCCGTGGCAGCCTCCTCCAAGTTCGCTCTCTCTGCAGCGCTATAAGCCAATTGAAAATGCTCCTCAATGGTGACGGCTTTATCTTTCTTTTCGGTCTTGCTTCCCCCTGCGCAAGAGATCAGCAGAAGGATCATGGTAAAAATAAGGGAATATTTTTCCATCGTTTTCAAAGGTCCCCTCCTCGGCTAAAAATCTTCTGATTCATTAACAAAAAAATAAAAGTAAATCAAGATATATTATTCTTTGATAATGGAGGCCACCCATTATTTTCATGCTTCCATCTCTGCAAAGCTACCCATAAGCTCAAAAAATATGTTATGATGATTGGCAAATCTGATGAGAGTTAGAAACCCTGATGGTTTCAAAGTCTGTAATTTTCCATATTCCTTTCATGGTCTAACTGACTTTGTCATGACAAGGATTGAGGAGAATCAGGATGCCGAAATTTAGCGCAAATCTCACTATGATGTTTAATGAAGTTGATTTTCTGGATCGTTTTGAGCGTGCCGCGCAGGTTGGGTTCAGGGCGGTTGAATACATGTTCCCTTATGGATTTAAAAAGGATCAGCTGGTAAACCAATTGGGCCAATACGGACTTGAGCAGGTTTTACATAATCTGCCCGCTGGTAATTGGCAGGCCGGGGAGCGGGGTATCGCTTGCTTGCCAGGACGAGAGGGAGAATTCCAAGAGGGTGCGGGGCTGGCTATTGAGTACGCCAAAGCCCTGAAATGTTCTCGTCTCAACTGTCTTGTAGGAAAAACTCCTCAGGGGACATCTTTGGAAAAGGTTCGTCAAACACTGGCGGATAACCTGCGATTTGCCGCAAAGGCCCTCGAAAAAGAAGGCATTGAGTTACTCATTGAGCCTTTAAATGATCAGGACATTCCTGGCTTTTATTTGGTGCACACGAGGGATGCAATTCAGTTGTTTGAGGAAGTTAATCATCCCAACCTTTGGCTTCAATATGATATTTACCACATGCAAATCATGGAAGGGAATTTAACAAAAACGATTCTTCATCACCTGCCCCGCATCGCACATATTCAATTGGCGGATCATCCGGGGCGACACGAACCAGGAACCGGGGAGATCAATTTTACCAATCTATTTCGTTCCATTGACGAGGCAGGCTATAAGGGATGGATCGGCTGTGAATACATTCCTGCAGGTAAAACCGAAGAAGGCCTTGAATGGATCAAACCTTATCTTAAGGAAGGAGGAAAGTAA
>Ga0315280_10010404_pt1 | contig 11672 bp, 13 predicted proteins | sample YL17G06_40_MG_FD_203697 | JGI IMG/M metagenome (GOLD analysis project Ga0315280, IMG submission 203697) | Sediment microbial communities from Yellowstone Lake, YNP, Wyoming, USA - YL17G06_40 | ecosystem: Environmental > Aquatic > Freshwater > Lake > Sediment | place: USA: Wyoming | collected... | reverse complement strand
CGTCACCATCTACCACTACCTCAACGGCGTCCGCTACACCGACACCACCAAGACCACCAACGCCAACGGCCAGATCACCCTCACCCAGAGCTTCGGCTCCGCCGCCCAACGCCCCTACTACGCCACCTTCGCCGGCGACAGCTCCTACCAGACCTCAACGAGCAGCCCGGCTCTTACAATCACCGTTCATTAACCGCTGGATGTACGACAATTAGCGAAAGCGTCGGTTGAGCACAAGGCATTAGGCGACGGCGGCCAGAATGTTCTCGTCAAGCCTCAACGTTTCAACAGAGGGCCCCCGTCATTTTGCCTCATGTTGTTTAGCGAGTCAACAACCAATGGGGGCTCTGCCGGCGCGAAAAAAAATCTTTGAGAGCAAAGGCCTTCCTTATTTAGTTCCTTCGTTATTGCTGGTATGTAGATTCTCTACATTCTTCTAATTCTCTCTTATTACCGTTAACAGCGTAGGTTTGATACTGGAAACGACGTAGCACCAATAGTTGATGAACTAAAATGGCGTGGCGTCACACACTTCTCGCAGACCGTCTTCTTACGTTTGTAAATCAGTTGTCAAGTGGGGAAAATTGCCAGGTTATCAAAGCCGTGATTACAATGTCGTGGTCGATTGATAATGGATGTTCCATAACCCTAATTTTGTAAGGTGAATACGCACGTAATGACGATCGTCTTTTTTTGTTTAGCGGTTTGTACAAGAGTTTAACACAATGAGGCTAAGAAAGCAGCTTGATATGCGTGAACGCGTCCACTATCGCAAAATGACACAGCCCATAAACCGCAGCAATTGACATCGATAACGCGTCGAAAAAAAGTGTCGCGAAAGCGGCTAGTTGGTTCGCCTCATTGTGTTAAAAATAGCGCGTAAGTCGCAGCTAAACGATAACCCTTAAACTAGGTTAGCGCCCCCCGCAAAGATATCAAGATCGATTGCGTTCCCCATCGCCGTATATCCTGCCGTGTTCGGATGCTCGCCGTCAGACATTACGAGCGCAGGATCTGAATAGCCGGGATTCAATGGGTTGTCTATGACCGAATAAAAATCGATGAGAGGGTATCCCTTCACAATAGCGTACTCGGCTATCCACGCGTTCAAAATATCCCGTTGCGCGAGGTGGTAACTATTGGGTGGGACGGTACACAGCACAGGCACGGCGCCGTAGGATTCTACACGAGTGCACATCGCTCTGATATTCGCCTGTATAGTTGCAAGCGGTACTTCACCATTCGCTAGGTCATTAGTACCGCCCATTATAACAACAAAATGTGGGTCTAAAGCAAGGGCCGCGTCTATACGGGCGAGCATATCCGCCGTTTTAGCCCCACCAACGCCCTGTTCGACTACCTCCCAATCCCCGCCGAGCCGTGCTTTGAGATGATACGGCCAGTTATCGGGGTCAGCAAACCCTTCCGTGATTGAATCCCCGACGCAAACTATACGGTGCGCGTACAGCGGGTGCGGTGGAGAGGTCACTGGGGATGAGGTGGTGTTGCCGCTGCTACCGAAGCTAAACGTGCCCACGCTTGGGAACCCCCAACCGCCGCCGGACGGTAAACCCCAGTCTTTAGGACCGGGAAAACCAAAACCGAGCACATTAACTACCAATATGGCGATTGCGATAATCGATGCTAGCTTCTGCTGCATAAACAAATTTGCAAACGAGAGCCATACAACTTAAGCGTTGCTATTTTCATTAACAACTGTTGCTTTTGAAAGATTTCCAGTTCTGCGTACTTAGTTTGGCTTCTGAATATGTGGGGCAAAAAAGTCTTCAGATTAAAAGCCCGCTACGACCCTGATCACCGAAAAAAGACGAAATATGAATGGGCTCGGCCGGATTCGAAATCGAAAAAAGAAGCTCTGCGGCCTTGGTCTGGTTGGCAGAAGCGTGATCTTTGCGGTTTGAAGACATGACGCTTTGACTTCTAATTCACTGTAAAGACCATGAACGCTCTCCGCGCCTTGCACCCTCACCCGTATCGGTCGCTCATCGACACGTCGTGGGTAATACCTGATATCGCCATCCTGAAATGTTCCGATCACTCCGGGTTGTTTAAATAGCCAATAGGCTATGCCCGATTCAATTCGCTGCCTCATCTTTTTTTTTACTCAATTGGCCGTGCAGTGGCGCGATAAACAGTCTAAATGTGCCGAGGAACGCATAGGTGCGTGCGGAAAACTCCATATAGTGGTTGAGGTACGCTCCCATGCGATCCTGGGTCCCGGACTTCCACATACCCCTCTAGATAAGGGTCTTCTCTCCTCGGGCAAAATGCTCTGGATCGTAGACACGGTAGAGCCCACCTACATACTCGCGCGTGTGCTCTGCAAAGCGTGCCTTGAATGATCGTCCGGTCTCGCCAACGTAATACGTCAAATACTGCCCGCCGTACGGAACTGTGTACAAGTACACGCCGGCTAACTCTGCCCTAGCTTGGTCAAATAGCGTATCACCATGCGTTCCATACCATCGATACGGGCCGTAAAACCGTGCTTAGTGAGACGTAGCGTTCATTAAATCTTCACCTGCGTTACCGTCATGCGACAAACGTGACAAACGTTGCGTTGTTTTCACGCGGTAGGCTATATATGCCCTGGGTCGGCGGAGGCAAGCGCCTTGTTTTTTCGGACATATGCCACTGCCTGTGCTGGGGGAACGCGCCAAGCACTTTGCATGCCGTAACCATACGTTTTCGTATCTGCCTGAAAACGGGGCCCAAAAATCAAAGGAAATTTCTTCTTTCGATGATGAGAAGGGCGCTAAGGAGAGGATAAAAGGAACACACCTGCGCTTTGGATGCTTCTATAGCTTTGCGCGACCTCACTACCACTCGCCTGTGTAATATCTTTCTCATCTAATACTCAAATTCATCGTAATCGTCATCATAACCCCCTTCGAGCTGCTCCGGTCCACCATAGGAGTAATAGATATCGTCCTCGTCCAGTTCGTCCCCGGCCTCGAGAGGATGAATGTCGTGCGTAACCAGGCATAGCGCCCTCACCGCGCTGTTCTGCCCCGTTTGGTAGGAGTTGAATACCTCAAACTCGGCCAGCAGTTCGGGATCGTTAGGGAGCTTGATCTGCCTGTAGCTGATGAGCAGCGAGAGGTTTTCGTAAGCGAGCGCCAGCTTTTGCTGCGCCAAGTCTATACGCCTGACGTATGCCCCCCTGCGCTCAAGTGTTTTGAGAATCGCCTCATCCGTCCCCGCCTGCGCTCTTACCGCTGCCTCATAGCGCTGCGCTGCCTGGAAAACCTTATCGATTTGTTGTTGCATAGACTCGTATTTGGTCCGCTGGAGGAGGACGATAGCCTGATGATCGATATTGTAAACCGCCAGCACACCGTATTCTTCAGCACGTGCGGGGATCCACCCAATCCTGTAGTCGTCCTCGACGTGAACCGCCCCCTCCTTTGTGTCGCCTACGATCTCGCTCGCGTCTATGCTGAGCGTGTCTTTCTTTTTCCTGAGGGCCCACCAGCACGCGAGCGACACGGCAAACACGAGGTCGTCATGCTCACCCTCTCGCCACGCCTCGTATGTATCGTGTCCGGTGGCTATGTTGACCTTGACGTGAAAGTTTTGGAGCTCGGTAATGAGCGTGTCGCCGTGCTGTAGGCCGTCCGCTATCTTTAGCGTCTTTTCACCAAGGAGCCGCTTGGCGCTTGAGACCAAATCGCGCTTGGGCACATGCCAGGAGCCTTTGTCATAGTTTGTAGAGCTGCCGCCGTGCACTTGAACGGCTACGGGCTTGAGACCGGCGGCCTTGAACATGTCCACGATTGGAGCTCCGACTCCTGTAGCGTCCAGGATAAGGGTTGCGTTGCCGAGCGGCTTAACCGCTTCAAGCAGACTCGAGACGTGACGTATGACCTCCACGTATGAGGTGCCCAGCTGCAGGCGCTCAGCGTGGCGCACCCTGTATTCATCTATTGGATCGCCCGTCGCCTTCGGCGGCTCGCTGCGCATATTAGGAGGCGCTTGATCGGGGGCCCTGGCTATCGATTTGACATCTGCAATTCGACGAACGTGCTGCAGCACTACAATAGCCGTATAATCTTGACTTTGGCCGATGTCCAGGCCAACATACACGCCTGCGCTTTGTTCTTCTATGTCCATCTCTTCTTCTCTCTTTTTTTCAGCGGAGTCTTCTTCAAACGTTAAGGCTTCCATCCGGCGCGAACAGCGGCTTAATGTCACGGGACACTGCGGCCTCTATCTCCTCATACGAAAAATAAGCATCAACGTTCTCGCTGAACTCGCATAGGTACTCTTGTCGAAACCACCAGTCCCCAAACGCAAGGCGCTCCTCGGCTAGGAACTCAGGAGCGATGCGTGGACACTCCCGCGCCGTTATCTTGATCTTTTTCCACGCTTTTGATTCCGACCACTCCTTAAAGAAAAAACCGCGCTTGCCGAATGGTGTGAGTAAGAGGATAAGTCGCCCTCGGGAGACGGCGAGCATGGGCCGCACCGAGTAATAGAGCTCCTCGGAGACCTGTGCGGCCTCGTCAAGGAGCACGAGCGACGGGCTGCTGAAACCGCGGGTGGTCGACTCTGAGCCCGGCAGCGCGACGATGCGACTTCCATTCCTAAGCTCGAGCGCGGTGGCGGAATCCCCACGGCTTTGGCGCGGAGTGCCGAGCTCGCGATAGTAGTTGACGATCTTTTTTAAGGAGCTCTCCCGACTGCCGCTGTGACGGGGAGAGGATTAGGACTAATGACTTCGGGTTTACGAGGGAGTGGTGGAGCGCGAGAAGGGCGACGATGGTCGATTTACCCGACTGGCGCGAGCAGTTGAGGATGATGTGCTCGTCCGCGGAGGTGAGAAGGTCGCGCTGCCAGGGATCGGGCTCGATGCCCAGCTTCTTGACTAACGCTACAGGATCGGCAGGAATCCCTATCTCTGCTGCGGTCTTGGCCCTCGCGTGGCGCGCATGATACCTTTCCAATCGGCTAATTCTCGATCGGTGTTGACTCATGCACGTGCTCCTCGAGCACGGCTATCCGCCGCTCGTGGTCGGTGACCTCGATTACACGCAGGCCGATCTCGACAGCCCGCAGTTTGATCCTTAGCTTCGTCTCAATGTTCAACGAGGCGCTGTCGGCCTCGCGCGTTTCGGCAACGACCTCGTTGAGCAGGTCACAGAGGTCCTCAGCTGTGGCAACTTCGACTTCGGTTAGACGTTTATCCAACCCTTTTTTTGTCCAACTCTCAGAACGTCGCTTCCGTTTGTACGCCTTGTCGTATTCGCGACGTCTTGTTTCGTCTCTATATGGCATTGTTTTGTTTCTCCTTCATGCGTTCGCTTTCTCTGTGCCCTCTCATCGGTTTGGCTTACTCCGGTTCCGTGAGACGCCCCATCCCTTACTGAACCCTTGTCGGAAACTTTTGTGTGTGACAATTGTGACGGCAGGAACATTCCCGATTGTCTTATGGCACTCCCAATGTCCAAATGTCAAAGTCTCCTTAAGTTACACCCAAGCGAAGGCATTTCTAATTCTCTAAACTTCGCCTAATTAAAAAAAGCCGGAATGGGGTATATAAAGGAGACTACACGATAAGCCCAAAATGGCGTTTTTATAAAAAATAAACAGAGAAATCTGTTAGTTGGCTGCTGCACTTTTGATTTATCGCAACCGTCTGCAGGCCATGTCCAACGAATCCTAAGCTTCTATCGAACTCGATTTCTAGAAGAGCAAATCGCTGTTAGCTCATTTGATCGCAGATGCGCGCATTCACAGCCCGGAGATACGTTCGGCGGCGTTGTTGTCTTCGAAGTGCCTCGTAATGTTATCCTCGCGTCTCTGACCAATTTCGACGGAAGCACCAAAGGTCGTAACGACTTTATAAGCACGCAAAGAAGGTGAAACTTATGATAAAAAAGTGGCTATTATGGCGCGACGTTGATGTTCCTTATCGTTTTTTGCCGGTTGTACTACGTCCGCAACCAAACACAACCAGCACGGTTTCGAGTGGGTACATGAGCGTTAATGTAACTAGTTTGCAGGCACCCGCCCAGATCGGATCGAATACGCCTAAACAAGGCAACAAGTTCGTGGTGTTCAACGCGACGGTTACCAACGTAAACGCGAAAGATCGGCAAGTCCACGCCACGTTTTTTGCGTTGCATGACTAGAATAATTACATATATAACACCGATTACCTCATTCAGACCGATAAGAGCATTCAAGCATTTCCTTACGTCTACGCAATGGCACAGCCCGGCGACAAGGTAAACGGGCTTATCGTGTTTGAAGTACCGCAAAACGCAAAACTAACTTCGCTGACGTACGCTGATCACCCCGTAGCCTATAACGATTACCGGGGCAACGTGACGGTCAAACTGTAGAAAGCCGTGTTGACGCCATATGATCGACATCCCGACGGAGAGACGTAAACGCGCGCGACAGAGGAAAGCGGGCATCGTTACAGAACAAGATTTATGAATAAGATTGGAGACTCGGAGTACACAGCAGATGCGCAAGATCCTTCTTCGTGGTATCTAATAGCTAGGGCATTGATGGGCGCGGCACGACTGTTGCGCAGGCAGATTGAGACTGATATTCCGACAGAAGGTGTTAAGAGAGAGGGCTATTTCATATCACGCCTAGGAATTGACCCACTGAGCCTGTTGCACGCCACGATTAAAGATGACTTGCTGCCCTGCGGTCGGGAAGTGCCCAAGTTATTGGACAACTTGCCAAAATCAGTGGATGAAGAATATAGAACAGGACACGAGTTTTATGGAGTCTATATGTTGCTTACCGGTTTGGCAATCGAGAATATCCTGAAATGTATTTGTGTTGTAAGACACCCCGAATTAGTGGTTAATGGGATAGATGAAAGATTGCGGACTCCAACCCACAATATCTACAATCTCGCTGTTGACAAAAATAAACTGCATTTAGCGCTCAACGACGAAGAAGAAAGAATTCTAAAAAAACTTACAGATTTCATTTCACGAGGGAGATATGCTGTTCCATTGAAACCCTCCGCGCATAGAGCTTTTTTTTGACTTACGATTCTTATCCATACAGCCCAAAAAACCGTGCAAAATTCAATGAAGACGATAAACTGATAAATCAGCTCTGGACACATTTGACAACCGCACTAGATGATGCACTGACAAGAAAGATGTACGATGAGGCTATTTAGTATGAGCTCTCCATCTCTTGATTTGCCTCAACTGGCGCACCTCATAGGAGATTTTCGAGGCGTTCGAAATAAAATAGTTCATTCAACGCGAGACATGTCTAGATCCCAGCTAGAAGATGCTATCTACACGGACGAAGTCATACTAACCGAGCTTAACAAAACATTACATTAAGTCAACAATTTTGATCTAAAATCATACCGAGTATTCTTCGTTCTACATTTGTTTCGACCTCTGACCAAGAGACCAAGGAAGGCCGACTCCCAAATCCCAACCGCATCTTCACGAATTGCAAAAAAAACCTAATATTTAGCAACATCGAGAGAGTGAATCTGGCGTTTATGACCGCTCTGTTAACCCTTATCTCGCCATAGACCCCGGCAATCGGACTCTTGAACGAACTAAGAAAAAACTGAGAAAAGATAGAGGATTTTGGCACTAACTCACTGGCCTTGCCAGCCGGATCACACCATAATGAGTTCTAGATTATGTTTCTGCAAGAGGTAACATACGTGTAAACATTGAAAGCAGGCCCGCCAACACCACGTATTCATCTAAGGTTACCCTTTTCCGTAGCTCCTAGCTAATTATTTCTTTTTTCGATTTCAAGCCCTTCGGGAGCTTCTCTTGTTGGTTATGTGCTTTTACCGCTCTGCTCTTTATGTGGGTGTGTAGAAAAGGTGCTTTCATGGTTGAAATTTAGAACAAAATAACCAAGGATATATGCAAGGAGTAACGTCGCGCGATCATGCAGATAAGCATTAACGTGAACCTGACCTAGTCACGCGCATAGACGAGGCGAAGGGATCACAAAGCCGCAGCGCCTTTATCGTCGGTTGCGTCGCACATTTCACACCACTAAATACGGATTGGGAAGCGGATAAAAAGCAATTAATTGCGCAATGAGAAGCACATAAAAGCGCACAACAGCGACTTGAGAGCGAAGTTGAATTTCTGCGGCAGGAAAATAGCAAGATCAATGACGCTTTAGCACAGCCCTGCTTACTTAGGCCACTCCTAAGAAGTCATTTTAGGATTGGATACGCGGCAGATGAGGTAGGGTAAGAGGTTTACGATGTCACATGAAGAAACGAGTAGGCGTATAGCGAATTTTGCAGCGAAGGACGGTCTATAGCCGTTGAGTTTAGCCAACTTGACGTCAGTGGACTCTACATGGGTCTTTTTGCCGGATGGAAGGCAAGTGTCCTCACTTTTTTGCGTGACCTATTACCGTCAAATCACACCTATTTACAAGAATTTCAGAAAACGATAGACGAAAAATACCCAATATATTCCAACGTATATGGCGGTGTCAACGTCCTTGAAAGATTGAAGGATGATATATTAAGGGGTTATTTGGTGGGATTCAAAACTCTCATCACTGCTGAGTATTTGCGGATTTCATTGAGATGTCGCATCTCTTGTACGAGAAGAAATTTTACGTACCCGCCGTATCTGTAAGTACCGCTGTTTTAGAGGATGGGCTTCGCCGTATTGCTGCGAATAAGGGAATAACAGTAGGAAAGGACGACACGTTAGGGCCCTTAAATGACACGTGCGCAAAGGAAGGTGTTTACTCAAAGATTGAACATAACATGATTGATAAATTCAGGATAATCCGGAACTATGTTGATCATGGGCACTTTGAAGATTTTAATAACAATGTGCCGAAAAAAGATATTGAAGCTATGATCGATGATATTGAACGGATCTTAGCGATTTATCTCAAATAAATACAGCAAGATAAACGACGCTTTAGCTCAAAAGCTGTTGACCGAGGCCACCCCCAAGAGATCATTGGGATCGTATACGAGGTAGATAAGAGGCTTGATTAGATGGCTGTTATATTGCAGATTGACTTACTGCAATTTTTTTTAGCTTTAGTAGCGGCGATTTTAGGCTTCCTCGCGGCATCATTGGCGCCTTTCATCAAAGATTGGGATGACCGGCGTCGTTTGAGGAGGGCGCTTTATAGCGAGATTATTATGATGTATGATGCCTTGAGTTACATCTCTGAAAGTTCAAAAAGAGGTAATAACCTGTCAAGAGATAATCTCGATGATGAAGCATGGAAAGAAGGCTATGTTGTAGTTAGGCGCAGTTATGGATATCTAAAAAATGCGTTGCGTGGAGATACATACAGTTATGCAAAGGCATTACCCGCGCTATATTACGGAATAAAAGACATAAAAGGAATTGAAAGCGTGTATATCGTGCTTAATCGTTTCTTTACCATCGAGTGTGAAGTGTTGGGCCTCGAAATGACACATCCGCGTGCTAACCCATGGAATCAGATGGAAGCGCTGGAGTTTATTTGTACGCGCACTGTAAATGCTCTCGACCGCCTCTTTAAAAAAGGTATGTTGGATAAAAAATTACTTTTTAAGGAATCCGACCCCGCATCTGACTCAAGAGAATACTGGAAAAAAATTGCTTGAAGAGCCTTCAGCCGACTAGTCGAAATATAAGGAGCGCGTGTGAGGTCGCATACGGATTTATTTAGGTGAGTAGATTTGACGGGACTTAGCCACCGTTTTGCATAGTCGTAAGTGCGTCAAAAAGGTAGCGAGCCAAGATCATCCCATCTTTTAAACGAAGGCGAAAGCCTTCACAAACCCTCCGCCGTGTGAAGACGGAGGATTTTAATTGTTTTGAGGTGCTCTCTCTCGGCGACATTACCACGAGAAAGGCCAACGATCCGTCGCATATAGTCTGATAGATTCGCGTGGATAGACCGCAAGTTTCGAGAGCGTGTGCGGTAACCGGATAGTCGGGTAGTCGTAACCTGCTTTTGCACGATGGAGCGAGATCTTGCTGTGGTGAATCTCCAAAAGCTCGTGTCTGCGTGGCGCAAAGTCAGCAAGGTCGCCTGGATAGAGTTCAGCGGCTATCATAATACTTAAACGGTCGGCGTTGCGCACTTAACTTTTGTGATTAGCCGGGCGCGACTAAGCCAATCGGGAGCGTTGTGGGGGTGCGGGCGTTTGAACTAACTGTCAAGCCCGAAGGCGAAGGTGCAGGGGAGCTCCGCGAGGATAAGCCGAAAACCCCCGGTCGTCACATATTTGAACGGCGTAACACCTGTCATTACAATCACGTTTTGATGCTGAAACCCGATCACAGTCTCTTTAGCATCAAACTCGCAGGTGAACGATCTTCAGTCAGGCGCTCGTGTCGGTCGCATCCATGAATTGTCGGATAGACGTGCTCAGTGAGGGGTCTCCCAACGGTTCTGCTATCGTCCGAACCTACGAAGGGCTGTCGCAGCGCTCTTGCGCACACCACTGTCCGCGTCGTTGAGCGCCCTTTCTAAGGGCTCAACGGCTCTGCTATCACCGATCCTGCCTAGGGCTTCCGCAGCGTTCACGCGAACACGCCGAATGTCCGAGTCATTGAGCGCCTTTATTAACGGTTCCACCGCCGGCTCACCAATCCTGCCAAGGGCTTCCGCAGCACCCGAGCGAACATCCCATTCAGAGTCGTTGAGCGCTCTTATCAACGTCCGCACTGCCCTGAAGCCACCAATCTTGCCAAGGGCTTCCGCAGCGCTCTTGCGCACACGTGAATCCGCGTCGTTGAGCGCCCGTATCAACGGCGCAACGGCCGGTTCACCGATTGTATCGCACTTATCCCATTGTCCTTTCGCTATCCAGTAGGCGGCCGCTGCCTCATCCCTGCCCGGGGTCCACCCGAACGTATCGAGGGCATCCGCAGCGCTCTTGCGCAAACGCGAATCTGCGTCGTTGAGCGCCCTTTCTAAGGGCTCCACTGCTCTGCTATCACCGATCCTGCCTAGGGCTTCTGCAGCGTTACTTCGAACATCACTGTCCGCGTCGTTGAGCGCCCGTATCAACGGTTTAACGGCCGGTTCACCGATCCTGCCTAGGGCTTCTGCAGCGCTCTCGCGCACACCCCAATCCGCGTCGCTGAGTACCTTTATCAACGGCGCAACGGCCGGTTCGCCGATCCTGCCTAGGGCCTCAGCAGCGGCCTTGCGAATTTGCTCGCCCGCGTCTCCGAGCGCCCTTATCAACGGTTTAACGGCCGGTTCGCCGATCCTGCCGAGGGCTTCTGCAGCGTTACTGCGAACATCACTGTCCGCGTCGTTGAGCGCCCGTATCAACGGTTTAACGGCCGGTTCACCGATTGTATCGCACTTATCCCATTGTCCTTTCGCTATCCAGTAGGCGGCCGCTGCCTCATCCCTGCCCGGGGTCCACCCGAACGTATCGAGGGCATCCGCAGCGTTACTTCGAACATCACTGTCCGCGTCGTTGAGCGCCCGTATCAACGGCTCCACTGCTCTGCCACCACCGATCCTGCCGAGGGCTTCTGCAGCGGCGGCGCTCTCGCGCACATGCGAATCTGCGTCGCTGAGTACCCTTATTAGCGGTTCCACTGCTCTGCTATCACCGATCCTGCCGAGGGCATCCGCAGCGGCGGCACTCTCGCGCACACCCCAATCCGCGTCGCTGAGTACCTTTATCAACGGTTTAACGG
>Ga0315280_10010403_pt1 | contig 11674 bp, 14 predicted proteins | sample YL17G06_40_MG_FD_203697 | JGI IMG/M metagenome (GOLD analysis project Ga0315280, IMG submission 203697) | Sediment microbial communities from Yellowstone Lake, YNP, Wyoming, USA - YL17G06_40 | ecosystem: Environmental > Aquatic > Freshwater > Lake > Sediment | place: USA: Wyoming | collected... | reverse complement strand
CGGACGACGGGGCAAGCAGGTTCAAGGAAGGATTACGCCCCAAGGACACGCGCCGGTGAGGGCCATCTTCCGCCCGAAACTGACGGCGTTTTCAAGCCCGCGCCCAGATTCTTAGCGCAGACCCGCGCGACAATTCTGGAACGGAGGATAGAGCCATGTAACGACGAAACGAGCGACCTAAATGACAACGACAACTCTGAGCAACCCACCTTCTCGACGCCTGACACCTGAACCCATCAACGAGGAAAACAATGTCCGACACCGCTTTGGTTCCCCTCAATCTCGACCAGCTTCCGTCCACCCAACTCGGCACCGACGACCAGTTCGCCGAACTGGCGAAGGGCGGCGACTACCTCGGCCGGATGCAGCTTTACACGAAGAGCAAGGCCAACATGAAGGGCCTCATTCCGCAGGGCCACTACGGCATCCCCGAAAGCGATGATTCGATCATCGACCTGGGCGAATCCGTGGACCTGCTCCCGTTGGCCCGCCGGCCGAAGGCCATCGACATGACCGACATGGAAGCGCTCGTGATCTCCTACGATATGGAATCGGAGGAGTTCAAGCGGATCGCCGCCAGGTCCACCGAGTCCGATTCCCACTGCCAGTACGGCCCCAGCTTCCTCATTTATGAGAGGAGCACCGGCCGGTTCCTGGAGTTCTTCTGCGGCAACAAGTCGAGTCGCATCGAAGCGAAGAAAATCTTTCCGTTCCTGCCGCTCACCCAGGCCGACATCAATGCCAAGGCGGCGGCCGGCAACCCGGTCGGCGACTTGAAGCCGCACGGCCCGGTTCCCGTGACCTTGAAGGTCAAGGTGGCGGAGAACCGCAAAGGCACTTGGCACGTTCCGGTCGTGGTGATGTGCTCTTCGCCCTTTACCCGACTGCCTTCGGGCGACGTGATCGTGCGTGAGATCAACAAGTTTCTCACGATCAAGGACAACGGCGTCGAGAAGGTCCAGGACAGCAAGCCGGCTCGTGCTCGGTAGTCCATTTGCACTCGGACGGACTTGCCCTGCGGCCCCGTTCGAGTTTGCCGAGGGCGGCGATGGCGACCGCCCTCGGCTTTCTTCCTCTCTTTCTTCCGCTTGGCCTCGGCCTGGGCCGGATTTTCGGTGACGGGGGATTCCAGCAAGCGGAGTTTCTGAACCATGATGCCCGACGCCGTACTGATCCAAGTTCCAAGCATCGACTTCCGCACTTTCATTGGCCTCAGCCATAAGGTGCTGGGCCGCTCGCCGGCCGCGCCTTCGGACGCCTGCCGGCGGGAGTTGTCGGATGCCGAGCGGTTCCTGAGCTGCCTCGCGGCGATGCGCGACGAGCGAGCACCCGTGGGGCTGTCGCCCCACCTGCTGAAGCATGTCTCGTTCAGTGCCTTCATCGGGGCCGACGAGCGGGACATGCTGGAAATCCTGCAACTAGCGGGGATGCCGTTCGTAGTGGTGGAGACGATTGTGCGGAGCGTCCAGGCCGCGGTCGTCACCGGCACCCTCTCCCAATGGCGGGACGCCGTTGTCTCGGGATGCAGCAAGGGCGTCCCTACGCCGGTGCGGCATTGCTTCAACAAGCTGCACGGCTTGTTCATTGCCTCTGGCCTGAATGTCTGGGGTGACTACACACCGCGCAGCACGTCGGACCAGACGTTCTTGCTCTTGGAAGACAAAAGAGGCCGCTGACCCATCCAATTTGCGCCTGTTTCTCCATGTACTAGATAGGGCACTAACGCATCTTTTGGCTCGATTCAACTATGCAGCCTTTCTTCGAGCGAGACAGCCTGACGCTGTACTGCGGCGATCTCCGCGAGGTGTTACCGACGCTGCCCGAGGCGTCGGTGGACTTTGTGGTGACGGACCCGCCTTACGGCCTCGGCTTCATGGAAAAGGACTGGGACCACGACGTTCCGGGGCCGGAGTATTGGCGGGCTATCGCTCGCGTCTGCAAGCCCGGCGCGATCGTGCTGGCCTTCGGCGGCACGCGGACCTACCACCGCCTGATCTGCGCGATCGAGGACGCCGGTTGGGAGATTCGGGACTGCTTGATGTGGCTCTATGGGCAGGGTTTCCCGAAGGCGGCCGACGTAGGCAAGATGATCGACAAAGCGAAGGGAGCCGTGCGCGAGGTCGTCGGCACGAAGCTCGGGCAGCCGGGTTACTCGCTGGCGGACAACGGCCGCACGAATGAGGTCTACGGCGATCTGCACAACCCGGAGGCGGAGTGCGCAATCACGGCCCCGGCGACCCCCGAGGCCGCCAGGTGGACGGGCTGGGCCAACGCCTTGAAGCCGGCTTGGGAGCCAATCGTCTTGGCGATGAAGCCCCTTGACGGGACGCTGGCCCACAACGCCCTGACGCATGGCGTGGCGGGCATGAACATCGACGCTGCCCGCATCGGTGAGAACCCCGGCTACAAGTACAACGCCGACCGCAATGGCACGACGTTTCACGGCCAGCAGGGTGAGCGAATCAAGCAGACGGCCGCCAAGAAGGGCAGCCAATTCATCGAATCGACGAAAGGCCGCTGGCCGGCGAATGTGGTGCTGGACACGGATGCCGCCGCCCAATTAGACGATCAGACCGGCACGCTCACCAGCGGCAGCAACAATGTCCGCACGAAGCCCGGCGACGGTTATCACGGCGGCATGGGCAAGGCGGGCGATGCCCAAGTGGCCTACGGCGACTCCGGCGGGGCCAGCCGGTTCTTCAAGGTACTTCCATGTCACGATCAAAACCTGAACTTCGACAGTGCGAATGGTGTGGCGGTTGGTTTCAGCCCGCAAAACGCTGTCGAAGATTCTGTTCTCGCTCTTGCAGCCAACGCGGATCGCCACGAGGCAACAGCATCAAACGATTCGTTGGCTCGTTTTATAGTCGTCATGCAGAACGCATTAAGGAACACCTCCGGGTGCGATACGCAACTGATCCTGAGTTCTACCGAAAGGTGCGTGCAAGAGTCAAAGCACATGCTCACGGAACTGTTGAAGTGCAGCCCTGTGAATCGTGCGGAAATCCAAAGGCTGACAAACATCATCACGACTACTCAAAGCCTTTTGAGTACCGATGGCTTTGTCGATCTTGCCATGTCAAGCAACATGCTGCGGTCCTGGGCAGTTGGGGGTCTGGGTTGTCGGCCGCGGTTCAAGTACGTCGGGAAGGCTACGAAGAAGGAGCGAGGGGCAGGCAACGATCATCCGACCATTAAGCCCGTCAAGCTGATGGAATACTTGCTCACGCTGCTTTCCACCCCGGACGGCGGCGTGATTCTTGATCCCTTCGCTGGCAGCGGCACGACGCTTCTGGCCGCCCAGCGGCTCGGTCGCCACTGCATCGGGGTCGAGTTGACAGAACACAACTGCGAGATCGCCCGAGGGAGATTGCATGTCGGTTGAAGCAGTCAAGGTCGAAGCCCAGACATCCAGCGGCACGCGGATTCGTGTGCCGGTTTTGCTGGAGCGAAAGGACGGCCGCATCTATTTCTGGGACGGTAAGGTCGGAACGAAGACGCGCTACGGGTTGATGGCCGAAGTCAAGGCCATGCGCGGCGCGCACTTTCACGGCTACGACGACGAAGGCGAGTACGCCAAGATCAAAGTCTGGTCAGTGGACGACTGCCAGCGCAATCGACTGCAAATCGGTTATCTGTGCGGCGAGGATGTCTACGCTTGGTTCGACCGGCCGCTGGAGCGCCACGAGTACCGACAATTTCTTCGCGCGGGGCAGCCGGCGGCAGTCATGCCGCACCAGTACGACATGGCCGACGCCGGCCTGACGTACCACTACCAGATATTCGGGGCCGAAATGGGCACGGGCAAGACCCTGGCCGCCCAGATGGTGATTGAGAAGTCCGGCGTTGATCTGGTGTGGTGGGTCGGCCCGAAGACCAGCATCCCGAACATCAAGCGCGAGTTCAAGTTGTGGGGCTTCCCGTTTGATCGTATCCAGGTCGAGTTCTTCACCTACGAAGGTCTCGTCCGCGTGATGGATGAATGGGACGGCTCGCAACCATTGCCCCGGTTCTTCGTGGCCGATGAATCGAGCCGCTGCAAAAACGACACGTCGCAACGCTCGAAAGCCGTTCAGAAGCTCGCGGACTTGATCCGCGACAAGTACGGCTGCGAGGGCTACGTGATCGAAATGTCCGGCACGCCCTCGCCCAAGACGCCGTGCGATTGGTGGAGCCAGTGCGAGATTGCCTGGCCCGGCTTCTTGAAAGAGGGCAGCCGCCGCGCGATGGAAGAGCGGCTGGCCTTCATGGTGGAACAGGAGTTCGATGCCGGCAAGTTCAAGAAGCGGATCGGCTGGAAGGACGACGAACGGAAGTGCGCCAAGTGCGGCGATACTCGTGAGGAAGGACCGCACGAGTTGGACGGCGTGGCGGACCCCGAGAGCTATCATCCTTTCGAGGCCAGCAAAAACGAGGTTGCCTACCTCTATGAACGGCTCAAGGGGCTGGTCGTCGTCAAACACAAGAAAGATTGCTTGCAACTGCCCGAAAAGCGATACCGCAAGGTCATTTGCAAGCCGAGCGCGAGCATCCTGCGCGTGGCCGAAGCCATTGTCAGCGCCGCGCCCAACGCCGTCACCGGCATGACTCTGCTGCGGGAGTTGAGCGACGGCTTCCAGTACCGCGAGCAACAGGACGGCATGACGAAATGCACGCACTGCACGGATGGCACGGTCGCCGAATGGACGGACCCAGAAGACCCCGAGGCGAGCTATCAGGCAATCGACCTGCTCGACCCTGACTTGAAGGCCCGACTCGTGAGGCGGACGGTCGCCTGTCCAGCCTGCGACGGTAAGCGGGAAGTTCCCAAGATGGTCCGCATCGCGCGGGAAATCCCCTGCCCGAAGGACGCCGCGCTGAAGATGCTGTTGGACGAGAACGAGGAAGTCGGCCGACTGGTCATCTTCGCCGGCTTCACTGGCTCGGTGGACCATATCGTCAAGCTGTGTCTCAAGGAAAAGTGGGACGTGGTGCGCTGCGACCAGGGCAACTTCCAGGTCTTTGCCGCCAAGAGCGACAGCCCGGACGGCGCGCTGGCGACGGAGGAAGAGCCGCTGGATTACTGGGCCAATCTGGCGGGGCACGGCAAGGTCGCCTTCGTGGCAAACCCGGAGTCGGGCGGTATGAGCCTGACGCTGGTGGAGGCCCGCATGGCGGTGTACTGGTCCAACAGTTGGAAGCCGGAGTACCGCGCGCAAAGTGAGGATCGCATCCACCGCAAGGGCATGGACGAGAACCTGGGATGCACCATCGTGGACCTGATCCATCTGCCGAGCGACGACCGCGTGTTGGACGTGATTCGCGCCAACCGGAAGCTGGAACTAATGACGATGGGTGAAGTTCTCCAAGGCGTCGATTGGAAGGATGCCGGCGAAGACGGCGAAATGTCCGTGGAGGAAGTGACGCCGTGAGTTTTGTCGCGTGCGAGATTGCGTTGTCGAAAGGGCGATGGAACTATTCTCCGTCGCCCGAGCGGGTGCGACGAAAGTTAGAGTCGCTTTTTGAGGACTCGTTGCTTGCTGTGACCTTTCGTGACTTGAGCGACGACACCGCGATTGAAGTGGAAGTGCGCGTGGATGTCTGGGAGACCTGCGAATGGGTTTGCGACACCATCTTCAGAGCCTTTCTGAAGTGGAACCCCGAGTACGAGAGCATGATTGAAGTCGAAATCCTCCGTGAGCCGGAGGGGCCTTTTGACGATCCGTTCGAGCCAGTTTGGGATGAACAGGACGAATGGGAGTGGTGGCACCAGTGGTCTGGTCTTCCACAGATTGAGCGAATCTGGCAGTAACGTGTAACAACCTTTTCTAACCCTGTGGAGTTGCAACGATGAAGTACGTGCTGTTGGTCCTGACCGCGATCTCTTTGGCCGTCGCTCCGGCGATTGCCGGCGTGCCCGATGATTTGCAGAAGGTGAGCGTCACTATCAAGGCCGGAAACGCCCAAGGCTCCGGCACCCTCGTGACCCGGAAGATCGGCGAAGACACTGTGACCTTCATCTGGACGGCCGCCCATGTCGTCGATGGCCTGCGCACTACGCGCACGGTCGTGACGCCCGAGGGTACGCCACGGATTCTCGTTGAATACAAGGACGCCGAGATCGTACAGGAGCGGCAGCAAGACGGTCGCCGAGTGGGCGAGGTCAAATACGATTGCAAGGTCGTCAAGGTCAGCGATGCCGATTACGGTGAAGACCTGGCCGTGCTCATGGTTCGCTGCAAAGGGGCTTATCCGGCGAACGTCTGCGCCAAGTTCCACAAAGACCCCAATTACATTCCGCCCATCGGCGTCGATCTGAGCCACTGCGGCAGCCTTTTGGGACAATTCGGGGCCAATAGCTACACGACCGGCGTGCTAAGCCAGACCGGGCGCACGCTCCCTATGAAGGGTGCCAACGTCCGGGTCTTCGATCAGGTCACGACCGTTTCTTTTCCCGGCTCGTCCGGCGGCGGCATGTATCTGAAGGACAGCGGTGAGTACATCGGCATGTTGACCCAGGGGGTGATGCAGTTGCAAGGCTTCAACTTCATCGTTCCCGTGAGACGCATCCACGCCTGGGCCAAGGCGTCGAAGGTCGAGTGGGCCATCGACCCTACGGTCCCCTTGCCTAACCTGAACGAAATCAACACGCTCCCCGTGGAGGACGCCGGCCAATCGCCGGGCGGGTATCCGCAGCGCAACCCGGCTGGCGGCCCCGACGAGGGTGGCCTGCCGGCCTTCAAGCCCCCGTTCAACTTCGACGACGCCATCAACTGGGTTGAGCGACTGTTCAACCGCGCGGGGCGTCGGTCCTCTTGAGGCTGTTCTTCCCTCTGCCCTGATCCTGCCTCTTGTGACCGACAGCACTTGAGCCGGGTGGCGGTAGGGCAGCGCCACTCGGCCTCTCTTACACCATCAACCGGCGAGGGCGATACGGAGAGACCATGCGAGTATTGACAAAGAAGAAGGTCGAGAAGATCAAGCAGGCCATCGCCGATGGCACGAAGCAGACCGAGATCGCCAAACGGTTCAAGGCCAGTCGCTCGGTAGTTTCGGACATCGCCACGGGCCGAGTCCACAAAGACGTGGAATGGCCCGGCGGAGAGCCTCCGATGCCCAAGCGGGCCGGCGGCCAGCACAAAAACATCCCGGACTACGACCCGACCGACAAGCGAGTCATGGAGTTGGAGGCCGAGATCGTCCACCTGACGGACGAACGAAACCGCGAACGGCAGAAGGTCAAGGCCGGGGCGAAGATCGCCGGCCTGTTCAAGGCGGTCGTGGCGGAAATGGAACAGCGGATCAAGCCGTTTGCCGCACTTCCCTCTCAACTGGACTTCCGCCGCAAGGCGCAGATTACAGAGCACGTCGTCATGCACCTTTCGGACGGCCACCACGATCAGGTCGTGGTCCCCGATCAGGTTGGCGGACTGGAGGAGTACAACTTCCCGATTTCCTGCGCACGCGCGGAACGATATGTCAACACGGTCATCGAGTGGACGCAAGACACCCTGACTCCGAAGTTCTATTTCCCTGTGCTCTGGGTGCTGGCCTACGGTGACTATACCAGCGGCGAAATCCACAAGGCGTGCGAGCGGTCATACTATCGCAACCAATTCAACAACTGCCTCGCCATCGGGCAGTTGCACGCCCTGATGTACCGTGACCTGGCCGCCCATTTCGAGGAGGTCAACGTGCTCTATCTGGCCGGCAACCACGGCCGACGGACACCGAAGAAGGACTATCTCGGCGCGCACGATAACTGGGATTATCTCTGTGGCGAAGTGGCCCGCCTGCATTGCCGCGATCTGGGAAACGTCAACTTCAACATCCCTGACGCATGGAGCGCCAACGTCAACATCAATGGCGTCGGCTTCAACGTGAGTCACGGCGATGATGTTCGCTCCAACCTGGGCATCCCCTGGTATGGAATGGTCCGCCGGCAAAAGGGCCTGATCGCTCTGGGCGCGGCGGCCGGTGCCCAGCGGTGCCGCTACTTTTGCGTCGGCCATCATCATGCCGCCAGCGTCCTTTCGGACGTGGACGGCGAACTGCTGGTCAACGGGAGTTGGGTGGGCACCGATGCCTTTGCCTACAACTCCCTGTCTGGCTACCGCGAGCCGGCGCAATGGATTCATGGTGTGAATCCGAAGCACGGCATCACTTGGCGGATGAATTGCAAGCTCCGCCATGAGAACGAGAAGTCCGGTCCCAAGCGCTACCTTATCGACGGTGGCCGCGACGTGGGGCCGTTGAAGACATGATGATCGCACCCTGCTTCCAGGATGAGTGCGTCACCCTATACCAAGGCGACTGTCGCGCGGCGCTCGCGGGCCTTACTGAAGAGAGCTTCGCGTGTTGCGTCACGTCGCCTCCCTACTGGGGCCTACGAGATTACGGGACCGAGGGGCAGATTGGCTTGGAGGAGACCTTGGAGAACTATGTCGCCACGCTGGTTGACGTGTTCCATGAAACCCGGCGAGTGTTGCGGCGAGATGGCGTTCTCTGGCTCAATCTTGGCGACGCCTACAACGCCTATAACGGCAATCGCGGCCCGTCAAGGGGCAAGGTGAATCGGCGGCATCACGAGTTCATGCCGGCGCTGCCCAAAGGGCATGGATTAACCTGCAAGACCCTGAAGCCGAAGGATTTGATCGGAATTCCGTGGCGAGTCGCCCTCGCCTTGCAGCGCGACGGCTGGTATCTGCGCGGAGACGTTATCTGGCACAAACCCAATCCCACACCCGAGCGTGTTAAGGATCGGCCCCACAGGTCGCACGAGTATCTGTTCCTGCTCAGCAAGTCCGACCGCTACAGCTTTGTGCTTCCGAAAGACCGGCGGACCAGTGTGTGGACGGTGCCCACGAAACCGTACAAGGGGCATCGCGCGGTGTTCCCGCCGCAGTTGATCGAACCCTGCATCCTCGCGGGCAGCCGCCCCGGCGACTTGGTGCTCGACCCCTTCGCCGGCAGCGGCACCACTTTGGCGACGGCAGCCCAGGCTGGCCGAAAGGCAGTCGGCGTAGAACTGAACCCGGATTATTGCACCCTGATTGTGGAGCGTTTGCGTCATGCCCATTCATCGAACGACAAAAGAAGGTAAGCCGGCGCTCCAGTACGGCGCTCACGGTGCCAAGTACGCCTACACGCCCGGCAACAAGGCGAGCCGCGAGGCTGCCAAGAAGAAAGCAATCAAGCAGGCCCTTGCCATTCAGCGACGGAGCGTAGTGCCTGCGGACCTTTGAGCGAAGGAGCCTGTCATGCCCAAGCGAGTGGGCCGCCGGATCATCGAACACTGGCGCGACGGCGAGTGCATCGCCAAGGTCGAAGTCACGGAAAAGATGATCCAGCGCAACGAGGATGGCACGGCACGAGTCGTGTTTCCACCGGGGAACGTCGTGCTGGCGACGGGCGACGAGTTGCACTTCGACGTGGACGGGCTGATCGAACACTTGAAGGGAGTCAAGTGATGGCCGAGACGAAACTGCGACTCAACCTCTTCCACTTGCGGAAGGGCGAGCAACCCGAGGCGGTCGAGACCTACTACGTGCTCGGCCGCAAACCTGCTGGCGGCATGGTGGCCCGAGTCATTATCGAGGAAGACCTGGACCTGCGAAAGTACGACACGCTGATCTTCGACTTCACGAGTGAGCCAGCATGAGCTTCCGAGCACTATTTTGTGGCGGTCCAGTAGACGGACAAGAGCGTGTCCTGGCAGGGGACTACGGGCGTATTCAAGTTCCCAGCCGGGGCGAGCCGCAGCACGTCTATAGGCTGCTGTTTGCTTTCGGCAAACCAACCACGCTCGTCTACTCGCTCTACGGCGTGGAAGAAACCTTGAACCGGCTGTGGCACCGCTATTCAGGAGAAGATCATGCGTAGACAACAAACTGGAGATCAAACGTGAGTAAGTTGATTTGGTGCCTCTGGCAACTGTTCCCTTGCACTTACCGGACCTTCTACGGCGACGAGTTCGGCCGGATTCACTTCGCCGTCTGGAAGATGTGGTTCGGCCGGTGTTACCGGGTCAACGACGTGATCGTGGACACGTTCACGACCGCGATTGACGACACCTTGCGTCTCCTTGACGCCTTATGTGCTGCCAATCGCGCTCCCGAGTGCTGCGGCGAGTGCTGTCCCAAGTAAACCCTTTTCGATAGGAGAGGCCCAATGCCTGCTGACGATCCGCGCTACGTCGAGCCGCCCGAGGAGTGGGACGACGAGAATGAAGACGACTTCGATGGCGAAGACGACTTCGAGGATGAAGACGACTGGGAAGACGAAGACGATCCGTACTTCGATGACGACGATGAAGACGAGGACGACGACTTCGACGATGAAGACGAGGACTGGGACGAGGACGACGAGGAATACGAAGAGTAGTCGAGCCACCATGCGTGGCAACGATTCCCTCACCGTGGCCGCACGGCCACGGTGAGAGCCGTTCTGCCAGGTCGCCTAATCGGTAAGGCCCGCGACTGTTAATCGCGTCATTGTAGGTCCGAATCCTACCCTGGCAGCTTATGAACACGAAGGACGTTGGCAACATTTCTGAGGCAATGATTCTGGCCGCACTGGCACGGGCGGGTCGTGCCGTGTTGCGCCCGTTTGGCGACAACCTTCGGTACGATCTCGCCATTGACGATAGCGGCAAGCTGGTACGGGTTCAATGCAAGACTGGCAAGTTGAAGCGAGGCGCTGTTGAGTTTTCGGCGTCAAGCAGTCAATGCCATCGTGGTCGCGGTCGGCGGGATTATCGAGGGCAAGCGGATGTATTCGGAGTTTACTGTCCACAGTTGAATAAAGCCTACTTGATCCCCGTAAGCGAGTGCGGCCTGACTCGATGCCGTCTTCGCGTCGAACCATCGCGTAACGGGCAAAGAATCCGCATTCGTGATGCAAAGCGGTATGAGATCGCTTGAACAACCGGAGAAAGCCAATGCCCATCTTCTGTGTTTCTGACCTGCACCTGTGTGACCGGGGATTCCGCGACAACTTCGCCGTGGAAGGCCGCGAGGCCCGTTTCTACAAGTTTCTGGACTATGTGGAGGCCGAGGGCGGCCAGCTTTACGTCTTGGGTGATCTGTTCGACTGGTGGCAGGCCAACTTGAGCAAGTCGATGCGTGTCTACCGAGACCTGCTTGCACGCTTGGCACACATGGGGCCGGTCGGTGCCCTGTGGATCGCCGGCAACCATGACAATACCTTGACCGATTTCATTGGCAGCGAGATCAAGCTGCGGGGCCTCGAATTGCCTGCCATGAGCAAGGCGTTCGAGGCGACCATCGGCGGCCGGCGGTTCGCCTTCCTTCACGGCCACGAATCCGATCCCTATTGCCGGGACGCCAACCCCGGCACCGGCGAGATTACCGCGATCATTTCCGGGCTGTTGGAGGACCGCAATCGAGGGCCATTCGACCGCCATCGCCATGCCGTGGAGGACCAGTTCGTCGGCACGCTGGAAGGGGCCTTGACCCTCTGGCGGAAGCTGACGCTTCAACACGGCCGCCTGGATGAAATGCTCGACGGCGTGGAGGCGTGGCGGAAGGAGGCCGGGGCCGACGCCGTGGTCTACGGCCACACGCACGAAGCGGGCCACATCGGCGACTACCACTTCAACAGCGGCACCTGGGCAAGGACCAACGACACCTTCGTGCGAATCAACGACGACGGCCGCACCGCTGTCTGGGAATGG
>Ga0315280_10010402_pt1 | contig 11674 bp, 16 predicted proteins | sample YL17G06_40_MG_FD_203697 | JGI IMG/M metagenome (GOLD analysis project Ga0315280, IMG submission 203697) | Sediment microbial communities from Yellowstone Lake, YNP, Wyoming, USA - YL17G06_40 | ecosystem: Environmental > Aquatic > Freshwater > Lake > Sediment | place: USA: Wyoming | collected... | reverse complement strand
GGTGAACTTCGACTCGATAAAGCAGACGGTGGACGCTGTGAAGAGGCTGCTGACCGACGAAGACTACTGGGAAGTGAAGAGGAAAGAGGGGCTGGAGGAGGTCAAGAATTACGACGTGAGGGTTGTCGTGCCGCAGTGGGTAAAACTGTTCGAGAGGCTACAGAAGCTCAGAGGGGAAATAAAATGATTGTTAAAATAATCGAGTGGTTCCGAAGACCTGGGACACCAACCCGCTGGGCCGCAGACTGCTTCGCGGACGCAGTGTGCAGGGTCGTGGTCAGCACGGATTGGAAGGATACCAGCGGGGCGGACCTTGTATATACTCCAGTACCAGGATTAAAGAAGATGGACTCCCCGCTGTTCACCCAGCTTGAGGGGTACGGCGCGGTGCTGGTCATGCCAGGGAGCAAGCCTTCGCCCAGAGTAAAGATGACGTTCGACAACTCGGACAAGGTGGGCGTGATAGATCCGAACATGCACATGGAGCTGCTCAGGTGCGGGATGGATCAGAACACGCTCATGCTGCCAAATCCGATCCCCGACATAGTTATACCACCAAAGGAATCGCAGAAGTTTACGGTCTTCTACCCATCGGGCTGCTGGTCGATCAAGAAGCCAGAGAGGATAATCGAGGCGGCCAGGCTGGTCGGGAAGGAGGAGCCGGGCATAAGGTTCGTGATGAGCGTCGGGTCGAAGATATGGCACATGCCCCTGGATTGGCTCGAGCTCGATAACGTGGACTTCCTACCGAACCTGTCGCACGCAAAGATGCTCGAGCAGTACGCCAAGGCAGACATCGTTGCCCCTTTCTCCGCAGCAGAAATCTTGCCCTGGACGGTGTTCGAGGCTTTTATTGCTGCGAAACCCACTATAGTTGATGTAATCGGCAAGGTGCAGTCCGTCCACCGCAAATACGTCGAGGAACTGGTGAGCTGGTTCGGAGTTCCCTCGAGGCTCTTTCACGAAAAATGGGAGGACAAGTACGCGAGTGGCGAGGGAGACCACTACCTTCACGCGGACTCTGCGGAGGACCTAGCCAAGTTGATCATCGAGCTTTATCACGATGAGAAGCGCAGGGCCGAGCTCGGGCTCCATGCCCAGCAGTGGGTGGACGCCTACAAATGGAAGCCGATCGACAAGGGCAAGAAGATCCTCGAGTTGATGGGGCTGAAAACTTGAGCGAATGTTATGAAGCAGGAGGTTAAGCTATGGAAAAGGTTTGTGGAAATTGTAAGCATCACTTTGCTTCTTTGACTCCAAACAATTCTTATTGTTTGAAGCTAAGGAAGAAGGTAGATCTACTAAATAAACGGTGCGAGTATTTTGAAGATTGGGATTTACCACTACCTCGGAGAAGTTTGGTCTTGAGGAGATGAGAGCACGGAGCTCAACCCCTGGCGCTTTATGACCGATGAGGACCTAAAGAAGTTTCTCACGGACCCGATGAATGACGAGAACGCGCCCGATAGAGCGTTCGTCATCGACTACCTCAAAAGACAGCCCCTAAAGTGGGATTATTTATTTCACCACCCCATCCCATTAATATTTCTCGACGTCGGCTCGGGGACGGGCAACATGTATCTCACTCTAAAAAACTCGACGTTACAGTTCAAGTACCTAGGAGTGGATAGGACAAAGAATATGGTGGAGTTCGCGCAGAGGCGGTTCCCCGAGGCCAAGTTCATCCAGGGCGACATCCACAGCCTACCATTTCCCGATCGCTCATGGAATGTGGTTTACTGCCGACACGTCCTCGATCATCTACCAGGATATGAGAAGGCGTTATCTGAGCTGGCCCGCGTGTGCTCCGACTGCCTGATAATCTGCCTCCTGAACCAGCTGGCCGACAAGCAGCAGATAAAGGTGATAGGGAAGCCCCCATCTCAAACGGATCCCAAACAGTTTAGCGAACACTACCTAAACACATACCCTCGCAAGCCGTTCATGGAGATGCTGAAAAACCAAGGCTTCAACGTCGTGGTGGATCAGCTCATCCAGGTGGGCGGCTTCTTCAAATTCTACCAGTTAATCATAGCACGGAGGCAGGAGGTGATATAGATGGTGGAGCTTAAAATGCCGAAGTGGTATAAGATAGATGCACAGGAGCTCCAAGACGGAAAGTGGAAGCTTCATTATGAGGAGGGGTTCGACCCAGCTCACTTCGAGGCATGGAAATTAAGTGCAGAATCTTTCAAAGGAACGGGCATAACACCGATCATTGAGCATGACAGAGCGATAGTTGACATCGAAGGTCCAAGACGCCTAGTGCTAAATTTTTTAGCTGGAGAGTTTTTCATGACATCCGATTTAGGGCAGATGAGGTTGGGTGAGATTTTTGCTATTCTTACCCTTAAAGCTGCGGAGAGATCGAGAGATGATACAAAAGCTCTCTGATGGGGACCCAACGGTTCTGGCGATCGGGCTGTACGGCGAGCCGCAGTTTGGCTTCGACAGCGTTCTGGGGACCAAGCTGCTCGATCAGCTGAAGGAGAACGTCGGAGTGTACCACGTGCACCCGCTCGAGACGAACTATGAAGACATGCCCGAGGTCGATTTCACAATGTCGCTAGGTCCTCCCGGAAGGGCGAGAATGCTAGGAGAGGACTTCCAGGAGTACGATCGGGGAACCAGCTTCGTCCAGACCGCGATGGACAGGACGAAGGTGGCCAGGATAATCTTGCAGGAGTGGCCCTGGCACATCCCCCCCGGGCCCATGCGGTCGATGCGGTCGGTAGTCCTGAACTTCTCGTTTGGACCGATGGGTAAAATGGTACCGTGGCCCGACCAGTGGGGAAAGGGGTGGTTCTACTACAGAGGAGTCTACTGGCTGTACCCGGTCGTGGACAAGGAGGAGAGCCGACCAGAGAACAAGAGGGACTTCGTGGTTCTGGACTGCCCCGACCCGCACGGTAGCAACTGGGACTTCAGCGAGCACATCGTCAAAGTGCTGGACGAGCTCGGCGTGGACTACTTCCAGGGAGCGCGGGATTTCAAGGACAGGATACCCCACAAGGATTTCGCGGCCAAGCTAAACCAAGCCAAGCTCTACTTCCAGGTGAAGGCGGAGAGCTACAGCATGACAGCAATAGAGGCAGTGGCGTCGGAGGCGTTCGTGCTCGGGACCCACCCCACTCTGAGGAGATTGTACGCTGACGAGTTCAAGTTCACGATGATGCCGGACAACAACCTCGTGACACTCAGAAAGGCGGTCACGAAGGGATTTGAGGCTTACGATGTTCCAGAGGTCAGGAGTCGACTGCGGGCGATGAGGGAGAAGCTATGGGACTACAAGAGGATGGCATGGGAAATCTCCGATGCCCTGAAAAAGTCAAAGTACGGCGGTTGAGTTACAACTAATGGGTGATTGAATGAGCGAGGAATACTGGAAGGCCAAAAAGGCCGCAGACGATTTCGAGGTCTACTGGAATTTGAAGAACAAACCCGCCCTAGAGCAACGATGGGGCCTAGTCGAGCGCCTCGCCAAGAAGTCGCCCTACTCTACTCTTCTCGATGTTGGGTGCGGGATAGGCAACCTGATTGCCTTCACATCGCTGGCCACTACGGAAAACTACCTAGGCATCGACATCAGCCCGCCCATGGTAGAGAGGGCTAGAACCCTGCACCCGGGCTACCGCTTCGAGGTTGCGGATCCGATGAAGTTTGACAATATATCGGATTTGGTAGTGGCGCACGGGATTCTGCTCCACCAGTACGACCTGTTCCTCAAGCTTCATCGGTTAATAGAGCTTACTGGAAACTGCCTGATATTCAATGTGCTGGTGACTAAGGAAGGGTACTCGAGGCGCAGCTCCGAGGGGTACTGGGGGAGGGTTATAGGAGATGAGGAATACATGTTCATGAAGGACGACTTAGGGAAGGATTTTAGCATAGAGGAAGTTAAATTCGGAGAGTGGAGCGGGCACAGGGAATACTACCTGTGCTGCCAAAGGCGGCAAGGGAGCTAGTAGAGTCAGTAAAGGGGGTGGAGGATTTTTGATATTAGTCACAGGATCCACGGGTTTCATCGGTTCCCATTTCTGCGAAAGGTTGGAAAAAGATGGCGTTCCATTCAAGAAATTCGCAGGGGACGTTAGGAATGAGCGGGATGTGGTGCGCAACCTGAGAGGCGTCGATACGGTTTTCCACCTTGCCGCTCTTGCATTTGTCCCGCCCTCTTTCCACTCCCCAGAATCCTATTTAGAGGTAAACACGTTCGGCACATTGAACTTCCTCAAGAACTGGGACATGTTTAGCAGAATGGTTTACGTAAGCACAAGCCATACCTTCGGTAACGTGATGACCGCTTTGGGGATTGACGCTATAACTGAGGACGTGCTTCAGATGCCCGTTGACCCGTATTCGGTTTCTAAGCTTGCAGCAGAGAAGCTTGTGAGAATCTTTGGAGAATCGCAGGAACAGGACTATGTAATCCTCAGGCCCTTTAACAACTTTGGGCCAAGGCACGCCAGAACCTACGTGATTCCCTCGATGATATGCCAAGCTCTTGAAGATAAGAAGATCACGATTTACGGGGATTCGTTCAGGGACTTTACTTACGTTGAGGATACTATCGAGGCGTTCGTTAGGATTATCAAGGCAGAAAAATTGAAACATAAAATGTACAACATATCTTCCGAACGTTGCTATCGAATAAGTGAAATAGCTGAGAAGATTTGGGAGCTGGTCCACGGGGGGAAACCGGTAATCGAAATTCTACCGAAACCAAATAGGCCGCTTGACATCCCGATTCTCCACGCATCGGCGAAACGCATAAGGGAGGAACTTGGATGGGAGCCCAAGTTCACGCTTGAGGAGGGACTTAAGCGGACAATTTCGTATTGGAGGGGATGGAAGTGAAAAGAACTTTCACATTCCACGGACAGACCTACGATTATTTTTGTCATCCATACAACACGACTTGGAACAAAAGCAGGTGATACAGGATGACGAAAGTGATAGTCGCCGCCCATTTTCCCTACGCGAACGGAACGGTGGTGGATGGCGTCGCAAGGTGGTGCCGGGATGTGCTGTGTGCGCTGAGGCGTACTGGCATAGACGCCTACGGGATTGGTTATGTGGGTGGCACGGCCCAAGACCGAAAGATTGTCTCTCCAGAGCACCTAGTTAAAACCATATTGGACCATAACCCCAAGGTGTGCGTGATCCTCACGAGCTGCAAGGCTGAGGAGATGATTCGGGCGTGCGAGGAGAACCGTATAAAAAGCGTGTGGATTCAGCCCTACTGGGGGGTCACCGAACAAGTGCGCTTCCTAGTGGAGCACGCCACGGTCACGATCACCCCGCTACCAGCGTACACGGACGCCCTAAGAAATGCTACCCACAAAAGGGTTGAGACCGTGCCGTTCCCGATCGACACGGGCTTCTGGTGCCCGGGCCAGGTGGAAAGCGGAAGGCTACCCAAGGGCTGGGACAGCGGCGAGTTGAACCTCGTGTACGTGGGCAGGCTTGGATCGGGCGAGAACATGCACATGCTCATACCACCCTATAAGGAGTACCTGGTAGGTCGCCTGCCTAGGCACAGGCTATGGTTCGTTGGGCCAGAGGAGGGGGGGGTCGTGGGACTTATCCAGGAGAATATAAACAGATGCGGGGTGGGGGGCACGGTGACCCAGATCCCTCACTACGCAGGCACAGACACCGACGTGCTGAACTTGTACCGCGCGGCGGATGTGTTCGTCTTTCCATCCCAAGGGGAGACCTACGCGTACACGCCGCTCGAGGTCATGTCGTGTGGAACCCCCCTCGCCATATTCAGGGGGCCATCGGTTCCGTGCATGGATTACTTCCCAGATTACCCTTACAAGGCGGACCCGGGCGACTGGAGGAGGTTCTGCGATAACGTTCTTAAAATCGTTGAGAACCCAGTTAGAGCTAGGGAGACAATGCTCAAGTATAGGGAAATCATCAGCTCGGTAATGGGAGCGGACAGGGTGATGCCAAAGATCCTGGGGCTGATCCTAGAGATGAGTGGGGATGCTTGCCAATGAGTGGTTATCTTGACCACGACTACGAGTTCCTCTTCAAGGTCTCCCCCGGGGACGTTGTGGTGGATGTGGGGGCCGGACCGTGTGGGGAATTCACCCAATCCGTCCTGGACCGCGCCAGCATCGTCGTGGCGATAGAGCCCTACTCGAAAAACCTCAGGAGGCTACATGAGCTCTTCGGCTGCGACCCGAAAGTCGTCATCGTCGGTAAGGCGGTCTGGTTCCGCAGTGGGGATGGGCTCCTGAACTTCGAGCCAAAGGGATGGGATGGCGGGTGCTCCATGGTCTGCCCCCTGTCCGAAAAGGAGAGGGTCAAGGTGGACACGCTGGACAATCTAGTCGGCGAGCTGGACCTGAAGCGCATAGATTTTCTCAAGATGGACGTGGAGGGGGCGGAGCTTGAGGCCCTCGAGTGCGCGAACCGTACTCTCGCCATGACTAGGCACGTGGTGGTTGCAGCGTACCACCTGCGCGACGGTCGGAACACGTGTGATTGGGTGGAGAAGCTGCTTGGTGCGTGCGGGTTCAGAACCATAGTACACGAGACCCCACCCGGAATGCCCCTAGTCTACGGAACAAGAGAGGCGGTAGAGGTAGGAGCACGCAAGCAAAACCTTAAAATAACAGCGGATAATGGATAAGTGATTTGAATGTTCCTCGACGATAAGACGATCAAGAGGCTCCTGCAAACGAAAAAGGCGGGGAGACGATGAGCCTAGTCGAGTACCTGCCGCTCCTGAGGGGATGGGAGTTCCAGATCTGGATGTTGCCCGAGCCAGTTACCGTGGTAAAGAACCGCATCGACCTGATCAATCGCTTCGACGACTACGACGGATGGCTACTCAGCCTCTCTGTAATCTGCGACGACGCATTTGTGAGCCCCTACTTCCACTACCCGACGATACCACTAGTCTCCCTAATGCCTTACGGACTTCACAGCATACTAGGGACTACTCATTGGGGGGCCCAAGAATCATACTGTCCTATGTACTACCGCCCCAACCCGCTCTCCAGCGCAGGGCTATACGTGACCGAGTACGAGCCAGCCTACCCGATGCCGTACAAGACGTACGGAATCACAGGGAAAAAGGGCGAATTCCGAGCGGAGATGCTGGCCGAACTCGATGTTAATAGCACCCAAGACAGCGCAACCATTCTCCACGCGGATGCGGGCAGGATCGTCATAACAGACCCAGAGACGTTTAAGAGCGATTTGAAGGAAGTGCTCGGCACGGCGATACCTCCAACTCTGATGGATTTTTGTCGAGTCGCCCTCGGAAAGGAGAAGAAGTGAGGTAAATGGCAGTTCCACCAGCTTTAGCGGCACTCGATACGAGGGTAAGGGACACGAAGGGAGGGTTCGACTACGGCAGATGGTACTTGCAGCCGATAGGCTCGGTCCCGTTCGGCACCCCAGTCCCGGCGAACACAGACATCTTCCCGGCGGTGACAGTAGCAGGAGTGGCTTATCCCGGCATCCCGATCCTCGAGACCGGAATCCTGCGAGTGATAGTCGCCGTGAACCCGGGCGCGGTGTTCAACCTCCACCTGACGAGGGGCTTTCCAGCCGCCCCAGTGGCGATAGTGCAATCGTACAATGCGGGTGCTGCCCTAGTCGCGAATTGCCTCTATTTGTTTGATGTGCCGGTCCAAGCCGCTGATATTATTAATTTTCAATTTGGTGTCGGAACAACAATCAATATCCTCGACGCCTACATGGTCTTGATGATGGGACCGTAGGTGATTTTAGATGTGTTATCCGCCCCAGGACTACGTTGGTACTATCCCAGCGGACACTCGCGGGCGAACGATAGTCGTGGCCGCGAGCAACTCGATAGACCCCACACTTGCACCAGCGGCCTACCGCTGCGACGGGGTTGCGGATCAGGTCGAGATAAACGCAGCCATCACTGCACTAGGAGCAATAGGCGGAACCGTGATCCTGCTCGAGGGCACGTACAATATAACAGCTTCTATAAACCTCGCATCGAATGTAACTCTTATAGGGCAGGGCGCGGGAACAGTGCTCAAGATACCGAACGCATTTAACGCCAACCTGAACGTGATTTCTGCTTCCAGCAAGAACCGCGTGCTCGTAGCAGACCTGAAGATAGACGGGAACAAGGCCAACCAAGGCTCCTTTGGCCAGTTTAACTACGGCATATACTTCAACACGGTCACCCACTCGAAGGTCGTGCACTGCTGGGTCGAAGATATGTGTAATGACGGCATCACCCTTGACACGAGCGACAACAACACGATTACGGGAAATACCTGCCAATCCAATCGCACTCATGGCATCTACCTATTCGCCTCCAACAACAACACGATCATGGGCAATAACTGCCAGAGCACCGACATGGGAGCCGGCCTCTACCTTGACACGGACTCCAACAACAACACGATCATGGGCAATAACTGCCAGAACAATGGTGACGTTGGTATAGGCCTCGGTGGCTGCTCCAACAACACGATTACGGGAAACACCTGCCAAGGAAACTCCTATGAAGGCATCTGCCTAACCCTTGCCAACAACAACACAATCACCGGAAACACTGTGATTGGGAATTCCCAAGACGCTGATAATACCTATGACGGAATTATAATTGGTTACGACAGCGACTACAACAACGTGGGGGAAAACACTGTCAGGCACGCTGGGGGAGCGAAGCAGCACCGATACGGGATCAACATCGAAACGGTGGACTGCGACGGCAGCCTCGTGATCAACAACGACCTCTACCTCGCTGGCAAGACGGCGGACTACGGTAACGCGGGCACAGGCACGATATATCACAACAACAGGACTACCGCGGGGTGGGTAGCATAACCGCAGTCAACATGCTCGATGCCTACACCGTTTTGATGATGGGCCCATAGGTGGTTGAATGTCTCGAGCTGGAGGATTCCCACCTCAGGGCTTCTGGGGTGGGGCAACCCACTTCGCGAGCGGGGTGGCATTTCCACCCGCCCCTGCGGAGGGGGACTGCTTCTACCGAACCGACCTCAACGAGCTCTTCGTATGGAATGGCACCACCTGGGTCAGCTGGGATGTGGCACCTCCGAGTTACATTATCTACACTGACGGCGTTACCACTTACGCGAAGAACGGCGTGACAGGCAACATAGATTTTACTGGGGCTAACGTGGCGACGGTGATACAGAACGCGATAAATGCTTGTGTACTCCCTCCACCCATCAACACCGGAGGAAAGATCCTCATAAAAGCAGGGCTTTACCCGATGACAGCTGGACTCATATGTAACTCAAATTTCATAATTCTTGAAGGCGAATCGGAAGGAGCTGTTTATCTCAGGCTGGACACACCCGGCATGGTAGCCTTAACAATCGGAAGCGTTGGCTCGCCCAATCAAATTTCCATCAAAAACATCTCCTTCGTGGACAACGCAGGCAACACGACTACAGGCATGTCTCTACCGGGCACTGGAGTAGCAAACAGCCCTGGTAGAATCCATGTCGAAGCGTGCACATTCGTAGACTGCAATAGGGGCATAGCTGGAGACTGGATTCAGGCCATGTGGATAGATAGATGTTGGTTCAGCAATGTTCGCACAGCCGACATGGATATTGAAAATATTTCTGAACTTCGAATATTCCACTCAATTTTTTGGGGTTCTGGGAACCAAGGCAGGGGCATCGACATAGACTCGGATAAAGCAGTTCTGTCAGGCGGCGTCACCATATCTGACTGCTTGTTCATAGATCATGAAGACCATGCGATCATCATCTCAGACCAATTCATAGTTTTCATCAGTAATTGTATTTTTGATGGTATCGCAAACGGGAACTGCATCCGGCTGATTAGGTGCAACGACTTTAGAGTTTACTGCAATAGCGTTGGGGCAACCGGCGGACCATTTGGGGCGGAAAACATCTACCTCGAAGATCCCGAAGATTTCTGGGTTACGGATAACTCTTGCTTTACTGGGAATACTAACGGCATCACTGTGGCCATGGTCGGAGCTACCCGTCCCGCGAGAGGTAAAATCGCTCGTAATGTTATCGGCAACCCCCTCCAACACGGGATACAGGTCCCCAATTCAATCTATGTGGACATAGAGGACAACATCATCTTCGGAGTGGGAGCGGCAGCACCAAATACTTACAGCGCCATTCGGACAGGCTCAGCCACCCCCACAAATTTTGACGAGGGGACGGTGAGAAATAACCGAACTTTTGCGATGGCTAACGCTAGATACTCCTTAGAGCACCTAGCCGGCAATGCCTGCGAGTTCGGGGAGAACGATTTTAAGTCTGGCGCAATAGGCATTCAAACCATAGCGGGAGCACAGCACCTCCGCCTACCGGACCTTTGGAGCAACCTCCCCACGAGAAACTCAGGGGTAGCGACCATCCCCAATGGAACGGCCAGCATAGTTGTAGCACACGGCCTTGGAGGGACACCAACCAGCATCAGATGCACTGGAACCCACACCGAGGTAGACCGTGTGTATGTAACGGCAGTCGGAGCAGCTAACTTCACCATCAACGCTGGGGCGGGGAATGTGACCGCAAACCGGGACGTTTACTGGGAAGCCGAGGTGAGATAGATTTAAATTAGGGACTGACAATGTATTGGAGGTGATAAAATAGCCACTAAGGGGAGTTTACTAGCTGCTGGCGTGATAGGCGCGGCAAGTGGTGGAGTCGCAGGGTATTTTCTACGTGGTTTCAATGTGAAGGCACTGGCAAAGAATCTCGTGTACAGGGTGGTGGTCAGCAACCCAGCCTTCGGTGGAGAGATGTACAGCGACTTGTGGGTGCTGAGCGGGCACGATCCACTGGGCGGCGGAGAGTTCTACGAAAAATGGGTAAGAGACATCTATCGAAGTGCTGACTACGTGGCGGCGAACTTCGACACGTTCTTCGAGGAGAGCTGGGCGTACGTCAAGTCAGTTTAGTGTCGTAAAGCTACAAAAAAAAATGGCCGATAGGAGCAAGTGGTGGGCGTATCCCGACTGGTGGATAGCCCACCTGAACGAGAAAGATGCTAGGTGCGTTGAGCTGGACGCTACGCGCAAGAAATGAGGCTGCGCCATGATGTCCCGGAACGAGAAGATCGCAGTGGGGCTCGGGCTAGCTGGAACCGCAGGCTTAGCCTACTTATTGAGCAGGCGTAGGGTAATTAGTAGGGCGTACTACCAAGTGCAACAGCCTCCAGAGGGGATTGGACCGTGGTGGGACCCATCCGATGCAGACTCATCCATCCCGAAGGTGGAAGGCACAATCGTCGTGGTCTACAATGCTTCCGAGGCGGCGAAGTACAATCCGTGCTACCGATGGTATGTTTACGCTAACGGTCAATGGTGCTGGGTAGATCTCAACCCGATACCAGTGAGGCCAGACTGAGGGAGTTCAATGGTAACTCGAGGCGAGCGCATCGTGGTGTACGCGGGAGCCGTAGCGGTGGTGGTGATACTGCTCGTGTGGGCGGTCAAACTGAACCCATACTAGGAGGTGATGGCACGGCGGAACCGAAGTTTGAGGTCTTCAGGGACGAGAGGGGCGAGTACCGCTTCAGGCTGCGGGCACCGAACGGCGAGGTAATTTTGGCCAGTGAAGGGTACACGAGCAGGGAGATGTGCATCAAGGGGATAATGTCAATCAAGCAGAACGCTCCGAAGGCCAAGATTGTGGAGTTGTGAGGC
>Ga0315280_10010401_pt1 | contig 11674 bp, 11 predicted proteins | sample YL17G06_40_MG_FD_203697 | JGI IMG/M metagenome (GOLD analysis project Ga0315280, IMG submission 203697) | Sediment microbial communities from Yellowstone Lake, YNP, Wyoming, USA - YL17G06_40 | ecosystem: Environmental > Aquatic > Freshwater > Lake > Sediment | place: USA: Wyoming | collected... | reverse complement strand
GCGAATAGAGGTACCTAGTCGTTGCCCATAATAGAGATGCGCGATCTAACGTTCACATACGCTGGCGCTGGGAAACCAAGCATCGTAGGGATCAATATCGTTGTCGAGCCCGGCGAATTCGTGGTTCTGACAGGTCCAAGCGGCTGCGGAAAAACGACCGTATGCAGATGTCTCAACGGTCTAGTTCCGAATTTCTACTCTGGTGAGATGACCGGGAACGTAAAGGTTACTGACTTGGATGTCAGAAAGACCTCTACAATGGAACTTGCTAGACACGTGGGCTTCGTTTTCCAGAATCCGGAGAACCAGCTCTTTTCTCTTTCTGTAGAGCGAGACGTAGCTTTCGGCCCTGAAAATCTCGGTCTACCTAGAGATGAAATCAGAAGAAGAGTAGATTGGGCTCTACAAGCTACTGGCATCTCTCACCTTCGAAATATGGCTCCTTATGAACTCTCTGGCGGGCAGCAGCAGAGAGCCGCCATAGCAGCGGTTCTGGCTATGAAGCCGAGGCTTATAGTACTGGATGAGCCGACATCTTTCCTCGATCCCAAATCGGCTCAAGAAATATTGGATGTGATCTCGCAACTCAACAGAGAGCTGAAGCTAACGATATTTCTCGTAGAGCATAGACTTGACGCTGTTTCTCGACACGCTGACAGGGTGATCGTCATGGACAAGGGTAGAGTCGTTCTGGATGGAAAACCATCGAACGTATATGGCGAAGAGGCTTGGCTGATAGGAGTAGGTGTTCCCAAAGTGACCATGCTATTTCACTTGTTGCGGAAGGACGGCATCTCTTTAGACTCCATACCTATCACTGTCGAAGACGCGACGGAGGAACTGAGGAGGAAGTTGACATCTTGATAGAAGTTGAAAATCTATGCTTTGCTTATCCTAATGGAAAAGACGTCCTTTTCAATGTGAACTTGAAGGTCCAAGACGGCGAATTCGTCGCTGTAATGGGTGAGAATGGGGCGGGAAAGACAACGCTAGTAAGACATTTCAACGGCCTGCTAAAGCCCACGACCGGTCGCGTTCTGGTTGACGGTACCGACACTAAGAAGTCAAGCGTGGCATCTCTCGCAAGAAACGTGGGGCTGGTTTTCCAGAATCCCGACCATCAATTGTTCTGCGAGACCGTTAAGGATGAAGTTGCTTTCTCTCTCAAGAACTTTGGATATCCTGAAGACATCGTAGAAAGAAGAGTTCGAGGAATACTTGAGACTCTTGACTTGACATCCTATATCGATAGCTCACCATTCATGCTGAGCGGAGGAGAGAGAAAGAGAGTAGCACTCGCTTCGGTATTGGTCTGGAATCCAAAGCATATAGTCCTCGACGAACCTACTATCGGTCAAGATTATCAGCAAAAGGACCGGCTAAGAAATTTCATTCTGCAGCTGAATACTCAAGGCAAGACTGTAATTGTAGTTACTCATGACGTAGAATTTATCGCGGAATGTAAGCCGAGAGTTGTCGTCTTATCCGGAGGAAGGATAGTAGGAGACGGACCTGCGGTCGACATATTGACTGATGAGCCACTAGTCAACAAAGCATCGCTTGTTCGACCACAGATCGCGAAGCTCATGTCATCTCTTTCGGATATTGGATTGCCAGCCAACGTAATCGACCTGTTCACAGCAAGAACGGTCCTCGCTAGCAAACTCGAGAGGGCTTAAACATGTCGATGAGAATATTCGATGGTTTCAAGTTCACGAAGCTGCCTACCCCAATTCATCAAATGGACCCAAGAGCGAAATTTATCCTAGTTATGAGCATCTTCGCGGTATGCCTTATATTCTCAAATCTACTGGTTCTCCTCATAGTCTTCTTCGCCCAAATACCAATAATCGGCCTAGCTAAATCACTGAGAAGATGGTCCATCTCAATGAAGGGAGGCGCTTTGCTAGCAACCCTTATCTTCGTAATGAATTTCTTGACTGGAACGACGCTGATATACTCATTAGCGATGACAGTGAAATTTCTTGCCTTGATATCTTGCTTTTCAGTCTTCTTTATGACGACCTCCCCTGACGATCTCGGTCTGGCTCTTGAAAACGTCGGCATGCCATTTACGCTTGTCTTCACTTTTACAACAGCCGTTAGACTTGTTCCCACGATGGCCGTTGATGCTCAGACTGTGATAGATGCTCAGAGATCTAGAGGACTTGAACTCGAAAAAGGAAATTTCGTCAAAAGGATTAGAAATTACATTCCCATATTAATCCCGCTGATTGTGTCTGCGATAAGGCGAAGTATCGAGCTGGCGGAAGCTCTCGAATCGAGAGCGTTCGGGGCATCCGAGAAGAGAGAATCGTTAGTGACGTTGAAAATGAAACTATCTGACTACCTGACTGCCATTCTGGCGCTTGCCTTTTTGGCATTATCTGTCTACGTTTACTTTTACATAAGACTGCCTTCTTTTGAAGTTGCCTTCAAACTTCCACCGATTTGGCCTTGGTCATACACATGACAAACTTGATAAGGAGAGAGCACGCGAATGAGATTTTTGTGTAGTGACCAGAGTTGTTCGAGAGAATTCTCATCTCGATAGACGGTTCCCAACTGTCTCTAAAGGCGGCAAAGCAGGGAGCCTACATTGCGAGCAAGCTTGAATCGAAAGTCGTATTTCTTCACGTGATTGATGTCAGAGCAATTCAAACCTCGAGCTTGGCTGGCATGGACTCGGGGATTTTGAAGGCGAGGCTGAGAAATGTCGCTGAGAGATACTTGGATGAAGCGGCTAAGCTGGCAGAGGAAGAGAATGTCACATTTCAAAATCAGATTCGCGAGGGACTGCCAGCTGAAGAAATACTAAAAGAAGTTGATGAGAAGAAGATAGACCTAGTCATCATGGGTTCGAAGGGGATGAGCGGAGCTCATCGGTTCGTCCTCGGGAGTACTGCTGAAGAAGTTGTGCGATGGTCGGCCTGTCCCGTCTTAATCGTCAAGTAGTCTATTCTTGGTCCTAGACTCGTGAATTATCTGAATAGGTCTTCTCAGTGAAGAAGAAGCCTCTCAGCAGAGCGTCGACATTGGTTCTTTTAGCAAGCTTCGGCGAATTGTCATCAACCGCGTTTTTCACGGCTTCTTCACCAACCACCTGAGTCAGTTTAACCAATGCGCCAAGAATGATCATGTTTGCGTAAATCCTGTTTTTGAACAGTTGCTCAGAAAGCCTAGTCGCGGGAATTCTGTGGATCTTCCAGTTGGATTTGGAGAGTTCAGTCTTCACAAGGTCTTCGTCTACAAGTAATACACCGTCTTCTCTGAGCTTCTTGAAATGCTCGTCGAAACCTCGCTGATTCATAGCGACCAAGATGTCGCAGCTCTCAACTTCAGGAAAGCCTATCTCTTCATCCGAGATTATGACGTTGCTCCAAGACGATCCTCCCCTCGCTTGAGCGCTATAGCCTTGAGTCTGGACAGCGTATTTTCCTCCGTAAACTGTTGCAGCCGCTCCTAGGACGACTGCTGAGAATATTACGCCTTGACCACCTGACCCAGCGAAGATAACTTCAACTCTCCGATTTGTCTTCAATCTGCTACCTTCTCGCGAACCTTGCGGATATTCTCTAGAAGCGTCGGTTTATCTATGTCCACGAGTTCTCCAACAACGATCTTGTTGGTCAACTCTTCTCTTTTCATATTTCTAGCTCTGTTCAGAGGAATTGAGCTACTCTTAAACCAATTGAGGATCTGGGTGGCTGATTCCATCCCGATTCTTCTTCCATATATTGGAGGGCATTGACTGACAGCTTCCAAAAATGAGAAGCCTTTCTTCCTCAACGCCTTCTTTATGGCTTCCTTCAATTGGACAACATGGTACGTGGTCCATCTAGCTACATAGGAAGCTCCTGCAGAAACCATTAGACTTGACACATCCAGAGGATACTCGAATGTTCCATAAGGAGTCGTCGTGGTCTCGACTCCGAAAGGTGTTGTAGGAGCAGCTTGACCGCCAGTCATTCCATAGATCATATTGTTGACCATTATGACTACAACTTCCAAGTTTCTTCTGGCGGCATGCACCAAGTGGTTTAGGCCAATCGCAGCGATATCTCCGTCGCCTCCGAACACTACTACATTCAGCTCTGGTCTGACAAGTTTGAGGCCCAATGCTACGGGGATGCTTCTCCCGTGTGTCACATGAATTGAGTCAGCTTTCATGTACGGTGAGGGGATCCATGAAGAACAGCCTATTCCACTACAAAAAACGAAATCTTTCAAATCTTTGAAGCCTTCTTCTTCGGCTGCCTTTAGAAAGCAGTTGATTACGGTTCCGCAGCCGCAACCTGAACAGAAGGTTGACGGCAAGACTTCTTCTCTCAAGTGCTTTCTAGCAAAATGTTCCTCTGACCGTTGCATACTCAGTCCCCTTTCACGACCTTAGTCAATGCGGAAAGTATCTCTTCAGGATATATCATAGTCCCGCCGCCGACTTTGTTCAATCCTACAACATGAGCCTTACCCTCTACAGCTCTCAGAACTTCGAAGTAAACCTGCTTCAGATTCATCTCTGGGACTAGTATGCTCTGTGCTCTTTCAGAAAGTCTCTGGATTGCTTCGACTGGGAACGGCCAGATAGTCTTCAGCCGAACATGTCCGACTCTCATTCCACGTTCTTCAGCCGCCTGAATGGCGGCATGAACAGCTCTAGATGTGCAGCCGTATGACACTACACCGACTTGGCAATCGTCAATACGGTACTGTTCAACGTCAGAGAGTACCTGCGCGTCGTTCTGTATCTTTCCTAGGATTCCTTCTACAAGCCTTCTGTGAATTTCAGAGTCAGTTGTGGCTCTCAAGCCTCTTGCATCATGTGTTGAACCCGTTACCAAGACGTTCAAGCCTTTTCCCAGAGGAGGCATGGCTCTTACCTGATTATCAGAGGTGCTGAAGAAGGGCGGTGAATACGTTTCTTTTCGTTCGATAATCTCAAGTTCTCGTGGAACTATGATCCTTTCTCGCAGATGTGCTATGACTTCGTCAGCCAAAACGATCACAGGGTTACGATAAGCCTCTGAAAGGTTGAACGCTTTCACTGTCAGGTCGAACATCTCTTGAACTGAATTTGGAGCCAACGCTATGATCTCGTGGTCGCCATGGGTTCCCCAACGAGCCTGCATCACATCTCCTTGGGCGCACTTGGTGGCCTGCCCTGTGCTCGGTCCGACGCGTTGAACATCAATGACCACGCAGGGTGTTTCCGTCATACAAGCCAATCCTATATTCTCTTGCATCAGGCTAAAACCGGGCCCCGAGGTCGCTGTCAATGCTTTCGTACCTCCCCAGCTAGCACCGATGACTGCAGCTAGAGACGATATTTCATCTTCCATCTGAATACATGTTCCACCAACCTTTGGGAGACATCTTGAAAGATGCTCAAAGATCTCGCTTGAAGGCGTTATTGGATAACCCGCATAGAATCTGCACCCAGCCGCTATAGCTCCTTCAGCGCACGCTATGTTACCCTGCCAGAAGTATGTTCCAGGCTCAAGAACTGTTGCATGCAAGTTCATTTTCCCTCATTCACGCTAATGTCTTTCAATCTTACCATAGACCGATTGAAAAACGTACGTTTTGAATTTTTCTAATTCATACGTTTCTTTCAATTCTTCATCTCTGCCCGTGATCAACTTTGCTTTCATGATTCTTGCCGTTGCTACAGCAAATGCATCAACGAGTCTGGGGCGCGTCGGCAGAGAATGCAGAAAAACCTAGCTAAGCTAACGACATTCAGGTATCCAGTCAATTCTCCCGTTTGAATCCTCTCAAGACATCTCTCCGGCGTCTCAGCTCTGACTAATCGAGATAAGAGATTAGTAATCCCTCTGCGTCTGACACTAGGACCAACTGTTATCCACCCTATCTCTTGACATGCTACCGAAATCTGTCTCCGTCGACGTGACTCTTCCTTTCGAGCTTCGTCAAGAATTTCCCTTGAAGTCGTACTTCTGAAGATTGTTTTTAACGATCCGCGATCTACTGATGGTTTAGGCAAAGCCTTGACTAGTATTCCTTCCTCAACGTCCACAACTAGGGCTTTTCCCTAATGCCATGCCTTTCACTCATTTCCTTCCGGATCGTTGCACGACCTTTTTTGTCATGCTGACTATCTGTTCCTTCATAGCTGAAACTTCGAGTAATACCAAGACGAACTGCATTACTTAAACGTAGGACATGCCATCGAAACGTTATTCAGCAGATTTGTCATTTTGCGAGTTGAACGGCTTTTCTTAGGATCTCTAGCGCTTTTTCAGCGTGTTCTTCCGTTACAGTCAATGGTGGATGGAAGACGACGACAGCGATGTCTGTGCCTCCGCAAGTCTCAACGATCAACCCGTTCTTCATGCACTCGCGAGCGATCTTCTCCATCTTCGGGAAGCTCGGTCTCTTGCTCCCTTTGTCCTCTACGATCTCCAGCCCATGCAACAAGCCTTTTCCGCGGGCATCTCCTAACACCTTGCTCTCCTCTTTCAAATCCAGCAATCCTTTGAGAAAGAACTCGCCAACCTTCATGGCGTTTTCAGGCAGGTTCTCTCTTAGGAGGATGTTCGCACTGGCTATCGCAGCCGCGCACGCTAATGGATTTGCGCAGTGTGTGTGCCAGTGAAGAGACTCTCTAGGATTCTTCGGATCATATACATCCAGTTTGCCGGAGGCTAAAACGGCGGAGCCGGGTATGTATCCTGATGTAATGCCCTTCCCTAAGACCAGCAAGTCGGGGACAATATCATAATGCTGGTAGCAGAAGATCCTGCCAGTCCTACCGAAACCTGTGACCACCTCATCCAAGATGAGAAGTACGTCCTGCCGGTCGCAGACCTTCCTCAACTCCGGCAGATACCGGTCTGGAGGGACTATGACGCCGCCTCCAGCTGGAATCGGCTCCATAATCACTCCTGCAACGTGTTCTGGGCCTTCTCTCTCGACAGTCTTCTCAAGGACCCTCAAGCAAGTCAGATCGCAATCAGGATACTCTAGATTGAAGTCGCACCTGTAACAGTATGGAGGCGACACATGCGCGAAATCTGTCAGCAGAGGACCGTAATCATTCCTCGTTTCCCATATTCCATGGGCGCTCAAGGCGCCTAGCGTCGCGCCATGGTAGCCTCTCCACAGTGACACAAACTTGTATCTCCTTGTACACTTGCGAGCGAACTTGAGTGCAGCCTCAACAGCGTCTGAGCCAGTCGCTCCGAACCATGACCTCGAAAGCTTACCCTCCGTGAGTTCAGCCATAACTTCAGCGAGCATAACTCTCGACTTCGTGATATAGGCTGGACTTATGTTAGTCTGATTCGCTTTCAACTGTTTGACAATAGCCTCTATCATCTCACTATTTCCATGACCTATGTTGCACGCTGAGAATTGGGCGGAGAAATCAAGGTATCTTCGCCCGTTGATGTCCCAGACGAAAACTCCTTCTCCTCGCTCAAGAACTATTGGAGGCTCAACAAAATGGTCTGGTCGATACGCCTGTATGTTCCTCTTTGCTTCCATATCCACTATTAGACCAAGATCATACTTCTTCTCCGCAATCTTCCTGATCTTCTCTGCCGCTGACATCGATCCCACCTAATGCGACTCGAGATTATGTTTACTGAGATTTTATAATTTCCATTGAGGTTTCTCTAGGCGCTCATACTTCCCAATCCTATGACCTGACCTGAACAGATTTAAGTTTGGTATCGCCCCGCATGACATACGCCGTTGAAGCCTGAATCAGTCGTAAATCCCCAGCGACTTCTTGCGGGTTAAGACGAGTACGGCTATTACGACTGCTACAGCTAGGGGCATTGAAGCATCGGGAAATTCTGGGATCACGTTCTCACTGTTGTCATCAACTTTGAGGAGGATCGAATCTTGCTTGCCGGCCCCGCGGCTCTTTCTACGCCCTCTATCGAGGTTTGCACAAGATTTCCTTGACTTTCAAGTCGAAGAGGTTCTGAACGTTTGAAGGTCTTACGACTATGGCTGTGTCGCATCCTTTGCTGCTCCCAGCGATCGCGATCGCGTCCTCATCCGTCCTTATTAGACCCGCATCAGCAGCCATCAACGATATCTCGCATGTGACTTTCATCCCCTCACCGAACATCCTGAGAACGTTCGCCATGATCTCGTCGACTTGCATTGTATTGAACTTCCTTCTCACAGCGCGACCCGCGCCGCCGAAAGCATGAGTGGTCGTAAGTATCTTTCCTCCATACTTCATGATCTCCCGACGATTCTCTTCGGTAAGTTCTTGCGTATCAGGGCTCTTGTGGCCTGTCACATGAGTGACGACGACTAAGTTGTATCCTTTGAAGAGCTTCGCTGCTTTAACCCCTGTTTCACCTCGCGTAGATGCGACTACAATGCTCTTAATCTTCGCTTCCTCAGCTCTCTTCTTCGCTATCTTCAAGGCATCATCCCTATTCTTCTCTCCAGCCTCAGAAAAGTATACTATCTTAGAAGTTACAAGCGGCAATCGATCTACCTCCAATAGTTAAGGATAATAACTACGCTTCAACTCAATTTTAAGCTTGAGATTCCTTAGACCTACCCTCGCTAGGAACTGCGAAAGTCGCCAAGAGACAGAGGAGCGAGAAGAATCCCATTAGGTAGAAGACCGCTCCCAAACCGTATCTATCTGCAACGAATCCCCCTAGGCTTGAAGAAACCGAACCTAAACCGAAAGCCGCAAAGAACATTACCCCAAAGACTATGCCACGCACCTCTTCAGGCGTAATGTATCCAGTGATGGAGTTGGAAGCTGGTTGAGCTGTATACACAGAAACACCATACAACGCGACGAAAGCAACAGCGCTAATGGTAGGGTCCTTCACGGTTTGAAGCAACAGAAAACTCGCAAGCACACCGACCGAGGAAGCAATCATAGTCCGCCTGCTCCCATACCTCTTCGCTCCCTTCCCTCCTAACCATTGTCCAAGTATGCCCGCGGCGAGAATTGAGGTCGCCGCCAACCCAGCAAGTTCCAAAGGGAAATGTCTATCGTTCACGAGGAACGTGGGGAAGAAAAGTTCAGTGCCTCTGAAATAGAGGCCTACAGTCATATTGTAGACAAGCAGACTCCTTAAGCCTGGATTCTTGAAGACCATGAGAAAGTCTCGCTTCTCACGGTTCCGCTTCCCTCGCTCAAATGGAACTCTCAGGAAGAGTAGGGAGGATAGAATACATAGTACTCCGATAGCAACGAAAGGGATTCGCCATCCAAGAAGCATGCCTAGTGCCACTGACGCAATGGGCGCGAAGACTTGACCGATGCTTCCTCCTATCCCATGGATGCCCATCGCCTCGGACATTCCGGAATGGAAGGTTTTTGAGATCAAACTGTTTGCCGTCGGATGATATAGACTCGCCCAAGCAGACATCAAGACGAGTCCAATCGCGAAGCCCATCAGGCTGGGAGAGACGATGAAGATGAAAGTAGAAAGACCGGCGAAAGCCAAGCTTATAGCAACTATCCTTGTTTCTCCAAGAAGATCTGACAGAGTACCTCCAAGAAGAGCGCCTGCTCCGTATAGAAAGTACCCTGCAGTCGCGATCAGCCCCATAGCTTGCAGGGAAGCCCCTGTCTCCTTAACGATCAATGGCAGCAACGGTGGAAGAGCAAGTAGAAGAGAGTGGTTAAGAGAGTGAGCAGCCCCGAGAAGAACAAGCGTCTCTCTCGACTTCTCCAGCTTCAAGCACCTTCTTCCTCGAGATCGTTTTAATGGTGGGGCTGGCCGGATTTGAACCGGCGATCACGTGGGTTCTCGAAACGTGTGTTTCCCAAGCCACGTAGCTTGTCTCGGTTTTGTAATTACCCGCGTAGACCAGATTTGCCGCATACTTCTGTTAGATCCTAGATCTCCTAACTCAGTATGCTCTAGCCCACAGCCCCCCATTAGCCAAAGTGGATAAGCCCATAGAAATTTAAGTCTTCTCCGGCGTATTGCTGGAAGAGAAGCCCACTGTTGAGGAGGTTCTCCTTCTACTGCCATCTCGACCGAGGCTTCCTCAGAGAGTTCTCTAACCGAGTAGTCTTTGCGAGACGCCACGACATAGAGTCGTTTTCAACCTTCTACTCTAGCTCGATTCCTGCCAACGATGTCTATCTACCTGTTGTGCTGAACGTTGGATTCCTAATATCTCAAGGCTTCAACTACTCTTTGTTTTCTAAGAGCTTTTCCGAAGGCGAACACCGCGAAGACCGATGTGACTAGCAATAGCTGTACCGCCACATCCGGGAATTCGGGAACCGGAGCCCCTTGATAAGGTCCTTCCTGTGTGGCTAGATAGCTTGCGCGTAGCGCGTCACCCCATTGGATCTTCGTCAGTCCCAAGCCTTCGCCTGTAGTCACCTTCAGCCACAACCTCTTACCCTGATCCACTAACACTTCTGCGGAGAAAGATTTCTCGACACTTGTCTCAGTTGGCTTAGCATAGATAGTCTCCGTGTATATCGTCTGCTTCCCCTTGATTCGGTCATACCACCCCACATAGAATGTAATAATGGTATCTTTCGTTGCTGCGTAGTAGAGCTTCAAAGTGAACTGCGTGTAGGTGAATGGAGAGCTCAAAGGTCTGGTTATGAACTCTGCCGTCTGCATCTCGATTGGGCTGAAGGCGGATGGCTTGACTGTATCCATTATGTAGCGGTCGCCTTCCATATCCTTCTGGAAGTAGTGCGGCGTTAGGTTTCCCTGTGCTTTAGCGGGTGCGCTCAGTCCCGCCAAACACACAATTAATGCCAGGATTCCAAGAATCATTCTAGTTCTCAACTTTCCACCTCAACTCCATCTGGTATAAGTGAAGATTCGATTGATAAGTTCACCGATTAGGTCTAAGGGTCAATGCCTAAAATGCCGTAATCCCGTGAAGATCATCGCCATATTATGCTCATCAGCAGCTCTTACGACTTCATCGTCTCTTATGGAGCCTCCCGGCTGTATGACCGATTTGATGCCTGCACTTGCGGCCAAGTCGATCGAGTCTCTGAATGGTAGAAATGCATCGGAAGCCATTGAAACCCCTTTGACATCAAGTCCCGCCTCCTCAGCCTTCTGTAAAGCTATCTTACATGAGTCGATTCGACTCATTTGGCCTGCTCCTACACCTATCAGTTGAGAAGAGGTTGAAAGCACTATTGCATTCGACTTCACATGCTTCACGAACTTCCAACCGAAGAATAAAGCTCGCTTCTCTTCCACAGAAGGCTTCCTCTTAGTCGGCATAGAAAGCCTATCCTCGTCGATCAGAATCTCATCCAAGTCTTGGTGCAACATCCCGCCGAGAATGCTTCTGAAAGACTTCGCGGCTGGGCTTCTACCTTCAGCTTCCATTAGCGCTGTAACGTCAAGTACTCTGCGGTTCTCCTTCTCGGATAAAATTTCTAAAGCCTCTGCACTGTATCCAGGCGCCAAGATTACTTCTATGAACTGCTGCGACATGGCTTCAGCCGTCTCTTCATCAACCTTTCGACTGAATGCATAGATCCCCCCAAATGCGGAGACAGGGTCTGTCGCCAGAGCCTTTCTATAGGACTCGACGAGAGTCTCACCGATCGCTCCGCCACAAGGATTAGTATGTTTGACGATGACTGTTGCACAATCGTCTTTCAATTCTCGGATCAATGTGTACGCAGCATCGGCGTCCAAGATATTCGTGTAACTGAGACTCTTCTTGC
>Ga0315280_10010400_pt1 | contig 11674 bp, 8 predicted proteins | sample YL17G06_40_MG_FD_203697 | JGI IMG/M metagenome (GOLD analysis project Ga0315280, IMG submission 203697) | Sediment microbial communities from Yellowstone Lake, YNP, Wyoming, USA - YL17G06_40 | ecosystem: Environmental > Aquatic > Freshwater > Lake > Sediment | place: USA: Wyoming | collected... | reverse complement strand
CAGCCGCCGCAACCGCTGAACTAGTAACCGTCGAATTCACCACAAACATGCCCATCAGACTCACATTCGACATACCCCAACAAGGCCGACTTGCATACTATCTAGCACCAAGAATCGAAGCAACCGAGACCAGCAGCGGCGCATTGTAGGCCAAACGCTAACACTCGATGCGCTCCCTTCAAGGCGAACCCGTCACCGCCCAGCTCGTCGGTAGGTTGCTCCTGAGCCCAGCTAGCCTAACGGCTGCTTCAGCCGCTCGACTTTGAATATCTTCAGAGGAAAGGAGCTCTTCTTGAGTTTTGTACTCGTATCTGCGCTTGCCTGCGCTGTCGAAGAGGCGAATCATCGGATGCATATCGTCCAGTTCATCTAGATCCTTGGCGCTCTTGTCAAGTATCTTGGTAGTCCAGAATGAGCGAAAGGCATGTTGCGCGTTCTCAAGCATCGTCTCGGTTTCAATAGTTGAGTAGTATTGTAAGAAGTCAGGGAGCAGTCTCTTGATTTGTTCAGCGAGAGCCACAGTCATGCTTAGGGAGTATTCGCCCTTGAGCATTATCAGCCTTGTGTGAAGCGGCCTTTACGCAAGAAAGATGGTCAGCTTAAAGCTCTCTGAACATTATGTAGTATGTGATCGAGACTTCAGGAAATGGCGATGGAGAAATACCAAGCTTTCTGGCCCCTTCCAGGGGGAGGGGACCAATATGTGGACGCTCTCCAGAAAGTTCTCCTTTTCATCAAGGGGACTAGGCCTACGGAAGACCAGATCAGGGACTGGTTTTTCGAGAATTTCGGGAAAGTGCATCGACCAGGTGCAACACGTGGGTACATCAGAAACACACTATGGCACAGTGGTCTAGTAGGCCGTGACGGGAAGCGCCACTTTCTGACCGAGGCCGGCGTTGACTATCTAACAAAACGAGACAATTCATTGCTCTTTCGAATTCTGGATGCTCATGTGCTCGGATTTAGAGAGACCCTAGAGATAGTCTCCCAAGGGGAGCTTGGCATTGAGGAGCTAGGAAAGGAGCTTTCGAGAAAACTGGGTATGGCCTGGGAATCTCCCTATGGTCAGCCTCAGTGGAGGGCAAATTGGCTCAGATCCATGGGATTCGTCACTCAGGAAGGTGCAAGATTCAAACTGACGCAAGCCGGGCAACAACTTCTTGATACTCTTCCGCCAGCATCCGCAATCGAGCCGCGAACTGTCCAGGCGAAGGCTGGGCTAGCAATGGAAGAGAGAGCTGTCGCTCCCACAACGGTTGTGGACATGGACTATATTCCTCCTGTTGTGGCACATTTAGATGGGCTCTCCGCCGGAGATTATTCGTTGGGTTCAATCTACAAGGACCCCGAACTCGCACTTGAGCAGAAAATCTGGATCGCAGGAAGAATGCTTGGCTTCGAAGTCGAAGAGTTGGGACAAGGCAAGGGTCCCGTCCCAGATGCCATCTATAGAGCAGAAACGGAACGACGATACGCGGTGCTTGTCGATGCCAAGATGCGCGCTGACGGGTATGATATTGGCACAGACTACCGAGCAATCAACGACTACCTAGATAGGAAAGGTAAGCCGTTGAAAAAGAGAGCGTACAAAGTCTACTATGCCATCATCTCTCATAGGTTCAAGGGAGACCCGCATGAGGCCATCAGTCGCGTCCGCAAGCATGGCGTTGCCTCCAACGTAACCTTGCTTGCAGCGGAAGCTCTTCTTCGTCTCATTGAGTTGAAATTGAAAGATCACCTCTTGGGACTTGATGAGATTCAGAATGTGTTCGAAGAGGGCGGAATCATCACCGCTGTTGACATAGATGACTTGGTGAAGAGTTAGGGCCACGTCCTATGGCCAGATGCAACAAGTCCTCTATTCTTCATATCCAGAACAGCCTAGATGAGAAACCCGTTGAAATTGTGTGGCTCATCGATGAGGTCGGAATGCTGACTTCGAAATTGACAGAGCTGCTTTCAGACCTCAGTTCGAAAGTCGATATCATGCTGAGTGGTCGGTCGGATCAGTCACCCGACGTCGCTCTTTGAAGGAGTCGGATCTGATCCAATGCAGCCTTCCTTAGCGCCTTGCCAAGCTTGGCTCGCTCCAAATCGCTTTCAACTCCGAGTATTCGCATGAATGTAGCGTCGATATCTATTCGCCCTCCAAAGTCGCTCTCCAGCTGTTCCGTGATCGAAGGAAAGTCAGTGCCATTTAATCTGTTGAACAAGTCGATCAGATGACCCATTTGGTCTTCGTTCAGCTTTGAAAGAAGGGGGCACTTCAAACTGGTGAGCTGTCTCCGGCCAATCTGACCGAATGTCCCTCTGGTTTACATTCTATTCACCAGGAAACTCAGGAAGAAGAGGGTCGAATTGAACCACAAAGTCAGCACCTTCGCATACTTGCCAGCAAGATTCCTGAATCCCCAGCTGTTTGCCACCAGAAGCATCGGACTGTCGTTGTAGACGGCAAGGAGATTAGTGCCACTAGCGCCTAGGTCTATCCGTCTTGCCAAGCAGACGTTGGACATTTCGTGTTCAACTTTGTCCTTCCATTCTTCCTTGATTCTCTCTTCGTAGAAGCCTGCTTCTTTCTCGGGGTAGATGCTTCTGAGTATCCTATGCAAGTCCCTGTAATACTCGGCTATGACGTAGTCCTGTTTCTTTGTGAAGTCTATCCTTGCAACTCCTGTGAGTCTTCTTATGTATGGTTTCACGACTCTTCCCGGAATTTCCCAAGTGGAGTTGTCATATCGATTTCTTGCGATCAACAAGTCGTTCTTGCGTTCAAGAACCAGGCAGTCTGATTTCTTCATCATACGAGATAGGGAGCTTACTACGAACGGTGCTGAGAAACCGAAGTATTTACTGCCTTTGCCATGTTGCTTCGAGAATCTGTCTGGATTCCCGATTTCGTATATGAATAGGGTTGCCCCCAAAAGTTGACAGCACTTCTCCAAGAGTGGACACGTTTTCAGATGTCAGCAACTGGTCGATGACCTTGCACGCAGACCTGCCTTCTGGCTTCAGTAGCCTGTCAGCTAGCAGAAGGAAGTATGCTTGAAAACTTAGGTTCCCTTGGATACATGCTGCGTCGAAGTTTGTGGACAGGCGTGAATAGGGAACAGTGAAGCATAGCGCAAGCTGCCAGATCTGGTACGCGCACCTCTTGTGTCCTGCGAGCTATCTGGTATCTAGATCCAAGAATCCACAATCAAGTGTGTCTGAATCACGGAAGCACCCAAGAACACGGTTCTGGTAACTTGAGCAGGGGATAGATCCAATTGGTAACTAGAGAGGGGTCTCAGAGGTTAAAGGCACGACTGAATTGTCGCAGCATCTTTCTCGTTCAATCCGTAGAGCTGAAACACACGCGTGTCGATTTGCTTTTCCAGCTCCTTCACTTCGTCCGGTGCTGCACTTGTCTGCGCTTCCAATCTGTCAAGCTCGTCTAGAACCTTTGAGATTCCATCCCGTCCTACAGGGATTAGAGCTGCGTAAAGCACATCACGTAGATTCTCGGTCTCAACAAGGTCATCACGTTTCTCAAGCAGATATCTTTCTAGGTACTGTGCCACAAGGATGTCGCCGCATTCGATATAGTCGGTTATGCTGAGATGAATGCGCGTCTTGTCTCTCCGCACTTCTGCAAGTTTGTCGGACTTGATTGAAAGTTGGATAGCGGGATAGTCACTTAGCCGAGCCGTCGGAAATTGCTGAACTATCATTTCTATGCTTAGCTTGCTTGATGTTCTCATCTCTCGGTTCAGCGCAATACTCTGCTTTGCCAGACTCCCAATCTCTTCTACCAGTCGTTTCTCGCGAGATGACGTTGGTAGTCGGATCGGTAATCTCTTCAAATGATTGGCACGATAAAGTCCGAATCCACCAGCCTTGGGAGGCGCGATATGTTTCATGCAGAACTGGGCGACTTTGGAGTTCAATATCCCCAGAAGAGCGTGCAAATCCATCTTCTCACTCGTCAAGCCGTAGACCGATGATGCATACACATCGTAATCATCGTCGCCACGGTCAGTATAGAGAGTGAACTTGCATGTGTCAGACAAGTATCTTGATAGAATCTTCGTCGTCTTGTAGGCGGCAATATCTCCCGCACGTACGAGTGAGAACCACTCACGGCCGTGCTGTTTCATCGTTCCGCGTGAATCTTTGCGAGCCTCCAGCTTGGTTCTATACGGAAGAAGGGCTTCATGCGCTTCTGGAAAACGAGTCTTAAACTCAATCTCCGAGAGTAATTTGGTCTTGCCGCCCTCGTGTTTGTACGGAAAGAAAACCGCCAAAGGCGAGTCCTTTGTCATCCATCTCTCAACATCTCGTCCCTTCACATAGTGGTGCAGTATCCTGCGTTCAACGAGTACTGGTTTGCCTTGCCCGATCTGAATCTCCACATGGCCCTCATCAATATCGTGCAGCTTCTTTGGAACGAGAATCTCATCTTTTCCCGTGATTGATCCATACCGAACCTTGCACACACTTCCTAGTGTCAAGTTATGATTCTTGATCTTGTTGAAGACCTTAGCAGAATCGATTGGCATGAGCATCCAAGGCTTCTCAGATAGTTCACTCTGAGGCACTTGGTATGTCGCGAAAGCATCCGTCTTGAACTGCTTCTCCCCAATTGATGCCTGAATATGCTCCAAGAGATTGTCTTCGCTCTTGTAGCAACTTACACAAGTAATTTCCGTTTTCGATTGTGCACCACGGCTCAAGATCAAGATGGCAGGATAGTTGGTCAGTTCTTCAAATACGGGGGTATCACGAAAGTCCACGAATTGCAGAATAGTGCATTTGTCCAACAAGAACCTCCGTAGCTTTTCTCCGTATGTTGCCATCGTGAACTGATCGGATACTATGTAGCCTAGCTTACCCCCTTCTCTGAGCAACGAAATGCCGTACTGAACAAATACCACGTACAGATCCATACGTTTGTCGGCAGTTTCGCTATACTCTTTCTTGAGATACGTCACGAAGTCCAAGGGCAGACGTTGTACTCGCACATAGGGCGGATTGCCAACCACGAAATCGAACTTACGCCTTTTCAGTCTGTCTATGGATTCTCTCTCTTGCAGAAACTTTTCTACCATGGCTCCTTCATATTGCCAACGCGTCATAGAAGCGTCTTTGGGCAATTCAAGAGAGTTAGTCTGGTAGATGTTGAAACGTGGAAGCTTGAAACTTGGGTCGGTCTCTTTCGCCTGCCTGTAAAGATCAATCGTCTGAAACAGGAGATTCATTTCAGTTATGTGACAAGCGAACGGATTGATATCAAAGCCATAGATGTGGCCTATTGCATTCGTGAGCACTTCCTTTGGCTCCAATCCTTTGTCGCGGTATCTCTGAACAAGTCGGTTGAGTGCGCGTACAAGGAATCCTCCGCTTCCACATGCGGGGTCGAGTACGTCTTTCCCTTCAATTGGCTGTGTTGCAGTGTATCCCGCGGCATTCAAGATATACTCAATCACGTTCTCTGGAGTATAGAACTCACCGAGTTTGAGGCGCTCTTCCTTGGGCAAATATCGCTCATACAACTTCCCTAAGATGTCGCGGTCAACATGCCCAAAATCGAAGTGGTTGAAAATGAATAGGACGCGATTTAAGGCGCGGTTAAGGTCGCCATTGCCCTCACTGTACCAATCGAATATGCTGCTTTCGAACACATGGCTGTACAGTTGGGACAATTCCTTGTAGACAAAATCCAGAAGATCCTTGTAGTTACTCTTGAGATGCTCAAAGAGTTCTTGAAGCTGCGCTATGCCGTTGTTGGAAAGCTTCTTTCGGGAAAGCCCCTTGTCCTCACAGATCCGAGCCAAGAGAATCTTGTTTAGAAGAACATAGATGGTTTCTTTGCAGAACGCTTCTTTGCTATCGTCATCGTCTACTCTAGTAGACAGGTCAAGCCATTGGGTATAGCTCCTGTGAAAGTCTCGGAACCTTGCGTTCCTGTCTTCAAGATCTCGCATCTCTTTCTCGTATCGACTTTGAAGTTCTGATGCCCCTGCTCTTGCTCTCTTTGCCTCCTCCGAGAGCCTGTCACGTTCTGTCTTGAATTTCCTGTAGCCCTGCGTGTAATCTTGAAACGCTGAGACCGTATAGGGCATGAGAATGTTGTCTATGACTACATCCACTTTCTCGATCAGCAAATGGAATCCGACATCTTGTGAGATATCCGCTTTTTCGGTCACAGTGAAATCCGCGTACTTGGATTCACTCCACAGATTGTCCTTGGTCAGCTCCCAGAGTGAAGCAACCTGACCCTTTTCACTCGCAGTAAGAAGCTCTGAAGTGAATCTCTTTTGCGTGAGAATTGCTTCGAAATCCAGGTCAACTATGGGTTTGCTCCTGTTCGCTCTCCGCCATAGCACCAGTCTCCAGCCATTTGTCAGTACCACGAATTTCGTGAAAGCATCCGAGTAACCGAATGCCTGGTCTTGCCAGCGTTTCTGTGAAAGATCGACGCTCGGGTTCTTAGTTTCGACTACGACGAGAACCAGATTGTGTGTCTCATCATAGATTCTTATGTCGGTTCTGTTCTTCTCAGCAATGTAATCTTTTCCTCGAAAGCCCAGCGTTCCTTCAACGAAGTATTTGATGAGTCGGTTTCTCACATCGTCTTCAGGGGAGTCTAAGGAGATTTCATTTCGAATTGCCTTGAATGCCTCTACAACCATGGCCGAGGAATCGGAGCGAGACAACTAATCGCCTATACCTTGCTCTCTGGGCTGTCTCTCGCCCCTTTGGCACTTTCGGTCAAGGGGCAGGCCCCCCTCTAGTCACCACTCAGGTTTGCCCCCTATCCTAGCTATCAGAACCAAGACCCCCGAGTAGACGCATACTTACCCTCACAGGTTCGAATTCGACAAGAGACCCATTCTCCAGCCAAAGAGAATCCCCGTAAGGTGACCGTCATACATGACGGGGGATGAGCCTCACAAATCGCTCACGGGGTCACTGTTCTGGAATGGACACGCTGTATTCCTCTTAGATATGAAATGAACTCGCAATTTCAAGGTCAGGAACATTATAGAAGTCCGTATTACTGAGAAAACTTTTGTGCCAAGGTTTGAGGTCGAGTTCTAGCTACACAAAAAAGGACTCTCCTTTGATTGCCCTCACAATCTGAATACCCGGCTCGGATTGGGACGAGAGACCTGACGCTTGAGGGCGGGCAATTGGCGGTGGGTCAGTTGGTGCGGACATCGGAATTTGAACCTCCGATCTGTCTGCTCATCACTGCCACGAACTTGTATGACACCAAGCGCGAACGAAAGTCGAACGTCTGACAAGTGCCCATTGCAATCTGACGCCATTGCCTGAAGGGCGAGCTTGCTATTGCAAGTCCCCTTCATAAGGTAGCTCGTGACTAGGTTGACTCAGTGGAGTGGACTCTGAGGACTAATGAGCGGGTCACAACCGAAAGCTCGGTTCTCCAGCCGTCTTCCAAGCGGAGATTACCTCACACTCGCTGTATGGGCCGGAAAGAAAGATCCAACAGCTGAAGTACTGACAATTCAGATTCGACATTCTACAGGCAACAGCTGGGAAACCACCGGCAGACTGGCCTTGTATAGAACGGGCGATGGCAACTACTCTCAGCTCCCCGAACGTCAACCTGCAAGAGAGACTCAGGAACAGAGAACGACCGGCAATATCTCGGATGAAGGCAACATTTTCCCCTGACCGCTTCGCATTGAAGAGCCAAGCCATTCTCCCTTTTTCTAGGCCACGTGATTACTTCGTTGCCAGAGTGGCTCTACGGTTCGATGTAGTCGAGCAGTGTGGTTTTTCGTCTTCTGGGGCTTTTGAGGCCTCTCCGCTTCACTGTCTCGAGTAGGTGGCGCATTTGTTGCTCTTTGCGTCTGCTGCTGTAGTAGTATGCCTCGTCGACTGTGTCTTCAGCCATCAGCACGGTGACCTTTCCAACGCTTGTCCTGCCGGTTCTGCCTCGACGTTGTATAGAGCGTATCTCGGAAGGGACGGCCTCGTAGAAGATGACGTGGTCCACGTCGGGCACGTGTAGGCCTTCCTCTCCGATGCTGGTGGTCACGAGGACGTTGTAGCGTCCCGAACGGAAATCCTCCAGTATCCTTACCTGCTCGCTCTGCTTCAATCCTGCATCCTCTGGGTCGCGTGTGGCTTGGCCTACGAAGCGGACAGCCGAGACCCGGCTAGCCCGGTTGAAGTTCTCAACGATTCTTTCGACTGTATCCCTGAACTGTGTGAAGACGATCAGCTTCGAGTCGGCGTTTGCTTCCAGTTGCCGTGCGACTAGTTCTCGCAGTCGCGCCTGCTTCGGATGCTCCACCTCCACAAGAGACTCAGACCGCTCCAGCGCGTCGATAATTCGCGGATCGTTCGCGAGGGCGCGGGAGGACCTGTTCTTGCTCTCAGGCAGCCGTGAAAGATATTTCGTGAGACTGGAGATTCCCTGTGTTTCAACAAGCTCGATCGCGTGTTGGAGCGAGATCGCCTGTGACTGGAGGAGCATCGCTGCGAAGAGGTAACCCGCCCGACGGCTTGCGAGTCTTCGATGCAACGTCTCGCCTAGGTCGAGCAGCATTCGCTTCGTGACGGTTACGTCGCGCGGTAGTAGGTGCATCCTACGCAGTTTCTCAACCTTCTCGCCTAGGACGTTGTGGAGGATCTGGCTGACGTCCCTGTAGCCTTCAGGTAATGCGATTCGTTCCCAGCTGAGAGAGACAGATTTCACGTATCTCGCCACATCCTCGTCAGTCTCACTGCGTGCCTCAACATTCTCGATCGCGAGTTTCCCGCAGATCTCTAGGACTCTGTCGCGGCGAGCGCTCGGGGAAGCTGTCAGGCCTAGGATTAGCAGGCTGGATGCTTCGCGCTTGTACGCTTCAGCAACCTCAGAGTACGCGTATTCTTTCACGCAGCGGTGAGCCTCATCGAAGACGACCAGGCAGACGGCCGCGAGCGTGTAGCGGTGTTCATGAACGTCGTTCCGTATAACCTCAGGCGTAGCGAAGACCAATCGCGACTCCTCAAAGAGTGCACGTCTCACTTCGGGTGAGCTTTCCCCGGTCAGCGTCGCCGAGGAGACTTCATCGCCTGCGAGATGATCCTTGAAGAAGCGAGCATGCTGCAGAACAAGCGGTCTCGTTGGAGCCAGAACCAGCACCTTCCCGCTAGGAAACATTGAGAGCCGTTCAACCGCAACCAGCAACGCAACGACGGTCTTCCCGAGTCCAGTGGGAAGGACAACAAGTGTGTTCGATTGTAGCGCGGACTTGGCTATTGCGCGTTGATACTCGCGAATCTCAATTCTATCCAGATGAGGCATGATATTCACACACTCGATGCGCGACCTTCGGGGTGACCCGTGACCAAACGAAACACCCCTGACTTCCTGATGTGACTTTCGCAATAGTAAGTGAGAACCCTACTGCTTTCCGAGCCCACAAGTCGTTCGTTCTCCAACTAGGCACAAACAGATGGTCAGATCAGACAAGCGCCATTCTAGAGCAAATTGACTGAGTAAATGTTCAAGGCTACAAGAACTCTGAGAGATCGGCCTCAGGTAGTTCGATCTTGATGCCCATGGGTTCGAAGGTCTGAGCGAGCGACGAGGACAAATTGCGGATGTAATCACTGACGCTGATCTCCTTAGTGTTGGCTTGGGTTGTGGGTTTCACGGTGAACTGCCTCCCTTGGAACCTGAACCGCTGAACCTTCACGAATCCCACAACTGCGCCTTGGGGGACTTCCTTTCCCTCCTTGAGGAGGAGCGCTGCGGCTTGGTAGGCTTGCGGCAGAGTCTTAGCTTTCGATTTCTCGCGAGGATCATCCCGCAGTTCGACGCGATACTCAAGATCAGAAAGCGGAACTCTCCCTTCTCGAAGGGCGCGAATAGCATCCTTGACTACTCCGGGGACATGCTGTTTGGCTCGTTGAAAATCGTCAGCTGACTGCCTTCCCTCGGAGAGCTTGGCTAGGCATTTCTGGAAGGTTTCCTGGAAGAATCTTGGGGAGTTAGATTTCGCTATCGCTAAACCCTTGATCTCCGGCTCCCCGTTGGAGAGAATGCCGAAGTATGCTTTCTTGGCGGAGCTCAATACGCAAACTGCGTAGGCGCGGTCACATGCGAGCTGTAACCCGAAACGATTCCTCACGGACTCAACGAATCGCTCAACATCGTCTCTCGGTGGATTGTCCAAGAAGACAGAGTCAGTGTCTCCATACTTAGGTTTCAGTTCCCTCTCCTTTGCCATATCCCACGTGGATTGGAGGACATGGCGACCGTAGGCTGTGATAGCCTCAGCCAGTAGCGGGCTGGCCAGTCCATGAATGCGAACGGTTACGCCGAAGCATGAGACCAGAAATAGCTTCAGTGTACGTGAACCTGCGCTCAGGATCTTCTCCGACTCTGGAAGCTCGGATTTGAGTAGAGGCTTGAAGACTCGTAGGCGAAGGTCTCGCAAGGCTCCAGTGAGCGCAGAGTAAATTCCACGTCGCCGAGTGCAGATGCAGAAATCTAACCCTGGAACGATGTTCTTCTGACACTCTGGATGCGAGCAGCGTACTGTCTCGTATGAGAGGTTGAAGACATCTATGCAGCCGGGATAAAGTGACTCGTAGTCAAGCACGACCATGTTAAAGTACTCGCCGGACTCGGGGGCTATTGTCAGAGCGCCCGTCACAAACTTCCTCTTATCACCCAGTTTGAGCTCCTCTGAAGTTGGAATCAGTATGTTGTGGCCACGATAGTACGTGTACAGCATTGAACGTATCCAGTCAGATACAGTGTGGTTCCGGTAGGTTCTCGGGATGGGCAAGTTCGCGAGTCTGCTCAAGAGAAACGCATTGTAGTAGTCCTCTTCTGTCCCACCGCTATCAGTGATCCCCAGCGTTGTTCCGCTAATTCTTGGAACTGGTTGAGTTGTGTGAGTGTAAGCCTCTTTCACCAGGTCATACTTCAGAGGATTCTTCTCTCTGAGATCATCAAACAGCCTGTCGAAACGAGAAGACTGTTCAGCTTCTAGCGAAGCTTGGGGTAGCCAATGATCGTCCTTGAGCGTGTGCAGGAGACCGAAACGAAGCCCATTATCGTAAATGTAGCTTAGGGCGGGGTCAATCTCGGCCTCCCATGCGTGGGTATCTTTCGGAGGCTTCTTGACGTAATTCACTTTCTGAAGGCTTACAGTTTCCTGCGTAAACAGATTGACCTTCCGTACTATCTCACCGCCGTGTTCTCCTTCAATCAGATAGTAGGGTTGGAAATTGTCGGCCCATTGAATTGTTTCAAGGTCACTAGCTCTGACGAAGCGAAGGCCTACTTGGCCTGCATCGTATGAAGCGTCAACAAGCCACGCTAGAACTCCGTCACCTGCCAAAGCTTCCTCACACTGGCTTCATTGACGTGTTAGCCCTCTTTAGAGTTGGGAGGCCCACCATTCCGTTGCGAGAAATGGTTCTGCTTGGTCTTAGCCATCTTCCTATCGGTATCGCCCTTTCTTTGACTTCCGCATTGGAAGCAGATGCCGTTATGAGAAGAGGTGGTGCCTCCGCACTTTGGACAGACCCATCTTTTCCTTTCGTTTCCAGCATTTGCCTCGAGAAAGCTCAGGTCGCCCCTTTCAGGATCAAAGGGATTCATATCCAAATTAGTCGTCCGTACGTGTCATCGTAGCTTCCCCTCACCGAATTG
>Ga0315280_10010398_pt1 | contig 11677 bp, 12 predicted proteins | sample YL17G06_40_MG_FD_203697 | JGI IMG/M metagenome (GOLD analysis project Ga0315280, IMG submission 203697) | Sediment microbial communities from Yellowstone Lake, YNP, Wyoming, USA - YL17G06_40 | ecosystem: Environmental > Aquatic > Freshwater > Lake > Sediment | place: USA: Wyoming | collected... | reverse complement strand
TGTGACAGTCTGGGTTGTCGTGCTCGAAACCAAAACCGCCAGCACATCCGGTTGCCCCTGAAGCACGATAGACAACGGGGACAGAAGAACCAAGGCGATGATGATGGTGGACCGATTCAAACGCGAAAACCGATAAGGATGTTGGGTGGGATCTCAGAGTTAAGACTTCCCATAGCGAAGAGTTTAGGGTGCAACGCAGTTTTTCAATTATGGAACTATGAACCGTCGTCGTTAGTCGGTTTTTTTTGGGGGGGTGGGTCTCTTGGTGCGCACACACACACTTTCTAACGACGAACGGCGACGGTTCAAATTACGATGCCCGCACCATTAGACCCACACACACGGTTCATTTATGTTGCGTGTCGGATCTGTTCGTAGGGGGGCGGGTTAAGGTTTCTCGCTTTCACAGCCGCCGTCGCCCTAGCAGGCTTCATTGTCGGAATATTGGTCTCACGCATAGGGGGACACCCGAAACTTATGGAGCCGTTTAACGGACGAGGAAAAACCGCGTAAGGGGCTAGGTCTTGGTAGCTATAGCTGTGACAACTCTCGACTCCTGGAGACATGACGCCAGGAAGAATCTTGAATACGCCAGCCGCCTGCGCTACACGGATCCAAAGCTGTGCATGGAAATCATCATAGACCTCTTAGATCAATTGCTGCAGCGGCTTCCCCGCGAAACAGTAGAATAAGCGCAAGTCACGTAACAACACTTCTTACGTGACCAACTCATTACATACCTAGTCAATCACAAAGGGTTTTATTGGAGAATCCTACTGAAAGGACCGAATTTCGCTAAAGGTGAATTTGAATTGTCTATGTTTGCTGTCCCGGGCGCATATGACCGTGCCATAACGGTATTTTCTCCTGACGGACGCCTGTTTCAAGTTGAGTACGCATCTGAGACGGTGAAGAGGGGCGCGACTGTTCTAGGGATCGCTTGCCCTGAAGGGGTTGTTCTTACCGCCGAGGAAAGAGCCACATCCAAGCTTCAAGATCCAACATTCATGTGGAAAATCTTCCAAATTGACGAACATGTCGGTGCAGCGGTCGCAGGGCTAAGTTGCGATGCACACATCTTAGTCGATCAGGCTCGAGTCTACGCCCAATCGAACAGACTATTGTACGATGAACCCATTGATGTTGAAATCTTGACTAGGAGAATCGGGGAGATTAAGCAACTGTACACTCAGCATGCGGGTGTTCGTCCCTTCGGGATATCCATGCTTTTCGGCGGATTGGATCGTAAGGGAAGCCGCCTGTTCTGGACCGACCCGAGTGGAGCATTCTTAGCGTACAAGGCTTGGGCCATAGGCGCCGGAGGAGATGCTGCCAACGAAATACTAGAAGCCGACTACAAGGACAGCATGAGCCTTGATGATGCCGTACTTCTAGCCCTCAAATGTATGAGCAAAGTGTTGGAGGATAAGTTGGATGCCCAGAAGATCAGAATTGCAACGGTTCCTGCGGCGACAAGAAAGTTCGCCAAAGTCTCACAGGAAGAAGTGGAGAAGTATATTAAACGGCTGGACTCCTCGAAAAAGGCCGTTAGCCGATGAGTGAAAAATTCACTACGGCTCGAATTTCAAAAAGCGGAGAAAAGTTCGAAATTCTGGTCAAACCTGAGCCGGCTCTAGAGTATAAGATGGGGAAACCGCTCAGCATAGCTCAACTCCTAGTCATAGATGAAATCTACAGTGACGCGGGCAAGGGGACGCGTGCGTCCTCTGAGAAATTGGAGAAAGCCTTCGGGACAGTAGACCCGGTAAGAATTGCAGAGGAGATAATGAGGCATGGCGAGCTTCAACTCACGACAGACCAAAGGCGACAACTGGTTGAAGACAAACGTAAGCAGATAGTGGCATTCATAAGCAGAAACTGCATCGACCCGCGGACAGGAACCCCGCACCCGCCTCTCCGGATTGAGCAGGCACTGGCGCAGGTCAAATATTCGATTGATCCCTTCAAGAGCGCAGATGAACAAGCGAAGGATGTCATCGAGGAACTTCGCTCCTTACTTCCCATCAAGATGGAGCAGATGCGTGTGGCGGTCAAGATCCTAGCGGAGTATGCTGCGAAGGGATACGGGGCAGTCAAAGGGTATGGCACGATTACGAGAGAGGAGTGGCAGGCGGACGGGGCATTAGTTGCAGTTGTCGAGATGCCTGCAGGGCTCTACGGCCCATTCGTTGAGAGGCTGGGTAAGATCACCCAAGGGACAATACAAACGAAGGTCCTAAAGTAGAGGCTCAATGCCGTAATCAGGCTAGGCTAGCCAAAGTATATGTAGCAGTTTCTTTGTTTTTGCACGACTTCGTTCAGAAGTTTGAGTTGGAATGGTTGACGGTATACGCAGATAGAAAGCAATTGGTCGGCCCAGGGGAACTTCTCGCCGAAGGCCCCTATTTCGCTGGCGAGAATACCTACCGTGAAGGCTCTAAGATATTCTCATCACGGGTCGGAATGGCCGACGTCGTTGGGAACAAGCTCGTTGTAGTCCCTGTTAAGGGCGCATACATTCCGCGTATCGACGACATTGTAATTGGCCGTGTAACTGATATCGGAATGTCAGGATGGCAGGTGGATATCTCCGCACCCTACCCTGCAATGTTGCCAGGCTCGGAGACGCCAATGCAACGGGGACGAGATGTTGGCCGTCGGGACTTAGGCCGCACATACGGCGTTGGTGACCTTATGATTGCTCAGGTCATAGCCTTCGACCGAACGCGAGATCCGCTGCTCACCACGAAAGGAAGAGGTTTGGGTAAGGTGACTTCAGGTCGCGTGGCCCGAATAACCCCCGCGAAGATACCGCGCATTATCGGCAAGAGTGGCTCAATGATAACAATGTTGAAGAAGGAGACCGGAACCGATATCATTCCAGGCCAAAACGGCGTTATCTTGGTAACGGGAAGGAACCCGGACCAAGAACGAATAGCTGTAGAAGCTATCTACATGATAGAGCGTGAAGCTCATACATCAGGATTAACGGATCGCGTGAAAGCGATGATACTGGACAGAATGAAGGGAAAGACAGTTGGGTAAACAAGAACAAGTTCGCCTACTCGATAAGAACGGTCTTCGCGTCGACGGCCGGCGCGTGGATGAACTTCGGCCGATCAAATTGGAGGTCGGAATCCTAGACAAGGCCGATGGATCAGCTTACATCGAGCATGGCAAGAACAAGATCCTTGCGGCCGTGTATGGGCCCAGGGAAGCGCATCCGAAACATATCGCCCTAGCTGACCGGGCTGTAGTCAGGTGCCGTTATCACATGGCACCGTTCTCCGTTGACGAAAGGAAGTCTCCGGCTCCATCTAGGCGTGAATTAGAGCTTTCTAAGATGATTAGGGAGTCGCTTGAACCGTCCATAATGTCGGAGTATTTCCCTAGGTCGACGATCGACCTCTTCATCGAAGTTTTGCAGGCTGACGCTGGAACAAGGTGCGCCGGGATAACGGCAGCCTCACTAGCCTTGGCAGATGCAGGTATCCCCATGCGCGAACTAGTGGCAGCCTGCGCCGCCGGGAAAATTGAAGGCAAAGTCGCGTTGGACCTGTCAGATATTGAAGATAAGCAAGGAGACGCCGACCTTCCAGTAGCCTTCATGCCCAAGTCCAACGTTATCAGCCTCCTTCAAATGGATGGGTCATTTACCGAGGAAGAGTTCAGACAAGCCCTCGAAATGGGTACTAATGCTTGCAGGAAAATCTACGATATGCAGCGAGAAGCGCTGCGACAGAAGTATCATGTCGTCAGGGACGAGACTGAGAAAGAGGAAATCGCGGAGGTTAAGGCTTAATGTCCGCAACACATCAGCTCTCCCCAGTCGCAAAGCTCGAACAGAAGACTGTTCATGACCTAATCGCCAAAGGAAAACGGCTTGACGAACGAAACCCACTCGACTACAGGCCGCTAACAATAATGCTGGGAACAATCGAGAAGGCGAACGGTTCGGCCCAAGTGTATCTGGGCAAGACCAAGGTCTTAGCCGGGGTAAAAATCGAGACGGGCGACCCCTTCGAAGACACACCCAATGAAGGCATCCTCACAGTTAATTCAGAATTCGTTCCGCTCGCCTCACCGACCTTTGAGGCAGGCCCTCCCGACGAAGACTCGATAGAGCTAGCGCGTGTGGTTGATCGAGGGATAAGGGAATCGAAAGCGATCGACCTCAAGAAAATGTGCATCGAACCTGGGAAGAAAGTTTTCGTGGTATTCGTAGACATCTATGTGCTAGACCACGATGGGAATCTCATTGACGCGGCAGCCATGGCCGCATTGGGCGCTCTAATCAGCGCGAAGATGCGCGCGTTCGAGGTTAAGAACGGCGAGCTGACCTACAAAGACGAAATGGTTCCACTCCCGATGCATAACTACCCGGTTCCAATCACCTCGGTGAAGATCGATGGTTCAGTAGTCGTCGACCCATGCCTCGAGGAGGAGCAAGTAATGAGCTGCAGGTTGACTGTCACCACGGACAAGAATGATAACATCTGTGCCATGCAAAAAGGCGGACTGGGTGTCTTTACGCCCGACGAGGTCAAACAAATCGTCTCGACCTCAATTAGCAAATCGAGAGACCTGCGCGAGAAGATTCTCTCAAAAGTGAACTAGATTGGGAAGAACCTACAAGGTCGGCCCTTCCGGAAGCTTCGGTGCACGCTACGGAACAGTAGCCAGAAAAAGATACGCAACAGTCGTAAGCGCCCTGAGGGCAGCGCATGAATGCCCCCAATGCCACCTAACCGCGGTGAGGCGCCTGTCGGTCGGGATATGGCTTTGCGGCCGTTGTGGGTTCAAGTTTGCTGGCGGCGCTTATGTCCCCATAACTAAGCTTGGTCAGGTTGCCGAAAGGGCTGCACGAGCCGGCGTTGCTTCGAGCCTCGTGGCTGAACAGAAGGCTGAGAAGGCTCGGGCAATGGAAGCCGAGGCCAAGGCTAAAACCGCCCAGAGAAGACGAAAGAGAGCTGAGGCCAAGAAACGCGTAGAGAAGCCAAAGGGAACAGAAAAAGTCCCTGAGGACAAAGCCGCGTGATCGGTCTCACCACTGGAAGACAGACCACCCAGCAATTGAACAGTCTGCTAAAGGACCTCGCCCATTCGATTCCAGGCTCGAAGATCATAAGACGCGGAAAATCTAGCGTCGAAAACTTGGGGGTACGCCTCCTAGAAGAAGGGGTGAGTTACGCGATTGTACTTTACCGCTGGCGTGGTGGGCCAGGCCGAATCGGCTTCTTTGCCGTTGAGCCAACAGGCCTAAATGTGGTTGCGCCGGCGGTTCTACTGAGCGCAGTAAAACTGAGAAGGGAATATCCAGATCGGGGAAAATACACTGCGCAAGGGATCACTTGCGATCCGACGTCGTCTGAACAAATACGCAACCTCTCACATACCTTATCACGCGTATTGCAGCTTCCAGAATCATCTCTGCCGCCCCCTCCTGACCTGAAAACCACATTCCACATCAGTGAAATGCCAGATAGGCATCCAAGACTCATCGTTACCTCTCCGCCGGGCGAGCGCGACGTCGGACCAAGCCTGCTCATATCCAAACTCATCTGGGATATCGATGAAACGGACTAGCTCTAAGGCCTACGCCAAAGTGCGAGTGGTCTTTCGATCAGCGAGGCAGATGAGAGCGGTTGCCGACGCGCTGACTCCTGAGCTTTCCCACTCTGCTGGCGAGAAAGCGCGGGCATCGATCGTTACCCGCGGAAAAGCTCTCAGTCTTAGGTTTGAGGCAAGGGACTCCACAGCGCTTCGGGCGATAATGAGCTCATACCTAAGAATGCTAGCCGCAACGCTCAACGTCTCCAAGTCCCTCCTGCAACTTGAGCATGAAGTCAGGAAAGCCGATAAGAGCCGAGATCAGCAGCGAGATTAGTCGTTCGTGATAGACGATGATCGGCGATTTGGACGCGGAGATGCGAGAGAGAAAGGTTCAGGGTATAGTGGTTCTGGGGGACACCACCTTGGCCAACCCGGACCTGACCTATGTTGTCGGCGGCAGTCTTGCGCGAGGCGGCGTCTATTTCAAGCGAGTAGGAAGAGAACCGCTGCTAGTAGTCAGCAACCTCGACATCGGAACCGCGAGGAAACTAGGAAGGGTAAGAAGGATTCAAACCTTCACCCGATGGGGACTAGAGAAGCTTACAGCCAAATATCGACGAAGAGACGAAGCTTTCACACGTTTACTTGCTATGATCCTGAGGAAGGAGCGAATCAGAGGCAAGGTGGCGCTGTTTGGCCGGAATGACCTGGCCTATGGAATTCATCTTGCAGACAAGTTGAGGAAACTAAGGGTTAATGCGGTCGGTGAACAATCACCCACAATACTTGAGGCAGCAAGAGAAACCAAAGACAAGAGTGAGGTCCAAGAGATACGAGATGTCGGAAGAAAAACGGCAATAGTAGTCAATGCCGTACTTGACCTCTTGAGAAACGTGAAACGGAAACGTGGACATCTGCAAATTGGCAAAAGAAGAGCCACAATCGGCTTGGTAAAGTCGATGATTTCGTCAAAGCTGGCGAATGAAGGCTTGGTCGCGCCGGAGGGTACAATATTTGCGATTGGTCCGTCGGGTGCTGATCCACACAACATGGGCGTTGACACCGATGAAATCAAAGAAGGAAGGCTGATCGTCTTCGACATATTCCCACAGGCAGAGACTGGCTATTGGTTCGACCTTACTCGAACTTTCGTGGTGGGGAGGGCCGATGCGAAAGCCACACGCCTCTTTGAAACGGTCTACGAAGCTCAGACCGCGAGCCTAGACTTCTTGCGGGAGGGCGTAACGGGAGAAGGCGCAATGGCCAGAGCCTGTGACGTAATAGAAAGGGCCGGTTACCGTACGGTGAGGGCGGTTTACCAGGGCAAGGCGAAGAGCATATCCTCCGGCTTTAACCACTCGCTTGGTCATGGGGTCGGCCTCACAATTGGCGAGAGGCCGTACCTAGCTTTCTTAAGCAAAGACCCTCTAAGAACCAGCCAGGTTGTAACAGTCGAACCAGGTGTTTACCTACCTAACTACGGCGGTGTAAGAATCGAAGACACTGTCGCGATCACTTCAAGAGGGATAGAAAACCTAGTCAATGTCGAGAAAGAACTAGAACTGGCCTAGGAGAGGTTTTCCCAAATTGAACACTAAGGTTGTCGATGTCAAAGTCCCCGAGGGATGCAACGTGATATTGGGGCAGAGCCACTTCATCAAAACTGTGGAAGACCTATACGAAGCCCTAGTGAACGCCGTTCCGAACATAAAGTTCGGACTCGCTTTCTGCGAATCAAGCGGGCCGTGCCTAGTTCGATCCGAAGGCAACGACCCTGAACTCAAGCAGTTGGCATCGAAAACAGCCCTAGAACTTTCTGCAGGACATATTTTCATAATCTTCATGCGGAACGCGTACCCGATCAACGTTCTCGATAAAGTGAAAGCGGTTCCGGAAGTATGCAACATCCACCTAGCCACCGCAAATCCGTTTCAAGTTGTTCTTGCTGAAACGGACCAGGGTCGAGGCGTACTGGGCGTAGTCGATGGTTTGGCTTCTAAGGGCATCGAAAGCGAAAGGGACGTAGAAGATCGGAAGAGTTTCCTCAGGAAGATAGGCTACAAGATATCAACTTGATTTTCCGGGAGCGCTTGAAGAAGCTAGATACCACCGCACACCAGCTGGAGTATCTTCAAGACCGATTCCTATTCTTGCTAGATCCTCGCGGATCCGGTCGGCGGCCGCCCAATCGCCCCGTTTCCTCGCATCTTCGCGCATTCTCAGAAGCGTGTTCAACAGCCCTTCGAACGCTCTACTTTGTCTAGCGTTACCTGGTCGAAGTATTCCAAACACGCCTCCAAAGTAATCGAACGTCTTGATAACGCGTTCAACGGAGGTTCGACCAATTTTGCGAGCTGCATAAGGCTCTGCATCCTTCGCATAGGTTATCATTGCAGCTAGTGCACGCGGAGTGTTGAAATCATCATCCATCGCCTGCACGAACTGTTGTACGGCCTCAGAGGACAGTCGCTCGATATTCTTGTCCGCGGCCCGATCATCCTCTGGATTTGATGAGTCAAGTAGAGTCTTGAACTGGTTGTACACGGATCGGAACTTGTCAAGAACCTGTTCTGCCTGCGTGATGTCCGATTCGTCAAATTCCAATTGGCTGCGGTAATGCCTCATCCCATAGTAGAGTCGCAAAGCTTCGGCGTCGTGTTTCTGGAGCGCCTCCGCGATCGTTATGAAATTGCCCATCGAATGTCCCATACGCTCGCCGCTAATCATTAGAAGCCCGCCATGGACCCAATATCTTACAAGCGGCTTAACCCCTGTCGCCGCCTCGGCTTGGGCAATCTCTGCCTCGTGATGTGGGAAAACTAAGTCAAGTCCGCCGCCATGAAGATCATAGGAGGCTCCAAAGTAAGAGGTGGTTATCGCTGTGTCTTCAATGTGCCAGCCAGGTCTGCCCTTCCCCCATGGGCTGTCCCACGTTGGTTCGCCTGGTTTCTGACTCTTCCACAGCGCGAAATCGACAACATTCTTCTTCCTCGCGTCAGGGTCGATCCTGTGCATAACGAGTTGCTCAATCTTCTGTCCTGATAGTTCGCCGTAGCTCGGGAACTTTGAGACATCATAATAGATATCCCCCTCCACCTGGTACGCGTAACCTTTCTCAATGAGCGTCGAGATTTGCGCGATTATTTCGGGGATGTGTTCCGATGCCTTGGCGTAGAGGTTTATGCTGGTTATTCCCAGGGCTTCCATATCGCGCATGAATTCCTTGGTAAACCGGTCGGCCATTTGCAGCGGGTCCTCGCCGGAAGCGTTGGCTCTATTGATGATCTTGTCGTCGATGTCTGTTATGTTCATGAGGTAGAACAGGCTGTAACCCTTGGACTTAAGATATCGTGCAATAATATCATACGCCAGGTATGTTCTGGCATGCCCAATGTGGCTATGGTCGTAAACTGTGGGGCCGCACACGAACATGTAGACCCTATTTCCATGAACTGGTTTGAATTCTTCAACGGTTCGCGACTTAGTATTGTATACCCTCAGAACCATACATGCTCACCCTGTTTGGATCGGAAAAGAGGCGTGAACGGCTGAAATCCTTCGCTATAAATCAGTCGCAAGAAAATGGGATCCTTCGCAAACGCGCTCACCCATAACCCTCGCCGTCTTCGTGGAGTGAACTCTGTGACATCTAATTAATCTTATGATAACACTTGCGTTCTCGACTTAAGGAACACCCCAAACACATTGGGGGATAGTTCAAGCAAAGCCCGAGACCCCTTGATCTCTCAGGGTTCGACAATGAAGGCGGAAATCGTCTGCCCCTTATGCAAAGTCAGCATCGCCACTCTTCAGGGCGCACAGGTCGAAGAAGCGGTCAAGCTGTTCAAGAGCCATCTGCCGAGCCATACGCTCAGTGAAATTTACGACTTCAATGTTTGGAATGCCTCGCAACTTTTTCCGCTGATTAATTGGGACCACGGAAAGAGCAACACCGCGACAAGCTGACATATTTGTGACATCGTCGCAGTCCAGCCGCAAACTTGTCAGCAAATTGCCTCTAGGTTTTACCCTCATACATATATTGAACCGGACGTTTCCCATCTGCAAAATGGATGATTATTGACATGGCACAAGCGGTTCTTAAGTCAGAGAAGAAAGGCGAGGAGCTCATCATTCAACCCGAGGCGAACATTGGAACCCTCGGGCATGTCGACAACGGTAAGAGTACGCTCGTCCAGGCTCTGACTGGAGTGTGGACCGCTCGTCACTCAGAGGAACTGAGAAGAGGAATCACCATCAGGATCGGGTACGCGGACGCATTCATCTACAAGTGCCCCAAATGTCGCGCTCCGAGCAATTACACGACGCAAACCAAGTGTCCTAACTGTGGCAGCGAAACCAAGTTCAAACGCGCCGTGAGCTTCGTCGATTGCCCCGGCCATCACAGCCTTATGGTCACGATGCTAGCAGGCTCAGCGTTGATGGACGGAGCGCTCTTTGTCTTGGCGAGCAATGCAAAATGCCCTCAAGCCCAGGATAGGGAGCATCTGCTCGCGGCCGAAAGTGTCGGAATCAAGAACTTGGTTATCGTGCAGAATAAGATCGATGTCGTGTCAAAGGAGAGAGCACTTGAGAACTACAAGGAAATCCAGGCGTTCGTCAAGGGAAAGATCGCCGAGGATGCGCCTATAGTCCCAATCTCTGCCCAGCACGGAACAAACATAGATGTCCTGTTGAAGGAGATCGAGGAGCGGATACCGACGCCAAAGCGAGACCTCACCGCTCCACCCCGATTGTACGTCTTGAGGTCCTTCGAGGTTAACAAGCCTGGAACCAAGATTGATGAACTAGTGGGAGGGGTCATAGGCGGGTCAATTATCCAAGGTCTCTTTGGAGTCGGCGACGAGATCGAGATCAAACCTGGCATTCCAGTTCAGGAGGGAGGGAAAACAAAGTATGAGCGCCTAGTCACGACCATCAGGAGTCTAAGCGTTAGCAGAGGGCCTGTCCAAGAGGCAAAAAGCGGCGGGCTGGTCGGTATTGGGACGGACCTAGATCCGTCGCTTTCGAAATCCGATGGGCTCGTTGGAAGTGTCGCTGGAAAGGTTGACACCTTGCCGCCCGCGCTTGGAAAGATAACGTTGGACGTGAAACTCTTCGAGAAGGTTGTAGGCACGGAGCTGGCGGTGGCCGTGGAAAAAATCAGAACCAATGAAGCCTTGGTGTTAAACGTGGGGACCACTGTCACCTCAGGAGTCGTGGCCTCAGCGCGCGAAGACTTGGTGGACGTGAACCTTAGGAAGCCTGTCTGCGCAGAAACAGCTGCCAAGGTGGCCATCAGCCGCAGAATCGCCGATAGCTGGCGGCTCATAGGATTTGGGTCTCTGAGGTCGTGAAATTGCCCGTAAAGGTAATTTTGGATTCTAATTTCCTGATGATTCCGTTCCAGTTTAATCTCGATATTTTCCAGGAAATTGAGTATCTCCTCCAGAAGAAGGTGGATTTTGTCGTCCCATCTGCGGTGAAGAGCGAGTTGACAGGTATTTCCGCGAGAGGAGGGGAGGGAGCAGCGGAAGCGTCTCTGGCGCTCCAGCTTGCCTCGCGCTGTCGCGTTGTTGAAGTTGCCCTTGATCCGGGGGAAACGGTTGATGACGCAATTGTAAAGGCATCGCAAAAGTTGGGAGCGGTCGTTGCCACGACAGACATCGAACTCAAAAAGAGGCTAAGAGATATTAACGTCCCGGTCGTCTACATGCGGAAGAAATCTAAGCTAGAGGTCGACGGAATAGAACCTGCCTACTTCTAGAGTTTGGTCAGGGCTTACATAGAGGCAAATGAAATGTTTAGATTAGTAACGGTTGAGGACATAGTTAGAATTCCCCCTCAAAGCTTCGGCCATCCAATCGATAAAGCGGCCAAGGAACAAATCAAGCTGAAATACGAGAACATCGTCGACGAGGAACTTGGTTATGTAATCCTGGTTGTCGACGTCGACGTGGACCCAGTTGGGAAAATACTGCCGGGCGATGGCTCTACCTATCATAAGGTCAACTTCAAACTTCTTTCATTCTACCCTGAGATGCATGAGGTTGTGGAGGGCGAGGTCGTCGAAGTAACCGACTTCGGGGCCTTCATAAGAATCGGCCCTGAAGATGCCCTGCTG
>Ga0315280_10010397_pt1 | contig 11678 bp, 9 predicted proteins | sample YL17G06_40_MG_FD_203697 | JGI IMG/M metagenome (GOLD analysis project Ga0315280, IMG submission 203697) | Sediment microbial communities from Yellowstone Lake, YNP, Wyoming, USA - YL17G06_40 | ecosystem: Environmental > Aquatic > Freshwater > Lake > Sediment | place: USA: Wyoming | collected... | reverse complement strand
AGCAGATATTAATTATGCTAAGGAACTGGGATTTGAAATAAAACTATTGGCTATTGTCAAAAAAGAATCCGATGAATTGGAAGTGAGGGTGCATCCTACCCTTATACCAAAAATGCATTTGCTATCTTCGGTGACAGGCATATTTAATGCGATATATGTATCCAGCGATTTAGCAGGCAACCTTCTGTTTTACGGCCCGGGTGCAGGACAGTTATCCGCTGCCTCTGCAGTAGTATCTGACTTAGTAGATTTAACTCAAGGGTTAAAGGCAGGGATGTTCAGGCCAACATTAAATATAGTGTTGGATAAATCTATAAATAAATTACGCCGGATAAACGAAATTGAAAGCCGATATTACATTCGTTTTATGACTGTAGATAAACCCGGTGTATTGGCAAAGATTGCCGGGGTTTTGGCTAAATTCGGGATTAGCATAGCCTCAGTTACTCAGAAAGAAAGAAGGAAGGCACAAGTCGTGCCTATTGTGATGATAATCCATGAGGCAAAGGAAAAGGATTTGCGCTCGGCCTTAGATATTATAGGCCGTTTGAATATTATAAAACAAAAGTCAGTAGCGATAAGAATAGAAGAAGTATAAAGATAGCGTATAGCGTAGAGCGTATAGGGGATAGTAAAAACTATACGCTAAACGCTACCCGCTAAATGCTAAACATGTTTTTAGATAAAATGAATTATCAAGGTGTAATTGAAAAATATAAACAATATCTCCCCATAACTGATAATACTCCCATAATTACTCTGAAAGAAGGAAATACGCCTCTGATATACGCAAATTACTTAAGTAAATTAATTGGTAAAAATTTTGAAATTTGTCTAAAATATGAAGGCCTTAATCCGACGGGTTCTTTTAAGGACCGGGGTATGACTGTAGCAATTTCTAAGGCTTGCGAGGAAGGTGCAAAGGCAGTTATGTGCGCTTCAACTGGTAACACTTCTGCTTCAGCCGCAGCCTATGCAGCTCGTGCGGCCTTAAAATGCATAGTGCTTATTCCTCGCGGCGCAATTGCATTAGGAAAGCTTAGCCAGGCACTCATTCACGGTGCGGTGGTTTTAGCTATAGATGGTAATTTTGACGATGCTTTAAATTTAGTAAGAGAGATTACTGTAAATTATCCCATAACCTTAGTTAATTCTTTAAATCCTTATCGCATTGAGGGACAGAAGACAGCGAGTTTTGAAATTTGCGATTTGTTGAATGATGCTCCGCATTTTCAGGTTATGCCCGTTGGTAATGCGGGCAATATCACTGCCTATTGGAAGGGATACAAAGAATATAAAAAATTAGGTAAGATTAAAATATTGCCTAAGATGTTAGGTTTTCAGGCGCAAGGCGCAGCGCCTATTGTTCGAGGGCACCCGGTAGAGAACCCTAGAACTATTGCTACTGCTATCCGTATCGGTAATCCCGCAAGCTGGAAGCAGGCAGAACAAGCCCGCGATGAATCCGGCGGGCTTATTGATATGGTTTCAGACAGGGAAATCGTCTCTGCCTATAAATTATTAGCAGCAAAAGAAGGGGTATTTGTGGAGCCGGCTTCCGCTGCTTCAGTAGCAGGTTTGTTGAAGTTAGTGAAGAGGGGTTATTTTAATCGGTTCTCGGCCGAACAGCGAACAGCGAACAGCAAACAGCGAAAAATCCGTATCGTCTGTATTTTGACCGGACACGGGTTAAAAGATCCGGACAGGGCTATAAAAACTATAAGACAACCAAAAGTAGTGAAAGCGAATTTGAAGGCGGTATTAAAAGAGATTGGTTACTAAAAATTAGCGTATAGCGTAGAGCGTATAGCGGATAGTCAAAACACTATACGCTAAACGCTATCCGCTAAACGCTAAAAGAATTAATGAATTTAAGCAATAAACGAGTTCTAATCACCGCAGGGCCCACATGGGTTCCAATTGATGCGGTCAGAGTAATTAGTAATATTGCCACAGGCCAAACCGGCATTTTGCTGGCAGAGGAGCTGCAAAGGCTTAGTGCTAAAGTTACTCTTTTGATAGGACCTGTGGAAACCTGTTGTTCAAGAAAATCGCCTTCGGCGAAAACTCCAAGGTGCGATTTTCAGTGGTTAGGCCCTTCCTTAAAAAGGTATGGGAAGGCCCATACCATAAACAAGAACGTAAAACTGTTACGCTTTAGGTTTTTCGATGAATTAAAAGATAAAATAATACAGGAATTAAAATATAAAAAATACGATATAGTTATTCACTCAGCAGCAGTTTCCGATTATGAGCCATCAAAAGTTTATTCGGGCAAAATAAAATCTGGCATTAAAAATTTGAGGCTAAGTTTGGTACCTGCAGAGAAAATTATAGACCTGATAAAAAGAATTGATAACTCTATAATTTTGGTAGGGTTTAAATTTGAGCCGCAAGCAAAAAAAGATATGCTTATAAAAATGACAAAAGACCTTATACGAGCCGCTAATCTTAATCTGGCAGTAGCCAATACGATGAATAAAAATAAATACTGCGCCTATATTCTTGATAATTATAATCGCAGTTACGGCCCTATCTTTAATAAAAAAGACCTAGTAACAAAATTAGCTGATTTAGTTGGAGGAAATTTATGGAAGAATTAAAAATATCGGGTAAGCTAAGAAATAGTCTTCAACAATTTATTCGAGGCCTAAAAGATATTTATCAGGAGGAATTGGTATCAATAATTCTTTATGGAAGTGCAGCAAGCGGTGAATTCATAGAAAAGCATTCTAATTTAAACCTGCTTGTCGTATTAGAGAATACAAATTTAGAAAATTTAAAGAAAGCCGCAAGGTTCATAAATAAGTTCAGAATAATTAACCCTTTATTTTTAACTGAGGATTACATTAAATGGTCCACTGATATTTTTCCTATTGAATTTTTGGATATGCAGGAAAACCGTTTGGTCCTATACGGAAAAGATATTCTAAAAGACGTCAATATTGACATGCGTAATTTAAGATTCCAGTGCGAACAGGAATTAAAAGCCAAACTTATTAGCCTAAAGCAGTTATTCTTAAGGATAAATAGGCATAAAACTGCCTTAAGATATTTGTTGCTTAGGTCAATTATTTCGATATTACATATTTTAAGAAATGCCTTACGCTTAAAAGGCAAAAAGCCGCCTTATAAAAAAGATGAGATATTAAAGGAATTGGCTGTGGAGTTTCAGATTGATACGGGTGTGTGGAAAAAGATATTAGCAGCAAAGAATAAACAGATAAAGTTAAGGAATAGAGATATAGAAAATTTATTCGTTAATTTTGTAAGTGAATTAGAGAAAATAATTGATATAGTAGATAGGCTATAGCTGCATGCGCAGGATATGCTTTTTACTAACTTTTTTGATTCTGCCATTTTTGGTTTATGCGCAAAATATCCCTCAAGCCAAGGGCTGGGTAAATGATTTTGCGGGTGTTATCAGCAAAGAATATAAGGAGAAATTAAATTCCTTAATTGAAGAGTTGGAGCAGAAGACCACTGCAGAGATTGCAGTGGTAACAGTAGATTCGATTTCGCCTTATGGCGAAATCGAATACGCGAGACTGCTCTTTGACAATTGGAAACCCGGGAAAAAAGGCAAGGATAACGGCGTCTTGGCACTTCTGGCAATAAAAGAGAGGCGTTGGCGCATTGAGACCGGGTATGGCGTAGAAGGTATTTTGCCTGATGGCATTTGTGGTGAGATTGGCAGAAATTATATGGCGCCTTTTTTAAAGCAGGCTAACTATGGTGAAGGGCTCTATCAGGGTGTGCTCAAAATTTCTCAAGTTATAGCCAAGGATGCGCATGTTAGTTTAAGCGCATTAGAAGGTTTCAAAGAACTATCTTTAGAAAACAAGACATCTTTAGATTCAATACCGCCGATATTTTTTCTATTATTCATAATAGGCATTATAACTTTATTTAATTATTTATCTTATCAAGAAAGAAGAGATGGGTACCATTATGGTAACTGGGGTTACGGTAGAGGATCTTGGGGCGGAGGTTTTGGCGGTGGAGGTTTTGGCGGTGGAGGTTTTGGCGGCGGAGGCGGAGGCGGCGGAGGTACGGGAGGAGGATTTTAATTTTAATACCAGGGAGGATATATGAAGAGATTTTTAATAGGCTTAGGAATAGTAGCATTATTAATAGTTGTCTCTTTTACAGCGGTCTACAATGGAATTGTCTCAAAGCATGAAACTATTACAGCTAACTGGGCTCAGGTTGAAAATCAATTACAGAGGCGCAATGACTTGATTCCTAATTTAGTCAATACAGCCAAAGGTTATGCATCACATGAAAAGACTGTTTTTGAAGATGTTACTAATGCCCGTTCGCAATGGGCAAAGGCAGGAACGGTAGAGGAAAAAGTCAAAGCAGCCTCCGGTATTGATGCGGCATTAGCAAGGTTGCTATTGGTGGTCGAAAATTACCCTAATCTAAAAGCAGACCAGACTTTTTTAAAACTTATGGATGAGTTATCAGGAACAGAAAATCGCATTGCAGTTGAGAGGATGCGTTATAATGAAGCTGTAAGAGATTACAATATTACAGTAAGGAGCTTTCCCGGAAATTTTGTTGCAGGTATGTTTGGCTATAAAGTAGCTACAGAGTATTTTAAGGCACAGGAAAGTGCCAAAGCAGTCCCAGAAGTTAAGTTTTAACCTTTAAGCTTATAGCTTATAGCTTAAAGGTTACAGCTAAATATGAAATACATAGTTTTAGTTGGCGATGGAATGGCGGATTATCCCATTAAAGAGCTGGATAACCGTACACCTTTAGAAGTTGCGCGCACGCCAAATATGGATTTTATCGCCAAGCACGGCAGGCTCGGACGCATTAAAACTATACCTAAAGATATGGCGCCTGCTTCGGATGTGGCAAATATCTCAATTTTAGGTTATGACCCCTCAAAATATTATACGGGGAGGGGCCCCTTGGAAGCGGAAAATTTAGGAGTAGAGCTGGAAGACGAAGATGTTGCTTTTCGCTGTAATCTGGTGACGGCAACAGGTGATACGCTTGTGGATTATAGCGCCGGGCATATAAGTTCCAAGGAAGCCGCCATACTGATAAAGTTTATCGACCAGAATTTAGGTTCCGATAGAATCAAATTTTATCCGGGAGTAAGCTACAGGCATCTTATGCTTATCAAGAATGCTCTAGAAGAACGCCTACAGGATTTAGAATGTAAGCCGCCCCACGATATCAGCGGACAGAATATTTCCAAAAATCTCCCCAAAGGAAAAGGCGCGGATATTTTAATAAAACTAATGCAGGATTCGCGCAAAATTCTGGAGAGCCATGAGATAAATCTCGTAAGAGTTGATTTAAAAGAAAATCCGGCTAATATGATTTGGTTATGGGGCCAGGGTAGGAAGCTAAGTATGCCCAGATTCCAAGAGAAATACGGCCTAACAGGCTCTGTTATATCAGCAGTGGATTTAATAAAAGGGCTGGGAAAAATCTTAGGGCTAGATGTAATAAAAGTTGCCGGTGCAACCGGATATTACGATACTGATTATGAAGGTAAGGCGAGGGCGGCATTGAAATCCTTAAAAAAAAACGATTTTGTTTTCTTGCACGTTGAGGCGCCAGATGAAGCAGGCCACAACGGGGATTTAAGGGAAAAGATTACGGCGATAGAAAGATTTGACCAGTTAGTAGTGGGTCAAATATTAAAAGCGTTTAAGCGCAGAAAGAACTTCCGCATTTTGGTTTTGCCTGACCACGCTACACCTATTTCACTCAGAACTCACACCTCTGATGTTGTACCTTTTGGCATATTTGGTAAGGGCATTATGGGGAGGGGTTTTCTAAATTACAGTGAGAAGGCAGCGGAAAAATCCGACCTTTATTTTAAAAAAGGTTTTGAGCTGATGGATTATTTTATCCGGATTGCCGAGGAGTAATTTGCTTTGAGTTCTTTAGTCATTGTTTTTATTTCAGTAATATTATTTTTTTGTGCATATAGATTTTATGCCCGTAAGCTCGAATTCTTATGGCAGATTGATCCTAAACGGTCAACCCCTGCCTTTTCTAAATATGACAGTGTAGATTATATCCCGGCCAAAAATTGGTTAGTTTTATTTGGGCATCATTTTGCTTCTATAGCCGGCGCAGGGCCGATTATCGGGCCGGTCATTGCCGTAATGCTGTGGGGTTGGTTGCCTGCGCTGTTATGGGTGGTGTTAGGTACAATCTTTATTGGCGGAGTGCATGACTTCGGTTCGTTAATAACTTCGGTAAGGGAAGGCGGTTCATCGGTTGCAGATATCGCTGGGCATGTCATTTCCAAGCGCGCTAAAATTTTATTTTCTTTATTTGTTTGGCTTGCCTTGATTTTGGTTATAGCAGTTTTTGCTTATCTTTGCGCCGATACATTTGTAAAGGAACCCAGGATAGTTTTACCTTCATTAGGGCTTATACCTGTAGCCATGATAGCCGGTTATCTTTTGTATCATTTAAGGATAGATTCTGTTCCGGTGACAGTCTTAGGCCTCGTTTGTTTGACGGGACTAATATTTTTGGGCAATTCTTTGCCTTTGAATGCCGGTCTTAAAATTTGGCTTTTGGTTTTATTTATATATTGTTATTTTGCTTCGGTTTTACCCGTAAATATACTTCTGCAGCCGCGGGATTATCTATCCAGTTTCTTATTATTTTTTGGAGTGGGAGCGGGTTACATAGGCTTATTATTATCTCATCCTAAAATAAATATGCCCTACTATCATAGATGGAACACCGGCGAAGGCTATCTCTGGCCAGCTTTATTTGTTACCATTGCCTGCGGCGCAGTTTCGGGGTTTCATTCGCTAATTGCAAGCGGCACTTCATCCAAGCAAATTGCTAATGAACGCTATGTTAAAAGAATTGGGTATGGCGGGATGGTTCTAGAAGGAGTGGTAGCGGTATTGGCAATAATTGCTGCCGCTATTTTATTTAATACCAAAGAAGACTTAGGCCAAGTTTTAAAAATCACCAGCCCCATTGAAATCTTTGGGAGAGGATATGGTTTGATTACGCATGGTATTTTAGGCGGCTGGGGTCAGTTTATCGCTATAACCATATTAAATGCATTTATACTTACCACCCTGGATACTGCTACAAGAATATCGCGTTATTTGACCGAAGAGTTATTCGGAATAAAAAATCGTTATCTCTCAACTGCGTTGATTGTCATTGTCAGTGCGGCTTTAGCATTTAGCGGCAAGTGGAATAAGATCTGGCCGGCATTTGGCGCATCTAATCAGCTGGTAGCATCATTAGCTTTATTTGTTTTAAGCTGCTGGCTTTTATCTAAGAATAAGACAGCAAAGTTTACCCCGTTAGAGATTAATGGTAGTAAGGTATCTTTACGGAAACGCCTTTGGCGTTTCCTATCTCTAACGGGGTTTACATTACTTCCAGCGTTCTTTATGCTGATTACAACTGTTTTCGCTTTGGTATTCCAGGCAGTAAGATATTTTATAAATAAAGATATCGTACTTTTTGCGGTAGATGTTTGTTTGATTTTATTAGCAGGATTTATGTGTGGTGAGGTAAGTAAGGTCATTCGTAAATATAAACGGGTTTAGGCTGAACTTATCCCCCCTTCTTGCTTTCGCAAGAAAGCGGGGGGGATTAATTCGCCCAGCAAACTTACGTTCACTGTCGTTCCGTAAGTTTGGGGCTCATTTAATATGCATAAAGGCTTAATTGTGCAAAAATTCGGCGGTTCCTCTGTATCTAATGTCGAGCGTATCCAGAATGTCGCTCGTCGGGTGGTAAGTTACAGAAAAAAGGGTTATGATTTGGTGGTAGTGGTTTCTGCCTTAGGAGATACTACAGATGAGCTGATTGAGTTGGCAAATAAAATTAATCCTGACCCCTCAGAACGCGAAATGGATATGCTTTTGTCTACGGGAGAGCAGATTTCAGTAGCATTGCTGGCTATGGCGATACAAAAGAAAGGGTTTGAGGCCATTTCATTTACCGGTGCGCAAGGAGGGATTATTACCGATACAAGCCACACCCGCGCCCGCATTATTAAAATAAATACGGATAAAATAAAAGAAGAATTAAAGCGGGGTAAAATTGTTATTGTAGCCGGTTTTCAAGGCGTAACTTTGAATCAGGATATCACTACTTTAGGTAGAGGAGGTTCGGATTTAACTGCTGTTGCCTTGGCAAAAGAACTGGTGGCGCGTGAGTGTGAAATTTACACTGATGTAGAAGGTATCTATACTACTGATCCCCGGATAGAACCCAAAGCAAAAAAAATCAAAGCCATTACCTATGATGAGATGTTAGAGATGGCCTCATTGGGTGCACAAGTAATGCAGGCGCGTTCTATTGAGGTGGCAAAAAAATTCAATGTAGATATACATGTGCGTTCAAGTTTTAACGATCAAGTTGGAACGATGATTACTAAGGAGGTTAAAAGAATGGAAGGCGTGGCTGTCAGCGGAGTAACCCTGAATAAAAACGAAGCAAAGATTACAATTTGCAATGTCCCTGACCGTCCGGGTATTGCGGCGAGAATATTTAAGGAATTAGCCGGTAAAGGAATAAGCGTAGATATGATAGTGCAGAATGTCAGCCATACCCGTCAGACTGATATATCTTTTACCGTAAATAAAGCAGATGTCCATAAGACTTTGAAGCTTACTAAAAAAGTTGCTAAGGGTATCGGGACAGGAGAGGTCTTGCAAGATGAGGATATAGCACGGGTTTCAGTAGTAGGAGTGGGTATGAAATCTCATCCGGGCGTCGCCGCGACCATGTTCAATGCTTTAGCTGATAACAAAATCAATATAGAGATGATTTCTACTTCTGAAATAAGCATTTCGTGTATTATAAAAAAGAAATTTGCCGAGGTTGCTGTGAAAGCACTCCATGAGAAGTTTGGATTAAACAAATAGGAGAGGGTAATAAAACAGGGACAGGTCTCAACCCAATCGGGGACCTGTTCTTAAGCTAAAGCAAGAAGTGTCCCCTTAATTAGTTAATAGTCAATAAAGAGGTTAAAATGTCGAGAATAAAACTATACGATACCACTTTACGTGACGGCGCACAGGGCGAAGGTATATCTTATTCGGTTATGGATAAAATTCGTATTGCCCAGGAGTTAGATAATTTAGGTATACATTATATTGAAGGCGGCTGGCCAGGTTCTAATCCTAAAGATATGGAGTTTTATTTAAAGATGGCCAAAAAACGCCTGAAGAATAGTCAAATCGTGGCTTTTGGGTCAACCCGCAGGGCACACACCCAGGTTTCACAGGATAATAATCTTAAGGCGATTCTTAAATCTCAAGCTAAGGTGGTCACTATCTTTGGCAAAACCTGGGATTTGCATATCAGAGATGTCTTAAAAACTACCCTTGATGAGAATTTGAATATGATTAAAGATACCGTAAGTTCTCTTGTCTCTCGAGGTCTGACTGTATTTTATGATGCTGAACATTTTTTTGATGCCTATAATGCCAATAAAGATTATAGTTTAAAATGTTTGTTGACTGCGCAGGAAGCAGGTGCAAAGGCCGTGGTTTTATGCGATACAAACGGCGGGACCCTTACTTCTAGCGTAATGAAGATTGTTAAAGAAGTGCGACCAAAAATCAATGTTTGGTTAGGTATCCATTGCCATAATGATTCAGATTTAGCTGTGGCAAATTCTCTGGCAGCGGTTGAGGCAGGTGCGGATATGGTGCAGGGTACAATTAATGGTTATGGTGAGCGTTGTGGCAACGCGGATTTAATTCCTCTTATTGCTAATCTTAAATTAAAAATGGGAATTGATTGTATTAACGATAGCAAGCTAAAGGAACTCACTCACGTTTCGCATTTTGTCAGTGAGATAAGTAATATGAAACAAAGAAGCGACCAGCCCTATACGGGTTCGTCTGCATTTGCGCATAAGGGCGGTGTGCATATTAATGCAGTGATGAAGAATCCCAAAACATATGAACATATTGAACCTCAACTGGTGGGAAACCGACGCAGGATTTTAGTTTCGGAGTTGGCAGGTAAGACCGGAGTATTAATTCGTGCCAAAGACTTAGAGCTGGATTTAAGCAAAGAAGGCCCTAAGACACGAAAGATTTTAAAGCTCTTACAAAATTTAGAACATCAAGGTTATCAGTTTGAGGCAGCAGAGGCATCCTTTGAATTATTAATGAAAAGAGCGCTCAAGAAATACAAGAGATTTTTTGATTTAGAAGGTTTTCGCGTAGTAGTAGAAAAGCGCTCTGATAAAAAGATAACTTCCGAGGCAATTATTAAATTGAAAGTAAAAGGCATAAAAGAACATACTGCTGCAGAAGGCGACGGCCCGGTAAATGCCCTGGATAATGCCTTGCACAAAGCACTTAAAGATTTTTATCCGACATTATCAAAAATGCATCTTTCTGATTTTAAGGTGCGTATATTGGATGAAAAGGCAGGCACTGCTGCACGTGTGCGTGTACTGATTCAATCTCAGGATGCAATTGATACCTGGAGCACTATTGGCGTGTCAGAAAATATTATTGAGGCAAGCTGGCAAGCCTTAGTTGACAGTGTAGAGTATAAACTAATAAAGGATAATATCCGCTAATTTATGGTACAGGAAAGTATAAAACACTTTCCTATACCACTGCGAAAATCGTTTAAAGCTATCGCTGAAGGCAATTTTCTTGTCATACATGAATGAAATTCCAAGTCGTTATAGTCCTAAAGAAGTCGAAGATAAATGGTATAAATTCTGGGAAGAAAATAATCTTTTTTTAGCAAAAGTAAACCCTCCTAAGAAACCTTTCTGTATAGTTATTCCCCCTCCTAATGTCACAGGCATACTGCATATGGGCCATGCCCTAAACAATACTATTCAGGATATACTTATCAGATATCATCGCATGAAAGGCGAAGAATCTCTCTGGATGCCTGGGACCGACCACGCGGGTATTGCCACCCAGAATGTGGTAGAAAAAGCTATTGCCAAAGACGGTCTTAAGCGTCAGGATTTAGGGAGAGAAAAATTCATCCAAAAAGTCTGGCAGTGGAGAGAGCAATACGGTTTAACTATTATCCATCAACTTAAGAAATTGGGCGCATCCTGTGATTGGTCCAGAATACGTTTTACCATGGATGAAGAGTACTCGAGGGCAGTGAGAGAAGTTTTTGTGGCTCTTTGGAACAAAAAGCCGACAGGACTAATTTATCAGGATGACAAAGTTATTAACTGGTGCCCGCGTTGTCAGACTGCGCTTTCTGATGAAGAAGCCCCACATCATGAATTGCAGGGGAATCTTTATTATTTGAGATATCCTTTTAAGGGAGAGCCCCCGAAGGGGGAAGTTCCTTACATTGTAGTGGCAACTACCCGTCCAGAAACGATGTTAGGCGATACTGCGGTTGCAGTAAACCCTAAGGATAAAAGATATAAAAAATTTATTGGAAAAAGTTTAATTCTGCCTTTAATCAATAGAGAAATAAAAGTAATTGCCGATAATATGGTGGATATGAAATTCGGTACAGGTGCAGTTAAGGTTACTCCTGCGCATGACCCTAATGATTATACATTAGCCAAAAAATATAATTTGGAATTTATAAATATTATGCATCCGGATGGCAGTCTGAATAAAAATGCAGGCGATTATAACGGAATGGACAGGTTTGAGGCAAGAGAAGTTGTCTTGGAGGACCTGAAAGAGAAAGGTTTACTTGAAAAA
>Ga0315280_10010396_pt1 | contig 11678 bp, 13 predicted proteins | sample YL17G06_40_MG_FD_203697 | JGI IMG/M metagenome (GOLD analysis project Ga0315280, IMG submission 203697) | Sediment microbial communities from Yellowstone Lake, YNP, Wyoming, USA - YL17G06_40 | ecosystem: Environmental > Aquatic > Freshwater > Lake > Sediment | place: USA: Wyoming | collected... | reverse complement strand
TCGTAAAATATTTTTATATCACTAAGTCCCTCAAAGTTTTCACGAAGTTTCACGAAGTTTAGTTCGTGTTCGTAAATATTATACTGTTTTGAACGGAAGCCAAGATAAATATGTGGATTAGAATATTCATTAAAAGACTTATGCGTAAAAAGCGATAGGAAAGGTGTTATACCTGTCCCACCGGCAATAAACACGGTATTAACTTTGTTGTGCGTTTGAGTGAATAGATAGCCGTAAGGAAGTTTAAGCCATACATTTTTATTTTCGTACAATTCTTGCGCCATTCTTTTCGTGAAATTACCTTTAACCGCAAATGTTATTTTTAATGTTTCTTCGTTTGGGCTGCTTTGCATCGAGAAGCATCTTGATTCCGGCCATTGACCAACGCCGTCATATTCATCAATTGCAAGATGTAGAAATTGTCCGGGTCGAAAGTGAAATTTCCCAGATAGTGATGAAAATTTAACCTGATATAATCCGGGAGCGGGATTGATAAAATCAGTAACGATAGTTTTATATTTTCTTACAATAGCCATTAGTAAGGATCCCAAAGTTTCTGAAAATACTCACAAGATTACACAATGCTATTTTTGTGAGACCTAATGTTTTACAAAGTATTACTTTGTGCTTCTTTTTTTGTACAAGGTAATAAAACATTTTCTTTATGGAACTTTGTGTAGAACCCGATGTTACTTTGTGAAACTCTTAATGAAAGAATCTAAAACTTCTTCACTATAATCAAACATTTCCTTTATCAGACCGGGATAAGTACCAAGGAAAAAAGTGTTTTTCATGATGTAATCCGTATTTTTCAGCTCTCCTGATATTTTGAAATTTCTTTTTAAAAATGCTGGTTGTCGAGTAATATTTCCAGCAAATAGGTTACGTGTTTCTATAAGGCTATCGTTTAGTTGCCTAATTAGTTCTTCACGAATAAATGGGCAATTTTCTTTTATAGTTATAATAAAACTAAACCAAGCTGGATCCGACCCCTCAGTTGCTTGCGGTGTAATAAAGTACTGTGGATATTTTTTAAAAATCTGCGACCACCTTTTAAAATTTATTTTCCTTTTTTCACAAAAGCCAGAAAGTTTGTCCATTTGCGCTGAGCCGATAGCTGCTTGCATTTCTGTCATTTTGAGATTATATCCGATTTCCGAATAAACATATTTATGGTCATATCCATAAGGCAACGTTCCGAATTGTTGAGAGAATCTCTTCCCACATGTATTGTTTTCTCCAGGAGCACAATAACAATCCCTTCCCCAATCCCTAAATGACCTAATAATTTTTGCAAGTTGTTCATCATTTGTACAAATAGCACCACCTTCGCCAGTAGTAATATGATGAGCAGGATAAAAAGACATTGTGGAGATATGACCAAAAATACCAGTATATCGATTTCCATATTTACTACCCAGAGCATCACAATTGTCTTCAATTAACCAAAGTCTGTTTTTATCGGCAATTTCTTTTACGGCCGTTATATTAAAAGGATTCCCTAATGTATGTGCTAAAAAAATTGCTTTAGTCTTATTCGATATCGCTCCTTCAAGCACATCAATATTAACATTATAAGTAGGAATATCTACATCAACAAATACCGGAACTAGATTGTTTTGAATAATAGGAGAAATAGTAGAAGGAAATCCAGCGGCAACAGTAATAACTTCATCTCCTGGTTTTAATCTTTTATCTTTTAATTTTTCTGAGGTCAAGGCACTAATTGCTAATAAATTTGCCGATGACCCTGAGTTAGTTAAAACAACATTTTCAACTTCTAAAAATTCTGAGATTTTAACAGCAAATTCTTCACAATATCTACCTTCCGTAAGCCAAAAATCTAACGATGAATCGACTAGATTAATCAGTTCCTTTTCATCAAAGATTCTGCCGGCGTAGTTCACTCTACTTTTACCGGGAATGAATTCCTGATTTTCAAATTTTAGTCGATAATATTCTTCAATCCTGGAAAATATTTCTATTTTAATTGTATCAATTCTATTGTCCATTCAAATACTCCATAATTTGTTTTAAGCAAATTTCTTTAATATTTCTTCTGTCATTTAATCCTTCTGCAAATTCAATAACAGAATCTAAAGCTTTTTCCAAGGACCAACGGGGTTGCCATCCCAAATACGCTTTCGCCTTAGACCAATCAAGTTTCAAATAATTTGCTTCGTGTAGTTGCTGCTCTTTATCAATTTCATATTCAGCATTATCGCCCCATTTATGACATAAATATTCTACAATCCATTTGACCGTTCTAATATCATCATCCTTTGGACCAAAATTCCATGCGTCGGCATATTTTGAACCTTCTGTATATAACTTCTCCGCCAAAATTAAATATCCCGTTAGAGGTTCAAGGACATGTTGCCAAGGGCGAATTGCTTGAGGGTTACGGACTTTTATTTTTTCTCCTTTAAATATTGCTCTCATAAAATCAGGAATCAATCTTTCATTTGCCCAATCTCCACCCCCGATAACGTTTCCTGCACGGGCCGTGGCAATAGCAATACCATGATCTGTATATTTATGAGGATTAAAATAAGAATGGCGATAAGCAGCTGTGATAATTTCTGAACAGGCTTTGCTGCTTGAATATGGATCATACCCGCCAAGAGGCTCATTCTCCCTATATGGCCAAATCCATTCCTTGTTTTCATAACATTTATCTGTAGTGACATTGATAACGACTTTTACAGATTTTGTTAATCTTACAGATTCTAAGAGGTTTATCGTTCCCATAATATTGGTTTGATACGTTAAAACGGGGTCTATATAGGATAGTCGAACTAATGGCTGAGCCGCCATGTGAATGATGATTTCAGGTTTTGATTTTTCTATTGATTTTTTTAAAGCATCTCCGTCTCTTATATCAGAAATAATAGAATGAATAGAATCATCAATATTGCATAATTTATAAAGACTTGGTTTAGTAGGTGGGGCTAGCGCATATCCGTAAATATCGGCCTTCAGATAATTTAAAAAAAGACAAAGCCAGGATCCTTTAAAACCGGTGTGCCCCGTGATAAAGACTTTTTTACCTTCCCAGAATTTTTTATCGGGATTCTTTACTTCCATAGTTTCCATGGTGCTTTCCCTGTATTCCAGAGTTTTTCAAGTTCAATTTTATCTGATAGTTTGTCCATCGGCATCCAAAATCCATCATGAATAAAGGCACAGAGTTGTCCGTCATGCGCTAACTTCTCAAGAGGCTCTTTTTCAAAAACTGTTTGGTCATCTGTAATATAATTAAATAGTTGAGGTTCCAGCACAAAAAAACCGGCATTGACTCTTCCGCCCTCATCTCCAGGTTTTTCTTTAAATTCCTCGACTACATTGCTGGGATTAATTTTTAGCGTTCCAAATCTTGCAGTTGGATAGGCCGCTGTAAGAGTGGCTATTTTACCATGTTTAATATGAAATTTTAGAAGGTTCTTTATGTCTACATTACTTACTCCATCGCCATATGTCATCATAAATCTCTTATTACCAATATAGTTTTTTATTTTTAATAACCTGCCGCCAGTCATAGCATTATCCCCTGTATCCACTAAGGTAATTTTCCAAGGCTCTGCGTTATTATTTAATATATTAACTTTACTCCCGTTACTAAAATCGAACTCAACATTAGACTCATGAAGATAATAATTAGCAAAATATTCTTTTATTATATATCCTTTATATCCAAGGCAAATGACAAATTCATTAAATCCATAATAAGAATAAATTTTCATTATATGCCATAGGATAGGCTTTCCACCAATCTCGACCATTGGTTTTGGTTTTACTGTGGTCTCTTCACTTAAACGAGTCCCAACTCCACCAGCTAATATTACTACTTTCATTAAAAACCTCCTATAATTAATTTTTCATAATCTTCTTTTATTATTATTGTCACCAATTCTTTGAATTTTGTGTTCGCTTTCCATCCCAATAATTTTTCCGCTTTTGCTGCATTACTCATAAGGATATCAATTTTTGTCGGGCAGCAGCAAGAGGGGGGAGACTTCGACGACGGCAGAACCTGTTTTCAAAGATCGGTTGATTGAATACAGGATTTGTTGACTGATTTGAGGATTGACTGATTGATTGATTGGATGATTGAGGCGCTCCCCATTCTTTGGACAGTAAAGAGGCTTGTTTAAGGTGCATTTTTGATCCGCCTGTCTTACCATTTTTATCATTCAAAATACCCATCTCCACAGACTTTTTGCTGGCTGTATGTCCAAAATATACATCGTAGGGCGTGTGGTATCCTAGGCCCTTAGGTAGCCTCTCCGTGTTGTAAAACCGAAAATACGCTTCCAGACTTTGCCTGGCTTTACTCACGGTCCGATACTCATGAAAATATACCTCCTGGTATTTAACCGTCCGCCACAATCGCTCCACTAAAATGGATATATTCTGGCCTCGTCCATCCATGCTTATCTTTACTTAATTCCTGTTGAGTAGCTCCGTAAACTCCTGGGCCGTAAACTGCATCTCCCAGTCCGTGTTGAAAATCGCAGGTCTTGATCTCCAGAAAGCTTTACTCAAATGATGAACACAAAATCTTTAATCAAACGCGTTGGATAGTTCCCAGGCCAGAATATAACGGCTCTACCAATCCATCAGCATAAATAAACAAAAACGCCGTTATCATATCTTCTATAATTTTATGGCAAGCTAATTAGTACTTTTTTGCCCTGTCTGACTTATTTCAAATATTTCACTTTATAATAGACTTAATTTTAACTTAATTTTCCAGTCTGGAAGAACTAACCCAAACGAATTTTTAAACTTATTTATATCCAACGCAGAAAAATATGGTCTATCCGCCAAAACGACAAAATCATTTGACTTAGCAGGCAGCACATTTACGTTTCTTATGCCGCTATATTCGAAAATAACATTTGCCCACTCATAGCGGCTACAATAGCCTGATCCTGCGCAATGATATAATCCACCTTTATCTTTGAAAAATGCCCTTATATCTCTTATACCCATAGCTATTATATTCGCTGTAATTTCAGCTAAAGCTCTGGCCCAGGTTGGGTTGCTAATTTGATCATCCACTACCCTAATTTCTTTGCTTTTTTTAGCCCATTCTAATACTTTAGTGACAAAGTTATTTCCTCTCATGCTGTAAACCCAGGCAGTCCTCAGAATTAAATGAATAGCACCGCTTTCTTGAATTGCCCTTTCTCCCTCAAGCTTTGTCTTCCCATATATATTGATGGGGTTGGGCTCATCTTCTTCTGTATATGGAGAACCTTTTGTTCCATCAAAAACATAATCGGTTGAATAATGGATTAAAACAGCATCGTGTTTTTTACACCAGTAAGCTACTTCAACGGGTGTTATAGCGTTAACAAGTTGAGCCTTTTCCGGCTCTTCCTCAGCTTTGTCAACATTAGTATAGGCAGCAGCGTTTACAATTAAACCAGGTTTAATTTCATCCACTTTTTTTACAACTTCTTTTGGGTTTTCATAATCAACTTCAGGATAATCAAGAGCATATAATTCTCCAAGGCATAATAATGTCCTGTTCAATTCCCAGCCAACCTGGCCATTCTTTCCGAAAAGTAATATTTTCATTGATTATCTTCCGATCAAATTAAGTAAATATTGGCCATATCCGTTTGTAGCCATTGAAACCGCAAGCTTCTCTAGTTGGCGCTCATCTATATACCCCATCCGATATGCGATTTCTTCGGGGCAACAGATCATCAATCCCTGCCTTTCTTCTACAGTTTGGACAAAACTTGCAGCTTGCAATAGAGAATCATGTGTTCCTGCGTCAAGCCAAGCTACACCTCTTCCTAAAATGATTACCCTGAGTTTTTCTTTTTCCAGATAAATTTTATTCAAGTCGGTAATTTCAAGCTCTCCTCTGGCGGAAGGCTTAAGCATATGGGCATATTCAACCACTTTTTCATCATAAAAATAAATACCGGGAACAGCATAATTTGATTTAGGATTTTTCGGCTTTTCTTCAATTGAAATTGCTTTGCCAGCCTGGTCAAATTCTACCACTCCATATCGCTCTGGATCTTTTACTGGATAAGCGAAGACTACAGCCCCGTCTTGAATGGAGGCAGCCTGTTTTAAAGTTTCCTGAAGACCGGCTCCGTAAAATATATTGTCACCGAGGATAAGGGCACTAGGGTGGCCTTTAACAAATTTCTCTCCAACTAAAAAGGCATCTGCCAATCCTCGGGGTTCTTCCTGATAAGCATAAGAAAAATTAAGCCCCCACTGATTTCCATTCCCAAGCAATCTTTCAAACAAAGGCAGGTCTTCTGGTGTGCTGATGATCAGGATATCTCTAATACCAGCCAGCATAAGAATAGATAGCGGGTAATATATCATTGGCTTGTTATAAATAGGAAGAAGCTGCTTGGATATGGCTCTGGTTAAGGGATGAAGGCGCGTCCCTTTTCCACCGGCTAAGATAATTCCTTTCCTCATGCCCTACCTCTTGCTATAATTTTTATCGATCCATGCTCTATATTCAGGCCTTGATATAATTCCGTTTATCCAATCCTGATTTTCAAGATACCATTTCACCGTTTTTTCTAAGCCAGAATAAAAGTTCTCTTTAGGTTCCCAGCTCAACTCTTTTTTAATTTTATCTATATTCATAGCGTAGCGCCTGTCATGGCCGGGGCGGTCAGAAACATAAGTCAAAAGTTGTTCATGGGGTTTATATTTTGAATAAGGTAATAGATCATCAAGGATTGAACATATTTTTTTTACCAGGTCTATATTAAAAGGCTGGTTCCCCCAGCCTATATTGTAAGTGCTCCCTGGTCCACTTTGATTTATTACCAGCCAGATGGCTTCGCAATGATCTTCTACATAAAGCCAATCTCTGATTTGTTTGCCATCGCCATAAATTGGAATTGGCCTTCCATTTATAGCGTTTAGAATTGTCAGAGGAATGAGCTTTTCTGGGAATTGATAAGGCCCATAGTTATTTGAGCAATTAGTTATTGAAACAGGCAAACCATATGTTTTAAAGTAAGCTCTAACCAAATGGTCACTGGCTGCCTTTGATGCTGCATACGGGGAATTTGGCTTATATGGAGTATCTTCGCTGAACGGGGGGTCTTCAGGACCAAGCGAGCCATAGACCTCATCAGTTGAAATGTGGTGAAAACGAACTTCAGAGAGAGGGAGAATTTTCTCTTCCAGCCAGGCCTTTTTTGCAGCTTCTAAAAGGTTAAAGGTTCCAACAATATTCGTCTGAATAAATTGAGCCGGACCATAAATAGAGCGGTCCACATGAGATTCGGCAGCAAAATTTATTATGACAGATATTTTATAAGTTTTAATTAAATCCAGGACAAGATCTTGATCGCAAATGTTTCCATGAACAAAGACATATCTTGTTGGGTCAGGTAAATTTTTTAAGTTGTCTAAATTGGCAGCATAGGTAAGCGCATCAAGATTTATTACAAAAATGTCTGGCTCTTTTTTCAAAATATAGTGGATAAAATTTGAACCAATAAAACCAGCTCCACCGGTCACGAGAATGTGTTTTTTGGGCGTCATTCTAATCAAATACCTCCGCTTCTTTTAATCGCTTCCCTGATTTATCTTTTTCGGAAAGTATCGGTTCTGCTCCTTCAGGAATTGGCCATTTAATGCCAACGTCTGGGTCATTCCAGATGATGCTTCTATCATATTCTGGGGCATAATAATCTGTTGCTTTATATATTACTTCTGCCCAGTTACTCAGAACATAGAACCCATGTCCGAAGCCAGGTGGTATCCATAACATTTTCTTGTTTTCAGCTGAAAGAATTGCGGCAACCCATTTACCGAAAGTTTTTGACGATTTGCGCAAATCAACAGCCACATCAAATATTTCTCCTGCAATTACCCGAACTAATTTACCCTGGGGCCGCTTGATCTGATAATGCAACCCACGCAATATATTTCGTTTTGAGCCAGAGTGATTATCTTGAACAAATTGGAAATTTATGCCATGGTCCGCCAATAAGTCGGCCCGAAAACTCTCCATAAAAAAGCCGCGGTCATCTTTGAATACTTTTGGCTCGATTATGATAACGTCGGGGATTTCAGTTTTTATAAAATTCATATTTATTTTTTAATAGGGAAAAAGAAAAATTTGTTTTATGATTTCCAGACTTGATTCGGGGCCGTCTTCACCCCCGCCATCGCATTCCTCGTATCAATGATGCACCTGTTCCACCTGGCCAGCTCTTCCCAGTTAATCACCTTGTGGGCGGTGGAGATGATGCAGGCATCAAAGCTGGAGATGGTTGGCTCGTCCCAGGTGACGGATCTGGTGCCCGCCCAGTGGGAATGCTCGCGGGTGGGCTTAATCACCGGGATGTAGGGGTCGTAGTAAGAAACCTCGGCGCCGTATTTAGCCAGCAGGTCCATCAGGTAGTAGGAGGGCGACTCGCGCTCGTCATCCACGTCGGCTTTGTAAGCCAGGCCGATGACCAGGATTTTGCTGCCTTTGAGCGGCTTGCCGTGGTGGTTGAGGGCTTCTATGGTGCGGGAGACAACGTATTCGGGCATACGGGTGTTGATTTCGCCGGCCAGCTCAATGAAGCGGGTTGTCTGTCCGTATTCGCGGGCTTTCCAGGTGAGGTAGAACGGATCAATGGGGATGCAGTGGCCGCCGAGCCCGGGACCCGGGTAGAACGGCATAAAGCCAAAGGGCTTGGTTTTGGCCGCCTCAATGACTTCCCAGATGTCTATGCCCATGGCTGAGTAGACCATCTTGAGCTCGTTGACCAGGGCGATGTTGACCGAGCGGAAGATGTTTTCCAGGAGCTTGACCGCTTCGGCTGTGCGGCAGGAGGATACAGGAACGAGGGTTTTGACGGCCAGGCGGTAGACTTCCATGGCTTTCTGGAGGCAGAGCGGGGTGAGGCCGCCGATGACTTTGGGGACGTAGGACACGCGGCTTTGGGGGTTGCCGGGGTCTTCGCGCTCGGGGGAAAAAGCCAGGTGGAAATCGCGGCCAGCCACCAGGCCCGAGCCCTGCTCCAGGACGGGGCGCAGGTATTCGTCGGTGGTGCCGGGGAAGGTGGTGGATTCAAGGACGACGACTGTGCCGGGGACAAGGTGCGGAGCGATGGCCCGGCCGGTTTCCAGGATGTAGGAGATGTCGGGCTCGCGCTGCTTGGTGAGCGGGGTCGGGACGCAGATGATGACGGCGTGGGCGGGTGCGGTGCGGATGAGCGAAAAGTCGGTGGAAGCAGAGAAACGGGAGGTAGCGAGAGCGGAGGCAATGTTCGCGTCTGAGATGTGCTTGATGTAGCTTCGGCCGGAGTTGAGGGATGAGACTTTGGCCGGGTCAATGTCCAGGCCGATGACGGTGGCGCCGGCCCGGGCGAACTGGAGGGCGAGGGGCAACCCCACATATCCGAGTCCAATTACTGCTATGTTCATTGCTTATGCTCCTATTTCATCATCTTACTCGGCGAAGGCGCCGGTGTCCACCCATTCCTTCTTGAGGATGGACCAGAAGTCTTCAGCCAGGCCGCGGAGGACGTATTCGTAGGGCAGCCAGCCGTAGCCGCGCTCGCCCCAGGAGGTGCCCCAGGAGTTGCGGATGAGCAGGGCGCCTTTGGTTTTGACGCCGCCGAATTTGTTGGTGATTTCGAGAGAGTCGTCGTAGCCGACGGCCATAATGGCGTGCCCGCCTTCCAGGCGCTCGCGCTGGGACGGGAACGGGATGCGGCCGGTGGTTTCAGCCTGCTCAATAGAGTTGTAGACGGAAAAGCCGAAGATGAAGGGGAAGCCGCGCGAGAGGTAGGTCTTGAGGCTGTGGAGGACGGCTTCGGGTGCGGATGCTGGCGGGTCGTGGCGGAAGTACTTTATGGTCTGAAAGTTCTGGGCGAAGGCGTAGCAGAAGGCGGTCGGCTCGCGGTCAAAGGTGGAGGGGTCGTCGGTGTAGGGCCAGTAGGATTCGGGCGGAACACCGAAAAGCACCATAGCGCCCATGGTCGTCCGGAGGTAGGCGCCGGTGTCGCCGCGCATCTTCATCAGGTTGCGGGTAGCTTTGTAGAGGAAGAGACGCGAGGCATCCAGGTGGCGGCCGAAGGCGCGGCGCTCGTAGTACTCAATGAGGCCGACGCCGGCGTGAGCTGTGCACGAGCCGAGCTGACCCTGGTCTTCTACGGGCGAGCAGTAGTCGCGGAGGTCAACGGAAGTCGGCAGGGAGTCGGCTTTAACGCGTTTGCTGAGGGTCGGATGCTCCTTCCTGATATCTTCAATTTCTTTTCTACTCAGAGGTAGCTTATAGGGGCTTAATTCTTTCTTCAACCTTTCTTCGGTGTCCAGAATCTCGCGGATGGCGTCGGTGACTTCATAATAATCGCGGAAGTCCGGGCGATCCGGCAGCCAGCCCATACCGCGCTTGAAGCCCGTCGGTTGCGGCTGCGGTATGTGCGCTTCGGTAACCCTGGTAAAAGCGACGCCGTCAGGATTTTGATTCGATTTTTGGTTCATGCTTTGCTTTGGTTTTTGGTTCGATGGCATTAAATTAATTCCCCTTTCGTTTTAATTTATTGCCAGAGCTTGCGCTCGGTCGGCCATAAAATGAGACAGGCACATCAGATAGCTAACATCGGAAAATTAGGACATATGTAGTATGCCCCGCGTTTTTCAAGCCATAATGATGTATAAAATGACAAAAATGATTCGCAGGATGATGTAGGTGCCCGCAAGGAGGACGACGGCAGTAGTTAGAAGGCGGATGATTTTTTCGGCAGGGTTCATCTGCTTCCAGGTCGGCGAAAAGGCAAAGAATTGGTGGTAGCAGACGGTGCACTGATAGTGGCGGAGCGGCAGAGCAAAAGAAAATAGTTTCATCCAGAAGGTGCGGCCATGACGGCTGACTTTTTCGCCACAGTCAGGACACTTGTGGTCGTCAAGCGGCCGAAGGTAGATCTCATATTTCTGGATTTTCATCTCGCATCCTATCTGAAAACGGGGGACACTATACTCATTTCCTGATTTAAGATGGAGTAAGGCGTCCCTCTATTTTGATCAATCTCCCCTATAAAATTAGGAAACGCGTAGGACGTCCCCCATTTTCAAAGGAACCAGCTGGCCCACTGGCCGGCTTCAAGGACAATGGCGTTCCAGCCAAAGCCAAAGCCGAAAGCTAAGCAGAAGAGACGAAAGTAGGCTTCAAGGCCGGGGCCGGATAAGCCGGATGAATCGCCCTTAAACTGCGGGAAAAGGACCAAAGTGATGATGATTCCTAGGATGAAGGTGGCAATAGCTGAATAGATATAGCGACGGTCAAAAGCCTGGACCTCGCCCTGGCGAAGTTTACGCAGCCACGGGATGAGCGAGCGAGCCACCACACCAAGGAAAAGTCCGACGATTTTGATAGCAAAAGCTGTGGTCATCAACGCTCCTTTGAATGAGTATTGTGTCCCCCGATTATTTCCATAAGTGATTGATATTGTGCTAGATGCGGGCACCGGCAAAAACAAGCTACCGCCGATGCAGGCACGCAGCCGCTAAAAACAAAGCCGCCCTTAGTAAAGCGCATTAAACTAAATTCTTGGGCTCTATTTTTTTCCGGGAGAGGAAGCTTACTTCCCCTTCTTCCTTCCTTTGTCCCATCATTCGTCCCATCAACTCATGTTTCGTTTACTACTCGGCGAAAATCAGGGATCTTTTAGAACCCT
>Ga0315280_10010395_pt1 | contig 11681 bp, 8 predicted proteins | sample YL17G06_40_MG_FD_203697 | JGI IMG/M metagenome (GOLD analysis project Ga0315280, IMG submission 203697) | Sediment microbial communities from Yellowstone Lake, YNP, Wyoming, USA - YL17G06_40 | ecosystem: Environmental > Aquatic > Freshwater > Lake > Sediment | place: USA: Wyoming | collected... | reverse complement strand
GCAGAGGTTCTCGCATCACGGTACGATGGCCCATGGAGTGGTGTCAAGGTGATACGGCATTGGCGGAAGCACAGGTATTCGTCATCGATGCCTCCGTAGCAGTCAAATGGTACGTCAGCGAGGAGCTACGAGATAAGGCGCTTAGACTGAGGGAGGACTTCCTTTCCGAGATTGTCGACTTGGAAGCCCCCAGTCTCATACTCTACGAAGTCGGCAATGCAATTAGGCATCACCCAGGCGCCACTGAGCACGAATGCGCGAGCGCGGTAAGGGAATTGAGAAACCTCGGGATCACCATTCATGACTTGGACGATGCCGCAGTAGGTGCTGCTGCGAAACTCGCTTTCGAAGAGAAGCTCACATTCTACGATGCCGCATACCTCTCACTTGCAAAGACCATGGAAGCAACACTGATCACAGCAGACAAGGAGCTATACAATCAGCTCAGCAACGAAAGAAAGGCGTTATCGCAACTTCTTGAGCAATACAAATAACCATAACTGGGCGAGCGCAAGCTCCCGACTTTAGTCGTGGAGAGAATCAAAGTATCAAAACCATCTTGGATACTCTGGAGATCCAACGGTGGCGGGGTGCCGTCGCTGGTGAGAATAAGTATGGATTTGATGGCCACAGGCCCGGACCCCCTATAGGGGGAAACCCCAGACCCTCCACGCTCACTTGCAGAAAGCACGGCAAGAAAGCCCACGATCTTTAGTCGTGGGAGTGTCAAGAAACACGCACATGCAAGAATTCGTTGAAAATTGAGATGGCACTCCCGAGGGTGTACCATCTTGGGCTAAAGTGGGGCGATACGGGCCAAAATGGCGGTCTCTGAGTATGTGCGGGCAGCTTTGGTGGCCGATCTGAGCGTACTGAAACCGCAAAACAAGGGTGGCGTACACCCTAGATTTGAGCACAGAAAACAAGGGTGACAGTCACTCTAGTTCCGATCGCGCCATCAAGGCTGCGGCACACCCTCTGTTTTCAAGCCAGGGGGAGCAGAATTAGGGGGGAATTAGCACCTTCCACGGCTGTGTGGCCTCAATAGTCGCGACAGTCACGCATTTCTCCATTCTATCCTCCCCTACACATGATACGTCCCAGCAGCTGAGCGCTTCCAGAATGAGCGCCGTAAAGGCTATGAAATCAGCCGGACTACCAATTGACGTTGAGACAGCCTACCGCAAGCTGGAGGAGATCGCTAGCGAGACAGGTCCAGATGAAAGACGACTTTTCGACAAGCTGCTGGAACGCCTTGGCCTCAAATGGAACCCCGAAGTCATAGCGGCAGGCGTAGTCGCCTACCGTGCAACGAGCCCGGTCTATCTGACGCCATTCCCGGACACCGTTCCTACTCTTCTGAAGCTCAGAGACGCAGGATACAAGCTCGGAGTTGCGTCCAAAGGCCGAGCCGTAAAGCAATGGCAGAAACTGATCCAGCTCGGATTGGAGCACATGTTCCATGCCGCCATCATTTCCGAGGAGACTGGATCCGAAGCGCTCAACGTGGATACCCTATCCAGTACGCTTGAGAAACTCGGTAAAGTCAAGCCGGAAAGAGCGGTTTTCGTCGGGTCCGAGCTTTCCCATGAAGTAGCTATTGCGAACAGTGCCAAGGTGATCACAGTCAGAGTCAGGACTGGAGCAAACCGCACCGCTGATGCGAGAACCGCTGACGAGAAACCTGCGTTTGAGATAGGTAGACTCTCTGAAATCATGCACATCCTGCAGAAACCTACCTGAAGCAGGCTAAGCCGACAATAGGCGTCCAATGCAAGTAGAGTTCTATCCGTAACAGCAGCTTCAACAACAACGATCAATCGTGCGCCGTCTGTTACAGATTTCTTTGTGGACAAGTCTTCGCCGCAGTCGGTAGGTACAAGTATCACATTCACCGCTACGGCGAATGATCCTGATCCTGGTGACACGGTTCTGTATCGGTTCTGGGTACGCAAGGGTTCTGGCCCGTGGACTATTGTTAGAGATTGGTCGTCTTCGAATACGTATGCGTGGACTGCATCAGAGGCGGGTGACTATCAGTTTGCCGTGTGGATTCGTGACGAGTACCATCAAGGTCCGAGCGGTGGTGACGATTGGTCGTATTGGACTGTGGGCGGGGGGAAGAGTTAGACGTCTGGTTCGGTCTTTACGATTCAACAAGTTGCCACAACGACAGGAATGACCGGCCCAGAGATTGCTGTGGGGAAGCTATGGTTTATCTATTGGAGAACCTCACGACAGCTCGAGTACGTGGGAAATGAATCTGCGGAGTTTAGCAAACACGAGATGGATCTATCGTGCGTGGTACTACTTCCGGCAGGGTTACTCCACCTACCTCACGTTTCTTCTTGGATACGTTTCGACGCTAGTGACCGTCTACTATCTTGCGATAAAGAACATGCCCCCATTGCTGGACCTTTTTCCCCACTTTATTCCATTTGCGGTTATTGCCACCGTGATCGGAGGACCTCTAGCTGTCCTGATGGGGTGGGTGCACATGAAACGCAGCGGTCTGTTCAGCAGTGAGCAGGATATTGCAGTCGAAGCAAATCCATACCAGTACAAACTCCCGCCTGGGTATACGAAAGAAGCTTTCATGCCCGCAGTGCTCGTGCAGCTCAGGGTGCTGCGAAGACTCGCGGAATCCAGTGGCCTCCTAACGGATTCGGAACGAGCAGAAATCGACGACCTGGATAGGAAACTTGTGGCTCTCCTCGAGGGTGGTTATCTCGGTGTCCCGAGGAGAAAACTGAATTTCTGAGTTGTGGATGGGCTGGGTGTCAAACTGGGCTTTGGTCGAGGACCAAGGCGGCACACCTTGGCGCAGCTGTCATGGGATGATGTAGAAGCTTGGCCCCCGACGGTGAACAACCCTGAGCTCAAAAGAGTATCTTGCCTGCTATGAGCGAATAGCAGGAGATGACCTCCTCAAGCCAATCGACTCCCAGCCGTGGCGGCGGCATATCCCCCTACTGAGAATGATAGGAGATACTGAAGGGAAGATTGTCGTAGACATCGGGGCCGGGAAAGGGTGGACGCTTTCTCGCCTGAAAGGTACCCGTGTTGCGGTCGACCTGGCGCTGGCATATCTCAGAAGGTCTGGGTCTACCAGCAATTATCGGATAAGGGCAGCTGCCGAGTTTCTGCCTTTGCGGAATGGATGTGTGGACGTGGTGATATGCGACAGTGTACTCGAGCACGTACTCGAACCTATGCAAGTTGTCGAAGAGATGCGCCGAATTCTTGACGAGAACGGTCGTTGTTTTGTCTCCGTTCCCTACAAGGAGGACCTGTCACCATATCAGAAGCTGACTGGTATCTACCCATATACACATCTTCGATCGTTTGATGACATCTCAATCTTTAGGCTCTTTGCCGGGTTTCGTGTCACGAAGATACGAGTGGTTCAGCCGAAGACGCGACCTCTCCTGTTCCGAATCCTAGTGAATCAGTTCAAGAAGCGCCTCCCGATCTTGTACAAGACCATAAGGTCGTTGTCGGTCGTGCCCTACGCAATCCTATGTGAGGATTCATTGCTTTGTCTATTCTGTGAACCAGCGTTTATCATGCTGGCAGCGTCGCCGATTGTGAATGGTCTTTTCCCGGAGAGCCATAGGGGTCGCACTCCCTTTGTCTAGAATCGCCGAGATCAGCTTCTTGAGAATGTGTTCCTCGTTTTCCCAAGCCAGATCCTGTTTCGCGGCTCTAAGATTCTCCTGGTATCTTTCCAGCAACCCAGGTTCGGTCATCAGTCTGGTGACGCCGCTGATGATTGATACGGGGGACCGAGGTTCGATGGGAATGCCTATCTCATACTTCTCAGCGATTCTCTTCATCTCTGGGAGTTCTGGGTACAGGAGCGGCAATTCGGCGGCCAAAGGCTGAAAGAAGCGGTTTGGCAGACTACTCATGTAGTTTGCGCTCCTCGGATAGTAGAGAATGATAGAGGCGTTGCCGCTCCAAATGAAAGGGACAACTTCGAAGGGCTTCACCGGTGGGACAACATGAACCCGGTTCTCGAGATGTCCGCTTCTGATACTCTTTATGATGGGTTCAAAGTATCTTCCCACAAAGACCAGATGCACGTGAGCAGGCAGTTCTTCCATGGCGTCAAGTGCTTCTTGGATCGCGGTTCCCTCTTTGGCGTTTCCCAGAGCCACTAGTATGAACTGGTCAGAAGAGAGGCCCAAAACCTGCCGCAGGTTCATCGGTGGTTCTTGGTCGAGGCGTGCGTCGTGGCAATTCCGCACAACAATCGGGTGACACCCGAATGCTCTTTCTTCTAGCTTTGCCACGCCGTCGCTGACGGTGACCACGGCCGCAGCTTTATCGACAAGTCGAGACTCAAGGTGCCTATAGAAAGCCATGATCCAACGTCGCGAGAAACTGAGTCTGCTTGTTTCCGCCGGAGATTGCATCCCTCCATAGAAGTCGTGCGCATCGTAGATTAGAGAAGCCCTGTACCTAGTGCACAAAAGGGAGACGGCCGGGAAGAAGCTCAACCCATGGACGTAGTAGAGTGACGCCTTGGGAATGCAATATAGCGGGAGAATGATGTCACGCTTCACATAGCGAAGCAAGAAAGGGAAGATGAGAAACAGGGGCAGCCGGTCGCGGATGGCCATCCAGGCCTTCCGAATCGTGCGAACCAGATTCCGATTCGGCAAGACCTTGGCAGCATCGACTTGGATCCCATCCGCCGCAAGGGTCCGCCCCAAGCTGCGAAGTCTAAAAGGCAAGTGAGCTTCGTCGAGGTCACTCCTCTCACCTTCGACTACGACGGAACAATAGCCGAAACGTGCTATTGTGGCTGCTATCTTGAAGCTTCTGCTGTCCGCTCGGATCCTTATCGGTGTGACTGAAACAATTGTTGCCTTGGCCATCGTTTTGAATTCCCCGTTGTGCGTTTCTCAGTTGGGGGTCAATCGCTGTCTCCTACAGCGCTCCGCAGCAACGCATGCATGCCGGCATGAGTCTGGCCTCTTTCATGTATCTTCGGAAGTCCTCATACTTTTTGCCCCGCCAGATCTGAGTGAATGGCTCTTCGGTTATCTTTCCGAACCTTATTGTGCTCAGGCATCTGGTCGAGACGGTGACGCTGCCGTCTGCAAGTATCTGTCCAACCTGCGTCATGGCATTGCATGTGTTCATGTGCCTAAGTGGTTCTAGATGGTGTCTGTAATGTATCTCCAGCCCTTCTCCGTCTAGGTCTGGACTGATGCGGATGATCGGGTTTCCGTCTCTGTTACGGAGCTCGTTGCATTGTGCATTCAGGACATCAGCGTCGATGGTCGCGAGTTGTACTCGTGAGATGGATGTGGAGGTAGCTTTGTAAGGGGTTCTAGTGTTCTGTACTTCTGCCATCTGGTCCGTCACGAAGTTCAAGTGGCTAAAGGCGATCTCGTCACATCTCACGTGATCAAGCGTCTCGACAAGTCGGTCATAGTTGAGGTCGCAGATCGTGCAGTTCACTGAGACATAGGGGCTCTTTCCTGAGCGGTTCTTCATTATGAAGTCGATCCCGCCCATTGCGTGCTGGAATGCACCTCTTACGCCGCGTATCTTGTCATGGACTTCGGGAGGGCCGTCGACTGACACTTGCAGTCTGTCCAGTCTGTGTTGAAGAAGCCCGGGAGCTAGATTGGGGAGGAGGAATCCGTTTGTCGTCACCCAGATCTCCATGCCCTTTGAGTGAACATAGTCGACGAGGTCGAGGAGTCTGGGATAGAGGAGGGGCTCCGCAGTTGTGACCGCAATTATCGGCTTGAACTGGCTCACATCATCAGCGAGCGCTTTCCAAGTGTCGAATGGTGCCATCTCGTTTGTCCAGAGGTTGTATACGAAATCGGAATGGATCTTCTTCCGTTCAAGGTTGGCCTTTCCGATGTCACAGAACTCGCAGAAGAAGTTGCAGCGATTGTTGACTCCAACGTAGATCACAGACGGCCAAGGCGTAGCCCCCGGCAGATGTTGCCTCAGCGTCCTAGCTGCGTAGTCCGTCACTAATGAGGGATTGCTGAGAACCTTTCGACGCGCACGCCAAGCTTTCTCAAGGACTGTCACGTTTCGTCTCCTCTTCTACTCTTGCGTATCAACATAGGTGTCAGTGCCAAACCCCGTGGCCACGGACGAAAGCAACCTTTGGCGTGGTATCGACTTGAGGTGTAGCTTGGGTACTATTAAACCGCCATAGTCCTCCTTGAACTCGACAGGAGAATACTTCCCGAATGCTCGTCTCTGCTCCCTGCTTGACGAGAGCTACGTCTCGGGAACTGCTTCTGCCCAGTGTTCCATAGCCCCAGGCCAACCTCCAACACTTTCTCGCTGCTCTTATCCGCTGCAGACATATTCCCACGAGAGCCTTGCAGGAAGCCGGGATTCTCCCTCGAAGACTAGAACCGGAGCTTCAATCCACTGCCCATAGTCCGGAGCAAACCACCCCTTCACATTTTTCGCAGTCAATCTTGAATCGAAGCCTATCTGGAGACGCGACTTCGAGGTCGCAAGTCTGACGCCGGCTCGCGAGATCTCAGGGACCACGTCACGTGACAGATGCAAGTAGCACTCGTAGTGGTGAACTCCGTCTCCCACCAAATCGTCGAATACCTTGATGATCGGACTCTGTTCCTTCACGAGCTGTATCTCTCGCCTGTGCTTTATTGGCTTGTAGCCGTCATGCTCGCCGCAGACCCTATCGAGTGTGTCACTCGTTTCCCATGACAGCAGCGTTGCCTTGGGATGCTTTTTCAACGTCCAAGTTCCGGCAAGGCCACACTGATCGTGCTCGTCGATCGTAATGGTGTTGTGTCCGGAACTCGACCTGAAGTAATCATGTATCTCTCTGTTTTGTGTGTAGGTGCCGCTACCTGGATCTACGATGAAGGGTTCGCCCTTCACGTCAAGACAGAAGCTCAGAAGATCCGAGTGGCCATGCGTGGCCAGCTGTCGCCCAGACATTCCAATAGGACCACAGTCGAACACAAGATGGAAGGGCCCGCCTTTCAGGATGTAGTAGCCACCATTGGGGTATTGCACACTCGTCTTTGATTTCTTTCCGAGCCCGTAGAGTTCGGCGGGTCGATGATGGTCAGCAACCCAGACTTTCGCTCCATCCCAATCGCTCAGGAACGGAAGGCTGCCGTCATCTCTTGCAATGTCGCCTAGGAAGCTGCTCATTCTTGTAATCGTATCAGTCAGAGGGTGCCTTTTGTGGCCATTCGCATACCAAACCAATGTGAGGAACTCAAGCACGTACCTGTGATACCCGGACGACTGTTCGTAGTCCACCCCGTCAGGGTAGATCTGTCTCTGGGCCTCGTTCAGAAGCATGTCGAGAGACTTGCTTACCCAATCTTGTTTCTGTAATGTCAGTCCGACGAGGTGGAGAGCAGCCAAGTCTCCAATTAGATGATTGCTATTGTTGCCTGCGTAGTTGATCTCCAGATTCTCTGCGAGATACTTCCCGTGGTCGAGCAATGAACTGGCGAGTGTTGGGTGGAGCCGTTCCGGAAACGCGTCGAGGTTGTAGCAGATTATCCAGTTGATCGCTCGCTGCGCTACGATGAGCGGTGCGTTCCAGCCGATCCCATGCATGTAGGGAAACCGCTCGACCCAGTCAAGGAAATGGCTTGTCAGCATGTTCTGATACTTCTGATCTCCTGACTGTCTGTAGGCCCTTGCAAGGTCGACGAGGTGATGCTGTTTGTTGAGGTCCCAGACTCTCTTCACGTCCCCGTGTCTGCGATATTCGGGTGAGGAGAAGTCGTCGGCGAACAATCGATTGTACTCATGCCCTAGGAGATTGGGCCACTCCCCTCCTTCAAAATCGGCCAACCAGTTCACGCCGTTCTCAAGACGAAGCGTCTTTCCAAGAACCGTCAGCCTATTGCTGAGAAGATCGTCAAGCTGGGCGTGACCCTTGCCGAAGACTTCCGGGTCGAGTGTCTTCTGCAGAGGGTGCATGCCCAAAGTTCGTCTGCGCAGGAACGGGAGGAGCCGACCGTAGTACCACGGCGTCCTCAGCAGTGCTCCCTGTATGGCACGTCTGGAGTATCTTGAGGCGAATCTGACTGCGCTGATCGGGTTCCGCACGCCTTTCTTTAGTCGTCTCAGTTGCCGGGGCCTATTCGGCAGCTTTCATTCCCCCGAAGAATTCCCGATACCACAGTTCAAGGTTCAGTGCCCGCCAGATTCGGCTTGTATCATCGACGCTCAGTCGAGGCTTACTCAGAAGCTTTCTGACGCTGCTAGGACTGTAGTACTTCGAAGCCTGCAAGTCAGGCTTGGAGAAGAACTCCTGAAGACGTCCTCGGAGCTCCTTCTCTATCCACCTCTTCTCAGGGGTCTCAAATCCTATCTTGCTTCGTCGGAGACGGATCTGTTCGGGAAGTATGCCGCTCATTGCGCGGCGGAAGATGTACTTCGTCCAGCCGTCACGTAGCTTCCTGTCGAGCGGCAGTGCTGCGACATATTCAAAGAAGGGCCTGTCTAGGAATGGGACGCGTGCCTCGATGCTGTGCCACATCGAATTCTTGTCCTCGTAGCGGAGCAGAGCGGGGAGCCCGTGCACGCTCGTGAGCATCTCGAGCACACCGGGCAGGTCGTCCTCTGATACCTTTACTGTGGCAGTCTTACTCCGGTTTGTAGCCTTCCTAGGTTTTGCTCCAAGCATCAGCGATTTTCCATAAACCAGTAATCGCATGAAGTAAGCAAACATGCGCAACTTGATGAGCGGTCCGATCAGGTCGAGGCTTCGGACCCCCTCAACGAGCAACCTATGGTACATTCCATGCGTGCGGAGCATCAGCAAGTAGTGGAGATAGAGTGGTATGTAGCCGCAGAGCAGCTCGTCGCTGCCTTGACCGTCGAGCAGGACTGTGACCCTGCGCTCCTTGGCACGCTTCATGACTCGATACTGAGCGTATATGCTCGTGCTCGAGAAAGGTTCCTCTTGGCATCTTACCAGATCAGGCAGGTCACGCCAGAGTTCCTCCGCCTCCGGCTCAACAGGGTTGTACTCCGCTTGGGCAGATTCACAAACCGTCCTCGCATACTTCGCCTCGTCGATGGAGTAGCCTGGAAAGACTGCTGAGAAGGTCTTGATCCATTCTCCGGTTGAGGTGGAGCCCTTGGGGTGGGCCTTCCTTATCGCGGAGACCACGGATGATGAATCGATCCCGCCGCTGAGGCATGTGCCTACTGGCACATCACTCACGAGCTGTCGTTTGAGCGATTCTAGGAACAGCCGACGGGTTGTTTCAGCTTCGTTCCCGGGGACGTGACCGTTCAGTTCCCGTGAGATTCTCGGTGCCCAGTATCTCTCCAGTCTCAAGGTTCCGCCGGGGCGAATGAGGAGCTGGTGTCCTGGGCGCAAACGGTCTATGCCCTCGAAGAAGGTTTCCGACGTGTCATCCACCAGAGCGCTTCGAAGGTAGTCTCGTATTACGCGCTCGTTCGGGCGACGCGAAACGCCAGGATGGGTCAGGATGGGTTTGATCTCCGACGCAAAGGTGATGAAGCTCTTGTTCCCGTGGTAGTAAAGTGGTTTGATCCCGAAGTGATCCCGCGCAATCCAGAGCAGTTGTTCACGGTCATCCCACAAAGCGAATGCAAACATACCATTGAGCTTGTCTAGGCATCCAGTTCCCCACTCTTCGTAGCCATGCACAACGGTCTCCGCATCAGTCTTCGACCGGAATCTGTGCCCGCGCTCCTCGAGCGCTAGGCGAAGAGTGTCGAAACCGTATACTTCGCCGTTGAATACGAGACGAATGGTGCCAGTCTCGTTCTGCAACGGATACAGGCCTTTAGTTAGATCGATGATTGCGAGTCGTCGAATACCGAGACTCACCGGCCCATGTGAATAATAGCCTTCGTCGTCAGGTCCGCGATGAAACTCAGCGTCACACATCGCTTTAGTGATGGCAGGGTTGCTCGGGATGCCATCGAATCGAATTTCCCCGGCGATGCCGCACATTGCTGTTTCAGCGCCTAGAACGTTTCTTGGATGATGTTCGCGATTCTCCTTGAAGCATGGCCGTCGCCAAAAGGACTTTTCAAATCCGCAATTCTTTCTCTCAATCCGCGGTTGAACGCGGCGTCCACTATTCTCTGTGGCATCATTTCAGGGTTGGTGACAAGCCGGTTCGCCCCCTTGGTGAGGGTTTCAGGCCATTCGGTGGTAGAGCGCAGCGTGACGCACGGCACGTGTAAGAGGAAAGCTTCTTTCTGCATTCCGCCTGAGTCGGTGAGAAGGCAGGCGGAATTCTTCAATATGCACAAGTTCTCAATGTAGCCCCAAGGGTTCATGAATCTGATGCCACGCCCAGTGCCACGGAGGTGACCAAGCTTGGCAAGTCTGGCGCGAGTGCGGGGGTGAACAGGAAACAGCACCTCTAGCTTTGTGGCCACCTTCTTCAGGGCAAGCTGTATACTACGGAGCCGGTCTGAGTCATCAACGTTGGACGGCCGATGCAACGTTACCAAGACATAACGTCGTTGATTCAACCTATGTCTTCCTAGGATAGTGTCCTCTCTTTGCCGAACTAGAGGTAGGGCGGCATTTAGGGCGTCGACCATCGTATCGCCGGTCAGATACGTCTTCTTGCCTAGACCCTCGCTCTTGAGGTTACGGACAGCGGTTCGGGTCGGTGCAAAGAGCAGACTGCAGCAATGATCCGTGAGTTTACGGTTGATTTCTTCAGGCATAGTCATGTCGCCGGATCTCATGCCCGCCTCTATGTGGGCAGTAGGAATCCCCAGTTTCGCGGCAACTAGGCTTGCCGCGAGAGTCGTGTTGGTGTCACCTGGTACCAACACGACATCAGGTTCGGTTTTCTGGATACAGGCTTCCAGACGTCTCATGATCGTTGCGGTCTGAATCGCGTGGCTTCCTGATCCTGCGCGGAGGTTCAACGATGGAGTGGGCAGCCCGAGTTCGCGAAAGAAGATCTTTGACATTTCCGGGTCGTAGTGCTGCCCACTATGAATCAGGCTCAAGTGAACCTGCTTATGCTTCGACAGGATCTCCTTGATCACTGGAGCTGACTTGATGAACTGAGGTCGTGCCCCGACCACAAACACAGCCTCAATCTTACCCAAACCGAGCACTCTCAAGATCTTGCCAGTCAGCACTCCGTTTTCCTATTTGAATCCATGTAGGAGTCGAGCGTATGCGTGTAGAAGCTTCTTCTCTTCAGTCTGCCAGTTGTATTTGAGGGCAGCTGCCACAATCATCTTTCTATGGCGGCGAAGCTCCTTTGTGCGAGTGATCTGATTCAGTGATCTAGCGATGCTGTGCGGGTCCTTCGGGTCAAATACGACTCCTATGTCGTTGTCGCAGATCGTTTTTCTCAAGAAGGGGATGTCGCTTGCAGCAACGGGCAGCCCGGCATTAATGTACTCAAATAGTTTGTTCGGGGAGGCTAGATAGTTGTTTAGGTTTGAGGGAATGTACGACACAATTCCCACGTCAGCAGTCCGTGCCGCGTCGATCAGTTCTCTCATGGCAACTGGTTGAGCGAATCTGATGTTCTTCGATCCTGAGGCGAGCATTTTGAGTTGTCCTTCGATGGGGCCATACCCTCTGAACAGAAGTTCAACGTCCGGCAAGAGGAATTCTGCAGCTCTGACTAGGTTTTCTAGTCCCCTCTGAGGAACGTAACGTCCTTGATACAAAGCAG
>Ga0315280_10010394_pt1 | contig 11681 bp, 13 predicted proteins | sample YL17G06_40_MG_FD_203697 | JGI IMG/M metagenome (GOLD analysis project Ga0315280, IMG submission 203697) | Sediment microbial communities from Yellowstone Lake, YNP, Wyoming, USA - YL17G06_40 | ecosystem: Environmental > Aquatic > Freshwater > Lake > Sediment | place: USA: Wyoming | collected... | reverse complement strand
TTACCTGGAATTATATGTGCTTCGAAACGAAAAGGACAGGCTCGAAAGGGAAATCTGCGCGCTTGATAAGAGAAAAAACGCCTTAAAAAGGCAGCTTGACTCTACTTCGGTGCGAATTGAAAAATTGCAGGTAGAAGTTGACCAACAGCAACCCATCAAAGTTTGTAAGAGTCAACCGGCGGGGTCGTTTAAGAAAGTAGCGATAGACTATTAATTAGCGAATGGGGATTAAAGGGACCCAAAATGGCCAGAGAAAAAACAAAAAGACATGAAGAAAAAGAAGACCTAAATATCGATCTCGGCGTAGGGAGGTTAAGTCTCGGAGGGATATTTAAAGGCATCGAAAACCTCATCGACCTTGCGGCTAAACTGAAGGAGGCTGGCGGCCAGATAAACAGAGAAGGTGAGGTTGACCTCAGTCATCTCAAAGAAGGTATGAAGGGCGTTTTCGGCTTCTCTGTGAAAACTGCGGTTGGAGGCGAGCCGGTAGTCGAATCATTCGGAAACTTCAAAAAGACTCCTGAAGGACCTGTAGTTGAGCAAGTAAGAGAGCCGCTAACGGATGTTTTTGACGAGGAAAAAGAAATTCGAATCTACGCGGAAATGCCGGGGGTAAGGGGACAAGACATAAAAATGGAAATCAAAGAGGATATCCTCGACATATCTGCACAGACAGGCGACAGGAAATATCATAAGGAGATATTGCTGCCGGCAAAGGTAAAAGCCGAAACGATGACTTCTTCGTATAACAACGGCATCCTGGAAATCAAGGTGAAAAAGTGAATGGGCTTGAAAGGGCTGAAAGAGCCTTCGCTAAGGTTAATTCTATTTGGCGGAAAAGGCGGCGTAGGAAAAACAACCTGTGCTTGCGGCACAGCCCTTTATCTGGCTACCCCTGCGTTAAGCGCGGGTTTCAAGACAGTGCTTGTTTCAGCCGACCCAGCTCATTCACTTAGTGACAGTTTGGGCCGGAAGATCGGCGGCCAGGTTACAGAAGTAAAAGCAGTAGCGAACTTAAGCGCTCTTGAAATCAATGCAGAAAAAGCCCTGGCGAGATTTAAGAGCGAACATGACGAACAAATAAAAAAAATTTTAGATACCGGCACCAGCTTGGACGCAGATGACATCAACTCTGTTCTTGCCTTGCCTATTCCGGGTATGGATGAAGTAATGGGCTTCAAAACGATAGTAGACCTGATAGACCAGGCGACGTTCGATAAATACGTGGTAGATACAGCACCTACCGGCCACGCCTTGAGACTCCTGGCTTCGCCCCAGCTTTTGGACGACTGGATTAAGGTGCTGGCAAAAATTAGGTGGAAGTACAGGTACGTGGTTGAGACATTTACCGGCAGATATACTCCGGATCAAGGCGACGATTTTCTCCTGACCACCAAGAAAGCAGTTAAGAGGATAGAAGACCTGCTTCGCAACCAAGATAAAGCCGAGTTTGTAGCAGTCGCAGTCCCAGAGGCTATGGTCATTCTGGAGACAGAGAGGTTAATAGGCGGCTTGAGCAAATATGGGATAAGAGTGAGGCAATTGGTCATAAATAACGTCCTGCAATCAAGCGGTTGCGATTTTTGCAGAAAGAAAAGGGAGGAACACCAGCGTTATATAAAAGAGATACGAAGCAAGTTCAGCGACTTAACAATAACAATTATGCCTTCGCAGGCTGGAGAAATCAAAGGAATAGAGGCATTAAGAGCCTTCAGTCAGGAGCTATTTGGTGAGCCATGAGTAAGATGGTAGCTGATGAGCGAGTAATCTTGAGGGTAACCGAAGCCCTGCCGAAAGATGTGGGTAGAGCCATCGCCCGAATAGACCCCGAAGATATGAACAGTTTGGGTCTTGAAGTGGGCGAAATCGTAGAAATAGAGGGCAAAAGGAAAACTCCCGCCAAGGTTATGCCTTGTTACGTTCATGATAGGGGCCAAAACATCATTCAGATAGACGGCATCATAAGAGAGAATTCCAAGACAGGCATCGATGAGAAGGTGACCGTTCGCAAAGTAGAGCACAAACCGGCTCAGAAAATCACACTTTCTCCCTTAACCGTAGCAGGAGCGCTTCAAAAAGATAAGGATGCAAAATACATCGGTTCTCTGATTGAAGGATTGCCCGTGACGGCTGGTGATAAAGTCAGGGCGAGATTATTCGGCACCAGGACCTGCGATTTCATGGTCGAGGATGCGGCGCCTGAAGGAGTAGTATTAGTTAGCCCAGCTACCGCAATCAAGGTAAAAGCCAAAGGAGGCGGGGTAGAAAAAGCTAAAGTATCTTACGAGGACATCGGCGGACTCAGCACCCAAATACAAAGAATCAGAGAGATGATCGAATTGCCTCTGAAATACCCTGAGGTTTTCCAGAGGCTGGGCATCGAGCCGCCTAAAGGCGTATTCTTGTACGGGCCTCCTGGAACAGGAAAAACTCTGATCGCCCGAGCGGTAGCTAATGAAACCGATGCGTATTTTAACAGCATAAGCGGCCCGGAGATTATGGGTAAATTTTACGGTGAGTCTGAGGCCCGGCTAAGAAGTGTATTTGAAAACGCCCAGAGTCACGCGCCCGCCATAATCTTTATTGATGAGATAGATGCAATTGCTCCCAAACGCGAAGATATGGGGGGAGAGAAACAGGTTGAGAGACGCGTTGTAGCGCAGCTCTTAGCTTTACTGGATGGCTTAGAGTCCCGAGGACAGGTTATCGTAATAGGGGCGACAAACATTCCCAACACCATAGACTCCGCGCTAAGAAGGCCAGGCCGATTTGACAGAGAAATCTCTATTCCTATACCGGATAAAAACGGTCGGCTGGAGATACTGGAAATTCATACAAGGGGCATGCCCTTAGCAGAGGATGTCAGCCTGGAGAAACTCGCGGAAATTACACATGGATTCGTGGGAGCTGATTTAGAGGCATTGGCCAGAGAGGCCGCGATGGCGGCGCTGCGAAAGATTCTGCCCAAGATTGATTTTGAGATGTCGGATGTCCCTTACGAAACTCTGCTCCGATTAGAAGTAACAATGGATAATTTCTTAGAGGCTCTGAAGGAGGTCGAGCCTTCTGCAATTCGAGAGGTATTTGTCGAAGTGCCCGACGTAAGGTGGAGCGATGTGGGGGGTCTGGAGCATATCAAGCAGGAACTCAAAGAAGCGATAGAATGGCCGCTCAAATATGCCGATGTTTTTAGAGTGTGCAATACCCATCCCGCTAAGGGCATCTTACTCTACGGCAAGCCTGGGACTGGAAAGACCCTCTTGGCTAAGGCAGTGGCTAACGAAAGCGGCGTCAACTTCATCTCGATCAAAGGGCCTCAGCTTATCAACCGTTACGTGGGAGAATCCGAACGTGGGGTCAGAGAGATATTTAGAAAGGCAAAGCAGGCTGCGCCAACAATACTGTTTCTTGACGAAGTGGATAGTCTTGTACCCCGAAGAGGCTCAAGTTCTACGGATGCTCACGTAACTGAGCGAGTAATAAGTCAATTCCTAACCGAGATGGACGGAATCGAGGAGCTTAAAGGAGTTGTAGTGTTAGCTGCTACAAATAGATTAGATTTAGTGGACCCTGCAATACTGCGAAGCGGCAGGTTTGACCTGCTATTCGAGCTGCCGCTGCCGGATGAAAGTACCAGAGAAGAGATATTCAGGATACACACTAAGGACAAACCTCTTGCCAAGGATGTTGATTTGAGGGATTTGGCCAACAAGACCAATGGCATGGCAGGCTCGGATATCGAATTCGTATCTCGAAAGGCCTCTATGTTCGCGATAAGAGAATATATTGAATACAAGCGTTTCGAAAAAACCAAAAGCGCCGCGCCGGAGCTCAAGATTTCACGGCGACACTTCGAACAGGCTGTTGCGCTTATGCAAGCCCAAAGTATCAGGTAAAAGGATTTCTTATGAGCGGGATCGGCAAATATATTTATGGCGTAATAAATTCCGGTCAAGAACAATTCTTCGCTCTGGATCAAATTGTGCCTCCCGACAGCATTTGCCCAGCTAAGAGTCTGCGAACAACCGGGACAGACCCGCCGATAAGTTGCGGGGCTAAACATTTCGCTCCGTGTTGTAACGCGGGGCTTAAAGTTTATGGCATTTCCTTCAACGATATATCGGTAGTTGTCAGCGATTTGGAGATGATTGACTATAGTCGTATGCCCAAAGACATTTTGGTCAGGCATCTGCTCAGGCATCAGCAGGTGGTCGAAAGGATTATGGCTGAGCATACCATTATCCCTATGAGGTTTGGAACCTTTGCAGGTAGCAATCAAGAAATCATGGAGATTCTGGCCAAAGGCTACAGAACAATCAAAGACGTGTTTGAGAGGGCAAAGAATACCATCGAGATTGATGTCGCGGCGACGTGGAGTGATCTTGATTCGGTGCTCGGGGAGATTTCCGAGGAAGTGGACATAAAGCAGCTTAAACAATCGCTCTTAGAGAAACAAGGGGCTGTTACAGTAGACGATCAGATGAAGGTTGGCGTTTTAGTTAAGGAACATTTAGACAAAGAGAGAGCCAAATATGCTGGCGAGATACAATCGACTTTAGGCGAGCTTGCTCAGAGCTTTAAGGCTCACGACCTTATGGATGACAAGATGGTCCTAAACACAGCCTTTCTTATCGAGCAGAACAGGCAAAGGGACTTCGAGCAGAAAGTCGATGAGCTCAATAGAGAATTCAAGAACAGGCTAAATTTTAGATGTGTCGGTCCACTTCCGCCCTATAGTTTTTTTACGCTGGAGGTCAAAAAAACGCGGTACGAAGAAGTTGATTGGGCACGGAAAAAATTAGGTCTTACGCATGATTTCATTACCGCGAATGATATTAAAAAGGCTCATCGCAGAGTATCGTTGGCCTGTCACCCGGATAAAAATCCTCAGGCGGCAGGCATAGAAAAGAAGTTTGATGATATGACTAAGGCTTACAAGATTCTTCTTGATTATTACCGGGCTTCCAATCCGACAGGACAGGCAAACGGTTGTCACTTCGGTGAGGAATCGTTCGAAAAAGACGCGTTGTTGGTTACGACGATGGACTGATATGGAAAAAGAGGGCAAATATATCTATTGCATTATTGGCACCAGGCAGGACCGGAACTTTGGTCCTCTTGGTATCGGTGGTAGGGGCGACGAAGTCCTGACTATCGGCTATGACGATCTAAGTATGGTGGTAAGTAGCCATCCTCTGGCTGAAGTTGCTGGAACCCGAGAAAATATGGTGGGCCATGAAAGGGTGATTGAAGAGGTGATGCAGGAATTTGACAGTGTCCTTCCTGTTCGATTTGGCACTATTGCGTCCAATGCTGATGAAATTAGGAGTCTGCTGGACAGAAGACGGAAAGAGTTCAAGAACGCCTTGAGGGATATGGACCATAAAGTGGAATTAGGTGTTAAGGGAATGTGGAAAGATATGGGCACGATTTTTGACCATATCGTAGAAGAAAACAAGGTGATAAAGAGTCTAAGGGAGCACTTGATAGAAAAGGATAGTCACAACATCCAGGGGAGAACTCAGATTGGACAACTGGTTAAAAAAGAGCTGGATAAAAGAAAAGAAAGACAAGCTGAAGAGATCGCAGACAGGCTCAGAAGGACATCCTTTGGATGTAAGCTCAACAAAGCCATCGGAGACGAGATGTTCATGAACGCTGCCTTTCTGGTGGACAGGGGAAGAGAAAAAGAATTTGACAATATCATGGATGATCTGGATAGTGAATATAAAGATACGGTCGAGTTTATGTATGCAGGACCATTGCCTGTGTTTAATTTCGTGAACATCCTTATCTATCCTGCTGAGTGGGAAAAGTAAATGGGGGCTGATCTAAAGCAAGGTAAGTATATATATTGTATAACGGAGTTAGAACAACCACAATCATTCGGTCCATCGGTGATTGGCTCGCCGGGCAGCCAATTGTATGCCGTGTGCGTAGGTGACATAGCGGCTGTGGTCAGCGATGCTCCGATAAAAAGATATACTCTTTCGCGGGAAAATACACTTGCCCACGAAAAGGCAATTGAAAAGGTGATGGCCGAGCACCCTGTTCTACCTGTGAGATTTGCCACAGTTGCCCAGGACGAGAATAAGGTCAAGAGAATATTGGAAAAAGAGCATGACCGCTTCAGAGATCTTCTAAATCAGTTCAGGGCGAGAAAAGAGCTGGGTCTTAAAGCAATATTCAAAGAAGACGTTATCTACAAGGACATTCTGCAGAAATACGAGCATATAAGGCTGTTAAAAGAAAAAGTTGCAGTGCGCGACCTGCAGAGGGCGCACTATCAGCGTGTAGAAATAGGCAGAATGGTTGAGCAGGCCTTGGAAAAGGAGAGGGAATCTGTCAGGCAAGATATTCTGAATTGTCTTTCGCCTTTGGCAGTAGAGGTCAGGACTAACGACACTTACGGTGAGCTTATGATTATCAATGCCGCCTTTTTGGTTGAGCGGAACAAAGAGGGTGAGTTTGACCTGCACGTGCAAAAGCTCTGCGACCGATACGGCGAGAAAGCAAGATTCAACTATGTCGGTACAGTGCCACCGTTCAACTTTGTTAATCTTGTGATCGATACCGAAAACTATTAAAGATGTTCATCCTCGATGATATATTGCTTGCTCCAGTAAAAGGACTTGTATGGCTGTGTGAGAAGCTTGACGAGGTGGCTGAAAAGGAATTGTCCGATGAAGGGCGCATAAAAGAAGAGCTTATGGCTCTACAACTGCAATTTGAGTTGGACCAGATAAGTGAACAGGAATATAACCAGAAAGAGCAAGAGCTCCTGGCAAGGTTAGACGCTCTATTAAAAGCAGGTGAGAAGGAGCCGTAGAAATGGCTAATATACAACAAGCCCGAGATACAGTTGTGGAATTTCTAAGAAAAACTCTGAACATAGATGAGGTTCGAGTAATTGGGGTAAGAAAGATCGACAGCGGCTGGGATGCCGAGGCTGAGGTCTACGAGGAAAACTCTTTCTTAAAGTCGCTCGGACTTCCAACTAGGGTGCAGGACAGGAACGTTTATACTGTCAGGCTGGACGACGACTTGCAGGTCAAGTCCTATGAACGCCAACAAGAACACTCCATGGTCTCCCAGTAATCAGCACAACAGATGTGGATGAAAACCGGCCAGGAGCGATTCTCCAAACTGTTCTTTGTCCCAAGCACGGCGACAAAAACGAAGGAGTAGTGGACAGGAATGGATGGATTATACCTGTATGCCGTTAGAGAAAACACCGATGGTTCTGCTGTCATCTCTACAAGAGGTGTTGACGAAAAGTCGGAGGTTTTTGTCATTCGCCATCGCGGGCTGGAAGCTGTGGTAAGCAACGTTTGTTTAGATGAATTTGGCTCTGAGCAGATTCAGAGAAAAGCCCACGAGGACCTTAACTGGATTAAAGAAAAGAGCGTTGCCCATGAGAGCGTTATAGAAAAAGCAATGATAGGAAACGGCACAGTTGTAGCCGTTTTGCCTATGAGGTTTGGCATCATTTTTAAGGATAGAAATGCCTTAGAGAACAGCTTAAATGAAGATTATCCGAGGATCACAAAGCTACTCGAAAAAGTCCGGGGCAACCAGGAATGGAGCGTAAAAATATACTTAGAAGACAGAAAAAAGCTTGAAGAAGCAGTGAAGGCGCAAAGTGACACTGTTAGGCAGAAGGAAAAGGAAATAGCCGCCTTACCAGAGGGTATGGCGTTTTTTATGGAAGAGGAGCTAAGCGAAACTACTGCCAAAGAAGTGGAGAAAAAACTGAACGCTACTATGGATGTTTTTTTTGAAGGACTCAAAAAACAATCTGTGGATTCAGTCAAAAATAAGGTTTTGGGAAAGGAGTTAACAGGTAAATGTGAACCTATGGTTCTAAATGCGGCCTATTTAGTCCCTGAAGAAAAAGTGGAGAATTTCAAAAAAGGGATTGAAGACCTAAAACAAGAAATGCAGGCAAAAGGCTTCTGTCTTGAGTATAGTGGTCCCTGGCCTGCTTTTAATTTCACTTCCTATTAAAATTAAAACTATGGCTAACTTATTATGCACTACGGCTAATAGAAATGACAACGTAACATTAGTAGATGCTCTGGATAAAGTTTTAGAAAAAGGGGCAGTCATCAATGGAGATATAACAATAAGGGTAGCAGATGTAGACCTGGTCTATTTAGGTTTAAGGCTTATTCTTACTTCCATTTCTAAAGCAGAAGAATTATCTGGTAAAAGTTTCAGTGATCCTGATAAAGAACTTACACCGGAAGATATAGAGTACATAAAAAGATTACAAGAAGAGATTAGAAAGGCCGAAGAAAACATCCCTAAGCTTATCGATCTTGGCAGTCCAAAAAAGACGGAAGCTGGCTTAGCCAAATTGATCTTGACCTTGGTTGAACTTATCAGAAGACTTATGGAGAAAGAAGCATTCCGAAGAGTAAAGAAAGGAAGCTTATCCTCTGGAGAAATTCAAAAATTAGGATTGAGTCTTAAGGCGGTAAAGAAAAAAATAAAAGAGGTTCAGACAATTTTTGGCCTCGAAGACGAAGAATTAAATTTAGATTTAGGCCCGCTGGGGAATTTGATGTAATGAAAGAAAACCAAGCAAAGATAGATTGCGCGGTCTTTCGAAATCGGGAGCCTGCTATCGAGGATATTACCGCCAAGATTAACAGAGCCGAATGTGTGGAAGAAAAAGCGGTATTTGCTGCGGAACTCCAAAAAGAAGTAGATGTGCTTCTTTCGTGTGCGGACTACGATCAGAGCAGTTTGGATTGCAGGAACTGTCGCTTCATCGCCACCTTACGTAGCAGAACCGCCGGTTTGATAATGAGAGCAAAAAAATTGGCCTGATAGGAACCGGGATAACCTATGTCGGAACAAAAATTAACGCATGCCACCGAGGCCACGAATCTTGCCGATATCCTGGAAAGAGTTCTGGATAAAGGGATCGTGATTGCAGGAGACATTAAGATTCAGATTGCCGATATTGATCTTCTCACCATCAAAATACGGCTTTTGGTTGCCTCCGTGGACAAGGCTATGGAAATGGGCATAGATTGGTGGCAACACGATTCTTATTTGTCTTCACACGCAGGAAAAGCAGACCTCGAAGCAGAAAACGATCAACTAAAAAAGAAATTGGAGCGCAACCAAGAAATCAAAAGGCGATTGGAGCGTGCCGAGGCGAAGGCTACTTAAAGAGTATGGCCAATGAGAACTTTGATTTACGTTCCCATCATACATACCGGTGCCGATCTTGGTTCAATAGCAAAGGATGTCACTAACAGAGGTATTGCAACCTTAGGAGAGGAAATCTGGACAGAGCACCGTAGTACAGTTGATCGGTTCTGGGATGCCATATCGCGCTATTTTGATTCTATCGACGCAAGGAACACCAAAATATACCAAGATGGAATGGTTGCCGAGGGTGACATAGGAAACAAAATAGTTACAGAAATGTCTAAAGCCGGCAGTAAGAATTACCAGCTCATATCGAGGCTTCTCGAAAGGGGAGCCGTCTTGGTTAAGACGGAAGATTTTGAGCTGGTTAAAGAAGAATATAATAAGTTGATTGCCATAACACGGGCGGAGTCAACCGTACGGAAGATAGTAGCACTAATAAAATATAAGTTGGCAAAAAGCAGGCTTCTGCGTGAACGAGACATTTTTATTGCCGAAAGAATAAACCAGACGCTTGGAACCGGAGAGGCGGGAATTATTTTCATTGGGGCTGTTCACAAGATCAAAGAAAAGCTGCCCAAAGGTATTCAATTTGCCGAGCTAAAGGACACAGAAAAGGTGAGAAAATACCAACGGTTGTTGCCTTTTCATAACAAACACAAAGAGGAATTTGACGAATTGAGCAATTATCTCGTTTCAGAAGTGAGCCTATGAACGGGTCATAAGGTTTATCCTGGGGGTTTTTTGTTCCGCCAAAGATAAGAAGCGAAAGGCCCGGCGGAGTTTTCAGGTTGTCGCAACAATGAAATGCTCTCCGCAAAAAAGGGTCGTTCACATCGCAGCCGCTTCCCAGGCCAAATAAATCATCGCTTCACTACTGTCAGCAGACAGGTTCATTATTGCCGACCGTTGATAAAGTGCCTTATCTTTTCAAAGTCAACCGTGGCAACCGCGTGCCGGATATCCAAATCCTCAAGATAAATATACCCGATTTTCTTGTGCAATCCATCTTTTCGGTTGGCGGGTGAGCCAAGTTTGCTGCGTACTTCGTTGCCGCGAGATTTTGGCACAACCAGATATAGTTCAATATCCGACTCCGGCGCAGCGGTCAATAGATTCCTGAACCTGTCAACCCCGCTGGTAATAGTTGTTGTTCGTTCAACTTCAAAGGCGGCGACAATGCCGCGGCCGCCGTTGTGCCAGATCACGTCTATCTGTTCAATAATGTCACGGGCAGCTTTCGGCATGCCCTGGACCCGCTGCGGCAAGTCACTGCTCATTTGCCGAAACTCCGCGTATTTCATCTGCTCCGTGCGACCGATGTGGGCCTTTAGTTTCCGGCAACCGGCCATTTCCACCAGCCGGGCAATCGCCAGGTCGTGATCGGACTCCTCGCTGGTAGCCAGGCGATACTGGACATCGACTCCAAGCCCGGCGAAAAGCTTCTCTCGCTCGATGTCTTCCTTGAGTTTCCAGACCTTTCGCCCGGCTTTGCCCTTAGTTACCTTGCCGGCTGCGGCTTGAGAAACCGGCATCAGACTGGCAATGCTGCCCAGCACCTGCTGGATTTCCCGCGCGTCGGCCATGTTCGAGTTGATCAGGTTTTCATAGATGGCATTAAGAATGTCGTCCTGCGTGGCGAATCCGCGAGCGCAAAGCAATCGCTTGATGAGATATTCTATCCTCGCCTCCACCGGCACAAAGTCCAAATCTTCATAAGAAGCTTTATAGTGCTGCCTGCTGTAGTCTTCGAGGTCTTGCTTCAACTCGTCGCCGGGATTTGCTTTCAGGTGCCACCTACCATCCTTTTCCTCAAAATTGTTGGCAAGGTACGGAACTATCTCTTTCTCGCCGATCTTGTCGAGAAGATTGTTGTTCAGCAGCCAGGGCATCAGCTTCATATAAATAAGCGATAGCGATGCTCCTTTATGGTGAATAACCGCCTCAGCCGCCAGGCGTTCTATCTGTCTGCCAATCTCCGCATGTTCAATCTGCCTGAATCCCGGCTGCTTTTCCACCTTCTGAAACGACAAAATAAAATCACCCAACATTGAACCGCTTCGACGAGTGCTTATCGTGTGCTCGTAGAGTTTTATAGCGGGCTGGTAGATCATCCCATCATGTTCAGCAAGCCTAAATCCTGCGTCATGTGCGGCAAGATGGATCGCATTCCACACCCTGAATTCCTTGTTATGGAACGTCATCACCATCCAGCGATGCGGCTTCAGTACTCGCTGGCATTCTTTGAAAACCGCATGAAGGATTGAACGGTAATGCTTGAGTTCCTTGGCCCCTTCAAATCCATGATGCCGGGTCGTGATGGCTTCGTTCGATTTGTCGGTCACCCCGTCAACATCGATCCATTCGTGCAACCACACGACCCAGAAGTCGGACAGCTCCAGATATTGTACATTTCCACCGTAGGGAGGATCGGTAATAATGACATCCACGCTGGCATCCGGTAGCGGGAGCCTGTCGGAACTGGCCGTGATAAGCATAAATTGGTTTTCTTGTGC
>Ga0315280_10010393_pt1 | contig 11682 bp, 11 predicted proteins | sample YL17G06_40_MG_FD_203697 | JGI IMG/M metagenome (GOLD analysis project Ga0315280, IMG submission 203697) | Sediment microbial communities from Yellowstone Lake, YNP, Wyoming, USA - YL17G06_40 | ecosystem: Environmental > Aquatic > Freshwater > Lake > Sediment | place: USA: Wyoming | collected... | reverse complement strand
GATCGCCGCCGCGGCCTTGCCCGGGACTAGCCTCAGGCCCCGAGGCGCCATTACGCCCGTGTGACAGTGGGCACAATTCCTCTTGAAAACATCCAGGATGTTCGCCGGGACGTCCTTCGCTGGCGGGTTCTGGGCCTGCGCAATCGCTAACCCCGCCGCGGCCACGGCCAGGGCCGCGAAAAGAAGGATCGCCGTCTTTTTCATTTGTCCCCTCCCTATTGCAGCTTCGTATAGTCGATCTCCGACCCGAACAGACTGTGCGGGATGAGATAGATCACGAGCGTCACGACCGACGCCGTCAGGACCGCGGCTCGGGCTGGCTTGCCTCTCCGGCCGGCGATGAGGGCCAGGACCCAACAGAGAAGCATGACGAGCGTCTTGTTGTCCGTGAGGTCGGTTCCGAACGGGAAGCCGCTCCAGAGGATCCCGAAGGCGTATTTCTGCACCAGGGGCCCAAGGACGAAGCCGCCGAGGAAGATGAGCGCCGCCGCCCAGATGACGAATCGCCGGGGGTTCCGCTTCCTGTCCAGCGCTGCCAAACCGGCGGCCGTAGCGAAGAGCATGCCTGAGAACATGACGAGGATATGGACGATGATCAGCCAAATCGGAACGGAGTTCTTGAAACGGATGATGTACGGGGCGTCCCCGCCGACCAGGAGGTCGTTTCCGCCGGTCATCACGTGTACCTTGTATATCAGTTTCCCGGCGGCCGGCTGCTTGGGCAGGAAGCCGACGAGTTCCGCGTCCTTGCGGACGAGCAGCTCCCGGGTCCAGGGGTCGTTGCTGTTGTAGCGCTTGTATTCCAGGTAGCCCTCCGCCGGGGCGGGGAGGGCGAGCGCGATCACGGCGTCGGCCGTGCTCTCGGCGCTGCGGGGAATCCGGAACCGGAACGTCCCGTCCTCGATGGCGACTTTCCCGTGCGCCGGATAGGTCGGTCCGGTCATCCGCTGGTAAACGGCCGAGACAAGCGTGATGACCACGGCCACGAACCAGAACAGGAACTTTTTGGGGGACCCTTTCGCCGTTCCGCTCATTGTTTTTGCCGCTGGGCGGGCTCAGCCCCTGATGTGGATGGAGCCCAGGACGACGGAGACGTTGAGCCGGAGCGTGCCTTTCTTCTCGGCGTCCGCGGGCTCTTTCGGCCGCTGCTCGATCGAGCCGAGGATGGGCGTCCCCTCGACGACGACCTGCCACTCCGGGCGCACGCGGAGCTCGATGTTGCCCAGGACCGCGGAGAGGGAGAGGACGGCCTGGCCGCCCTCGAGGCCGGCGCCGGTGAGGTCCAGCTCGGCCGAGCCGAAAACGACCTCCACGGACCCGCCCTTGAAGTTCGAGGCTTCGACCCGCCGCTTCGTGCTCGAGAAGACCTGGGAGATGCGAAGCTCGTCGGCGGAGTTCAACTCAAGGATTTTTTTTTTATCCCCGGCCCGGGCCGGCTTGACGAGGATCCAGACCCCCAGGACGATGATGAGGATCGGCCAGAAATAGTGCCAGACCGTGCGGTCGAAGATCCGCATCTCCATGAGCAGGAAAAAGGACCCGAACAGGATGAAAAAGACGGCCGGGCCCGTGTTCTTGAAATCGTTGGCGATCAGGATGGAGACGCCGACGATGATGAAGATCGCCGGCCAGTAGCGGCTGATGACGTGCCCGACGTCGAGCTCGCCGATCTGGTCGAGCAGGAACAGAACGCCGACGATGATGAAGACGAGGCCCCAGAAGATACGGCTTTGCGACCCTTTCGTTGCTGCCATCGTGCCCTCCGTGCGCCGCCAGGATACCAGAATCCCCGGCGCCTGTAAACGGAATTACAACCGCCGGATGTTCATCCCGCCGCTCACCTCGATCGCCGCCCCTGTCGAGTAGGCGAAGGCGCCGCTGACCAGGGCGGCGACGGCCCGGCCGACGTCCTCGGCGAGGCCCCAGCGGCCCTGCGGGACGAGGCCTTGGGCGATCAGGCGATCGTACCTGGCCCTGACCGGCGCGGTCATGTCCGTGGCGATGATCCCCGGCCGGACCTCGTAGACGGAGATGCCGTATGGCGCGAGGGCGTGGGCGAAGAGCGTCGCGGCCATGCTCAGCGCCGCCTTGGACAGGCAGTATTCGGCCCGGGACGGGGAGGAGACCGTCGCGCTGATCGAGGTGATGAAGATGATCGCCGGCGGGACGGCATCCTTGCCCCCCGTCCGGGCGGCCATGCGCCGGGCCACGTTCTGGGTTAGGAAAAAGCTGCCGCGGGTGTTGACGCCCATGACCCGGTCGTAGCTCGCCGGCGTCGTTTCCAGGATGTCCGCTCGCTTTTCGGGGGCGACCCCGGCGTTGTTGACGAGGACGTCGATCCGGCCGAACTTCTCGATCACGGCCTCGACGGCCATGTCGTGTCCGGCGATCGAGGCGATATCGCACGGCACGGGCAGGAAACGCCGGCCCAGGCGCTCGACCTTGGCCTTGACCTCGAACAACCCCTTCTTCGTGTTTTTGGGGTCGTAGAGGATATCGAGCCCGGCCGCGTCGAAACCGTTCCGGGCGAGTTCGAGGACGATGCCGCGCCCGATGCCCTGTCCGGCCCCGGTGACCAGGGCGACAGGCCTTTTCAGATTACTCTTCTTGGCCACCCTCACTCCTCCTCCCTGACGATCCTGTCCCTGAGAGAATCGTTCCAGACCGTCTCGAACCAGCCGTCCGCCGAGGGGACCGGCCGGACGCCGACCCATTCCTTTCTAATATTGCCTGCACTATCGAGGCCGATTTCGAGGACCTTGCCGCCGGCGAAATCCTCCGGAGCCGCGAGCGAGAACGCCCACGCGGGTCCCAGCCCCGGGCAGGGGAGCCGGCCGGCCGGGTCGGGAACAAGATAGGACCCGCGGCTTTTCCCGCCGCGGCCGACGTACTCGAGGATGGCCTCGAGATATACGGCGTGCGTCAGGGCCAAGTCGAGCACCTTAAACGCTCTTGGGAGAGCGCGGACCGAAGGGACCCGGAGCTCCCGGCGGAGCCGTTCGAGGAGAAGCCACGCCCGGGGCGCCTCTCGGGCGACGTCGAGCGGATTCCGGACATGCGCGGCACAGGCCGACATCCGCTGCCGGATCTCGGCCAGCGCTTCCGGGGCGAGCCCGCGCGTGCCGGCTCGCTTCTCGATGAGGGCCGCGGCCATCGCGAATTTCTCGCCGACCCCGCTTCCTGCTAGCCGGACGAACCGGGCTGCCGACGGGGGCATGTCCGCGTATCTCCTGGCGATCCACCGGGCCGCCCTCGCGCTCCCGACCTGACCCGCGTTCAGGGCCGAGCCGCCCGGCCGCCGGACGCCGTGGGTGCCGCAGACCTCGCCAACGGGGAAGAGGTGCCGGACGTCGGACTCCCACCAGATCCCGCCCTTGAAACCGCCGTTGTTGTGCTGGGCCGAGACGGCGGCTTCGAGCGGCCGCCGCCCGAGGTCGATGCCGTGACGCTTGAAGAGCTCGACCGCAGGAAGGTTCATCTTGCGGAGACGGGCGATGGGCGTCGGAAGAAGAGCGCCCGACCGTTCGAGATACGTGCGAGCCTCGACGCCGAGGAGGCCGAAGTCGAACTCGGCCAGTTTCCCGGCGCCCGAGGGGTCGCGGCGATAATCCAGGAAAACGCGGCGGCCGCGGACGACCGTTTCCTCGTAGACGAGGATGTCGATGAGGGAAGAACCGTAGTCCATGGCCCTGGCCGGGTCGAACGGCCATTCGTACCCTTTGAGAAAGATGGCCGTCGCGAGCGTGCCCATATCCGGGAAATAGTCGTTAAGGAACTCCCGCTCGTCCCCGCCGCCGCGACCGGTCGAGAAGTAGCGGGGGATCGTCTGCTGGTACGTCCCCGAGAGGTTCCAGCGGAACTCGACCGAGGCCAGCCCGAACTGGGATTCGGAGAGGTTGTGGGCCGTGGCGCCGGCGGAAAAGGCCAGGCCATGGGAACCCGTCTGTCCCTCGGGATAGACGGAGCTAGCGTACATCCCGCCGGGACCGCCCGTCGCCAACACGACATTGACCGCGTTGAAGAGGACGAAGCCGAGGCTCCTTCCGCCGGGCTTCCGCGTGTCGAGAGCGATAGCGCCCACGACCCTTTTCGCCGGGCCATTTCCCGCCGTGAGCAGGGCGATCGCCTCGTGGCGGTCGAGGACGGGGATGCGGCGGCGCCGGACCTCGCGGGCCAGGGCCTCGAACATCAGGCGCGAGGTGAGCGGGCCGGCCGACGTCGCCCTCTGCCGCGGGTCGTTGTCGGTCTTGTAACCGACGAACGCCCCGTACTTGTCCTCGGGGAAAGGGACGCCGAGCTCGACGAGGCGGAAGAAGGCCTCGACCGAGCCCTGGGCCTCGCAGAGGGCGATGTCCCCGTGCATGCCGCCGCTCGCGGCCAGGTCTCGCGCCATTTCGAGCGGGGAATCGGGGAGGGGGCCCGCGAGCGACAGCTTATAGTAAGTCTGCTTGTCCGAGCCGGCGTTGCGGGACGTACCGCCGCCGAAGTGGTCCGTGATGATAGCCACGTCCGGCTGTCCCTCCGCCTGGAGGCGGACCGCCGCGTTGAGCCCGGCGGCGCCGCTGCCGATGACGAGCGTGTTCAGGGAATAAAGAGGGAACGATACGCCGCCGATGCGGACCCTGCTTTTCGTCATGCCCGCGGCCGTCCTTTCGTGCCCGCGGTCAAAAATATACCAACCGCCGCCCCGTCGTCAAACGTCTATCGGTCTTCTTGGTCGTGGAAATGGCCCCCACAAGCGGTACGAGCTCGGGGTGTTCCCATCGTCAGGGCGCGGTTTGGCCCCGGCGAGGCCAACCCGCTCGGCCCGGGCCTCGCTCCACCGACTTCGGGTCGGTGTCCGTGCCCGCTCGGCCCTCCAACGCCTTCCTCCGGGAAGCACCCCTCCGCTCGTCTTACTCTAATCGGAGGACGAGCCCAGGATGTTTCCTCCGGCCGTGGCCCTATGGCTTTCCGGGAACTTGGGCTATTTCGCTTATTCGATCCAGCCGGGTGGGGGTTCGATGAATAGCGCCCGCAGCTTTTCGACGGAGACTCCGCGGAAATCGGCGATGGCCAGGCGGACGCGGCCGAGCTCGGCCGCCGTGTGGGTCGTCGTCACGCCGACGACCCGCATCCCCGCGGCCAGAGCCGAGGCGACGCCCGGGTAGGAATCCTCGAACGCGACGCACTCCTCGGGGCGCCGCCGGAGCTCCTCGGCCGCCCGGAGATAGAGGTCCGGCTCAGGCTTTCCCTTCAGGACGGCGCCGATGTCGACGAGGACGTCGAAAAAGGGCCTGAGGTCCGCCTCTTCCAGAACGAAAGCCAGGTTGATGCGCGGCGCGGAGGTGGCCACGGCCGTCGTGATCCCGGCCGCCTTGAGCTCTTCGAGGAGGTCGACGAGCCCGGCGGCCGGCCGGACGTGCCCTTTGTAAAGCTCGCGGTAAAGGGCTTCCTTCTCCTGGGCGTAACGGGCGGCCTCCTCCGGGGGCAGGTCGGCCTTGAAGAGCCCCTTCAGGATCTCCCTGTTAACCCGACCGAAGAGGTTGTTCTTGAAGTACTCAGGGTCGAACGGCAGGCCATGCTCGCGCGCGAATCGCTCCCAGGCCCGGAAATGGAAGTCGCGGTTGTCGACGATGACGCCGTCCATGTCGAAGACGGCGGAGAAAACTGGAGGGACGGGCGGGCTCGCGGGAGGCGGGTGGTTCTTCATCGGGCCGGCGAAACCGCCCTTTCCGCTCTCCTGCTCAACGCTCCTCCCGGTAGTCCGGGTCGCGCACGACGCAGCCGACGCATTTCTGCCGTCGCAGGAGATCCGAGCAGAGGGAGCAGGCCGTGCAGACCTTCCGCATGACGAGGCGGCCTTTCTGGGCCAGGTCCCTCGGGAAGTCCGGGTAGGCGAGAGCGCCCCGGCCCTGCCCGATGACGGCCGTGTCGCCCGCCCGGACCATGGCCGCGCCGACGTTGGGGAAGAAATGGCGAAGCCAGGAGTAGCCGGCGCCGACCACCGCCGTCCGCGGAAAGGCGCGCTGCAGCTCGGCGGCGAAGCGGAGGTGCCGGGCGACGCCCTCGAGCGGGTGCTCGTCCGGGACGGTCCCGCCCGGGACCGGCTTGTCGAAGGGCCGTCCGAAGTGCGCCTTCCAGGCCGGAACGCCCATGGACAGGGCCAGGAACCGGACGCCTTCCTTCGCCAGGCGGCCGACAAGCTCCTTCGGTTCCTTGAGGCCGGGGATTTCGGGGCGGTCGGGTCTCATGCCGAAGCCGTATGGGAAGGGGACCATGTCGGCGACACTCAGGCGGCACGTGACGAGGAGCCGCGGCACGTCGCGCCGGATGCGGCGCACGGTCTCGACGAGGAATCGCGACCGGTTCTCGAACGGCCCGCCGTATCTGCTCCCCGTCCGGGTGAACGCGGCGAGGAGTTCGGAGACGAGGTAACCGTGGCAGGCCTTGATGTCCACGCCGTCGAACCCGGCCGCGGCGGCCTTATCGGCGGCGTCGATGAAGTCGTCCTGGATCTCGGCCAGGGCCTCGTCGGCGACGATCGGATAATCGGCGGGCAAACCGTGGAGCCGATCGAGGACGGGGCTCCGGCGCACGATGAGCGGCGCCGGCTTGGCGAAGCGCCCGGAGTGCGTCAACTGGAGGATAAGGAGTGGCTCGTGGTCCGGTCCCCATCCGGCGGCCGCCGCCTCCCGCATCCGGCCGGCGAGCGTCTTGAAGGCGTCCTCCGTTCCGTCCGTGAGCATGAGTTGATGCAGGTTGGACCGGCCGTCCAGCCGCACGGCCGTCGCCTCGACCCAGATAAGGCCGCTGCCGCCGGAAGCATAGCGCTCATAGCGGCGGAACGTCCGGGCCGTCGGCGCGCCCTCGGCGTCGGCGTCGGCGGCCTCCATCGGCAGGACGGCCAGGCGGTTGGGCACGGTCCGGTCGGCCAGCGTCGCCGGTTCGAGGAGCACGGAGATATCCTCCGAAAAGGGGATCCGGAGCCCGAGCTCCTCGGCCTTGGCCAGGAGCTCGCCGGCGTTCCGGAAAGAGAATCTCTTGTGGTGCGCCATGTCCGGTTATTCCGTTCCCTTCTCGACGATCCGGCGGACGGCCAGGAGCCCGCGTTTCACCCGCCGTTCGCAGACTTCGGGCCAGCGGGCCCGGTCGAGGATGGCGATCCGGCGCGCGTCCTTCGCGGCGCGCGTCCGTGCGGCGAGGCGGAGGAGCTTCGCCGTTTCGGCGACCGAGAGGTCCGGGAACCGGGCCAGGAACCCGGCATCGAAGATGGGAATGAGGAAATCGCCGCCGTGGTCCTCGAGGGAAAGGTTGATCCTCCGCGGCAGGGTTGAGAGGCCCTCGAACACGGCCGTGAGGTCCACGACCCCAGTCCCTGCCTCGGCGGTGAAGGCGACCAGCCCGTCCTCAGTGAGCAGCAGGCCCCCGTCCTTGACGTGGGTCGTCACGACCCAGGGGAGGAGCCGGGCGGCGGCGCTTTCCGGGTCCTCGAGCATGACCAGGAGGTTCATCGTGTCGAGGCAGACGCCGAGCTCCCCGCCGGGCGCGGCCCCGCACATTTCGAAGAGCCGGACAAGCTCGAACGAGGTGAACTCGAAGTGGGTCTCGAGGGCCAGGGTCACACCGTATTCGCGGAACATGGGCCGCTCGTCACGGAGCGCGGCGGCCGTGAGCCGGAGGAGCTCCTCGGCCGGCTGGGCGTCCGCTTTCCAGCGCATCAGGCCGCCCGAGCATGAGCGGACGGTCCCGGCGCCCAGGAGGCAGGCCTCGGCCGCGGCCTTCTTGTTCGCGGCGAAGATGTCCTTCGCCTTTCCGGTCGCGAGGTCCAGCGGGACATGCTCGCCGCCGCCCCACTCGATGTAGAGGCCGTTCTCGGCGGCGTAGCTCCGGAGGTCCTCGAGGAGGGGTTTGTCCAAGGCCTTCGACGCCGGGAAGCCCGTTTCCGAGAACTGGACGCCGTCCGCCCCGTTGATGATGGCCCACTCGAGGAGCTCGAACGGCGAGAGGCCGAGCGGCTTGAGGGAGTAGCTGTCGACGCCGACCTTGAAGGGTTTCATCGTCCCGCCGCGCCCTCCTTAATCTCATCATATCAGAATCTCTTCCCGAATTGGTAGAGTGGGTGGCACGGTGCCAGTCACCGCCCGCCCGAGGCGGAAGGGGATTGCGAAGGCGTCCAAGCAATGGCTCGAGTATAGGAGAGAAGAGCGCAGGGGTGATTCCCGGAGGGAGGCGTAGAAAGGCCGAGGCGGGCACGGATGGAATCGGAGATTCCAGAGCGAGGTCCGGGCCGAGCGGGTTGGGCTCGCCGGGGCCAACCCGCGCCCTGACGGAGGGAACACCCCGAGCTCGACCTTCTTGCTCCGGCAAGCGCTCCGGATTCTTGACAACGGCCGGCATTTATTGTGAGATAGGAAAAACCACGACGCGTTCAAGGAGAGACGGGATGCTCAAAGAAATGCAGGACGCCCTCATCGCGGGGAAAAAGGCCGACGTCGAAGCGCTCGTCGACCAGGCCATCGCCGCCAAGCTCCCGGCCGCCAAGATCCTCAATGAAGGCCTCATCCCGGGCATGGAGCGCCTCGGCGAGCTGTTCAAGAACAACGAGGTCTTCATCCCCGAAGTCCTCGTCGCCGCCCGGGCCATGAACGCGGGCCTGGCCAAGCTCGAACCCCTCCTCCTCAAGGACAAGGTCCAGCCCAAGGGTGTCGTCGTCATCGGCACGGTCAAGGGAGACCTCCACGACATCGGCAAGAACCTCGTGGCGATGATGCTCCGCGGCAACGGCTACAAGATCGTCGACATGGGCATTGACGTCTCCCCGGAAAAGTTCGTCGAGGCCGCCCGGGCCAACCAGGCCGGGATCGTGGCCTGCTCCGCCCTCCTGACGACGACCATGGTCCAGATGAAGAGCGTCGTCGAGGCCGTCGAGGCGGCGGGCCTCAAGATTCCGGTCGTCATCGGCGGGGCGCCGGTAACGAAGGACTACGCGGACCGGATCCGCGCCCGCGGCTACGCCCCCGACGCCGCCAGCGCCGTCGAAGAGGTCGGCCGGCTGCTCGGCCTCTAGGCGGGGCCGGCCCGGGTACGCCCAGCGGTCCGGCGATCCTCGGATGACCATGACCCCGCGCGAGATCGTCGTCAAGACCCTGGAGCTCCAGTCCCCGCCCCGCGTACCCCGTCAGCTCTGGCTCCTGCCGTGGGCCGAGCGGACCTTTCCTGCTGAGCTCGAGGCCATCCGGGAAAAATATCCGGACGACCTCCTCCGCTGCCCGCCGTTCCTGTCATCACCTCTGCGGACCTCGGGGGAGGAGCACGGCGTCGGCTTCTTCGTGGATGAATGGGGCTGCCGTTTTGAGAACAAGCAGGCGGGGGTCATCGGCGAGGTCAAGGACCCACTGCTCAAGGACTGGCGAGACGCGGGTGCGGTCCGTCTGCCCGCCGAGCGCCTGACCGTGGACACGGGTAGGGTCGACGGCTTCTGCCGAGAGGGAGACCGTTTCGTCTACTCCTGGCCCTCCGTCAACATTTTCGAGCGCCTCCAATTCATCCGCGGCCCCGAAAACCTTTATATCGACCTGGCCGAGCGGCCGGACGAGCTCTTCGCCCTGATCGCCCGTCTCCACGCGTTCTTCAAGCAGGAGCTCGAGCTCTGGGCCTCGACCGAAGTCGACGCCCTTTTCTTTGCCGACGACTGGGGAAGCCAAAGATCCCTGCTCATCTCCCCGTCGCTCTGGCGCGAAGTCTTCAAACCTCTCTACCGCGACTACGTGGAGATCGCCCACCGCAACGGCAAATACGCCTTCATGCACAGCGACGGTAACATCACGGATATCTTCCCCGACCTCATCGAAATCGGGTTGGACGCCGTCAACTCACAGGTCTTTTGCATGGACATCGGAGAGCTGGGCCGGGTCTTCGCCGGGAAGATCACGTTCTGGGGGGAGGTTGACCGCCAGCACCTCCTGCCGTACGGCACGCCCGCCCAGGTCGCAGAGGCCGTCCGGGCCGCCGGGAAGGCCCTGTGGCGGAACGGCGGCGCCGTCGCTCAGTGCGAATTTGGGATCGGCGCCCGGCCGGAGAACGTGGCCGCCGTCTTCGAAACTTGGAATAAAATCGTATAATGGACGTCTAAGCAAAGAAGAGGCGCGGCCGGATCGCCTTCCCTGCAAGGGGTCCGCCCGGGCCCGAGGAGGTGGCATGAGAAAGACATGGATCGTTTACCCCCTGATCATGGCCGCGGTCGCTGCCCTCGGCGTCCCGGGCCTGGCCAAGGACACGATCGTCCAGGGCCAGTGGGCGGCCGGTCCGATCAGGATCGACGGCCTGGACCAGGACTGGCAGGATGCGGCGTTCCTGACAGACCCGGGTTCCAAGGCCCAGTACGCGGTGAAGAACGATGGAGCGAATCTCTATATCCTCTTCCTCTTCAAAGACCCCGCCTCCGCATCGACGATCGAGTACACGGGGATGAAAGTCTTCTTCAACGCCGATGACAAGAAGAGCAAGGACTTAGGCATCCTCTTCACGAAAAGGTCCCTCCCGGTCGAGACGGTGATCGCCGAGATGGGGAAAAGCGCGGGGAGGCCCTGACCGAGGAGCGGAAGGCCGAGCTCCGCCAACAGAAAACGCACATGGTGTTCGTCGAAGAGCCGATCAACCCCAAGAAGCTGGCCGCCCCCACGGACCTTGCCGTAAAGACCGATCCCCCGGCTTATCGATCCGCGGCGAAGCAACGCGTCCAGTGCTTCGAGTTCCGCATCCCTCTCAGCCGGACGAACGAGCCCCGGGGCATAGGTGCCGGGCCCGGCAAGACGATCAAGGTCGGCTTCGAGTGGGGTGGCATGACCAAGGAGGTCCTGGAGAACCAGATGGCCGGCATGGTCTCTCGGGCCGGCTCGGCCCATCAGGGAGCCGAATTGACGGATTCCCTCGCAAACCCCAGGGATAATGCGGGCACACTCCAGGGCGGCGGCGAATACCGGCGCGATCCCCGGACGGTGCTCCGCTCCTTCTGGATCGACCTCAAGCTGGCGGCCCAATAGCCCGGCTGCCGGCGCCCGCCTTTCTTGGCGCCCGGTCAGAGCGGCACCGCGGCCAGGTAGGCGCCGATGAAGGCCAAGGCGACGGCCGCGATCTTCCACCAGCTCAGGCGCTCCTTCAGGAAGAGCGCCGCCAGGATGACGATGAAGATCGTGTTCAACTGATTGAGCGCCGCGGCCACCGACACCCTCGCGTACTTCATCCCGCCCATCCAGAGGATGAGAGACCAGTAGGAGCCGAAGAACGAAGCCGGGACCATGGCCTTCCAGTTGGCCCGGTCGAGCAGGGGCTTGAGGATGGCCCGCCGCCCCGGCAGGAACGGGATAAGGAGTGCGAGGGGGACCGTGCCGCCGACGATCCGGACCAGGGTCGCCCAGACGACCGATTCCTTGGCCAGGACGGGCTTGACGATGACGATCCCGACGGCCACGAAGAACATGGCCAGGACCCCGAAGACCATGCCAAGGACGAGGTCCCGTCGCGCGACCGGCGCGCCATTCGAGCTCGACCGCGAGGCGGCCAGCACCGCGGAGATGATGAGAGCGACACCGGCCAGCTGCCAAGCCGACATGTGTTCGCCGAGGATGACGTAGGACAGGGCGATGACGAACGGGCTGTAGAAGCAGTCAACGATGGCCACGATGCTCGCCCCGAGCCGGT
>Ga0315280_10010392_pt1 | contig 11683 bp, 18 predicted proteins | sample YL17G06_40_MG_FD_203697 | JGI IMG/M metagenome (GOLD analysis project Ga0315280, IMG submission 203697) | Sediment microbial communities from Yellowstone Lake, YNP, Wyoming, USA - YL17G06_40 | ecosystem: Environmental > Aquatic > Freshwater > Lake > Sediment | place: USA: Wyoming | collected... | reverse complement strand
AAAGCGCTTGGGAAAATTCCTGAATAATTAGTTCTTTTTCCTTAATTATCCAGGAATTTTTCTTTTCCGCTAGTTTTTTTTGCTTTTTGTATTTGTAATGGCGTGTAGCTGCGTGATCAAGTTAGCAGACTGATCGGGTTTTGTTCCGCTCCTGTCGTTATGTGGTGATGGTCCTATTGTGCTATCTGTATTCATCGGGAGACTTGGCCCACGAGAACCCACAGAATACTTCCGCGTAGCGCCATATGTCCTTGTATGAGGGCATCGTGGTCATGTAATCGTGCACGTAGCACCAGTCTTCGAATTTTTCCACCTGGGCGTCGGTGATGTCGTCGGGATAGGACCAGCCGTTGTCTAGGATGATGATGATGATTCTTTCTATTACAGAGTACTCGATTTCGACCTGGCCGGGTCCCTCGATCGCCTCGATGTATCTTAGTGCGAAGTCGTGTGCGTTTTGGCAGGCTATGAAAGCCTCTACCGAATTGCGGTTTTCTTCCGCGAAGTGAGTGAGGTTGTCGGTTGCCTGCTGAGCTGTTTTCTCTTGGAGATCTCCGAGGGTGATCCATCTTTCCCCATTTTGAGGCCAGTTGCATACGTCGTCGAGGGTGCGGCCTGATTCCTCGATGATCTCGATGGTTAGAGGATCCGTTGGCCGCGGCGCTTCGACCATGCAGTTAGCCAGGTCGTCGACCTGGTCAAAGGGGTTCCACGTTTGTAGTTCGTTCTCTACGACCTGTATTGATAAGTTAGCGGCGATTAGGGACATGATTTCGTCAGACATTTCGCTTTGCCAGGGCAGGCCGTGGAGGACGGCTTCGGCTTTCAAGGCTTTTTGTGCTACTCTTACGTATGCAGTCGGCGTGGATGGTGCCGTGGCGAAGGAGACCTTCTCGCCCATGAGTTTGCGTACTCCTCCGGCGATCAGGTCTTGTGCGAATCCCATAATAGGACCTAGGGAAATTCCTTTCCCGAATATACCTTGAGTGACCTGCAATGCTTCAATGGAGTTTGCACAGCTTGGCTTGAATTTTCTGATCTTATCGGCGATTTTTGCCCGTGATTTTTTGCTGAATGGGTTTTTGTCTGAGAACTTTTCGAGGTCTTTTTTAGGTCCCCGGCCGGTTTTGGCCTTGCCCCTGGGTCCCTTCATCCGTGAATAGGGGTTTATGAGGCTGAGGAGCGTCGACGCTCCGACTACCCATCCTAATGGGCCTGTAAGGAGCGCGGCGGTTGTTCCTCCGACGACGGCCGCGGTGATGAGGCCGATACAGGCTAAAGTGCTTACGGCGTCTTGTAGGTCATCCAGAGCGGTTAAAATGGCGCCTGCCGAACGCACGAATTTGGGAGACGGAGAAGCCAGCATTGCCAGGTATTTTGCTCGTTTTCTCTCTTTTAGGGCTTTGATTTCTAGATAGCGGTCAGGTGGGATCCATCCGTAGTTTTTCTCTTTCCATAATTGCTTCTCCTCGTCTGTCATTGGTTTGATGAGGTCGAACGTTATGATGTCTTCGAAGGCGGGCATAGTTATGGTGTAGCCGTTCTTGGCGACGTAGGCGTCATGAGATTTTTCGAATTGTTCGTCGGTGAACTTTGGTAGGTGAAACGGTGCAAGCCAGTCTGCCATGAGTTTTCTCCCTGGCGATCATACCAGAGGCATGGCAATCGTTCAACCTGGTTGATCCTGGCGCGTCGTTTTTGCCTGGGAGGACTTGAAAACACTGGTTTTGCTGTTTTCGGGGATTATACGAGATAAACCTGGATACCGAATTTTCCGCATGCTGCTCCGAGGTCGTTGTCGATTCGCTCGGCGACGAGCACCAGACGCTCCGGTCTTAAAATTTTTGGGTCCTCGGTCCAGAGGGCTTGATAGACTTGGAGTTGTCCGACGGCGCGGAGTCCTGGGTAGCTTGCGACCTCGATGATCCAGACTTCGGTGCTTAGCTCCGCGATTGCGTCGGCGCGTTTGGATGTGTTGAAGCGCCACATGCGCTGAAACGGATCCGCTTCTTCCTCCGGAGAGAGGAAGGGCCCGCCGAGGAGGCAGTCGTAGTAAAGGGCCTTGAAGTACGAGCCGTACGTTTCGAGAAATCGATACCAGACCGGAATGTCCGGCGCCAGCATGTGCGGCGGGGATCCCCGCCAGTCTATTTCGTATCGGTGTCCGAGGGTGGTTGGCATGCGGGCAAGCATCCTTGTATGGAATCAACTTTAGTTTCCAACTTGGTTAAGCGGTGTTCGATGCGCATGAACATGCCGATGATTGCGGACCCGATGGTTACAGAGATTCCGAGGGTGAATGGATCCATATGAGTTATTTCCTTTTCAGGCGTAGGTTGATTTGTGCGTCTCGGATCGAGCAGAACAGGAGATGCGTGTAGTTGCTGAGACGGGCGATAAGGATTGCCGCCGCTGCCAGGCGCGTACTCTGGCAATCCGCGAACGTTGCAACCAAGATGACCATGGCGGCAATCCAAACCGATGTGCAGTATTTACATTCGAGTAGATGTACTTGCTCTTCCGAGCGCAGCCAGGTCGTTTTTTTAATCAGCCATAGCCGGATCCCTTGTAGCGGCGCCGCGGTGAATATTAGCTCAACCAGAGCTTCCGTCAGGATTGCGAGGGCGATTATCTTGATTATCATCGGTATGTCTCCGCTTGTATCCGCACGGGCAAGTTAGCCAGGCGAATCTATCAGAGCAGCAGGGCGGCTTGTATCTGAGCGGCTTGCTGCACAGGGGGCAGAGCTGTTTTGTAAGGTTTGTCGGGTATTCATAGGTTTTGTTTCCGAGTTTCAATCTCGAGCTCCTTCAGCCATTCTGCCGGCGTTATGTTGGTATAATACACTGTCCAGCATTTTGTGCAAACCCATGCAGTTGGCCATGCTTGGCCGTCCGGATCCGTGGCGTTGATCTGTAGGCTTAGATCTGAGTAGCATTCGTCGCATATTGGTCGGGTGTACTCGAGGATTTTCTGAATCTGGTGTAACACGGGCGTGGTGATGAAGAGCGGTATCTGCTCATCCGGACCGGCGTCGTTCTCGAGATACATCCGGAGCGCTTCGGTGATATTCCTGGTCTTGCCGGTCTCGATATAGAGCTGACTGGCTTTCTCGATGATGATCCGTCGTTTTGCCATGTTGGCCATGTGTGAATTATTTTGCATCATAGTAATTGTTCCGGGCAGCAGCCGGCGTCTTTTTGAGCTTGAGTACGGTTATCGTTTAGGCCGGGTCCTAAGCCTGTTGTATCGCAGTGGTGCCAGTCGCTGTAGATATCGCCGCTGGTGTATCCGGTGCAGCATGACATTGTAGTGCAGGTAGAGCCGCAACTTGTGCCTGTGCCGGCTGGAACTCCATTACATTTGTAGAACCAATAACAACGGTGAAGGTTGTTATTGTTACACCACGTTAAATCGCAATTACAACACCATGCCAGGGCGGTGCCTGTTTGAGCAGGGTTGTTTACCGCGATTTTTAGCGTGTCGAGCAGAACGCCGCCGCATGAAAGGGTAATAGTGGGATTGTTAACACAGTTAGCATTTGTTGCAGGTGCGGTATAGACGACCGAAGCGCCTGTTGCTGCGCTTAGCGTGCCGCTGCCTGCCGTAATTGCCCAGTCATACGTTGGCGTTCCACAGCCGGCCGCGCCGGCGACGGCGGTAAGGGTCTGAGTGCCATTGATGGACATTTGACGCGACGTATAGCCTATTGATCCCGTGGCCGGGCAGGGGTTGATGGTGATCTCGATGGAGTCGACGACGTCCTCGAGGCAGGACAAAATGATGGTGACGGGGCTTTCGCAGTTGCCGCCGCCTGTTGGAGCGGTGTATGTAGCTGTGAAATTCTCATTGTCGACGAGGGTTCCCGAGTCGGGTTCGAGCGCCCACGAGAAAATTGACGGGCTGCAAAGTTCGCCGTATCCTTCTACGGTTAAGCCTTGGATGTCGGTACAGTTCATCGCGAGCGTATCGTATCCGATGGTTACGCTGCAGAAAGTAAGGGCGATTTCGATTGAGTCGGCTAGTCCTCCGAGGCAAAGCAGATTTATAACGGCGGGGGTTTCGACGGCGGCGCTTCCGTCCGGCGCCGTATACGTTGCCGTGTAGTCGCCGTTGTCGACGAGCGTGCCGGAGCCTGAAGCGAGAACGAACGAATAGCAGGTAGGCTGGCATCCTGGGTTGTATCCAGAGACAGTCAAGTCCTGAGATTCGCCACAGTTAATCTCGAGCGTGTCGTATCCGATTTTGACAAGCTCGCCGGGAAGGTCGATGTTTGCACAACAGTCGATTCCGCCGCCGCCGCCGCCAGGTCCTCCGAGGCCTCCGGCGCCATAGGCGCCCGCGCCGAAACCGAATACTCCTGATCCGGGCGGACCGGGGCCGCCCGCAGGTCCTCCTGGCGGTCCGCCTGGCGGACCGGGTGGTGGAGGTGGCGGCGGCGGCGGCGGAGCCGGCGGACCGGGCGGCGGCGGCGGAGCCGGCGGCGGTGGTGATGGTTCACCATAGCCGGGTGCGCCGGGGTATGAGGGTGCAGGCGGAAGCCATGGACCTGGCGGGGGAGGAATAGGCGGTATCCATGGGGATCCTCCGTCTGGTGGTGTTGGTTCTTCGCCGGGGATCTCTCCCCAATCTATCCAGCCGAAGCCGATTGTGCGTAGAAGGTTATAGCTGTGGCCTAGCTCGTCGATTATATCGAGTAAAAGCTTTGTGCGCATGGCGAGCATAACGCATAGAGGGTCAAAAGGCTCCATGAAGAATTTCTGAAGCCAGCCGGTAGTGAAACCGTTTAAGAGGAGTGGATACTTAGCCACAAAAAAAGCCTCATGTTTTTGTCAATTCCCAAAGTGGGAGTAAGTTCCCTGTGGTTAACGCCTCGGCCAGCTCTCTGTTGTCGAGCTGGTCAATCACAGCGTCCTGGCTGATCTGTTTGTCTAAAATGTGGTGAAGGTCCTCGACATCGAAAGGCAAGAGCAGCGACGGTTCTATTTTCCGCAGGACGACGGCGGACATTAGATTTATGAGCCGCATGCGTCTTATAAAAGCGTCGGGCATGATATCACGCCCGAGCTTGTTTATGAGAGAGTCCTGCGTGTCCGGCCAGTACAGAGAGGGAGGAACCTGAGTAGGCATGATTGCTCCTTAGCTGCGCTGGACAGCCCTGAGCAGTTCCGCGAGAGAAAACGGCTGTAGGATAGCGCGTGGCAAAACGCCGATGTGGATCCAGATCGTACTTGCTTTTGCAGCATTTGTCAGCCAGGCGTAAGCAGTTAAGACATTTGATGCGGGAACAAGTTCGTAAAAGTCCCGAAATGAAATCACTGCAGCATCGCCCCTGACTGTGCCGCCGCGATTGCTAGGCCAGAGCTGGAATGAAGCGTCGTAGATTTGTACGCGGATATCATGATCGCACGTGTCGGGAAACATCATATCCACCTGGTGGATAATGCCGGATGACATTGGCATGTCAATTTTTGCTTTGTTGGTTTCTAAATTAAGAGCCCCCACGACAATCGGCCATGAGTAAAACATAGCTATCTCCTTTTTGCCGGGCAGAAAAGGGAGGGGTGACGGTATGGTCCATCACCCCTTACGATATGCCCTAGTAAGGGCGGGTTATTTATCCAGCAGCGTACTTCCTGAGCTGCTGTAAAAAGACCTGAACGTGTTCAGTGCCGGCAAGGCCCGCTGCGGAGGTAACGTCGAGTCTCAATGAGCTGACTTTGGAAACGTCATACCAGTCGTCGGGAAGATCCTGAAGGCCGAACGGGATTTCCCACGTCCCGTGAGGCAGCCAGCCGCGGACGAAAAACGCGCAATATTTAGCTGCGGTGCCGGTGATGGCGTGGAAATGTCCACCGTCGCCCATGGAGAGTGCGATAGTTCCGGCGTCGGCCGTGTCGGAAAGCATGGTTGCCTGTGCATAGGTGCGCGTTGTGGGAGTGCAGAAAATTTCCGTGGCGGCCGTCATGGCTCTCGCGTGGAGATGCTCTTCGATCGGAGGGCTTTGCATTGCGATCGTCCGGAAGATGTCTTCCGTGCCGTGGTTGACGATAACCTTTTTGTCCTGGTCCTCCGACAGCTTGATATTGCTGAGAACCTGGTTAGGCTCCGTGCCCTGTTTCTGTGCCCTGATGAGGAGCTTGCGGTAAGGATAATCCGTGGGGAGGTCGGTATATTCGTGGGTGGACGACGTGAGGGTGTAATCCTTGATCTCCTTGTGCATCAGAAAGCCTGTAGGAGCGACGACTTTCTGGTCGAAGAGCGCGGCCCAGACCTGCAGGCTGTTAGAGTTTGGAACGCCGCCGCCTGCGTTGATGTCGAGGGTCAGCTTGAGCTGAGGGTTTTTGAACTTCTTCGGGTCAAACGCAAGGAGGGGATCCCAAAGATACCTGCCGAAATTCAGCCTGATAAAGCGCTGTGTCTCGCCCCAGCCCATGTATATGTCCCAGGGGGAGTTGAAGTTATGGTTGTGATACCAGTCGATGGCCTCCGCCTCGTATCCGCTGAGGGAGAAGAGAACTTCCGAGCCGTCGACTAGTTCTATTTTTGTCAAGCATGCGATAGCGAGAGCGGTTATGTCGGTATCGTCTGTGATGTTGGCGGACAGGCCGATGATGATCTGGCTGATAGGATCGATGACGTTGATGTCGATGATTTCAGTGCCATCAGCGGCGTATGATTTGGCGGGAAATATAGTTGAGAGCCGATAGTTCATGACTATTTACCTCCTTTCCTTACTTTCCGACTTTCGCTTCGACCAGGGCGGTCACGACGCGTTTCACCCGATCTAGGTTGCGGGGATCCCGGCGCGGGAACTTCGGTCCGAGGTCGACCGAAGCAATTGCTTCTCTGAAAGGCGCGAATCCTTTCTCGTAGTCGGGGCCGGCCTGATAGACGCCTTCGGCAAACCGCCCGGGGCCGAGGGTGAGAGCCTTTGTCTTCCACTTGCCAGTGCCGGCTGCGGTGACGCCCTTGGCGTAGAGGTCCTTGGCGGCGGCGGCGTCGATGCCTGACTTCCAATTTGCTTTCGAGGCTGCGGCTTCGGTCGCCCAATCGCGTTTCGGGCTGGTGACGCCCTTGCTGTAGTCCTCGGTTCTTTGTGGCGTAACGCGTGTCCATTTTTCTTTGATTGCCGCGAGTGACTTGATCTCTGCCATGGCGATTTTCTCCTTAAAAAAGAGTATTTTGACTGGATGATGGCATGGAAATTGCCGATATGCAAGGAAAAAAATGTAGGGGGGGGCCAGGGGGGCATAATTCCCCTCCTGGAGAATTATGCCTAAAGTGGAGGAGGAAGCCCCAAAATGGGGGGGTAAGTGGATGGATCCTAGATGCCAGGGGTCTCGAATCCGGGGGTAAAGTGGAGGAGCCTGGCGATCAATATAACCAGATTGATGGTGTACCCTCGGTAATGTCGGCATGGATGAACGTCGGACCGATACCGAGTCGGCCAAAGCCGGCGTGGAGAAGAGCTTTGACGATCTTAATACGGAGCGCATCGCTTTTGCAGAATATATCAGCAGCCTTACCGCGTGTATGATTCTGTGATGTTGAATGCACTTCGAGGTTGTGCTTGGGGCATCGATAGCCGGAAACGATGATGAATTTCACGCCGGCGATGTCTCGGGCTTGATCAATCATGTTGAGAAAGTAGTCGTTCATGCGGATGACGCCGCAGCAGTGGCAGGCAAACTCATCGATCTTGAAATGCTTCATCTCAACAGCCATAGTTGCTCCTTCTTTTCCATGTTTTTAACCTCTGGTTGGTGCCGGATCGCCGCCGCCGACTGGCCGACGGCCAATGGGCTTGAGTAATTCCCGTAGTCTGGCCAGGGCTACAGATTGTTCCGTTATCTCTTCCCCGGGGAAGATATCCGACGGCCTTGGAAATCTTTTATCGTTTCGCTTAAAATAGGCGATCATGTTGTGAACGGTCTCGCGCGCGCCATAAACGAGGTTGGCGGAAAGGTATTGCATACCCTTTAGGGTGAAGCTCCAAAGGGATGTATTGGATCTGATTTCCGGACCGGGTAACTGCAGCCAGCGACGCTGTCGCTTGATGAGACCGTCATCTTCGAGGTCGCGCATACATTGGAAATACCAGCGCCGGCCGATTGATATGAAGTGGCTTGCTTTAAGCAAGTCGATCATTTTGTTTGGAGTGGGTTGAATAGAGTGAGTATCCCCTTTGAGCATGATGGCCTGAAACGTTATTAATATTTTGTGTTTCGTAGCGTTTACTTGTATCGCTTTTTCCTTTCTTGCCGCGAAAAGCGGTAGCGCTCCTCTGGTGACATAGCGTTCCATTCATCGGAGGCCAGCAGGATTTGTTCTACGGTTATATTTTTGAACATGATTTTGCACTTGACAATAAGCCAGAAGAGGCGTAGAGGACCTTTTAAGTGTTTCAGATTCATGGCAACCTCCTCGTAAGTGGTGCCAGTCATGAAAGGCCAGTGTTAGCGGTGATGCTGGCCTTTCTTAGCATGTGATTAGGTTCTTTTATGGAATGCCTCTTGTAACGTCTTAGACTGTTCTTCCTCTCCGGTCAAGTGTTTAATTGCGTTACGTATTAGAACGAGTGTTCTAATGACATCGATGCCGGTGTCGGTGACGCTGAAGGGGGTATGACGCAGAGATTCAATCGCCGCTTCGAGGTTTTTCCGCTGTTGGACCACGGCTTTGTGAAAAAGCCCGTAATTGATCTGAAGCCTGATGTTGTCGTCGATGAGCGATACCGAGAGTTCGTCGCGCCATTTCAGCGTGTCTCTAAGAGCTTGCATAATGTTGATCTGTTCCTGATCCATGGTGTTCCTCCTTTTCTTTGAATATCGGGGGGGTCGCGGGGGGGAAGCAACTCCCCCTCGCGGCGCAGGTGTGAGTTGCCTCACACCCACGCCTATCTCCCGTACTCTTAGCGGCGGAAGAGCGAGTTATAATCCTCGCCTTCCGCGTTTTGATATTCTGGACAGTGAGCGCAGTCGCCATCCAGCTCGCCGGCCAGGACGAGACATTTATCCTCTGCCTCGTCCTGGCTTCCATACTTCTTGCAGGCAAAATTCATTTTCCACCTCCGTGTGTCTCGTGCGGCTTAGTTCCTCACGCCTCTTCGAGTCCCAGGAGCTCGGCGATCCTGGACTTCTCGTGGTCGTCGATGTCGGCGTTTTCTGCCCAGGCGACGACCTGATCCGGTTCCATGGCGATTATGTCCTCGCCGTAGCCGCACGACTTTCCGTGCCAGTGGCTGTAGCTGCCGCCTGCGGAGCTTTCGCCGTGTTTGAACCATGCGCCCTTCTTGGTTCTGTAGAGCGCCTCGCTTGTGCTGTAAAAATTATCAAGGCTCTTGTTTTCGTCTGCCACGCATTCCGCCGTTTCCGTGTTGTAAACCTTGCCTGCGATGATCTTCTTCATTGTCCTTGCCTCCTTAGTTGTGTAATTTCCAGGTTTGGTAATCTTTCATGGTCTCGAATGCCATGAATCCGCCGGGGACCTCTACTACGATGCAGGCCCAGGGGAAGCGTTTGTCCGCTTCCTCCTGGGTCTCGCACGCCACGAACGCTTGTCTCATAATCCAGCCTCCTCGCCGTTTTTGTCTCCGGCTATATGCCGGCGCACCTTTATAGCTGCTATGATCGTGCCAAGCGCATAAGTGCATGATATTGATACGAGATTGATGCGCCGAAAACCTCACTCTCGTTTCTGTGTTTCGCCGGCAAAATACCCCTGGAAATCATTGAGCTATTTTTCCAGCCCGAGGAAATAATCGGTGAAATTCCCCAATAGGTCGTGAAAATGCCGTTAAAATGCCTAGGGCGCGAAGCGCCTTCCTTCGAGCAGCCCTTCGCAGTGCGTCTTTTTTCAGCATGTGAATTATTTCACACTCGGACCGTGTTGGCATGAAGCCTGAGTTACCCCCTTCGAAACCCTTTCCAGTGACATTAGGAATCCTAAAGTCTATTGAAAATAGAACGGCTGTTCTATATCGATCAATAGATGAGATACGGACGCCGGTTTTATGGACTGCCGGAAAAGTTATCAACAGTTCCGGCGTCCGTTCCCTCATCCGGACGTATATACTAATCCCGTAGGGATATATACTGTGCAGTGTTTGTGCACTTCACTGATATTATGGACAAATAATAAAAGCTCTCGTAGGTGGAACGGGGTGGGAAAGGTCCGCGAGGACTCCACCAAGTGGAGCCGTAGAGGTAAACGAGTGCATGAACGGAGCGCCGTCCGGAGGACAGTTTAAAGCGTAGTGAATTCAAGAACTCCGCTCGTTTCCCATTTCCGCATTTCGCCTCTGAACGGAGCGCCGGAGGGACGACAATCTCAAGCGTAGTGAAGTTGCGGAGGTAGTCTTTCGGAAAGTTGTGCTTGACAAGCAGTTCAATAATCGGATAATTCGATTATATGACCAAAATCATCTGTAAGGTAACACATAGGTTAACCTCGACAGGGGTTTCCATCCCTCAATCAATTATTCGTGAATTGGGCTGGGAATCGTGTCGGTATGTTACTATGCAGACTAACAGCCTTGGCGATATACTAATTAGGAGGGTGAATGTTGAAGAAAGCAGAGGTGATGAAGGTTCAAAGCGTACTGCTGACGTTGATCGATCGTCCGGCGGTGCCGGATCGGTTGTCGATCGATCCTGAATACATTCGAGAATTGGCCGCTTCGATTGCTGAGGTGGGGCTGATGAGCCCTATTGTTTTGACGCCTCGAGGCGGCCGGTATGAGATAGTTGCCGGCGACTGCCGGTATCTAGCGATGCTGTCTCTGGGGCGTTCTGTGGTTCCGGCTTTTATCCAGGAGTTGGATCCTGAGAGTGTATCGATTTCCAGGGCGACTGAAAATCTTCAGCGTAAGGATTTGACGATTATCGAGGAGGCCAGGATATATAAAACGCTTCACAACGATCATAATATGAATTGGGACCAGATCGGAAAGCGGTGTGGAAAGTCGGCCGGTCATGTGAAGCGGCGTTATGATTTATTGAAGCTTCCGGAGATACTTATAAATGCGATGCATGAAAAGAAGATAGGTTATGCCGTAGCTGAAGAGCTGTGGAGATTAAGGGATATTGGAAGGATTGAATATTGGCTAGGATATTGCGTTGATCATGGTGCGTCGTTATCAGTTGTTGCAAATTGGGTTAAAGAAGAGCTTGCGCTTATTCGGCAGAGAGGGTCCAGCACTGATGAGGGGGGGTGGGGGTCGGCTTTGTCTGAGCAAAAACCGATATACGTCTCGTGTGATCTGTGTACCGGTCCGATGGAAATAAAACGCGTAGTTTACATGCGGATATGTCCTGAATGTCATGCTACGATAAAACAAAACATGTAGGGGGTGTTGACGTGGAAAAGATTCAGCGTACAATCGAGGTTGAACGAATTGTGAATCTTGTACGGGGGTTTGGTTGGGATATAATCGAGTCGAAAACTGATGGTGATGTGCTCCGTCTTATTATCGAGAAAAAAGTTATGCCACCGGCCGCGCCGGCGCCGTAGTCTGTCTGTTTTCTTTTATCTCTCAATAATGCCCTTGAATTAAAAGGGCGATTTCCTTGCTAGACAGACAAGACGCCGGGCCTCCCGCGGTAGCGAACGAGCGAGCTACGGAGGGCGGGGCCGCAGGTTTCATCGCGGCGTCGCTCGCAGAGCGGGGAGGCCCGGCGTC